>FRDC01003290.1_pt1 | contig 10448 bp, 13 predicted proteins | sample 1106171 | NCBI WGS metagenome assembly FRDC01 (sample SAMEA3930566, study PRJEB13176) | freshwater metagenome | biome: Drinking water system; feature: drinking water; material: water | place: Singapore | collected 2014-12-20
GAAATCTGGAACATGCTATCTACAAATGCACATGCTACTGGAGAGCCGGGCATTTGTTTTATCGACCGCATACGGGAATCTGAGCCCACGCCGCATGTTGGTTTAATTGATACTTCCAATCCATGTGGAGAGGCTTTCCTCTTACCCAATGAGGCATGCGTTCTCGGCAGTATTGACCTGTCCAAGTTCGTCGATGTTGATTTTAAGACATGGGGCAGCAGCGACTGGAAGCACAAAGTTAGATGGTCTGAACTTAAAGAGGCCATTCAACTCGGTGTTCGAATGCTGGATAACACAATCGACGCCAACAGTTACCCAACGAAGGATATCCATGACATGGTAAAGGCTAATCGAAAGATTGGTCTTGGTGTCATGGGTTTTGCAGACATGCTGTTTAAGTTGGGTATTAAGTATGACAGCAATGAAGGTCACCTTGTCGTAGATGAAGTCATGGATTACTTCGACGAAATTGCCGTAGCTGCAAGTTGCGATTTGGCCGAAGAACGTGGGTCGTTTCCTAACTTTATAGGAAGCCGATGGGACATCGACGCAGGATATACACAGATCAGAAATGCTGAAGTCACAAGCCAGGCGCCAACGGGCACCATTAGCATTATTGCAAACTGCTCATGTGGCATAGAGCCTATCTATAGCCTTGCGTTCAAGCGTAACGTGCTTGATGGTAAGACATTGACCCAGACTCACAGCTTCTTCCGTGAGTTGTTGGAGTACAAGGGCGTTTGGGATGACAGCATTGCCGAAGAGGCGATGAAGCATGGATCCATTCAGCATCTCACGAATATTGATCAATCGATTCGAGACGTGTTTGTCTGCGCTCATGACGTATCTCCACAGGATCACGTAGCAGTGCAGGCAATCGTGCAGAGATTCATTAGTAATGCTGTCTCGAAGACGATCAACATGGATAATAAATGCACCGTAGCCGACGTCGACGCAGCGTATAAGTTTGCTCACAAGACTAAGTGCAAGGCAGTTACTGTGTACCGTGATGGCTCTCGAGTCAGCCAGCCAATGCAGCTTAAGAACAACGCCGACGTTGACGCTAAAGCCTCGTTGGCGGTCGGTAGGGTTGATAAAGATCAGGGACTATTAGATCCACCTGAAGTACCTGAAGTAGCGCCATCTGTCAGAATCAGGCAACCAACAGCTTTTGGCAACCTGCATGTTTCCGTTGTCTATGATCCGGCCACCCATACCCCGCTTGAAGTCTTTGCCCAGTGTGGATCGACAGGGGGCATTGAGCAGGCGGATATGGAAGCCATTTGCAGGACTTCAAGCCTGTTGTTACGCAGCCGTTACCCGATCTATAAGCTGATTGATCAGCTTTATAGGCCTACTACCGGCATGCAGAAGTCAGAAGCTGCCCAGATTACCAGCCTTCCAAGGGCGTTGGCGTTAGCTCTGTCCAAATTTGTTGAAATTGCTGAGCAACATGATAAGATCAACATGCCAGCGAACGCCGGTTCGAATGGGAATGGCAGGCTGCCTCGGGAAGAAGTAGCTGGGTATCGTATTGCCTGCCCTAAAGGCAATGGCGCCTGTTCTGGCGTTGCTGTAATGAACGGTCGTTGTGTGACGTGTTCATGTGGTGCGTCTACATGTGGATAGTTTGTAGACCGTATAAAATTTCCAAAGGAAATATGCTGCCGATGCAGTTAGATTGGTGAGAGAGTTGCAATGACAGCCAAACCAAATTCAAATGACCCAAATAATGTTATTTTTTCTGGTTCTGCTTCCATACCAATGAAACGATGGAGAACGAGTGCTATCGTGACCGCCATTTTGGCTGCTATAGGCGTTGGCCATGCAGCAGCTAATTGGACAGGCGCGACACACTCTGTACCTTCGCTTGACGATCGTACAGTTGCTCTCATTGGTAAAACATTTGCCGAGTCTATCGTATTATCAAACGATAAGCTCATTCGCAGTATAGATGCAACAAATGCGTCGACCAGGGATTTGGTACAGGTGTCTCGCGAACAAAATGAGCTGTGTAAGCAAGTTATAAACGATCTCACCACCGAGCTAAAAAGCATACGGCAGGAAATCGTTAATTCCAGACAAAGTAGGTAGGATACCTTCAACTAAATTTACCCTTGTTGAACGGTGTCTTGCAGGTTAAACTGTTTGCTAGAGGTGTTAAATGTTCAAAGCAAAGATCTTAGCCCTGTGTCTTCTCTTAACTGTGGTTGGCTCCGGTTGCCAGCTTGAAGAGAAGATCAATACTGTTCGCCAGACCAAGTATGCCGCTGATGACGCATTTGCAGCGTCGTCTCGTAATCTTGTAGAGCTGGCCCGCACTGGTTGGAATCAGAAGCACGACCTGCAGCGACTGATTTACACGAACACGTTTCTGACTTGGCTGCAAAACAATGGCGCCAAGTTCGACGAAAAGGGTGAAGTAGTCGGCGGCACATTGCCTGCTGATTTGCTTTGGAAGTCGCTCAAGGTACGCGACAAGCAGCTTGCTGATCTTGCGTTAAGTGAAAGCAAGGCAAACAAACTCATGGAGAAGGCGTTACAAACGATCGATGCGTATGTCGCGTCTAACAAGGCAACGTACAAAACGGAACAAGAAGCTCACGAAGCAATGCAAAGTGCCTACACTGCTTACATAACGGCAATGGAAGGTATTGGCGCGTTCGCTGGCGGTGCGGCTGCAGCTGCTGCAGTAGGACTCTAATAGGAGAACTCAATGTCTGATCAACCTGATTCGAATAACCCCGTGGGCTGGAACGCTCATACCGCACCTGGCTCTGTTATGGGGGACCCTGTCCCGCAGGACATTGCAACCGGTATTTCTGATGACCAGTATGCTGCGATACTGGGCTCTTTTGACGAAGTTCACTCGGCATTAAAGGTAGTGGCTGACGCCCGACAGGATGCCGATGCTGCCGTTGCTGCCGCCAATTCAACGATTGCACTCGTGACGTCGACCGTCAATGCCGTGCTGCCTATACTTAAAACGGTCGTTGCCGCTAAGACTACACCGCAGGCCACTTCGGCTTTAGGTGGGTTAAACAATTTGGCAGGACTTGTCGATACACTTAAAAGGAACATCCCAGGCTGGATTCCAGCCTAAGCAATACAATCGGGGTCCTTTGGCGAGGCAGGCCGTCGACTACAGTGTCGGCGGCCTGTTTTTTTGAGGAGTATTGTGTGGGCCCAATTACAGGCACGCTTAAACGGCGTGCAGAGCTTTTAGATGCCTTGCGGCCGTTTCAGGGCGAAGCCTTGGCCGACCCTGACACCATGGACAGGATGTCGAACCTGGTATCAGCCCATCTCGGCATAGGCAAGAACAGAGTCATTTCAGATCTTATGAGTTGGCCGACCCCGGTCATCCCATTTCAGTATAAAGACCTTGCACGAATGTCCCTATGGTGGACAGGGCAGAAGGTATCAGCCGGTTACGCAAGAGCGTTACCGCTGGTAGGTGATTTTCCACCAAAGATGAAGCCAGTCATCACCGGCGTAGAGATTAGAGATTGGCAGTGGTCTGGCGTGCGGTCTAGGAAAGATGGGTCCAAACTGACAGACTTCCGGTTTCGATGTCTACATGGGCCGGCAGCAGGTTACGAATTCTGGCAGTCATTGCATCGAAGGTTCATGTGGGCATTGGCCAGACTGCTTGGATACAAGTCAAAGACTCCATGGTCCGGTTTACCTGGGGACTTTGTTTTGATGTGGCTGCAGGTCGAACTCATGACCAACGCAGACAGCAAGCCCTCGTTTAACCGGTACGATGTGACCAGTGAATGCCTGACGCATAACCGTAAAGTCATCAAGGCCAGAGGCGAGTTTTGTCCTCGAAAATACCCGTGGCCATGCGCAGCATGTCCGATCGGATTGGATACGTGCCCACTGGCAACACATGAAAAAGAGCGTGAAAAAGGGTTGTGTTATCACAAGGCTAAGGATAATATGTTCGGGTGGCCGGGTGACGTACACGAAGGCTGGTACGAACACGGGACCACAAGCGGAGACAGCCCTTGTATTGAGTGTAAGTATGGAGTCAAGGTAGATAGGTATATACCGCTCCATTTTGATAAGCCTACATTAGAGGTGATAAAAGATGATACAGCTTAGACCAGAGGCAAAGAATCCATCATCGCTGCAAGCCGCCAAGGCCTGGTACCATCCAGATCGCGACTTGTTGCATTTCTTTCATGACATGATGAAAACTGTTGTCGAGAGTATTACCGACGACAGTCGAGCGAGCAATGCTGCGTTTCTCAATCAGCCAGGCACCCGTGATGAGATGGATAAGCTCATCGTTGCATTGGGCAAGATGCTTGACAGCATTTATAACAGAGAGACCAGACCGCACTACAAACAATGCTGGGAGAACAGCGGGCTTGCTGAACTTGCCGGCACCAAAGCATTGGATTTCTTTTGTAGGCGGATGTTCGTTGCAGTGCTAGGTCTATACCATCAAACCTACATGTTTGATGAGAATGACGAAGCTGTACACAATCCTGAAGAGTTCATCGAAACTATTCGAAACTCCATTAAAGACTCTCATCCCGTTACTGGCGACGAAAACGCTGGTGTCGTCAAGACATGGTAGAGAACCCGTTAGCCGGTTACGGCGGTAGAAAGACGTTTTGGATGGCTGATCACATAGAATACTTCAAAGCATTGGGCAAATGCCCAACAATGCAGGATATCAATTTCGATCGGTATCTTGTCTTTGATATGGAAACTACTGGAATATCCACCAAGAAGGACTGTGCAACACAGCTTGGCTGGCTGCAGTGGCACGATGGTGCCATAAAGTCCTCTGGCTGTGTATTACTGCAGCTTCCAGAAGGTGTCAGCATTCACAAAGAAGCCTCAGAGGTGACAGGCATTACGAATGAGATGTGTGCCAAGGATGGCGTCAATCGTACTGAAGCTGTCGCAACACTTGTAGGGCTTATGAATGAGCTCTACCTGGCTGGTTACGAAATTGTCGGACACAATGCGATCGCTTTCGACTTTGAAATGCTCAAACACGAAAATGAGCGATTACCGGAAGCGTACCGTGTCGACATAGGCAAATTACAATCACAGTGCATAGATACCGGTATGTTTGCAAAGGCGTGCCAGATGTATCACGCAACTACAGCTGAAAGATCCCAGCATTACATACTTCCTGATTTTGCTGAGGCACGTCAGCAATACTTCAAACGCATCAGTGCAATACGGGCTAAAGTAAAATGGAATCTTGGATTTTGCGCTGACTTTTTCAGTCTGGATATGGTTAAATTGGCTGGTGATGGTTCCCTGCATAACGCAGAGACGGACTGTAAGGTTGCTCATGGGCTCATGCAAAAGTACCGGGAAATGATGGGAGTGGCGGCATGATGGACGTGCATGTACATAAAATGTTTGCCACTGTTGTAGGTGAGCCGGCTGGTGTAAACATACTTGTCGCCATTGATGCCGGACTATCGAACACTGGAGTTTCGTTCTGGTCTGAATCTATGTGCTTTGGTGGTGCGGCTTTACTTACTGAAAACAATGTAAGGAAAGCCAAGACTATCAAAAAGAAAGGTACAAAGACTCGGTTAGAGGCTATTACAACAGCACAGGACTACGGGAGACGAGTTTCTGAAATAGTTAACTTCATCAAACACTTACCCGTAAATTGGTCCAACGTTATTGATGTTGTAATCGAATCTCCAACAGGGGGATCCAAAAGTGCTAAGGCAACTGCTGGTATGGCGTTGGCCCTGGGTGCCATTGCTGCCACAATAGACTGCATATGGCATGAGCCACCTACCTTAATGTCTCCAATGACATGCTACGCTGCCATACGACAAGATCTCAAACCTTCTCAAAGGAAGAAGTTTGACAAGAAGGACACACAAAAAAGAGTACGTAACTACATTGGATGCGAAGAAGTTCTTAATGAAATCAAACCACCGCATACTAACCAGTCGCGTGCTGATAAAATGATAGAAGCCATTGCGGACTCCATGCAGTGCGCATTGGCATGGTACGCTGCCAAAGAGAAGCTTAATGTTTAAATTTTACCATATCGGAGTAGAGATGGAGCCGCACAAGGAGGCTGCCATCAAGTTCAAACCGCAATTTCATGCACCGGCCAACTATAAGAAGCCAGAATCGATCGCGGCTTATATAGCTGAGCGTGAGGCCTCTTGGTTTGCCGAAGACGCAGCCACCATGCCTATTACTGGCAATATCCGAAAATGGGTATTGCAAAGTAGTGACGTGGAACCGGGTGTTTATTTAGAGGGTGACAATGGTGTCAGTCTTGTTCAGGAAGTTTTGAAGATCGCTGATCCACGAGTATTGACGCCCGACTTCACGCCAATCTTCGCAGGTATCGACATACATAAAATCATGCAAGTAGCCGCTTGGTCTTGCTGGCGTGATAAAGCGAGTGTACCGTTTTTGCTTACCAGGGGCCTTAACCGATTCGATCCGTTCGCAGGTTTACAGCTGCCTACGGATTTTGACCTTGCGTTTGTTGCAGTCAACGTTATTGACTTCCCTTATGATAAGCACTCTGAACGAGGTATTGCAGCATACAGGGCGGCGTTATCTAATCACATCACTAACAGTATACGTGAATGGTGTGGCAATACTCTAGAGTTGCTATTGCTTAAATGAAAACCGGACTTCTCAATGTAACTTCAGATATTGACACACCGCTCATAACGCGTGCGGCGGGTCACGTGTCTGATGCTGCATCGTTAAGTCCTGTTACAGGTCATCAATTGTTCACCTTGGCGCCTCTTTACTGGGGCGCCAGGGTTGAGCATGACCTCATTGAAGCCTGGGCACAAGGCAACGACGAAGGCCTTATTACGATTAGGTACACTCAGAAAGTTATAAACACTCCTCAATGGGAGTTCATGTTACAGGCACTAACAACAGACAGATATGCTCTATTTGCCAAGTGGCTGGAACAGTGCAGATTTACAAGACCTGGAGAAATGTTTGCTCCATTCAGGAAGCTCATTAACGTCAAAAACTCTGACGGAGCTGAAATACCTATTGACGTGTGGTGCATTACCGGTTACCCTTTTAGCGTGTTTGCATCACTGTCTGAAAGTAAACGATTCATAGAGGCATATGTAGATAAGGAGTCTAATGTCCTCCGCAACCAAGAAACCCAGTTCCACAGGTGCATTAGCTAACGGGGCCACCCGGATCAACACAGCTACTGCAACCCCATCGAATGGACCATTTGAAGTCAACAATTCGTCCGTTGACTACAACCCTAATTTCAAAGTTAAGGTATTCAGCCAGTACGTTGAAATGGAATACATCAACGGAGAGTGGCAGACAAATACATCTGGACCGACCGTTGAAGAGCAGATGAATGAATGGATAGAAGCAGAGGATGCGTGGCCGTTAAATGTCCACGTACAGCCGGTTACCCGCGACCAGTCTCCAAACAAATCAACGGTGCTTTACACGGCATCCGTGGTTTACATGAGCAGACTGGACCATTTTGAAGTACAAGTTCGAATCATGCAGACCGCACTGACTCGTTTGCTGCCATCAGCTGTATCAGCATCCTTTGCTCATACTGTTGCAGCCGTTCGTGCAGCGAATCAACCAGTTGATACAACACCAGCTACGCCAAACACCAAAACTACTGACCCCTTGAAAGCTCTTGCTAACGCTAACAACACAAAACGACGGTAATCAAATGTTCTACATTGTTAAAATCCCCGATGACGCACCCCCTTCCGTTATACCTTATGACGATCGTGTGGACTTCCTTAGGGAACTGGCTGTTGCCATTGAGAAGTTTAGAGTCCGACGTATTGAGAGTGATGGCTCTTACGAGGACTATTTGTTTGCGTTTGAGGGCCAAAGAATACTGTTTTCAATCGACCCAAAACTTAGCTATCAGATAAGTTTGGCTGATACGCTTGAAGACACTGAAAAGGAGTTTGCCATTACTGCTCCGCAGGAGCAATTACCTGCTTTTGATGGTGGATTTGCCATACCCCGCCTACCTCCTCAAAACACTTAATAATATACCCTTTTGTGTTATTATAATATGAAGGTGATAAGTGTTATCGCCTATGCGGCGAATCCTGATTCGGTGACGTAGCCGACTGGATTAGCTTTATCTATGAGGAGAAGTGATGAAGAAATTCCTGATTAGTGTTGTTACGTTTAAATGGAATGCCATGGCTGTTCTTGGTATTTTTATGGCGGCCTTAATCGCCAAGACTGCCTGCACTCAACATCAGGCAGAGATGGAACTTCGGTCGGAAAGCGGATATACGAGTACTGTGGATGATTCCAAGTTCAAGTACTACAACTCGCTAAGTTCCAAGGAGCAGAGGAAGCTTCTGCTGTCTGGCGACAAGCGACATCCGTTCAACGCTGCTCATTCCGAGTAGCGTTCAATTCAAACAGGTTGGCGGGCATAAGGGTGTCTGCCAACCTGAATCCCATTGTGCACAGTTGCAAGTTTCAATCTGGTGGTAAGCGTTTACCGCCAAATGTTTGTTTCTTTTTATGTGTCATGGACTGACACAGGAGTTAGGTAGATGAAAATCGCGGCTCTACTGAAGCCTCAGGGAAGTGGTTGCAACAAAGATGGTCGTCAGTTGATGAAGGGGTCCCTCGTGGACATGTACTTCGCATTTCAGGAAGACAACGACGTTGATGGTGTGAAGATTCTTAAGCAGGGTATTCGTGTCGCGGACATGCCTCGGAATGGCGGGTGCACGGCCATTGTGGATGGTGCGTCGATCGACAAGCACAGCGAGGATCGCAGGTATCTGTCGTTCTACCTCGGCGACTTGGTTATCGCCGATGCACAAGCGCAGCAGAAGTATGAAGCCGGAGTTGTTGGCGTTAAGCCGCTGCGCCAATCGTATGCTGAATTTCTCCGGTCCACCGGTCTCGACGAAGAGACCATCGCGAAGAAGGTTCGGCACTTGCCTTTGCCGAACGAACCCACGGTTTCCGAGTCGGCACGACGCCGCTTTGACAGCTGCGTTTTGCTGACCGAGGAGCTCATGCTGGCGTTGCAAAGCAGTGTCCCCGCGCCCAATGGCATGATCATGCCGAGTCTTTACATCGACTCGGACTGTCTTGAGGACTGGCAGCCCGGCGGTTCCATGCCGGATTCGCACCTCGTCATCACACGCTTGAGGTACGAACGGGCATCGCTTTTCGAGAAGTCGATGATCGACTTGGCTCGTGCCAAGCAGGTGCCCAACAGCGAGCGCTTCCGGTCCTGTCGTGTCAAGGGCAAGGTGCTCGAAGTCAAACATGACACCAGGGGACGCCTGGTTGTCGCGGTCGAAGAGGCTGAAGGCCTCCAACGAGTGGTCGAACATGACTACCCCGGATGCGCCGAAGCGTGCGTCGAGGTAGAGGAAGACGTCAACGTCGGCGACGAGCTCGCTACGTTAATTTACGCTCCCAAGTGCAACACACTTGCGGATGTCCGTCAGGCAGTCAATGCCGCCGATCGTCCTGGTCTTTGGGACGTCATGGTCGCGGAAGTGATTGCGTCACACACGGTTACGGTTTCGCTCAAGGACGGCACGATCAAGCGATTGGTCCCTGCCGCCCTTTTCGATCGGAATGTCGTCAATTTCTCGTTCGACGACGTCTGGCTCGATTTGATGGGTGTCCCCCGCATTCAGGTCATTGACTGCGATTCGGACAACCCGACCTTCGAGAACGCCGGCCTGCTGTTCCGGCCTTGCATCAATCGGCACTACATCAATTGGCGCCGATTCGGTGACGGTCTCGCACAAATCCTTCGCGGTAAGGCGAAGAAGGCTCCGCCGGTTCGGCGGGGCGGCGGCGGCGGCGTTGACCTGCACATCGGTGCGGTCGATCTCGGGGACATGGAAGCCCTCGGAAACGAGGTCGATCAGAATGCGGCAGAAAGCGATGCCGTCGCTGATGCCGTGTTGCATGACGACAACGAAATTGCCATGTTGCAAGCGTTGGGCGTCGGTCCCGATGATGATGTCCTGTCCGAAGTCGAGATTGTCACTGAGGCAATCGTTGCGGAACCCGTAACGGATTCCGTTCCTGACGACCAGGTATCAGCTTAATCGCTCAAGGGATCCTAGTTGACTGGGTATAGCGAGAAGTCTTTCCAATTCTGCGGTCTCTTCGATAGTGCCTTCACTTTTCTCCGCGAGGTATGAACGGAGTGCAGCCAATTCTGCAGTCTGACTTATACTGAATTGTGTTATGCTTTCGTGTTCCAGTTTGCTGGTTTCTCTTTTCCCATGGTTCTTGGCTAGTTTGCCATAGGACCGCCTATCGAGAATAGGGTGGGCCGTTTCGAGTCGGCCCACCCTTACTCGAATTATTTTTTGACATACCGTGTTCGTGCGCCCCTTCAAATCACGAACACTCATGGCCCTGCCAGCTGTCAAGGTGTACTTGACAGTTGGCAGGCTCCTTTTCTTTTTTTTTTG
>FRDC01002329.1_pt1 | contig 10443 bp, 12 predicted proteins | sample 1106171 | NCBI WGS metagenome assembly FRDC01 (sample SAMEA3930566, study PRJEB13176) | freshwater metagenome | biome: Drinking water system; feature: drinking water; material: water | place: Singapore | collected 2014-12-20
GCTAACTCTTGCGTGGCGCCGTAGCGAAGCTGGTCGCGGTTTCTGTAGTCGATGAAGTCGGGAAGTCCGTCGCTATCTTCGTCTTCAATCCCATGCGTGCGATCGAGAGGGTGCGAGTCAATGTAGTTGGGAATGCCGTCACCGTCGATGTCCTCATCCTTACGATCGGGAATTCCATCTTTGTCCGTGTCGTTTCTGAGAAAATAGCGATTCGAATACGAGAGCCAATCTCGCGGGTCCTTCGGAGCAAAGTCGTAGTACTCCGACTCCGGGAGAATCTGACGAGTGAGAAAAGGATTCTGTCCTTCGGGGTCTTCAGCGACCTGAGGAGTGGGCAGAGCCTTCGAGCCACATGCCAAACCGCTGAGGAGCAGAACTGCCACTAGGACAGCACGAACTCCGCGCATGCTTAATCAGCCATCAAGGTGGCCCATTCTTCCATAATGCCCTGGTCGAAACCCGAGACCAAGTAGGTCGCAAGAACAACCGGGAGGTAGAAGGGTCCTAAGATGGCCGACTGAATAGCGTGTCCGCCCTCGTGTGCGCTCGCAAAGTCATAGCCTGAGGCATTGTCGAGTTCGAACAAGCCCATGCTCATTTTGCCAGCAATCGGGCTCATGCCGGTAACGTTTACGTAGATTTGCATTCCGTTCGAAGCCACTCGGAAACTTGGAAAGTCGACGTACTCGGTGAACGGCGAAACCACCATGGTGGCAACAACAATCGTCACGCCGATGAGCGTATTGACCAAACCCCAGGTCAGGTTGCCCAGCACCACGAGCATTTTGACCAAGGCGTTGTGATTGGCGCCAGGAGTATAAAGGAGGGTTTGTTTTGCAAACTCTTCCTTCAGCTTCAAAACTTTTTCAGCGATGGCGGCCTTCTCTTGTTTTGAAAGCTTGCTCAGCGCTTGGGTCTGAGTTTGTCCCTGGTTTTTGGCAAATGACTTCACATGGCGTTGCGAATTTTTCAGAATGTCAGCGATCGAATCCGGCAGACGCTTGTCGATCACTGCCTGATTCAGAAGATCTTCAACCTTCGCTAAATCCGAGTCGACGACCATTCCCAGGCCCAGGAAGCCGAAGTACCGGTCGAGGAGCATTTTCCGGAACTCTTGCAGCTCCGGATCTTTATTGAAGCTTTCGGTGCCCACTGCAAACAAGAGCGGCCCGCCCGTTTGCATCATGTGGTTCACGACGTTTTTATAATATTGCAAACCGAAGTAGACGAGCACGTTGTCGCGCATCGAAGAGTCGACGAGGTCTGTATGGTAAGCCTTCTTCGACAATTCAAAAACTTCTTTGCCGACTTCATTGATTTCGGTTTCTACTGAGCCCAAGTATTGTTCAATTGCAGCGCGATTCGTGCGGATCCATTGCTTGGCTTGATCGGGATTCGCGGTGAGCTTTCCTTCCAGCTTCGGGAATGCGACTACTTTTTTCTCAGCCGTCTTCACCTTGGCTTGCAATCGAATAGCAGCATCGAGCCGCTCCTTTGCAGCAGGCGCTGAATTCTTTCGAGCCTCTTGGCGAAGAGCGGTGACTAAGGAGCTATAGTCTTCATCAATGTGCAGGCTCTTAATGCCATTACAGCCGCTGATTTGAAGTCCGAATACGACCAGCATCAAGCTGGCGATCGATTTTCTAGTAAACATGTTTAATTCCCCCGAGTAGAAATGCGCTGACTTCTGCGCGATCTACTCGAGGCGTCGAGCTCTGTCAATTTCACGAGAAAGATTTTTGACGTTGCGAACCAATGTGGCGCGTTATGGTGATTTTTTGACCCACTGCTCGGCGCTAGCAAAGCCGATTCCGAGAAACCTCTACACTTTTCTTAACTTTAAACCGACCTGAAGTTTGGAACCCGGCAGATCTGCCGTTTTGGGAAATGCTTCGAAGGTTCCGAGGGGGTTATTGAGATGTTTCTCGAAGCTTTACTCGGCCTGGGAATGAGCGCGGTCACAGCACTCTGGGCCCCGATGGGAACCAACTGGAGTTGCGGCAATCAAAAATGGATTTCAGCCCCCCAATACCAAGGCAATCTGTTGAGTGGCACGCAAGCCGGACGTTGCCAAATCTTCCCTCAAAAGGGCGGCAGCTTCGATGAAATCGAAGCGTACATCATTCACAAAATCACGACGGAAGGCCAAGTGAACTACGGCCCCGTGGCTGAAACCTTTCTCAACATGCCGAGCAAGTTCTACAACATCAATCAAACCGTCGGATCGGGCAGCATGATCGTTGTGGCCGAAATGTTGGTTCACGTTGCGACCGACAAAAGCACCCAAGTGGCGTTTGTTTCCAACTCCAGACACGTCGATGGAACGGGCGATGGCAAGTACTTGAAGCGCATCGACCTTGAAGTGATCGTGACCCCGTTTGAAGACACACGATCGATCGATTTTTCAGCGCCAAAACTGGCGTTCCAGCTCGATTTTAAAAACACCGTGAGTGTCGAGAAGCCCTGGTTCGCGCCGAAAGATCTGTTCAAAGACAAAGTCTCCCAAGGCATGACACAGATTTTCACCGATCAAAGAAATTCGCTGACGAACGACCTCGCCGGTCGACTCTAAGCGAGAATTAACCGCCGCGCTGCTTGCGTTTCCAGATAATGAAGGCGAGCACGCCGACCACGATCAAGATCAGCATCATTGAGTTGTCGCCTGCAGCCTTTTGAACCTTCGGCGCTTCGGTGCTTCCACCTTGCGGGTTCACGGTCGGGAAGACCGTTCCTTGCGTCACCGCCTGAGGAATTTCAAACAGGTTCGCTTTCTGAGGAGCCACGTTCAGGCCGCCTTCTTTGCGGTAAACCCGAAGCGTTCTCACCATATTGTCGAAATCTTTTAGGTACTGAGCGTACTTGTCTTTGTTCACGGAGTAGGTGACCAACACGCCGATGTCTTGCTTCACCGTTGCCAAGTAGCGCGTGTAAAAGCCCGGAATTTCCGATTCTAAGTGAAGCGAGTCCACCCAAACCTGGTTGTTGAGGTTCTTCGACTCCGCCGTTTTCACCTGAGACTTCACCGGTTTGCCTTGAATGCTAGTGTAGGTCTTCGCCGCTTTCAAATAAGAGAGGTATTGATCGATGCTGTCTTGGTCGCCCTTGAGTTTCGCAGCTAGTACAATGATGGCGTCGCGTTTCTTGGCTTCAGCCGTACCTTGGCAAACCCATTCTGCACCTTCGAGGCTACAAGTCCACTGCGGAGGAAGTTCGAATTCCACAAACTGGTTGGCAAACTTTTCGGCTCGAGCGGGAAGAGCCAGAAAAAGGGTTGCAGTGGCGAAGGCCAATAGTTGCTTGTTCATCATGATTCTCTTCCTCTCTCTACTGAACCGGACGGCGTGCGATGAAGCCGTTCTCAATCCAGATCTCCTTAAAGTACTGCACAATGGTAATGGCCGATTCATTGGTTCTGACGTCAGTCACTTTTCCGCGAGCCACGATCTCATTCGGCTGACCATTGGGACCTACAGTAAAGATATCAAAAACTTGTCCAGGGTCTATTCCATCATCGCTTCCCTTGTCGATCTTGACAAGGTTCAGTCGATCATTTGTCCGAATGATGTGGGCGTCCCCATTTTTAAGGGTCGCATACGCCGTAAATCCGCTGCCCCGAGTGGGGGTGTGCCCTGCCGCTGAAGAGGTGAGGTGCCCGCGCTCGGCCCCGAACTCCCATTTGAGGCCCGCTATAATGTTAAACACGGCGGGGGAATTGCTTCCAAAGAAGGCACGCTCAGCCCCGGCCCAAAAACTCAGGGTGTCGGTACTCTGATAACCCACTCGAGCAAATCCTCGCATCAGGGAGGGATTCACCGCATTGACCATGTAACTTCCCGATGCGCCGGTTCCCGGAAAAGTCGTCACGGAGTTTCCAGCGCGGCTATCATTCCCCGTGCTCTGATACCCGGCCAATCCGGCTAAGACCGTAAAGCCTGTGGCTCGCGGTTTCATTTCCACCGCGATACTCCACGGAATGGCGTAGGAAAACTGCGCAGTTCGATAGGTGAAGGCGACGCCCGCGCTGAGCTTCCAAATATACTTGGAGCCGCGCGAATGTTTGATGAAAGGAAGGGTGAGGAATCCTCCGCCTGTCATGTCGATGGTTCCGTCACCGAAATAAGCGACGCCGATTTGGTTCGTGCCATTGGTGTAAGCGGGAAAGTCGACCTGACCCTGCAGGTCAATGGTTGCCCCATCCATGAAACTGGCCGAGTTGATTTCCAATAGCCGATAGGTCACGCCCACCGTTTGATCGCCCAAGCCCGTAGCCTTGTTCGTACCGCTGGGAGCGACTGAAATGTTGACGTTCGCAAAGCTCGCGCGGGCAAAAATGCTAGTTCGAGAAAACAATCCATAAGCGGCGAGCACGTCGACTTGAAGACGATCGTACTCCCGTAATGTGGCAACGTTTTGAGTCGCCCCACTGGCGCTGTAGTTGGCGGTAGTCATCAAGTAGTGCAATTGCGGGGCGATGCGAAGGGCGTCGCTCGTGAGGTACTCATTCGTCCAAGCATGGGTGTAAAAGTCGGCCCGAGCGGGGGTCGAGAGGACTGCCAAGCCAAGCATGACCAGGCGCAGTGGAGTCATGGATTAAACTATACTGCCCTTCTCAGGATCTCACACCTTTTTTTAGTTTCATTCGATCGTCGGGGCGGGTAATTTCAGACCTTCTATAAAGGAGCACTATGTCACTCTACGATGATTCTCTCGAGTACCATGCCCGGGGCCGCAAGGGAAAGATCGAGGTCATTCCCTCGAAGCCCGTCGCCACTCAACAGGATCTTTCGTTAGCTTATTCTCCCGGTGTTGCGGAACCCTGCCGAATGATCGCCGAAAAAGAAGATCTCGTTTACGAATATACGGCGAAAGGAAATCTGGTTGCCGTCGTTTCGAACGGAACGGCTGTTCTGGGTTTGGGGGATATCGGAGCTGCTGCTTCCAAACCGGTGATGGAAGGAAAAGGCATTCTCTTTAAGAAATTTGCCGACATCGATGTTTTCGACATCGAGTTGAACGCGAAGAATCCGGACGACGTGATTCGCGCGTGTGAAATGCTCGAGCCCACTTTTGGTGGCATCAATCTCGAGGACATTAAAGCTCCCGAATGTTTTTACATTGAAGAAGAATTGAAGAAGCGTCTGAAAATTCCTGTCTTCCACGACGACCAACACGGCACGGCTGTGATCAGCGGCGCTGCGTTTTTGAACGCGTGCGAACTGACTAAAAAAGACGTGAAGAAAATGAAGGTCGTGTTCTGCGGCGGCGGCGCTGCGGCCATTGCTTGCGCGAACCTGTACCTGCATTTGGGCGTGAAGCGCGAAAACATTCTGATGTGCGACTCGAAGGGCGTGATTTACAAGGGCCGCAAAGAAGGAATGAATCCTTATAAAGAGCGCTACGCCGTGGATACTCCGAAGCGTACGATCGCTGAAGCTCTCGATGGTGCAGACGCGTTTATCGGTGTTTCTGTAAAAGACGGCATCACCGTCGACATGGTGAAGAAGATGGCCAAGGATCCGCTGGTTTTCGCGATGGCGAATCCGGATCCGGAAGTGTTGCCCGAAGAAGTGATCAAAGCTCGTCCGGACGCTATCATTGCGACGGGGCGTTCCGACTACCCCAACCAGGTGAATAACGTTTTAGGATTCCCGTTCATTTTCCGCGGCGCTCTCGATACCCGTTCCACTGCTATCAACGAAGAGATGAAGATGGCAGCAGTGATGGCGTTGGCGTCATTGGCAAAAGAAGATGTGCCGGAAAGTGTGTCGCGCGCCTATGGCGGTCAGTCGTTCAAATACGGGAAAGATTATTTGATTCCGAAGCCCTTCGATCATCGCGCCCTCTTGTGGGTTGCAACCGCAGTAGCGGAAGCTGCCATGAAAACGGGCGTGGCTCGACAGAAGCTAGATCTCGCTCAGTATCGCGATCATTTAGAAACTCTGCTGGGTGCCAGCTACACCGTCATGCGCGGAATTAAGAAGCGCGTGCAATCGGGCGGTACCAATATCGGGAAGGCCACGATTGTTTTCCCCGAAGGCGAACATCCGAAAATTCTTCGGGCCGCTCAGATTATTCGCGAAGAGGGAATCGCTGATCCGATTCTTCTCGGAAACGAAACCAATATTAATCGCGTGATCAAAGAGTTGGGCCTTCAAGATTCGTTGAAGGGCATCAAGACCATTCGTCCGTCGACGAGTGACAGCCTCGAAGCCTACGCGAAAGTTTTTGCTGAACGTCGTTCCCGCAAGGGCGTGACGTTGCCGATGGCTCGCACGTTGATGAAGCAATCCAACTTCTACGGCGCGATGATGGTGGAGCTCGGCCATGCCGATGGACTTTTGAACGGGATATCTCAAAGCTATCCGGAAACTCTTCGTCCGGCGATTCAAGTCATCGGTGCTCGCCCGGGCTCTCGTCTGGCCGGTATTTACATGATGATTTTCAAGAAGCGCGTGCTCTTGTTTGCCGATACGACGGTGAACATTGAGCCGACCGCGGAAGAATTGGCGGACATCGCGATTCAAACGGCGAACTTGGCGCAGCTTTATTTGGGTACGGAGCCGCGCGTGGCGATGCTTTCGTTCTCGAACTTCGGTTCCAGTACTCATCCCTATTCGGTGAAGGTGCGACGTGCGACGGAGATCATCAAATCGCGCGCGCCCGCACTGGTTTGTGACGGAGAAATGCAGGCCGACACTGCGGTTGTTCCGGAGCTTTCGAAGGAAAGCTTCTTGTTCAACAAGGTGCCGGGTAATGCCAACATCTTGATTTTCCCAGATCTGCAATCGGGCAATATTGCGTACAAACTCATGTCCCGAATGGCTCAAGCGGAAGCGCTCGGCCCGATCTTGGTGGGGATGAATAAACCCGTCTTCGTTCTGCAACAAAACTCGGACGTCAATGACGTCGTCAACATGGCTGCCATCACCGCGATGGAAATTCACCTGCGCAAAAAGAAAGATGGCGGCACTGGCAAGAAAGGCGAACTCCATGCAAATGCATAAAGAAGCAATCCTCACTCCAAATGCTCCGCAGCCGATCGGTCCTTACAGCCAAGCGATTCAAGCGGGTCCGTGGTTGTTTTGCTCGGGACAGATTGCGCTCGATCCCAAGTCGGGACAGGTCGTCGCTCCTACAGATGTGGAAGGTCAAACCAAGCAAGTGATGTTGAATATCAAAGGCGTGCTGGACCAGGCTGGTGTGGGTTTTGACAACGTTGTGAAGACCACGATTTTTCTGAAGTCGATGGGCGATTTTCCGAAGGTGAATGAAGTCTACGGCGGTTATTTCAAAAAGACGCCGCCCGCTCGTTCGACCGTGGAAGTTTCTCGCTTACCAAAAGACGTATTGGTCGAAGTGGAAGTCATTGCTCTAAAAAACTAACGTGACATTCTCTCAGGCGGTGAAGAAATCGATTCTGATTTTCTTTGTCGGGGCTCTTCCCTCCCTCGCTTTTGCGGGTACCTGCGACTCTGGCTCGATTTACGTTTCAACCTCCGACCGTCGACTTTGGAAGATTCGGATCTCCACTCTTCAAGCTGAGGAGGTCATGCCCCTGCCTGATGTCCTGTTGGACATTGCTTTTGATTCTTCGGGAAGTCTTTTGGGAATTGGAGGCAATTATTTTTATTCTATCGATGTTGAAAATCGCCAGGCGACTCTATTAGGCAAGCTGGGTGCCAGCGCAGCGACCAATGCGATGAGTATCGATGATTCGGGCCAGATCCTTCTGGCATCCGCCACTGGAAGTTATTGGAGGTCTCCCGACTTGGCTGGACTGCTGAAGCCGGTCTTTGTGAATCAGCTGGGAGTGATTTCGAGTGGGGACATCGCTTCGTCCAGAAGGTATGGGACTTATCTCACTGCATATCCCACCGGCGTAGAAGACCGTAGCGACATCCTGTATTCCTTGGATGAAAGATCAGGTGCGATTTCCCGGGTCGGTGCCACCGGATTTCAAAGTGTTTGGGGATTAGATTATGTTTGTAGCAATCTCTACGGTGCGACTAGCGCCGGCGAGTTTTTCTCCCTCGATTTGCCCTCGGGGAAGGGAAGTCTTCTGAAGAAATTCAATTTCACTGTTTACGGAGCAGCGGGCTGCCCCTTGGATTGCCCTTAGTCTTTTCCGTAAGCGCGCGCGACAATCGAGTCAACTGCGCGTGCTTGGTACGGCTCGCTCTTCGGGTCCATCTGCTTGAGCTCAGCAAGACCTTCCCAAGTAATGCCAATACAGCCACTGGGTTGATGGGTCATATGCTCTCGGAGATAAAGGTTTCCGCCGCTAGAACATACTTGGCGGGCGTCTCCGGGTTCATAGGTCGAGTAGACGGACTCAATTTTAGCATCGGGTCTGTAATACACGATGGTTTGAACGGCCTTGATTCGATCCACCGCTTCTCGAGCGATGGTCTGGAAGGCGAGAGAATCTTCGGGCAGACTTTGCAAGTCGCGAAGATCTCCGGTCAGGATTTTGTAACACAGGCCCTTCTCTTCGGGCTTGGGTAGATAGTAAAAGTACCCACCCGCGTGAGTCGTTCGAACAGTCTTCGTTTCTAGATTTTCTCGTCGAATGCAAACCAGGTTTTCGTTTGCCCAAACTAAAGTCGGGCAGGAAGCTAGCGCTGCGAGAAAGAGAATCGAATTTTTAAGCATGGCTTACGGTTTTCCGAAACACTTGCCGTTGACGTAGAGGCCGATGCGACCCGACGGAAGAACGCAGAAGTAGATTTCTTCGTTGAGGCCTTTTTCAGCAATGACTGAAAGAGAGGATTCTCGGTTCCCGTCCATCGCTTCATTGAGTTCCCGAGCAGCATCTAAATAGAGAGCCAACTTGGCTGTGGTCATCGGGGCCGAGTCGTTGTGGGCTTCACTGCGAGGCACAGCTAAAGCCGATGAAGAGCTCAACAAAACTAACAGAGCCAGTTTTTGGAATGTCATGCCTTACTCCTTCTGAGGAATGTCGGTTGTGAGAATGTGGATTGCTTTCGGATCAATCTCTTTTGCTAGGAGCTGAATGTAAGCTTGGATTTTTTCAGCGTACTCATCGCCGTAGCGTCGAATGCTTTCCTTGGCTTCTGTCTGAAACGCCGCTTGATCTTCCGGAGTTTTCGCACTCAAATACATTCCGCTTAAGCGCGAGAAATCCGCCGGAGTCACGCGACTGCAGTATTCGTAGCTACCGCCATCGTGATCCAGTTCCGGCATCGCGTAAACGGGTTTGCCCTGAGGAAGGCGAGCGCAGACCAATTGGTCGTGAAACTCTTCTTCGCCAGCGATGGGGCCTGCAATCATCTGAATTTCCGGACCGGGTCGGACGAATTTTTCCTGAGCCAACACCGAAAGCGACGACAACACAGCAGCCGATAAAACAAAGTAACGAATCTTCATGCGGCGCAATATAGAATTACTGACTAATTAAGTCAATAAATAGGTTAAAGCTGAGAATTAACGTGTAATTTCAATCAATTAAGCGGTTTGTTCAGCGCCTGGTTTCCAGGTGCGCTTCACGGGACGGGTGATTTTGCCGGTGCGGATACAGCGGGTGCAAACTCGAACGGTTTGAGTTGCGCCGTTCAAAACGGCTTTCATCTTTTTAAGGTTTGGCAACCAGCGGGTACGCGTCTTAATATTAGAGTGTGACGACAAGTTACCGTAATTCGGGCCTTTTTCACAGAAATCACATTTGCGTGCCATGGTACATAAACCTCTTTAAGAACCGATGAACCTAGTGAATTTCATGGCCTTTTGCAAGATAGAAAAGCACCGAATCCACCGAATCCGGAGATATTTTAAGGTTGGAGCGCAAGCTCTCGCCTGGGTCGCGGGCGCGATCACCCTTTTCTGCACCATCTGGGCTTTCATCTGGGCTGGCGACATCTATGAGTACCAAGACTCAGTCGATGGAGTGCATTTACCTCAAGTCGATGTGATTGTCTGCCTCGCCGGTGGCCGGGGTCGCATCTCGGCGGCAGGGGACCTTTGGTACCGGTACTACGAAGCCTTTCAGAATCCCCCCGTTTTTTACGTCTCGGGGATGGGTGGGAAGTCGAATTGGAACGTCTTAGCCAAGCAGGTTCGCCCCGGGGTTTTAAGTGCGCTGAAACCGAAGAACGTCATTCTTGAAAATCAGAGTTCCAACACCGATGGCAATGCGCAGTTTCTCACTCGGGCGGCGAAGGAACACGGGTGGACTCGAATTCTCATCGTGACTTCGCGCTACCACATGCGACGCGCGCGCTATATTTTCGAAGAAACGCTCACCACGTTAGGACATCCCGTCCAAATTGAAACGCTGTCTGTGTATCAAGAGCCGTTTGAGCCGAACGAGTGGCGCGATGATTTACAGGGCATTCGCGTGACGATGATTGAGTACGTGAAGTGGCTCTACTACACGCTGAACTGGACGCCGGGGCGCGCGCTCGATTGACGCAAAGAGATACTTTT
>FRDC01004781.1_pt1 | contig 10441 bp, 17 predicted proteins | sample 1106171 | NCBI WGS metagenome assembly FRDC01 (sample SAMEA3930566, study PRJEB13176) | freshwater metagenome | biome: Drinking water system; feature: drinking water; material: water | place: Singapore | collected 2014-12-20
AGGCCCGCTGCACGAATCGCACAATTAGCCAAGGCGGCGCATGATGAAGAGCCGCGATATCGAAATCGTCTGCTACCGGAAGAGCGACCGGCCGGAAGCGCATGCCCGGATGATTCCGGTGTACCGGAGGGCGGCGTGATCGCGGCGGCCGATCTATTCTGCGGCGCTGGCGGCACGTCGACGGGCTTGGCGCTGGCCGCTGGCGACATGCAGCGCAAGGTAGACCTACTCGCCGTCAATCACTGGCCGGTGGCGGTCGAGACGCACCAGAAGAATCACCCCTGGGCGCGGCACCTGTGTGAATCGCTGGATAACGTCAACCCGCGCAAGGTGGTGGAACGCGAGCGGCTGAACCTGCTGGTGGCCTCACCCGAATGCACCCACCACAGCAACGCACGCGGCGGAAAGCCGATGTCGGACCAGTCGCGGGCGTCGGCCTGGCACGTCTTGCGATGGGCGGAGGCGCTCTACATCGACAACATCCTGATTGAGAACGTCAAGGAGTTCCGGACGTGGGGACCGCTCGGGGTGAACGGCAGGCCGTTGAAGTCGCGAAAGGGCGAGACGTTCGCCGGGTTCTTGAAGGCGCTTGAATCGCTGGGCTACACGGTTGACTATCGCGTGCTGAATGCGGCGGATTACGGCGGGGCCACGACGCGAGAGCGTTTGTTCATCCAGGCCCGGCGGCGCAAGGCGATCCGCTGGCCGGAACAGACGCACGGGCCAGCGGGGAAGCAAGCCAGCCTCTTCGAGCGTAAGCCGTGGCGGCCGGCGCGGGAGATCATAGACTGGTCCTTGCCCGGTCAGAGCATTTTCCGGCGTACGAAGCCGCTGGCCCCGGCGACGATGGAGCGCATTGCGGCGGGCCTGAAGAAGTTCGGCGGGAAGAATGCGGAGCCGTTCCTAGTGGTTCTGCGCAACCACGGAGCCGGGCGCTCGCTGAATGAGCCAGTCCCGGCCCTGACGGCTGGTGGGAATCATGTTGGGCTCTGTCAGCCGTTCGTGATCGGCCAGCAAACGTGCGCAGCGCCGCGGTCTACGGATTCGCCGCTTCCGACGATAGCGACAGCGGGGGCAATCTCGTTGGTTCAGCCGTTCCTCGTGGAGTATCGCGGGAGCCACGCCGGGAGGGATGACGGGCGTCATCGAACCAAGCCATTGAATGATCCGCTCCCGACGCAGACTACGGAGAATCGCTTTGGCCTGTGCCAGCCGTTCATCATGCCGCTAAACCACGGCAAGGGGGACCACCGGACTTACGACATGGCCAACCCATTCCCGACGGTCACCAGCATAGACGCCTGGTCGATGGTGGAACCTTTCCTGGTCAAGTACAACGGCACCGGCGGCGCGAATGCGGTTCATGAGCCGCTGGACACCGTGACGGCCAAGGACCGATTCGGCCTGGTGGAGTTCGACGGCTACCTGCTCGACATCCGGTTCCGGATGCTCCAGTGGCATGAGCTGTCGGCGGCGATGGGCTTCCCGGCTGATTACTGGTTCGCCGGGAACCACGAGCAGAAGGTCAAGCAGATCGGCAACAGCGTGGAAGTGAACCAGGCGCGGGCGCTGGCACGGGAGATGTTGGCCGCATGATCCCCAGCACGCGGCACGCCCGGCTACTTGGGGCCGCCTTCTTCAACGATCAGGACAACGTGATGGGCCGGGGCTACGGCGTCCTGTAAAAAGACCCGCATTTTTTTCTTCATCCAGCCTGTGTCCCATTGCGCAACGTGGACTTTACGGCGCAGTTCACAATGTTCCCAGAGCATGGATGTACCACCGGTTGTTTCACATAAGACCGTGGGGACTTGGGGACTAAAGGCCGTTTTCAATGTATAACCATAGTGTTTTCATTCACTTGTTACCGCAAAGCGAGTGGGGACTGCGTGGGGACCGCGCGGGGACCGTGGGGACCGGGCAAAAGACTCGAAATGGTGGATTCTGGGGACTGGGGGACCGGAATGGGGACTATAGCTTTGAAAAGTTGTGTTCTTTCAATATGTTATGTCTCCGGTCCCCGGTCCCCACGGTCCCCTACGCAATTTTTCAGAACTGGGATATAGGGGGAGATAGGGTATTTATGGACTTGGGCCAACTCATCACCGAATCCATCAGGCGGAGCGTCCGGGAGGCCGTCCAGGAGGCCATGCAACACCGTGGTTTCGTCGTAAAGACTGCCGCCGCCGGCCCGGCCCGGCCAGCCGGGAAAGCGTGACTTTAGCCAACGCGACCGGGGATTACGTTTTCTGCCTGAGAGTAACCCCTGAAGCAATCGCGGGCTAAACAAGGGGCGGCACCTGGCCGACACACTAGGGCCGCCCCGCAGTAGAGAGAGAGGAGATTTTCAGTGAGAAAAACGATCAACGAACTGTGCCAGGAGATCCACGAAGACAACGTGAAGGCCGGCTGGTGGACGGACCCGAAAACCGGGCAGAGCATCAAGGAGACCCGCAACGTCCCGGAAATGCTGATGCTCATCGTCTCGGAAGTGTCGGAGGCGATGGAAGGCTGCCGGGCACAATCTTCTCACGAAACGCCGTCAGATACCGCTGAACCGCATCGAGCGAGGCCACGCGCTGGGCAGCATAACGGCTATCGTGAGATTCGGCGGTAATGCTGGCCAGCGTTACCCCCAACATCTGAAAAAACTGGTTCAGCTCGAAGACTTCCGCGCTTTGCTTGTGGTGCTGGTTCATGTGTTTGAGCACTTCCAGCGCGACATCTTGAAACGCCCATTGAGATTGTATGTCTTTGGCCCCCAGTTGCTCCTGGGCCGTCGCGCCGTCCGGTATCTGCACCAGGACTTCACCCGCTTGCAGAATCTGGCCACAAAATGAACACGTGGCAATCATTGCACCACCCCTTCACCCGCCGCCGCGTCCGCTTCGTCCTCATCGCCATACGCCAAGAACTCACGGATAAACTGCTCTACTTGCTTCTCGCGCGCCGCCAACCCCGGCCAGGCGGGCAACGTGCGGACCACTTGCATAATCCCGTCAAACCCCACCGCGCGGAGCTGCTCATAGACCACTTCCCCGTCTGCCTCCATCGTTTCGAGCGATTGCGCGAACACATCGCCCGACCGCCCGCGCTCGAAGGCCGCCAGCGCCTGCTGGCCCACCTGCATAAACCTCATGCCCATTCTCAACGTCATATCGTCTACCCCTTCCGGTTGAGGATTCACCAACGCCGCGGCCCCGGTATCCACCGGAGCCGCCACCGCCGGAGCCATCGGAGCCGGAGCCACCGGAGCCACGGGCACCGCCCCCCCCCGCGCCGCCGGAGCCGCGGCCAGTTGACCCAGCACCGCCAGCAGTTGCGGCACCGATGGAGCCAACGCCGCCAGCACATGCTCCCAAACGCTCTGTTTACCCGACCGCACCGCGCCGCCGCCGAAGTCCGCCGCCGCGTCCCGCACTTCGCGCAATAGCGCCAACTGTTCCGCCAGCGAACTCGCCGGAGCCTGAGCCGGAGCCGGGTCCGCCTCTTGCCGAGACTTCATCAGCTCCATGAGTAACGCCGTCTGTTGCTGCTGGGCGGCCTGATTCTGCTGAAAGAGCATCTGGACAATCGCCAGTAACGGAGCATCCCCCGCCGCCGCGCTCTCCGGCTTATTCTTGCGAGTTTGCGCCAGCTCATCCAGCGCCCGCTGGGCAATGGTGCCCAACTGTTCAGTTGCTGTATCTGCCACTTGTTCAACCTCGTCTTTCAATTTGCCCTGACGCCGTAACCCATCCTCAAAAGATCGATTCCGAGGATGCCCCAACACCAGCTCGTCTACATCCAACTGAGGCGGCAAGTCTGGATCATTGAAGGTCCACTCCGTTTGAGCCAGCCGTTGCTGGCCCTTTGGCTTCGTCGGATCCACCACTTTCAGCCCATACTCACCGCTGCCAAACTCGCGGTGTATCAGCTTCCGAAGGTCGCCGCCCTCGTAGATGTACTTAGCGATGTTCTTGGGATTGTTCGGGTCTGCCTGTTTCCGGTTGATGATCGGCCATTGCCGGTACAGATAGAAAACCAGCATTTCTTTGTTGGGGTAATCTTCCACCAACTGGAAAAACTGATCCACCGGCAACTTGCCCGCCAGGCGGAGCCCTTCACCGGGCACCGCATCCAAACGAGGCCCAAAAAACGGCGTCCCCTGCTCTCCTGGTTCGCGTTTTCGGGCCGATTTTGCGGGCTTTTTGCCCACTGTCTCCGTGTGTGTGCTCACCATACCTACTAGTCTAGGCTAGACTTATAAACCACTTGCAAGCGCAAAGTGGACCGGGCAACATGGCATCGTGTTGATCGAAGCGCCCGGCACCACCAGCAACGCGACAGTAACCCGGCCCTGTGGCTGCTCCACCGCCGCGCCGTGGCCCGCCGCCCACGCCACCACCATCGAGCGCACCGGTAACGATGAAATGCAGACGGCCGCCACGCTTCAGACAATGGCCGCTCTCACTCGCGAGGACAGCACCAGCCCCGCTATCCAAGCCATCGCCGCGCAGATCGCCACCACCGCCACCACCGCCAGCCAGAAGGCCGCCGCCGTCTTTGCGTGGGTGAAATCCCGCGTTCAATTCGTGAGCGATGAATCGCTGGTGTCTGGTCTGCTGGACCGCGCCGAAGAACGCGAGGTACTCATCCGGCCCGTTGACCTGCTGGCCATGAACCAGCCGCGCGGTGATTGTGATGACTTCTCAATGCTCACCGCCGCGTTGCTGCTGGCGTTGGGCGTGCCCGCATTCTTCAAGACCGTGGCCGCCGGCCGCGACCCGCAGACGTTCTCGCACGTCTACGTTGTCGCCCTCGCCGATGGTCAGCTTATGCCCCTCGACACTTCGCACGGCCCGCGCGCCGGCTGGGAAGTGGCCACCGCGGGCAAGTCAAAAATCTGGCCCATCCAGTTGGACCTCCGGTCCCGGTTGAATGGTCTCCCCATCGGCGACCCCGCCAGCGGCCCCACCAGCCCCTGGTGGAACATCGCCAACATCGGAGCACAGACCGCCGCCACCATCGCGGCTGCCCGGTTTGGCGTACCGCCTGAAGGAACCTACATCACCACGCCGCAAGGAACCATCTACCGGCAACAGCCCAACGCGGGCCCGCTCGCATTCCCCGGCGGAGCCTTTGACCTCGGAGGCGGCAACAGTTCACTTTTGCTGATTCTCCTGTTGGGTCTCGGTGTCGTGCTCATCGCGAGGAGCCGCTAAATGCTGGGCAACGCGCAACAGACCGCCAACGCCACCGTACAAGCCGGTGGAGCCATCACCGCCGCCCTCGTGCCCGCGTCCATGATCCCCATTGTTGGCGTTGCCGTCGCTGGGATCACGCTGGCCTTATCGTTCATCTTCAGCCGCCGCGGCCCTCAGCAGAAAATCGCCTCTACGCGCATCGTGGACGCCCTCGAGCCCCAACTGCGGGCCAACGTGGACGCCTACACCAGCGGACCCCGCACCAAGCACAGCCAGGCTCAAGCGCTCGCCAATTTCGATAACGCTTGGGCGTTTCTCGCCAGCGCCAACGCTTGCGGCTCTCCCGAACTCGGCAACCCCGGCCGCAATTGCATCAGCGACCGCGCCCGCGGTGGCCGTTGGGACTGGTTCGCCCTCTACCGCGACCCCATCGCCGCCGACACGCCGCGCCCCGTCGCCCAATCAGTGCTCGAGCCCGTGGGGGCCAACTTCGACACCAAGACTCTTTTGATCGCCGCCGCGCTGGTGGCATTGGCGGTGGCTCTATGATTGCCTGGGACCGCATCCGCGCCGGACTCGCCGGCCTCACGCTGGGAGCCCTCAGCGATGAAGAACTCACCGCCGCCTACAACGCCATTGCGTCCAAGCCCTACGCCCAGCGCACCGCCGAAGACTTCGCCATCAGTAACGAGTACTTCATGCGTTTCAGCGGAGCCGCCCAGCAGATCGCCGCCAGCTCCGGCTATCAGGTTGTCGGACCCGTGGCCGTGCCCACCACGCCCACTACCCAAGCCGCCAGCGGCCTCACCAGCCAGCAAGCGGCCAATCTGCTGATCCCGAACAGCAACGCTACCGGCAACGCCGTCACGCCCGCCAGCTCCACCGCGGCCCCGGCCAGCAGCCCGAGCAGCTCCGGCAGCAATGCGGCTTCCAATTCGCTCAGTTTCCCCGTACCCGCCGCACCCCGGCCCCCGGCCGCCGCACCCGCCGCCGCGCCCAAAGGTCTCGAAGCGCTCATCAAAGACATGCCGCCGCTCGCGTGGGCCGCCATCGGCCTGGGCCTGCTGCTATTCACCCAAGGAACCCGCCGCTAACCATGAACCCGGAGACTCTCAAACTCGTCTTGATTGCCGCCGCCGCGGCCTATCTGTTCCGGGACCGCCTGGGCATTGGGAACTGGTTCACCTCCACCAGCCCCACCAGCCCCGCCAACAACGCGGCCACGCCGCCCTATCAGCCGGAGCCGCCGCAACCCGCTACGCCCGCGCTGCTCAAGGCCGCCGCCGCGTACCCGGAATACGCCGCCAATCTGCCGGATACCGTCACCCAGACCGCGGAGCAATGGGCGTTCCTCTACAACCAAGTCACCGGCAAGCCCGCGCCGGAAGTCTATGACCCGGCCAACCGCGCCGCGCTGATCACCGCCAAAGAGTTTCACCGCCGCCGCGCCGCCGCCGGCGTGCTCTCCGGCCTGGGCATCGTTCGGAGGGCCGCTTAAATGCCATACGAGCCCACCGGGTTAGCCCTCGATCCCAACGATAACGTGGTCTCCGCCTTTGGCTATGGCACCAGCCCGCGCGGGGCCGCGCTCGAAAACCTGATTCAAACGTTCCGCCCCCGCCCGGACAGCGTACCCACCGGGCAATCGCTGCTCGCGTGGCTCAACGACAACAAGACCATCGTTTACAGCGCCGCCGCCGTGCTGGTGCTGCTCGCGATTCTGAAGGCCAAGCGATGATCACCGCCGCCACGTTCTTCACCCCGCCCAGCTTTCGACCCGGCCCCGCCGGTGAGTTGAGCCCGTGGCGCAAGCTGATCAACGCCGTTCTCTATCCGGACTTCGACAGCCCCCGCCCCGCGCCGCCGTTGCCCGCTCCGCAGACCGCGCCCGAGATGCGCAACTGGACCCCGGCGGACGTTCAGGCCCGCTATGAAACCAGTCTGGCGGAATGGCGAAGCAACGCCATCCCCGGCCCCACGCCCCAGCCGGAAAGTAACTGGCCCATCATCGCCGCACTCACCGCCGCCGCCGTCGCCGCGCTGGTGGTCTTTGGGGGTAAACGATGATCCACTACGCGCCCATGCCGGAACAGACCGCAGCCCCCACGCTGGGAGACCTCCAGAGCATCAACTGGAGGCCCATCCTGTTGGCCGTCGCGGGCATCGCCGCCGCCTATCTCATCTATCGCGCCCTCAAACCGCGCCGCCGCCGGAGCGCGTTCCAGGACCTGAAGCGCAAACAACGCGCCCAGCAAAAGGCCCTGATCTATCGGGAAGAGGCCGCGAAGGCTGAAAGAGAGGCCGCGTAGCTATGGCCAAGCGCCGCCCCGCCGGATCAAAGCCCGCGCCGCCCAAGATGCCAGCCGCCACCAAGAAGGGACGGCCCACCAAGCGCCGCAACCCGGAACAGACCGCCGCCGACCTCTCCGAGCGTTTCCACGGCCGCCCCGTGAAGCGCATCACCGACATCGAGAGCACCACGCGCGAGTATGCCGAATTGACCGACCTGGGGAAGCTGGTCTCTCTCGTAGTGCAGCCCTACAACGGCCCCCGCGTCCAGCTCGACTTCAAAGGCGTCCGCCTCTGCAGCTCACCCGACGGCGGGCAACTGTTCTTTGAAGGGGGCGACCAGGCGCTAGACCTGGAGGTCCTGAAGCTCAACAAGTATTTGCCCAAGGCATATCTCGATGTTGGTCTGGTGGAAAAGGTGGTCTACGCCACCAAGCGCCCCGCCTACGGCTACGCGGAATGGCACCACGAATTTGGCGAGGACGGCGGAGAACTCCCCACGCTCGCCTATGACGTGCTGAACGAAGAAATCAAGCTGATCGGCGGCTCTTACCAGACCGGCGAATGGATCGAAAACTAAGGAGATTTGGACAATGCCCGCACTCATCACCCGGCCCCGGAAACTGCGGCTGGTCAACCCACCCCGCAAACGCCGCAAGCCCGCCGCCGCCCCCAAGCGCGTGGCACGCCGCAAGACTTCAACGCCCGCCCGCCCCAAGCGCCGGGCAGTGAAACGCCGTAACTCGCCCCTCACCGTGTTCGGCCCCCTCAATCCCCCAAGGAGCAGCAAGCCCATGAAAAAGAAACGCAAGGCGGGCCCGAAAAAGGCCGCCCGCAAATCCACCGCGCGGAAGAACCCCGTCGGCGTCATCACCAAGACCGTCCGCCGCCACAAAAACCCCGGCAGCCTGTTGAGCGTCAAGCCCGGCAGCATCGCCCGTACGGTGGCGATGTCCGCCGTTGGCCTGGTCGTGGCCCGCATGGTCCCCCAGACCGTGCTGGGTTCCCGGAACTCGGGCCTTGTCGGCTACGCGGCCAACGCCGCCGCCGCCATGGCCGCCGGCTTCGCCACCAGCAAGTTGACCGGCAACAAGCAGGACGGCTACAACGTCGCCATCGGCGGCTTTCTGTACACCGTGTCCCGGTTCCTCCAGGAGCGTTACAACGTCGTCGGCCAGTACCTCAGCCTCTCCGGCGTCGGTGACGCCATGAGCGCCACGCCCCGCCAGCTCGGCGTCATCGATCAGGACTATTCGTTCTTTTCGCCCACCGTCATCGGTGCCAATGGCCGCGTGGTGCTGCCGCAAGCCGTCAGCGATGCGGCCACCGCCGCCGCCGTTGCCGCCGCCCGCCCGGCCGCAACCAACATGGCCGGACTCGGTGGCATGCGTTCCGCTTGGGGGGCCAACTAGCGCCCCATTTCGCCCTGATCTCCAGCGGGTGAGCATGGCCACGGCCCCGCCCGCTGCAAGATCGCCCACCAACCAGACTTTCAAGGAGAACCATTCACATGATTAACGGCAACGCCACCCTACTCCCCAACGTGGCCAGCGCCAACCGTAGCCCGCTCTACGATTCGCGCGCCATCGCCACCACCACCGTCGTAGGCAACAGCTACGACTTTTTTGGCCAGATCACCGGCGGAGCCATCGGCCGCGAAACCACCAACATGCAACAGGCGTTTCGCTTGCCGGACCCGAACAGCTTCTTGGTGTACGGCATGCGCCTGGTCATCATCGGGGCACAGGCGGACCTGGAAGCCCTTTACCAGCGGTACGTTTTCCAGTTGTTGCTCGGCGAAACCGTTTTCATCGAAGGCCCGGCGGAATTCTTCCCGGCCGGTGGCGGCACTTCCGGCAGCACCAACGTGACCTCCGGCGCCATCGTGACCAACGGCGTCCCGGCCACCAACGGCACCTTCATGTTGCCCGATGACTGCCTCGTGCAGATCAACCCCGGCGACACCTTCCGCGTCCGCATGTTGTCGAGTGTCGGCTACACCACCACCGCCGCTCTGTTCATCCGCGTGATCTTGGACGGCAAGCACTGGCGCGGCGTCCGCGGCTAATCAGCTAACTGTCTAGCCAGCACTGGGGGCCGGAGCGCTCCGGCTCTCCGCCCCCAGCCTTTTCCGATTCAACAGGAGACAACCACATGAAATATCACGTCACGCTCATCAGCCGGATCATTGAATCCGACAGCCCCGAGGCCGCCGCCGCGGACTTCCTGGCAGGAAACGGCAAAGTGTCTTTGCTGGTGGAACCGATCCACCCCGAAACGGGCCAGATTCTCACCACCAAGGGCCAGATTGTCACGCTACCCGCGGAGCCCCCGGCCCCCGCCCCGGCCGCCTAAAGCAACACCAACGGGGGCCAGCCACAAAGCCGCCCCCATTGACCGCAAAACACCAGAAGAAAGAAAACCCCATGTTCAACGAGCCCGCAATCTACGCGTTTCAGCGCACTCTCACGGCCAACCAGGTACTCACCGATGTTTCGCTCATCATCGATCGCGGTGACTTCGTGTGGACCGCCATTTGGGGCACCCAAACGGGTATCTACTCCGTCCGGTTCGGTCTCCCCAGCGGCCGGAAAATCACGTCGAGCAATCTCCGCAACGCCAACATGGTGGGCACCGCTCAATTCCCCGTCGTGATCGCGCCCCAGCCCATCGCCAAGAACGGCGCGCTGGTCATCGACGTGAGCGACCTCTCCGGCGCGAGCAACACCATTGAACTCTGCTTTGCCGGGTACCACCAGTTCAACTAAACGCCCCATGCTGCCCCTCACCCTCAATCTCGCCACCCAGTGGGCCGACAGCCCCTATCGCCGGATGCTCCGGCCCGCACTGGCCGCAATCTTTGAGGCGGGCAATCACACGCCGCTATGGGAAGGAGCGCCGGACCCCGCCAACGCCACCATCCCCGGCTTGGCCAAAAGCGAGCGGCTCATGGGCATTCGCCCCGG
>FRDC01002959.1_pt1 | contig 10428 bp, 12 predicted proteins | sample 1106171 | NCBI WGS metagenome assembly FRDC01 (sample SAMEA3930566, study PRJEB13176) | freshwater metagenome | biome: Drinking water system; feature: drinking water; material: water | place: Singapore | collected 2014-12-20
CCTCAAAATTTGAGTTTTTCATCAGCCTGCTAGTCCTTTCTATTGGCGTTCTTTTATCGACTGCGACTTTCACTGCGCACGCTGACGGCAACCAAATTCTGGGCATGTGTGGATACAACCGGGCGATCAGTGGCCAAGCTTACTGCTTGAGCGGCGGACGTCCGAGCTATGATTGTGTGGGTGTGTCTTGGGCTCAAGGAGTTTGTCTTTCTGGCGGAAGACCTTCTTATGACTGCGTCGGTGTGAACGACGCTCAAGCGGTTTGTCTCGCAGGAGGCCGCCCTTCTTACGACTGCGTCGGTGTGAATGCAGCGCAAGCCGTTTGCTTGTCTGGGGGCAGACCCTCTTACGATTGCGTTGGAGTCAGTGACACTCAGGCGATTTGCTTGAGCGGTGGACGTCCGAGCTATGATTGCGTGGGTATCACATCACTCAATCAGGCCATGTGCTTGCGATCGGGACGGCCCTCTTACGACTGCGTCGGTCTTTAAAAACAGAAAAGGTATGGCCCTTGACAAAGCGCCAAATGCCAGACTAGAGACCGCATGAATTCTTGTCTGCTCTAAAAAGGAGAATTTCGTGATGAAAAAGATTCTACTACTTGGCCTTCTCGTTTCAACCCACTCCTTCGCAGCAGAAACGCTTTATCAATGTGCTGTTGACCACGTGGGTTCTGACGGCGCGCGAGTCAACGTGACTCGTAACTCCTCAGGAAAACTAAGAGCCAATTTGATTTTTGGAACCACCGTGTCCGGCAAAATGTACAATGTTCAAGAACGATCCGGAGGTTACTCCGGAGAAATCAATGGTCAATCGGAATTCAAAATCTCTCTTGAAATCACTAAGAAGCCTGCCAAAAATTCCAACATTGAAGGATTCGAATCGCATCTCGATGTGAGCTTCCCTACAGCCTTAAATCCCAGCGGGAAAGGCCGCGCCAACGTGGATTTGGTCTGCGGAAAAAAGCTTCCTGGCCGATGGCAGTAAGGCTTCAGAAGCCCACAGTCGGCACCTTCCCTAATGCACGACGTTTTGTATAAAACGGGACCGTTCTCACACTATTTTAATAAAAATTGCGTTTTTTTAATTGGTTCCTAGTGTAGGGCCGGACTTCAAACTCAGTCTGGTGTCCGCAACGGGATCAACCCAACACTTAGTCTGTGTAATCATAAAAGGGGATTAAAAATGAAGACTTTAAAATTTAGTTTGACGCTTATTTTGGCAATGTCTTTCAAACTCGCAACGGCACAAGCCCAAGGCTTGCCATATGAATGTTCTGCCATTCAAGATTCGGAGCTCTATAGAAATCGATCTGCAAAAATGGTGCAGTTTCAAAATCCGCAGAACATCACACTGGCAGAAGCTAAGAAGTATATGATTCAGTACTTTAATGCCTGGAATAGCGGTGCCCTAGTCAGCTTGAAAGCAAAACTGACTCAAGGTCAGGCCAAAGTAGGGGCTCAATCTGAATTACAAGAATCCATCAAACGTACACTCAGTTTTTACAGTGACGATCTGGTTGTGGAGCGTATTAATACTAGCACTATTCTCAACGCTGCTCCTGACTTCGCTGCTCATGTGACACTTGTCGGAGACGACGCTAGAAATAAATTCCTGGTTCCATTCATTACAAGAGACGGCGGTAGTGATCACCGTATGACCTACATTTGCCTAGACAAGAGCCAAAGTCTGATTACAGCTCATGTCCGATATATGGTTCCTAAGAAAACCCTTGGGAGAGGTTTTAGCAACCTCGTTAATCCCCCAGAAAATGAAATTGCTATCGATGCCTATGCTGTCGCGAACTACTTGATTGATAGGGATGGCAAAATTAAGGGTCTCGCTGTCGCTTTCGATGTGGCTAAATTCGTCATGGAAATGGGAAACGCCACAAGCTCGTTGCCGTAATTATAGGTCCGATTAAAATAGAAAGGCGGTCGAGGCACCCTTGCTTCAAGACGGTACCGCCTTTCTATTTCGGGCGTATTAACCCACAATCGGCATCTTTCGCTTAGAGTATTCCTTCGTCAGCGTTTCTTGAATCCTTCCCACAACGAGGTCGTAGATTCGCTGGAGGTTTGCTTCTTCACTCAAGGAATCGTCGGACATCTTTGTGACATCGATGGGCGGTAGGATTCGGAAGCTCATCTTGCTCGGAAGCGGGATGAAGATGGAGAGAAACACAAACGGGGCGAGCATCAATGGGAAGAATGTAAAAATTCCGCTGACCAGGCACCAAACGAAAAAGATTCCACGGAATGTAATGGGGAAGCCATGAAGGCGTAGGGCCTTCTTTAAGCCCAGGGATTCGGCGATGCGTTCGCCGCGAAAAAGAATGATGTAACTTTCGTGGGCGCCGATGCTGACGATTGGAACCATCGGGACCTTTGCTTTCAGCGCCAGCTTGATGAAGCCTTTGCGCTGATAGAAGTCGACCTTCTTTCGCTGCGAGTAGGGACGAAACGATTCCTTTTCCCCACCGGGATACACCATGAGCGAAAATCCTTCGTCAATGGCCTGAAGGGCTAACTCGGGGCTCGCTGGGATTGCACCGATTTTTGGGATGAGCCATTTGAAGAAAGGATTTTTTAGCGCAATGGAATGCGCCAAACCCAACGCCGGGCGATCATCTCCGAACTTCTGCCACCACGCATGGAAAAGCATGAGAACTTCAAACGTCAGCAGGCCGTTGTGATTTCCGACGAAAAGAATCTGACCGTCGGGAACATTTTCCCAACCCGAAATGTCGACCCGAAAATAATGTTTGTAGAGTCCGTCTAAAAAATGATGCAGCTTCTCGACGAATTCGGGAGTGGGCTTTTCGAAGACTTTTGACTTCGCCTTTTTAGATGTCGTCAGAGGCGCCTCCGCGCGCCCATTCCCCAGTGATGCGACACGTGAGATAGGCTTTGATGAAATCATCGAGTTCACCATCCAGCGTAGTCTCAGCGCTTGAAGAAGTAAATCCAGTGCGATGGTCTTTGACCATTTTATAGGGGTGCAGGACGTAGGATCGAATCTGGCTGCCCCAGGCAATGTCCTTCTTAGAATCTTCTACCGATTGTTGCTTTTTTCGTTGCTCTTCTAAATGACGTTCGTAGAGGCGCGAACGTAAAACTTTCATCGCGAGATCGCGGTTTTTAATCTGCGAACGTTCTTGTTGGCAAACCACAACGATACCACTCGGTCCGTGGGTAATTCGCACCGCGGAGTCCGTCGTGTTGACACCTTGTCCGCCTTTTCCACCGGAACGAAATACATCGATTCGCAAATCAGCCGGATTGATCACGACTTCAAAATCATCGTCAATTTCAGGAGTGACAAACACGCTGCTAAACGAAGTATGTCGGCGCGCATTGGAATCGAACGGAGAAATTCTCACCAAGCGATGCACGCCGGCCTCCGATTTCAACAGCCCGTAGGCATAGGGCCCAGAAATCGTGAGCGTGGCATTTTTAATTCCTGCTTCTTCACCCGGAAGCGCGTCGATGAGATCGACCTTAAAACCTTTGTCCTGTGCCCAACGCTGATACATGCGCATGAGCATCTGCGCCCAGTCTTGCGACTCCGTCCCACCAGCACCCGCATTGATGGTGACAATCGCATTTTTGGGATCGGCTTCTTCAGAAAGCATTTTATGAAACTCGGCCTGCTCCATCTGCTTGCCGAGAACCACCATTTGATCGCCGGCTTCTTTCAAGGAGTCGGCGTCGTTCATTTCAACCGCTAAATCCAAAAGAGTTTGCGTGTCGTTAAACCCACGTTCGAGCGCAGTGAATTCATTCACTTCCGCTTCGAGGCGCGACTTCTCCTGCGTCAGCGCGCGCGCTTTACGGTTGTCGTTCCAAAAACCATCCTGGAGGGATTGATCGGTCAGTTCTTGAATGCGGCGTTGTTTGATAGGGAGGTCAAAGAGAACCTCGTAAGAACTGGAGTTTCTTTTCGATCTCCGCTAGCCGGTCACGAATTTCATTGGCAGAGAGTTGAACCACGCCTTTAGATTGAGCCATAGAAATTATGTACCTGAGCGAGCTCTTTGGATCAAGGCCTGCGGTTGCTTCTTCGTTTTTTTACCCGTCATTTCCACTAGGAGCCGTTGCTCCCACTGGGACATGAGTTTTTCTTCGCTCTTGCTCTTGTCGTGATCCAAACCCAGCAAGTGCAAAATCCCGTGAATGATCAGCACGTCGAGCTCATGTTCAGGCGAATGCTTCAGATCTTTTGCCTGGTACAGAAGCACCGGCAAACAAACCACCAGTTCCCCCAGATAGCTCGTCTCATGAAAGTAGAGCTCGGCCCCCGGGAAGCTCAGCACATCGGTGGGTTCTTTCTTTCCACGGAACTGGGTATTTAAGAACGTCATCTTCTGTTTTCCGACAACGGCACAATCAATGTACCAAGGGGTTTTATGCGGCCCCATTTTGCGGAGCGAGGGATGTCCCAGAACAATGTCTAAAAGTTTACCCAATCGGCGGCGGATGAGCGCCTCCCACTGGGCCTGGGACTTCACCTTCTTTTTTACAGTGCGACGTTGCGGCATTTGTGGACGAAACATGCTATCAACTGAAGGAGATGTCAACTAAACCCGGCTTAGAATCCCTCACCCACGTCATTGAAACTGTTCACCGGCTTCGAGCTCCTGGTGGCTGTCCCTGGGATCGGGCTCAAACTCACCAATCGCTTCGTCAGTACCTGATTGAGGAAGCCTACGAAGTCCTCGACGTCTTAGACCAAATCAAAGAACCGACCGACCTCCAAGACCCGAAGGTGAAAGAAAACTTTCGCGAAGAACTGGGCGACTTGCTGATGCAGGTCCTGCTTCATTCTGAAATGACTTCCGAACAGGGTGTTTTCAATATTTACGACGTAGCCAATGGCCTAGCTGAAAAGCTGATTCGTCGCCATCCCCACGTTTTTCTCACGGGGAAAGAAGCCAAGGACGCAGACGACGCTCTCAAGAACTGGGAAAAAAAGAAGGCTGAAGAGAAAAAGGCCAAGAGCGAAGACAGCGTCCTTTCAGGATTACCTAAAGGTATTCCTGCGCTTCAACGAGCTGCCCGAATGATCGAGAAAGTCACGAAAGTGGGATTTCAATGGGCCGACATGAAAGGTCCCCTCGATAAGGTCAGCGAAGAAGTGGCCGAACTGAAAGCCGAAGTCCTGAAGTTAGAAAAAGACCCTAAGGACGAAGCCGCACGCAAAAAAGTAGAGGGCGAACTGGGCGATGTTTTCTTTACTTTGTGTAACGTCGCGTATTTGATGAAAGTGAACCCGGAGGACGCCCTTCGAAACATGCTTCAGAAATTCGAAGGTCGCTTCAGGTATATTGAAAAGCGTTTGAAAGAACAGGGCAAGACGCCCGAGCAGTCGGGACTAGAGGAAATGGATCGCTACTGGAATGAAGCCAAAAAGCAAGAAACCAAAAACTAAGAAGGCCACACCTCGAAAATCCACACGAAAACCGAAGAAGGTTTCCCCTTCTTCTCATCTCAAAGTGATTGGACTCACCGGCGGCATCGCCTCTGGCAAATCCGCTGTGGCAGAAATCTTCATGAACTTGGGAGTTCCGGTCATCGATGCGGACCAAATTTCGAGAACTCTGGCTCAACCCGGAGGCGCAGCTCACAACAAAATCTTAAAGCGATTCAAAACGACGGACCGAAAAAAGCTGCGAGAACTCGTCTTTCGCGACGAGAAAGCCCGCCGGGATTTGGAAGCCATCCTCCATCCCCTCATTCAATCGGAGAGCAAACGACAGATGGAGGCCTTGGCTCAACAATCCACCGTCTTGCCAGGCGTGGTCTTGTATGAAGCCGCCCTCCTCGTTGAAACCGGCCGGCACAAGGACTTGGACGGGCTAATTGTTGTAGAAACCCCTCGGGAAATCCGCCTCAAGCGCCTGGTCGATCGCGACGCTCGGAAGGGAATGACCTCGGAAATGGCTAAAAAGATTATGGATGCCCAAGCATCTGACGAAGAGCGTCGCCACGCAGCCACCTTTGTGATCGACAACTCGGGCATTTTTCAAGAGCTCAAGACGCGGGTCGCTGCTCTGATTCAATCTTTAAAGAACGCGAATTGATTTTAGGCCTTTGACCCGTTACGCTTTGTAAACCTCGGGAGAGGGGCCCAATGGAGGGGGAACAAAAGCGATGATTTCTCAGAAAAAATCTACATGGAAGTGGATGGCCGTTGCCGCTGGCACCACACTCAGTGTCGTGATTGCAGCCGGCTGTAGTGCAAACATCTTCAGTCCCTTTGATAAGCCTAATGGCGACCCCCAAATTCTGGAATATGCCCGCGCTTGCTTGGACAATAGGGACTTCGCCTGCGCGTATAAATACTACGGGCTTCTTTCTACGAACTACGCCGAAACTCAGGCCAGTGAAATTGCGTTCACGATCCTGACTGAAAACGACGCCACGATGTCGGTCTTCGCAAAAGCAGTCGGTGACGGCGGGGGCGGGAGTTCATTAACTAAAGTAGCAACGGCGTTGATGGTAAAAGCTCCTGGCGCGACGAAACGTGCTGCCCTGTATACGGCTTACATCAAAGTGAGTAGCATCTCTTCGAATATTCCTCTTCGCGGGATGGTCAGAATGGCTTCAGGTCTCGCTATTTTGGGTGAAATGCTTGCTGAAGAGGGCCTGAAAATCAACTCGAGCGCGACAGCCTTTGTCCCAAGCATGATGGCCAACAACCCGACCACGTGTTCGACTGGCGGTGGAGCCGCATGTAACGCGAATTGCGGGCTGACGGGAACAGGCTTGCTCGGTACTGGGGCTGCGGTCGACTATGTCACCTCGCCTCCTGCCACCATGACGGCCACCCCGACCTGGGGAGATTTTCACGGCATGCTGAGTGCCGTCTCTCATGCTCTGACGAATGAACTTGGCGCTTCCGGTTCCGTTGGTAGCGGCCTCGGTTCAGTCTTGACCTCGATGTTGACTGCGGGAGCGGCTGTCGTGAACGTAAACACCAACTGCTATCGCTACGGCTTGCTGACCAATGGGGTGGGAAACTAATGAAAAAGATCCTTCTTCCTCTTTTGGCAGTGAGTTTGACTTTCGGAACCGATGCTTTCGCTCTTGGTCAGAATATTTCCATGTACCAAAGCGTGCGAAGTGCGGGGATGGGCGGCTTGCTCATTACCACGGGCAAGTACGACGAAAACTTCTTCGGCAACCCTGCGCGCATGACCATCATTCCGAAATGGCGCGTGGACGTATTCAACGTCATGGGAGATTTCACTTACAATTCCCCATCGGCCCTCATGAAGGTCGTAAACGGGGGTAATAATATGCTGGAAGCCATGGCCGATAATTCAGGCCAGGCCAATCACGGCCGCGTGCAAACGGCGTTTCCAGCGCTTTATTTCCCGAATATTAGCGGTGGCAAAATCACCTTGGCGTTCGGAATCTTTCTCAGCATGCAAGGCGATATGGCGTTGCGAAACAATTACAACATGGATCCGGATGCGATTTTGGACCTCACTCCGACGCTGTCTTTTGCGCATAAATTCATGAAAGACGACGCCCTCTCGATCGGAATCAATACTCGCTTCGGCTACCGCCTCTCGACAGCGGGTGCCTACAGCTTGGTAGACTTCATTCGAGGAAATACCTTCTCCCCCACCAATAACGGGGGCGACGGCTCGATGGTGGATTTCGACTTTGGCGCGACCTACAAGCTTCCGGAGAAATGGGGCGAGTTCAACGTCAACACCGCCTTCACTGTGAACAACATCTTGGATGGCCGTTTTGGTTACATCCACTTTCAAGTGGCGAAGCTGCAAGGCTCTCCTCTTCAACAACCCCGCACCTGGGGCGTTGGCGCTTCCCTGGTTCGAGAAGAATGGGGCAAGTTTGAAAACACCACCTTCGCTCTCGAATTTCTGAACATCGGTAGTTTCCCGAGAAATCAGAGCTTTTTACGCTTCGTGCACCTGGGGGGTGAAACCCACTGGAAGAGCTTGGTCTTCCGCGGGGGCTTGAATCAGGGCTATTTTACGGCCGGCCTAGGAGTGGACGTAAAATGGTTCACCTTCGACGTAGCGACTTATGCGGAAGAGCTGAGCCTTAATGCAGGCGGTCAGGCGGATCGACGCATTGCGTTCAAATTGGGGTTCCAAATTTAATTAAAATAGCTTGTCTTTTCATGAGCTTATCATCTGTTGAAAATGCAAATTTTTCTTTTCTCTTAGCTATAATGTCTGATAAAATCAATCAGATAATGGCTGTTTGTCTTCAGACAGCTTTTGCAGGGGGAAGGGACGTTTCTGGAATATGTGGCAGTCACCGAGTCAACGACTCAGAATGCTCAATCGTGCACGCCGACGCGAGCGTGAAAGACAAGCTCAGAAGAAGCAGTCTTTTCATGTGAAACGTGTCGTGGCCGAAGTAAAAATTCAGGCCGCTACTCGTGTGCAAAAACCAGAATCACAAGCCCGCGTCGTTTTGAACGACATCACTCCAACGACTTTAGTGCTTTTCACATCGATGCCGCTGCTTCCTGGACAGGAAGTGGCCGTGACTCTGGAAGAGCCAAAACAATTCTACATTCAAGGTTCTGTTTCTTGGTGTGAGCTTTACAACATTAACAGCCACATCATTTCATCCAATCCCTTCGGTTATCGTTCGATGATTGAATTCCGATTCAACACCGACGAAGAACGCGAAGAAGTCCGCGCTTATTGCGATGAATTGGGCATCAAATGGCTCAATTACCCAGTAAAACCAGCGCCGGAACCTGAAGCCTCTGCTACTTCGGAAGAAGAACCGCAAGCGGCTTAATCTTCCCTCTTTACTAAGCCCCCAATCTTCAATACGAAGAAATGAACGGGGGAATCTATGTCGAAATATCTATTGGCTTTGCTTTTTGTGGCTCAGGGCGCATTCGCACAAAACTTAGATGGCACTTGGATGAAGGATTGCACCAAGGATCCTCACGGCGGTTCACTTTTGCAATCGGTTGTGATCCAGGGTCAGCACTTAGATTTTTCGATGATTCATCATGGCGACACAAGCTGTAAGGCAGAGCTTTTTCGCTTTAGCTGGTCTGCGGATTTTGTTCTTTCGAAGCCCGTCGCCGATAGCGTTTATGAAATCGATTTTACGTTGTTAGCACTGAATGCTGTCTTTGCAGACGCGCAAGCTGCCGCTCAGTTTTCTTCTCCTCAAATGCAATTCTGCGGCTACACCGATTGGAAGGTGGGAGAAGTGAAGGACGTCGCTGGCCGAATCTGCAGCGGAAATCAGCTGGCTAATATTGGTTACAAGGCTTTCAACACCATTCGTGTTGAACCGGGTTATATTGCGATTGATTTCAATGGTTCGCTGCCTGAAATCGCGAAACGCCCTGCTGGGGATTGGTCGTCGATTTTCGTGCGGCAGTAGCTCGCTCCGGTTCATGACCCGTGATGATGTAACAGCTGGTGATGGCCTTTGCAGAGCAGAGTGAGATTCTCGAGCGTCGTTTGCCCTCCCTGTGACAGCGGCTTTTTATGATGAATGTCGAGCCAGCGTCTTTCGGTGCAGCGCTTGCCTTCTTGTTGATGAGTGCACTGAGCCTGATCTCGTTTCTGAACGGCGTGGTGGAGATGTGCTGGAATGACTCGGGGATTCTTGTTCACTCGCGCCGGCGCGAGTTGTTTCGAGCGCTTGGCTTTCTCAACCGGGTCGTTTTTCTGAAGATACGAATCGGCCATGGCTTCTAAAGTCTGCTCTAAAGATGCCGCGGCCTTCTTGGACTCCAGATCTTGAATGCGCTTCAGTTTTTTTAGGAGGGACTCTGAAATTCCCAATTTCAATTCCACTCGTTCTTCAGCCACATACCGAGTGGTTTCCTTCACGCTCTTCTCAGGAAATTCTTTAGCCACTACCTTCTCCAACTCTCGCTTCGGTAGTTGCGCTGCCGCCTGAAGCCACTTGTTTTGATTTTCAGGATTGAGAATCGAAACAATGACCTTGGCATTCGATAATGAAATCTCCTGATCTTGAATCATTTCTTTTAGAGCAGGAACCTGAACAGATTTTCTAGAAATCGTAATGAAGTTATAGGCAACGCTCTCTGAAAGTCCGAGCGACCTCACATAGTCAAAGAGACTTTTGAAACCCAGATCTCGAAAGCCTTTACAAAGATCGATTTCCTGCAAAACAGAAAGCAGTTCCGTTTCGGCTCGAAGATATGTTTTTACCAACGCCACAGCTCTTTCATGCAAAGTTTTCATGCGCACTCTGTAACACAGGGTTTTTTGCCGAATGCAGTTGCACGCTAGTGAATGAAGTCCGGATTTATTTTTTGAAATCAAAATTAGTTCTATTCGTTCGAAGAAACGGAAATAAACGCGAATAACAGGATTTTAAATTCGCATCTCGGACTCTCAGTGTTTGCCATCCACAAACCTGTCAAGCATTTCGCAAATTATTT
>FRDC01000977.1_pt2 | contig 10416 bp, 9 predicted proteins | sample 1106171 | NCBI WGS metagenome assembly FRDC01 (sample SAMEA3930566, study PRJEB13176) | freshwater metagenome | biome: Drinking water system; feature: drinking water; material: water | place: Singapore | collected 2014-12-20
TCTGGTTGCGCCTCCTGGATTCCGGGTCTCGCGGTGCTCGCCCGGAATGACGGTGCTGTCAACTCGCTGCGTATTTCGTGCGCACAGTACTTAGAACCCCAGCTCTTTCAGCGGGCCGCGATCTACAACAGGTGCCCGTTTTGTCCCCGCAGTCAACGGAACCGATCCCGGCGTGCGCTCGAACGGGTCCGCTAAACCGATCGCCTTCGCATGTGCCTTGAGCTCCGGAATCACCTCTTCTGCAAACAAGCGCATGCTGGTACGCCGCTCTTCATTATCATGTTGTCCCTGGAGGCTCAGAATAATAAAAATACCTACACGCAGGACACTCATGATTCCCTTGATTTTTGGAATCACCGTCTGGGGCGTCCCCACAATCACTTGCATATTCTTTTGCCCACGCATCAGCGCTGCCTGCAGCTTGCGTCGGACGTCGGCATAATCAATCTCAGCGCTCGCGCCTTGCATCTGCTCCTTTAATTTCTCACCACTAATCCCAAGCCACGCGCTGGTCTGCATCTTCGCCATAGTCCGAATGGCCGCTTTCGAGTTGTAGCCCGGGGGCATGGTAAATTCCGCTGCTGAGAACGCATTCTGCCCACCGCCATAGACGAAACCAGCAGCAGCTTGCTGTGCTTTCTCCTCAGTTTCCCCTAAGGCTGTCGCGACCATATAGCCGAAATTCTCTGGTCCGGCTTGATAGCCATGCTTGGCTGCCTCATCAGCATAGAAGTCCCATAGATCACATGTGGGCAGCAACGGCGTGCCTAGCCCAATATAGGGATAGCGATGCGCCGCACACCACTCGACCGTCTCCGGACTCAGGGTGCCAGGAATCCACATCGGGGGATGGGGTTTCTGGTACGGCAACGCCCATGGATTAACGTGCCGATAATGAAAATGTTTCCCTTCGTAGCGCCACGGCCCAGGGCGCGTCCACGCCTGGACAATAAAATCATGCGCTTCGTTAAACAACTCCCGGTTATACGCAGGATTGGCGTTATTGAAGATTTGTTCGCTGCCCGCGCCGCGCACCCAGCCAGTGACAAGTCGACCCCGCGAGATCAGAACAATCTCAGCCAACTCCTCGGCCATACGTAGCGGATGCTTAATCACTGGCAGCGGATTGCCAACCAGCACGATACGGGCACGCTTGGTGCGATAGGCTAGAATCGAGGCCTCGACGTTCATCACCGATCCCATGCAGATCGGGTTGCCGTGATGCTCATTGAGAGCAAGAGCGTCGAAACCTAGGTCCTCTGCGTAGCAATATTCGTCGAGGTAGTAATGATAGTCATCAGCCGCTTTCTCGCGGTCGAAATGCTGGTTTGAGACGGCGAAGAACGCACGGTTTTTCAAAATCAGTTCTTCAGGTAGCCAGCGATATGGTCGTTCGGTGAAATAGCCGATTTGCATCTCGTAATCCCTCGATTGATGTTGGGGAGTTCAAACCGAGCAGGGAAACCCCGCCGGTTCGTTGTTCCCCCATCACTCACTTAGACGTTTCCCGGCCAAAGAGGTACGGATCGAGCCCAGCCTGCGCAGCACTCCGGTACTTGTGCCAGCGGCCACCACCGTAATAAGCCAGACTTCCAGGCTCAGCGTCGCCATGTCCGTTGTAATACGACAGACAGTCACGCAGCGGCGCACTCATGATGTCAGCCCGACGACAGTGCTCGGCGTACTCTTCTTGCGGCTGGCGGTGTATGTCGACGATCGTCTCTCCTCGATCACGCAAGGTCGACAACATCCACACGAGGTAGTCACCATGGGCGTCGATAGCGTCGGTGAAGTTGAAGCTGCCACCACCACCCTGAGGGCCAGTAACGACGAAGAGGTTGGGGTAGTCCTTCACGTGGATACCGAGGAAGGTCTTAGTACCCTCTTTCGCCCACGTCTCGGTAATGGTGCAACCGTCGCGGCCCACGGTCTTTTCAAATAATCCGCTCGCCATCCATTGGAATCCCGTCGCATAAATCAAGACATCGAGCGGATACTCAACCCCTTCATGGACGACCCCTTTGGCGTTGATCTTAGTCACACCCATCGGTGCGGTATCTACCAAATGGACATGCGGCAGGTTGAACGATGGAAGGAATTCGTCATGGAAGGTGGGACGTTTGCATCCGTACGGATAGTATGGCTTGAGGGCTGCAGCGGTCTTGGGATCCTTGACGATCGCATCCACCCGAGCGCGAATCTGTTCCATGATCCGGAAGCTTGTGTTCAGTTGCTTCTGTATCAACTCCTCAGGGGTCAACTTGGTTTCGTGCTGCTTGCGCTGTCTGAACTCAGCAACCTTACCAGCAAGGTAGTCATCGTTGGCCTGGATTGCTGTGCGACCCTCAGAGATACGAGCAAATCGCGCTCGGCGGGCTCGCGCCCAGCCTGGCTCCTGTGACCACGCCTCGATTTCTTCTCGTGTCGTTTCGCGCTGGTCACGCACGTCGATCGTTGACGGAGTGCGCTGAAAGACATACAACTCACCAGCGATCTTGGCCAGTTCTGGAATGACCTGCACCGCCGTCGCTCCGGTGCCGATGATCCCGATTCGCTTGCCGTCCAAGGGGACACTGTACTTCCACCGCGAGGTGTGGAACGACTCCCCCTGAAACGTCTCCATGCCCTCGATCCGGGCGAGTTTTGGTGAGGTAAGAATTCCGTTGGCGTAGACCAGATACCGGGCTCGCATAGCATCTCCGCGGTTGGTGTACACGATCCAACGCCCGGCTTTTTCGTCCCACTCGGTCTTTTCCACCGCGGTGTGAAACAGGCAGTGATCATAGAAACCAAACTTTTCAGCCATTTTTTGACAGTACTCAAAGATCTCAAATCCCGAGGCGAACTTCATCGTCGGGAAGTACCCCATCTCTTCAAGTAATGGGAAATAACTGTACGACTCCACGTCGCAAGCGATCCCCGGATAGCGGTTCCAGTACCAGGTGCCACCGACATCGCCGCCCTTCTCACAGAACCGGACATCGGTAAACCCCGCCTGCTTCAGTTTGTGCCACAACAACAGACCGCCAAAACCAGCACCCACCACCAGGATTTCGCACTCGTCGTTCAGAGCGTCACGCGGAACCGGAGCCGCGGAGTACGCGTCCTCAAGGTATTTGCTGAACTCCCCCTCCATCGCTATGTAGTCCGCCGCTCCACGGCGCGCTTCCTTGAAGGCGCGATACTTCGCCTGCTCTTCAGCGTTGAACACCGCGCCCGCTAGCTGCGGCGGTAGCGTCTTGAGCGACTCATCGCGCGTGACCGAGTAGCCTCTCCCGACCACATTATTCATCGTACTCTCAGCACGGGTGTTGAAAATCTTCACTCCGGTAGCGGGATCAATCCTGATCGACATCCTCTGCTCTCCTTTTTCTCGCATACTTCTCTAGATTCAAATTACTTTACTCATTCGTCCGGAAGCCCTTAATCGCGAAGGGATTATCTCGCTTCAGTAGACTACCCTTCTCTATCCTTCAAACCCCGGGGCCCATGGACCACTACAGGGAAACCCCCTGGACCCTACCCTACCCTGGCTCAAATATCTATAGGGACGCAACAGCAAGAAGGAGGAATGCACCAGCACAGAAGCAGCGAAGAATCACTGGGGAAGCCGTGCAGATGTGACCACCTTATAACTTCCCTAACGCCCATCATTCTGCACACACACGTACTGGAACGACGCTATGCATAACGAGAATTGCTCCAGGGGCGATTGAAACCCCTAAGGGGCGACGATGTGCGCTCCTCCTTACCCCAGGTGAATGACTGCACTTGTAGCGTGGGAATCAGAGGCGACAGTGTTTGCGCAAATGCTGAAGTCTCTGCTGTGCTTCAATCCCGTCGACAGTGTCCCACCCTTCTGTCAAACAACGATACCCATAATCGAGTAGGCGATAGGCGTCTTCCACTCTCCCGTGTTCTGCCCACAGGGTACTCAGGCTCAATCTCACTCGAAGTTCTAACGACAGCGCACGCTGTTGTTGGGCAACAGTGAGCGCACGCTGCAAGTATTCTTCCACTTGATTGTTAGTCGTCACATCGAGATTTCTCTGCCCATTGGCCTTTCTGATAAAAACAGCCTGCAGACGCCATAACTCTGCTTCATAACATCGGTCCTCGTTGGTCTGTGCGAGGGTGAGTGCTTGCTGCACCGCGAGCAGCGCTTCTGGAATCTGGCCTGCCGTGTCGTAGGCGTCCCCCAACAACGCTAAATAATAGGGCCGAGCGAGGATTGCACCATGTGCTTCGACCGCGTCCAGCCCCTCACGAATCTGGGGAATGCCCGCAATCACTTCGCCCATCTTTACGAGCGCCCAACCGCGATAGATCAGGGCCGTGGCTGCCCGGAACGCGAACCCGTGTTCCTGTGCGAAGGTAAATAGCGCATCCGCCGCGGCAAAGGCAGATGTTTCTTCGCGACGGCGCTGGTACAAGACAGCAGTCTGACCTAAAACCATTGCATGACTCACAGGGTCAGCCGCATGTTCGGCAAGCCTTTGTGCCTCCTGAAGGGTGCGTAGTGCCTCGTCAGGGTAGCCACGTAGCCATAAGATGGAGACCAACGTGATGAGGCCCAGGAGACCAGGGTCCTCCCTTCCGCTGGAAACGCGAGGCGTATGGTGCTGAGGAACATAAAGCGGCAACCCTGCCTTGATCCGTTTTTCTGCCCGTAACAGCTCACCACGATGATAGGCAGTCATTCCTTGGAAGATGTACGTCCACAACAATAACGTCTGGCTCTTGGCGTGCCGCGCAATACGCAGGAGTTGGTGTTCAAGTGCATGAGCCTGCCGTAACTTTCCCTGCATGTGATACACACTGTTAAGGCCTGCTAAGATCGAAAAACGGCGCGACGTCTGACCGACATGGTGACTCAACGCCTGTGCCCGTTCATAGGCTGCTGCAACTATTGGGGCGCCGTATCCGTGCACCATAGCCAATGGAGCCGCGCGAGCGACCTGAAGTGCTAGTTCTCGTTCCCGGCGTTGCACTGTAGGTGACATTTTTCCTACGAGACGCACCGCGTTATCAAAATGATCTATCGCTTCTCTAGCTGCGCTTCGCCGCAACGCGTTTTCGCCGGCGTAGTAGTGATAGTGTGCGGCTCGGTCAGTGTCACCCCCACGCTCAAAATGAAGTGCCACTTCGCTCGCGACCTCGTTGACCTGTCTCCCATAGAGGCTTTCTAGCTGCCGTGCCACCTGCGCGTGAAATCGCACGCGTTGGTTCCTCCCCAAACGCTGGTAGCAGATATCACGATACAGGGCATGACTGAATCGATAGTTGACAGCCAGTTTGCCATTCTGCCATTCCACCGCTTCAGAGGAAGAGAGGAGCCGTCCATGCTGCGCGAGATTATCACAGATGGTTTCTATCTTCTCGATGTCTTCTGACAAGAGGGTGGCAAGGAGGGCTGACGAGAATCCTGTTCCTACTACGCTCGCGACCATCAGAAGGCGTTGCGTCACTTCATCCAATGCATCAATTTGTCGAGCAAGAAAACGGGTCAGCGTCTCAGAGATATTGAGGGTATCTGTTGTTAGGGGTCCCACAAACGTTGCGCATCCGTCAACAGTTACGATGCGGTTCTGACGAATGAGTTCATCAACAATATTCGCCATGAAGAGCGGATTTCCCTCGCTCTGTCGATGCAGCATAACAGCAAGGAGGGCAGGGAGACGATGGGTAGGAAAGCGCTGGCTAAGATAGTCTTTGATATCATGCGGAGTCAGAAAATTGAGCAGGAGATTATCACTAACCCCATGGAGTTGTAATTCGTCGCAGACGTTCTGGATTGGTGGAGGAGCATTGCACGTTTCGTTTGTCCGATAGGTAGCAACGATCATAAGACGTGCTGGGCCTCGTCGCCTCGCCAGTGTCGCAAGGAGTTCTATGGTCGAATAGTCACTCCAGTGCAGATCCTCCAAGACGAGGAGAACAGGAGTGGTCTGAGACAGGACTTCGAGTGAGTCTGTCATTTCCCGTATCATGCGTTCGTGTGATGGCTGTGGCCTGAGATTAGGCTGGGTTGACGATTCGTTCGCTCCGAACAGCATGGGTATATGGCTCAGCCACGTCGGGGCAAGTTGCCGGATAACAGCCTGTAGCGTCTGGCCGGCAAGGGTATGGGAGAGCCAGCTCAGCGCCTCAATTATTGGTCTATAGGGCTCGCCAGCTCCGTAATGCTCAACACACTGCGACCAACCGATGCTGATAGACTCGTGTGTCTGGATCTGTGAGAGGAACGCATCAACCAATGCCGTTTTGCCAATGCCCGCTTCACCCGTTATAAAGACTACGTGCCGCTCACTCGTGAGGGTTGAGGCAAACAACGCGTGTAACCGTGTGAGTTCAGCCTCGCGACCAACGACAGCGAAAGGTGAGGCATAGCGATGCACAACTGGTGACGAGCAGCCACTGTTTGTGCGCTGGTGCTTCCTCTCACCCTCATGCCCACAGTGTTCTTCACCAGCTCTGGGCTGCGCGCGGCTAACTTTCTTACCGATGAAACGATAGCCACGACGATGAACTGTTTCGATAAATCGCGGCCGTTGTGGATCATCGTCGAGCGCGGCGCGGAGCTCGCGAATACAACTCTTGAGAGCGGAATCTGTCACCCACGTTCCCGGCCACAGCGCCTCAAGCAGTTGCGTTTTCGTTACGAGATCTGGACACCGTTCCAGGAGATAGCAAAGGACGGCGAAGGTTTTCGGTCGTAGTCGAATGGAAGAGGCGTTCTCCCCATTGAAGCGAATGACACACTCGTTCGTTGTGTCGAGTTTGAACGGGAAAAAATCCACAGATCCTGTGGAGTCCATATCTGTTTCCAGTCACACCAAATTCACACAGAAATTATACGGAAATTGCACCGCTTTTCTATGACTGACGCGCAGGTGCCCCGTACAATCTCGTCACTTTTGGTCGCAAGGAGATACAATATGCAAAAGCGAAAGGTTTTATTTTTCGTCGGTATCGTAGGAAGTGTCTTGCTCAGTGGGGTTTCCCCAAGCCACGCAAAAACACTTCATTACCATGAGCGTAGTAGTGGCTCATTCCATAACACCGTCATTGATACGAACGGCGATACCATACCGGCGACGGTGTCACTCGTACAAGGAAATACAAGCGCAGGACGAATGCAGGGAGAGACCTTTGGGGAATTCCGTCCATTGGGGATAAACGAAACGCCAAGTGGAGAGTGTACTCCTGGCACTGTGGAGCTCGCGTTCGTCAATGGCATAGGCATTAACCGCTTTGGTGACGGCAGTATCTTGGTTCTGGCACCGACCTTTTCTGTCCTCTGTCTTGACCCTGCTTCGGCCACCGGCACGTTCATCAACAAAGGAGTTTTTCTTGATCGCGGAAGCACGAAGCGATTCGCAAAGGCATCTGGATCTTGGGAAACTCATGGGACGGTAGTCGGTTTAGTTTTCGCCCCAAGCGGGACCGTAGTAGCTGGGACAGTCACTTTTGAACTCACTGGGACTCTTACTCTCCCGTAAAGCACAACGTCCTGAAACAGACAGCCCACGAACAGACGGCACCAGGACTCTGTGTTTACGTCGCCCATAGAACATTCGCACGCTTTATGCTGCGAGCCCTCAGATTCCTAGACTGGCCAGAAGCTGTGGACGCGGCGCCAGCTCCTGGCCAGTCTGCCGGAGAACAAGATTACGGTGTTTCAAGATGAGGACGATGTGGATACCAATCCCAAGAGCGACGCCACGTGGATGCGGCGGGGCCAGCAAACGGGTCGTGACACCGGGAACAAAGATAAGCGCTATCTCGCTGGCTCCTTGAACTGGCGCACCGGTGCGTTGATGCTGACCGAGGGCTTCCCCAAAGAAGGGTGCACGACCGCCTTGTTCCTCCGCTATCTCGATGACGTACGCCGGCACTTGCTGCGCTACCAGACGATTCACGTCATCTGTGATAACGCGCGCAGTCATACGAGTCAGGCCAGGCAGAAATATCTCAAATAGTGGGGCCATCGTATCGTGCGCCACTCTTTACCGACGTGCACACCCGAGACCACCCCCATTGAGCGGATTGGGTAGCATTTGCACGAAGAGATTACGCGCTGTCATTGGTGTCAGGGTATGGAGGAATTACTCGATTTAGTGTTTGCGCGGCTACAAAAACAGGAGCACTTTGTCGTCGAGGACAAAGTATATTTCGGTACCGCACGTCGCCTAGCACTTTCCATCGAGCGGGGTTCTCTCTAGTACAGGGACGTTTCACGCGAACCCCTCAAAGTCGTGTGTATCACACTACCCAATTGACCCCGACTTGACCGTGTGATGACTACCAGAAGATCGAAAATGTCGCATGCTGGTGAATGAATGGAACGCCAGGAAAGGACTCGATACATGGGAACGTCGCATGAAAGAGAAGAAGCAATCCGCGATGAACTTAAACGAAAACAGCAGGAACTAGAAGATCTGGTACTGCGCAGTGAAACATTGCACCCGAGTGCCTACGGAGCGCTACTGGCGCAACTGGAAGGGGAGATCGAACAGTTGCAGACAGAACTCGATAGTTTGACGCAGTAGTAAGATGAACGGGATAAACTGCTGGTAACACCGTAAGGCGAGAGATCCAGACTTCATGACAGAGGCGACGTTAGGAGACGACTCTACGCTCATAACTTCTATTTCGTGTGGATGGCGTCCGAGCGAAGCAAAGAACCTCAACGCTACCAAAGAAGCCGGCAGACGACGCCAAGCCGCCTTTGGCGGGCCTGTCTCCAGTAGACACCTGAAAACCCTTCAGCCTCCCCGTTAGACATCCCCTACCACAATGACCCCGTAAATTCTTTCAATTTCATTTATGTCCGATAATGCCCAATTATGGCAATTGTAGTTCAGTCTAAACAGTTGATTTTATTAAAGTCAGAAACCCGTCTGTAAAGAGAGACAGAAGCATATACCAAACGCGGCAGTTTGCAGCAGAGTTAGCACCGTGGAGCGAATCTTAGCAAATACGGAGCACGCAATAGTTTTACAGAGAAGATTCTTGCTGTCTTTTACGCCATCCAACTGGCCCTCCTTCCTTGCTGGTATCCCTGTCCTTCATTCCCTTTCATGTATGGCCTTACGAGGAGTATGAGGCTTACGATTCGCCTGGCTTGCGCTTCACTCCCTTCGAGTTACGAAGAATTTCCATCAGTTTAATGCGGATAAGCGTCTGTTGACCAGGAACATGCGCACCGTACTCACGCTCGACAAGCTGCATGGCCTCAGTCCGGAGTAGGTTCTGCTCGTCCGATGGGAGAGATACAAACAACGCCTCAAGCCGTTCGTGTTCTTTCTGCTCTTGTTCAACTTCGGCATCGCTCTTAATACCACGCTCATGCACGTGTCGTTCAGCGCGAGACTTAGGTTCGGATGAGGGACGAGGTCGTTTACTAATTGCCTGACCAATAATTTCAGGAATTAGGCCAAAGGAATGGATGGGTCCTGAAATGTTAGTACGCGCCCATTCAATTGCATACAGGACATCGTCAACAGGAAATCCCTGTTGAATGAGATCAAGCAGTTGCAAACGACTCCGCTCTCTTTTTTGACGAGAAATTCGAGTTTGTCCCGTCATGCTGTAGAAACGGTCGATTACACTGTCCATAATCTTTGTTGAGAGTGGCAGGGAACCTTCCCTAGAGAAAGGTTCCCTACGAGAAGGTTCCATTTTCTTAGAGAGAGAATATAAAGAATACTCTCTCTCTATGTGCGAAGGAAGGTTTCTTTTAGGAAGGTTCCCTGAGGGAATCAACCGAATGGTAGATTCTTCCTGGGAAGGTTCCCCAGAGGAACCTTCCTCTAGAGAACCTTTATTCTCATTTGCTTCGTGCCCAACCTCTTCTGGTAGCGCAACTCGATATAACGCGGCTTTTCCAGCAGCACCTCCGTCTAAGAGCTGTAGATAACCTTTATGTAAGAGAGCGCGAATATTATCTCGCACTAACTTTTCGCTGATACCAGTCGCTCGTTGCAAAAGACCCATTGTTGCTCGACAGGACTCTCGACCGACCTCATGTGACATGTTGAGAAACCACAAATACATGAGCTGCTCTAAGGGAGCCAACATCGGTAGAACGTCAAACGCTTTTTTCAATACCTCGCCAGGAGCCAAGTGAACAGCGGTCGTTGGTAAGCCTTCTCCTAAGAAGTTTCTCCCTTGCGTTTCTTTTGTAGGGTTCTCGACTGCGACCTTGGTGTCTGAAGATGTATCGTTGACTGCAGACTTGTGGTCTTGCTTGGTCTCTTGATTAACAAGCTTTCCTTCTCGTGACAGCGGTGGAACAACGTTGGTTTTTAAATCACGTGCAGATGAAGAATTATTGAATGCTGTAACGCTTGTCTCAGGTAGAACATGACTCGTGAGTGTTGTTGCATCTGATAATGACTGCAGCGGTAGTGG
>FRDC01002874.1_pt1 | contig 10416 bp, 6 predicted proteins | sample 1106171 | NCBI WGS metagenome assembly FRDC01 (sample SAMEA3930566, study PRJEB13176) | freshwater metagenome | biome: Drinking water system; feature: drinking water; material: water | place: Singapore | collected 2014-12-20
AAGTCACCCACCTCATCCAGAAAAAGTGTGCCGCCCTCGGCATATTGAAATTTTCCGATTTTACGTTGATCAGCCCCAGTGAAGGCGCCTTTTTCGTGTCCAAACAACTCGCTCTCAAACAGATTCTCTGGAATGGCGCTGCAATTGACAGCTACGAACTTACCTTCTTTGCGATGCGAATTGAAATGCAGAGCGCGTGCCACCAGTTCCTTTCCAGTTCCTGAGGCTCCTCGAATGAGCACAGGTGTGTCCACCTTCGAAAGACGGTGAATGATGTTGAACACCTTCTGCATTTGTTGGGTGCCACCGATGAATTTGCGGCCATTCTCCAAAAGCACAGGCCCACTGAGGGCGATGTTTGCAATCAGTTTGTGTGCTGCCAGAGCTTTTTCAATCAGTTCGATCAGGGGTTCGCTTCCGACAGGTTTGGCGAGAAAATTGTAGGCCCCTTCTTTCATGGCGACCACTGCATTTTCGATCGAAGCGTAGGCAGTCAGCATGATCACAATCATGGCTGGATTTTGCTCTTTCACTTTACGCAGGGTCTCTAGACCATTTTGGCGGGGCATATCCACATCAAGCAGGACGATGTCTGGCGTTTCTTTTTGAGCTTTTTCAGTGCCGTCAATGCCATCGAAGGCTTCGACGACGGAAAATTTTTGTGAGGCCTCGAGTGCCGTTCGAATGGAAAGTCGAAGGGCCGAGTCGTCATCAACCACGAGGACTTTGTACATCTGAGAACCTCCGCACCGTTATTCTTCTGGGTCTGTCTTTCCTGGGAACCTGACTCAGGCTCGTCACTTAAAGTCTATCGGCAACCTTACCGTAAAAGTGGCCCCCTGACCAGGGGTGCTTTGCACCTGGATGGAACCCTTATGAAGATCCACGAAATATCGCGCCAAATACAAGCCAAGGCCAGATCCTTTGATGGGACTGCTTTTGGCAGACTTGGATCTGTAAAATTTTAAAAAGATGTTCGGAATTTCGTCAGCGCTGAGGCCCGGCCCCTGATCCTTAAACTCGATTTCTACAAAGTTGTCCACCTCTCGGGTTTGCACCCAAACAGTGGATTGCTCTGGAGAATACTTGAGTGCGTTTTCCAAGAGATTCGAGATCACCTGCTCGATAAGGCGGTTGTCCAAGCGAATTGAAAAAAGAGGTTCAAGCTCCTTCTGGATTTGGATGTGCTTTGCTTTGATCAAAAAATCATGCTTACGCAAAACATTTTCCACCACCTGGTTCACGTCAGTGGATTGCAATTGGAGTTCGACGCCCTTGGATTCCAGGTTGGCGTAGTTGAGAATGGTGTCGATAAATCCAAGGAGGTCACCGGAGCTTGAGGTGATCACGTCAAGGGCTTCGACTTGCTGCTGACTCAAAGGGCTTGAGTCCCGTCGAATGAGCTCAATCATGCCTTTGATCCGAGCGAGAGGCGTTTTTAAATCATGCGACATCATCGAAATGAAATTGGTTTTGAGCTCTTCGACCTGGCTCAAAAGTTTGTGTTTTTGTTCGACTTCCCAGCGGATTTTGTTTTCGCGAATCAGGCGATAGGGGATGACAAAATAGTAGCAAACAAAAAGACTGAGTAGCGACTCCGAGAGGTTGAGCCAAATCCCGAAGGGCCAAAACAACAAGAGGTTGCCGACGACCAAGACCCCGACCATGCTCACCACTGCGAACAAACCTTGAGTTGGGCGCAGTTCAATTGCGACCAGTAAAGTGACAATCGAAATGAGAATGATCAGAAATGCATTCACTCCGTCTGGGATCCTAACAATGCCCGAGTTTTGCAAGATGTTGTCGATGGTCGCGGCATGCACCTCTGCAGTGAGCACGCGGTGCACGCCTTTGTTGAGGGGGGTCTCGGTTGCGTCTTCAGAGCGTTGTGCTGGGCTCTGCGCGATGATGATGATTTGGTCCTTCAGCCTCGGTTCGAGTTTTTGGGCCATCTCTCTGAGGTCGAATGTGGGATAGCTCCCGGCGTCCGGAAAACGAAGCCAGATTTGTTGAGAGTCCAACACCGAAAAAACTCCTCGCAAGTTTTCGATGCGAATCTCTGGGTTCACCATTTGCGCCAATTTGACATGCATCTGTTCTTTTTTGAGGTAGGACAGCATGGCTCTGCGGGTGACCCCATCCTTGGAATAGCTGCGCACATCTTGCGTGAACGGAAACACGACAGGTGGAATGGAGGAGAATGGCTCAGGAAAAGGATCAGGGTTTACCCCTGAAAGATTCGGGTCGGCAAAGTAAAGATTTTTTTGAAGGCGCATCCAAGGAAGCACTTGATCTGCATAACCACGAGCCAAATGAAAGTGATGTGGAGGCAAGAGCGAGACAATCGCTTTGGCGCCAGAGTCTTGCATGTTTTGCAAGGCACGTTTGAACTCAAACAGGCTCATGGGTTCGGCGGAGTCATTTTCGGAGCCGGCTTGCAGATAGGCGAGACTCACATGTCCGGCGGGTTTGAGCTTGGGGAGCACCTCCATTCTTTCATCATAAAGAAGAGCTTCGACTTTGGTGAGATCAAGGTCAGAAATCACCCAACCTAGGACAATACCTAGAACAATGGGAATGAGGGACTTTTCAAGTGGGAAGGAAAAGCGCAAATGAACGGCTCACTTATGAGGATCGCAGGTTTTTTTTCGGAACGATCCTTTAGTGCTTGGCTTGGTTTGCAAAATGCGCAGACCAGGAATTTGTGTTTGGGTTTCTGTTTTTTTCACATCTCACCTCCGAAAACGAGCATAGAGCTCGATGCCCAACTGTATTAGATACCTTTGTTGCAAACAAAATAAGGGATTTTTTTTGTCGAGCGTGTTGGCGAAAGGTTCGTGCGCAAAAGCACAGCCTCCGCCACAGATTCCTCTCGCCCAACAGGCTTGGCAGTTGCGACTCTCAATATCACTGATGGCTTTTTCGGGAGAAAAAGCCTCGAAGGAGCCGAGGGCCTTTTTACTTTTTCCGAGCCACCAGTGACACCCGCTAGTCTGACCTTGAGTGTCAACCGCGAGGTGTTTGGTTCCTCCTCCACAGTGATCGTTAAGAAATGCTCGCGCATCCAATTGATCAAACAGGTCAGAGAAAAAACGAAGCTTGAGCAACTCCGCTTCGGAGTGCGAGGCGAGCCGTCTGGCCAATTTTTCTACGGAGAGAAGAAATGAGTGCAGGAGTGCTGAGTCGTTGGCATTGAGATCGATGGAAAAGCCATATTGATCAAACTGGAATTGACTCAGAAAATCATAAGTTTTCTCTGCGTCCACATTGTGTTTGCCGAACACCGCGCTGACCGTCACAGCTTCCAGTTCCGATCGACGGGCCAACAGCCTCTGCAGGCCACTGACGACTTCTGCAGTGATTCCTCGTCCGTTTTTTTGCGGTCGGCTTCGATCGTTGATTTCAGGTGGTCCATCCAAGCTGAGCTTCACCTCAATTTTCAACGAAGCCAAAAGCTCGACGACCGATTCTGAAAAAAGTGTCCCGTTGGTGATCACCACAAAACTTGTATGAACATCGGGACGCGTGCTGCGGACATGATCAACGACCCAACGAATTCCCTCCGGATAGAGCAAGGGTTCACCGCCAATGAAGCTGACGCGAAACTCATCCCCTGCTTCGAGATTGTGCAAGGCTCTCGTCAGCCCCGGTAAAACCTTCTCGACAGCCATGCGTCTCTGCGGTTGTCCGTACGTGCCATCACCTCCGGCGGCACAGTAGGTGCAATGCAGATTGCAGATTTGGGTGACATTGATAGTGACGGACTGCAGAGCAGGTCGTGAGCTGCCTTGCGGGCTCTCCCGCTTGAGCTCGCTCCAGGCGGACGTCAGGCTGAGATCGTCGAAAAGTTCGGCGGACAATTCGGCGACTTCCAAGCGCTCCTGATGGAATCCGATAAAACCATTTGAGGTGGAAAAAGCCTGAACTTGTCCAAAACTTTGTTGTAAGGGCCGCAAATTGTCCTCCTCAAACCTGTTTATACGATAAAAGCAGGTCTGCTGCTATCCGGGAAGAGGAAAGCAAGAAGTGTACCCAGGCCAACACGAAACCCGTCTGGGATGCCGTCTTTGAAACTATTTGACGAGCGGCTGATTGGGATTTGCGGCCTGAGGTCGGATTCCTTGGGATGACAACAAGGCTTTCAATCTCACGATGTTGTCGAAATCGCGACTCTGCAGGAACACCATTTGTGATTGAACAGTTCGATACAAGTCCGAACGGATTTCAGGGGGCTTTTGTCCAACCAGCAGGGTCTTCAGGTCGTCGTTCGGATCAAAGTACCAAGGTCTTTCATTCTTGTGATCTTCGTGCGACCAAAAAATGGTGAACTTCACGTATTTTTTCACGTTGAACTGCGGAAGCATGGAAAGCCATAGTGCTGGTCCCAGTTCAAAAAACAAGTTGTTGCCCTTGAGGGCGGTGAACGCCTTATAGCGCTCAGTGTTCAAGCGGTCCCGCTGTTGCTGTATGGCCGCGGTGTCTTTGACATCAATTTTGAGATCTCCCAACGGATCCTTCGGTGTGAGCAGGTTCGCCAGATTGACGGCAATGAATCGAATGTCTCTCTCGAACCGATCCCATCTCACCCTGTTGTAAAGTTGGGGCATCACACGGGCTTTCATCCCTTTGACCACCTCTTGGATTTCGTCAGGGTAGTAGGGAATTTCCAAACTTTCTCGACCATTGGGTTCCTGCAAAGGGGTGTAGGAAACCAAGAGCTCTTCAGGGTCTGGATAGTTGTCCAGCAGGTTGCGGATGGCCTCGTGAATCTCCATCGCGTTTTTGCGGGGCAAATCCACCAGAGCGGTCAAATTGAAAACATATTCATAAATCACATTTCCGCGATCTTTGGAGCGTTCGTCTTCAAAACCTTTCCAAGGGATTTCCCAGCCCCAAGGGTGAAGGGCTTTGAAGTGCTGCTTGAAATAGCGAATTTGCGACCCTGACATTTTTTTCGCCGAGAATTCTCGACGAAAAATCGCATCGGTGAGCTCGTGGGGAACGAAGTCGGTTTTGGTGTTTTGCCTTGCTTTAAAAAGGGCGTTGATCGAGCGACTGTCGTTGTCTCCGCGAAGTTGCAAGAGGGCTCGCCATTCCATGTTTCTTTGGCCGCTCAAGAAGCGATAGTGTTGGGGTTGATCGTGAGGATCTCGCACCGTCACGTTTGAATCCGCACTGAAGTTGTTGATCTGACCGCGTACAAAAATTCGGCCCATGAGGTTGCTCCGCACCGTCATGCTGTCCACATCTGAAAGAATGTCTCCTATGAGACGTCGAATGACCGGACGCTTGGACTCGTCGGGTTCGTTCACATACCGAAAGTGGATGTCGTCGATGGGTTTGGTCAATTCAGAGAGCTTTTCTACAACTTCGTCTGAAGAGTTGAAAGGACGGAGCTGTTTGAGAATCTCGATCATTGCCCCAAAGTTGATGAGATTTTTGTAACCCGTCTGTCCATCAACCGAGGAGAGATCGAGTTCATAAATGACCACCTTGGTGTCGGTGCGAAGTTGATCCGAGGCTGTCCAGCTGTAAGCCAAGGCCAGGGGTTCGACGCGCGCGTAGCGAGCGATTTGTCGATTGATCCATCCGGTGGCCGCTTCCAAACCCAACTCGAGAGTGGCCGTCACTGGGTTCCAGGCTGAAAGTCCGGCAAAAATACTGGGATTGATCGGAGTTTTCACACCGGCCACTCGCACTTCAACCCGCGAGCCCGCGAGACGATAGATATCGATAAATACCTGAATGTTTCCACTCAGCGCAAAGCCAATGGGCAGAGTGGGGTTGCTTTCACCTTCGAGAAGATCTTCATAGCGACCGTATCCAGCGCCAAACAGCATCTGCATGCGCACCACTTCGCCTGGATCCATGAGCAGAGCTTTTTGCCACTGAAAAGGGATTTTAGATGGCCGAGGAATCTTCCAGATTTTCCACTTGTCTTCGAGCTTGAACAATCGAGACCACAGAATGGACATGTCGAACAGGCCATTGAAGCCATTTGAGGCCGCTTGCAAGCGCAGTTGGATGATATCGCGGCGGTCTTGGTATTGCGATTCGAAGCGAGACGGACGAACTTCTTGGCGGTACTTTACGAATCCAAGCAGGCTTTCGTTGTCCATACTTTCCTGCACAAAGTTCACCGGTAGATCCAAAGTGAAATCGGCTTTCGCCCATTCCTTGGCCAGCCAAGAGCGTGATTGGGGGGCCGGCACGTTCGGGTTCGGAGCCGGGGCTGCCTCCGCCGGAGTCGCCACCGCCGAAGCGTCGGGTTGCTGTCCCGTGGCTCTGAGAGCGTTGCTCAAGATCTGGTTTTCAACTTTCTTTAGAGCGTTACTGAAGAAATTGTTTCCATCCGGAATGAGAAGATTTTGAACCGTCGTGCTTTCTGCGACCGAAGCGTCTTCCGCTGAGGCAAACACACCCAACGTCGAGATACCAACTGCGAGCAGCAATGATGTTTTCGATGATGATTTTTTCAAGCAACCCCCAAGACTTGTGGCGGTGTACCAAAATTCGAGGAAAAGCTCCACCTGAAAATAACCGGTCCAAGGTCGAAGCGAACGAATCGGCTTGCGTGCCTCTCGACCCCTGTCCCATTCTGAAAACATGTCGATCCGCGTAAAGTATTGGGGTGTGAGGGGCTCTTTGCCAGCAAGCCCCACTCCGCAAGAATGGCATTCTCACTTTGAACAGCTGCTGCGGGGGTTTTTTAGAGCCGGTTTCGATCAGGCTGGTCAGATCCCTGAGTACTTGAAATCGTTATCCTTTCACCACGTGGGAGGCTTCGGCACTGCCACCACTTGCGCTGAAGTCTTCTCGGACCACGGGTCTCTTTTGATCGACGGGGGAAGCGGCATCCACCGGTGCAGTGAGCAGCACATGAAGGGCTTGCTTGGAAAGGGACGGGGCCAGGCGCATATTTTCTTGACCCACTTTCACTGGGATCACCTCATTGGCCTGCCATTTTATGCACCTCACTTCATTCCCGGGAACAAGGTGGTTTATTACGCGGTTCAGCCCGATCTTCCCCAGGCGGTGAAGAGCATGTTCCAGAAACCCTATTTCCCAGTTCCGTTTGAAGGACTGGGAGCCAAGGTGGAATTTCGAGTTTTGGAGCCTCGCAAGCCTGTCGAGGTTCAAGGAATGGTGGTCACTCCCTATGAGTTGGATCATCCAGATCCTTGCTGGGGATTCAAAATTCAGGCCGGAGGAAAAACCTATTCGCATTGTGTCGACACCGAGGGAACGCGGGTCACTCCCGAGGCGATGGGAGCCGATTTGCCACTCTATCAAGGGGTGGACTTGATGTATTACGACGCCCAGTACACATTGCCCGAGCTGGCCGAAAAAGCGAATTGGGGGCATAGTGCCGCGCAAATTGGATTGGACATCGCCTTTCGCGAAAAAATTGGTCACGTCATTTTTGCGCATCACGATCCGGGTGCTTCCACATTGCAAATCGAAGAACTGCGTCGACAAACACGCGAATACTACGAGTGGAAAGTGAAGACTGCCTCCACCAATCGAGTCTCTTTGCAGCCGGTGAAATGGCGCTATGCTCACGAAGGACTCGAAGTCGATCTTTCGCAGATCTAGACATGACCTCGAGGCCCTTTGCCGCATTTTGACGTATTGTCAATTTTTGTTGAATTCTTGACAGGACGAAGGCTTCTCCCTTAGCCCAGTTGCTCAGAGGGGGGTCTCGTGAAAAATCATTTTGATGTTGTTGTAGTTGGTGCAGGTTTTTCTGGCGTCTATGCAGCTCACCGGCTGAGGGACTTGGGATTGTCTTTCGTTGTCATCGAGGCAGGCGACGGCATTGGTGGCACTTGGCATTGGAATCGCTACCCAGGAGCCCGATGTGACATTCCGAGCATTGAGTACTCTTTTCAATTTTCATCCGCACTTGAACAGGAGTGGAACTGGTCCGAGCGATATGCGACTCAAGCCGAAATATTGAAATATCTCGAGTTCGTTGCAGACAAGTTTGACCTCCGTAAGGACATTCTCCTGAGCACCCGAATAGAGTCCGCGAAATTCGACGCCTCTAAGAATCGATGGAGCATTCAGACCAACGTTGGCCGCAGCTTCGAGTCCAGTTACCTCATTTTGGGTACTGGCCCACTATCCTCACCCAAAAATGTTGATATTTCGGGGATCGGTTCCTTCGCCGGTAGGGTCTTGCGAACCTCCTCTTGGCCTCGGGAGGAAATTGATTTCACCAATCGACGCGTGGGCATAATTGGAACCGGATCCTCTGGCTTACAGGCAATTCCGATTGTTGCAAAAAAAGCAAAAAGCTTGCATGTCTTCCAGAGAACTCCGACCTATTCAGTTCCGGCGAACAACTATCCTCTTGATTCGCAAATGCGAGAAAAAATAAAGTCAGAGTATGCCGCCATTCGAGAGCGTAGCCGGCAAAATTATTTTGGGGTGGATCTACCGGCTCCAACAAAATCGGCCCTTGAGGTTTCCCCAGAAGAGAGAAGGGCCACCTACGAAGCCTGCTGGAAGGCCGGTGGTTTCGCCTTCATGTTTGCTTTTTACGACCTGGTTCTGAACAAGGAAGCGAATGACACAGCAGCTGAGTTTGTTCGGTCAAAGATTCGCGAGATTGTCAAAGATCCGAGAGTGGCCGAGGCTTTGTCTCCATCGCAGCCCATTGCCTGCAAGCGCATGTGTGTGGACATGGGTTACTATGAGACATTCAACCGCAGTAATGTGACCCTGGTGGATCTCCGGTCGACTCCCATTGCAGAAATCACTCAGCAGGGGGTGCGCACAGTCTCTGAAAACATCGAAATCGACGATTTGATTTTAGCCACGGGCTTCGACGCCATGACGGGATCCATCGTGAAAATGGATATTCAAGGCCGTAACGGCATTGAATTGAAACAAAAATGGGCGCACGAACCGAGCACCTATTTGGGTCTCGCAAGCAATGGGTTTCCGAACTTGTTCATGGTCAATGGCCCGGGAAGTCCGTCGGTCTTGTCGAATATGGTTCCGTCTATTGAGAATCACATTGATTGGATTTCAGACTGCATCCTTCACGCCAGAAGTCTTGGGTCGGGCATCATTGAAGCCACATCTGAAGCTGAGCGGGCTTGGACGCAGCACTCGGCGGCCGTGGCAGCCGGCACTCTTTTTAACTCCTGCAACTCTTGGTATTTGGGAGCAAATGTGCCCGGAAAAACCAGGGCCTTTATGCCTTATGTCGGCGGATATCCGGCTTACCTGCAAAAGTGTTCCGACGTCGCAAAAAATGGCTACGAAGGGTTCTCGTTTTCTGCTTCCTAGGAGCCAAAGCTGCTTGCGGCAAAAGCAATGAACCCAGATTCAGCGTTTTTCTTTGAGTCGAATTTTTCGCTCTGGATTGCGAGGGTCTTGGGCAGTTACATCGACCACACCATCCGGCCACGCAAAGGGCGCTGGGAGACTCAGACTTTTCATAATGTCGACCCAAATTGGCACCGCACCTCGGCCGCCGGTGAGACCGGAGGTGAGATTGTTGTCGTACCCCAACCAAACGAGCACTAAATTTTCTGAGGAAAATCCCGCAAACCAAGAATCGCGAAACTCCGAGGTGGTTCCGGTTTTTCCAGCGGCTTCGCCATCCCATCCTAAAGCTCGCACGGCTGCGGCGGTTCCTCCGTTTATAGTTTCTTGCATCATCGAAACCACCACGGCGACATCATTTGGATTGAGCACCGATTCGCGTTGAGACTCTGCAAGATGTTTTTCACCCTCGGCGTTGACCCAACCGCGCACACTGCGCAGTTGTCTTTTTTCACCCCAATTCGCGAGCGTGGCATACATTTCGGCCACTTCGAGCGGACTCAATTCAAAGGCGCCCAGCGAAAGTGAGGGGAGAGCCTGCAGGGGGCTTGTGGCTCCCGTTTTGCGAGCCATTTCAATCAAACCGTCCATTCCGAGCTCAAGACTGAGCTTTGCGGTGGCCGAGTTCAAACTTTGTGAAAGCGCGAAATACAGAGGCACTTCACCGAAATATTTATTTCCGTAATTTTCTGGAGACCACGATTGCTTGTCGTAGGTGTGGGTGAAGCGAGTGTCATCGATTCGATCGGTGGGCTTTTTTCCGGCGGCAATGGCTTGCAGAAACACGAAGGGTTTCATCAAAGAGCCCACTTGCCGCTTTGACAAGAGAGCTCGATTGAATTGAGATGTGCGATAGCTTCGCCCCCCCACCACAGCTCGAAACGCTGTTGCCTTGAGATCGACCACAAGAGCCAGTCCTTCAAGGTGATTGCCTTGCGCCTTGAGCTTCTGAATTTGAGGATCGGTTTTTTCCAAGTGCTCAATTTGGCGAACCAGCGACCGTTGCGCTATGGTCTGAATTTTCGGGTCGAGCGCGGTGTAAACCTCCGTGGCCCCTGGAGGCGAAAGTTGGCTCAA
>FRDC01005257.1_pt1 | contig 10412 bp, 10 predicted proteins | sample 1106171 | NCBI WGS metagenome assembly FRDC01 (sample SAMEA3930566, study PRJEB13176) | freshwater metagenome | biome: Drinking water system; feature: drinking water; material: water | place: Singapore | collected 2014-12-20
GCTTCAGCGCGCCTTCCAGCGCCAGCGGATAATCGGTGCCACGGCCCAGATACAGCACGTCGCGCGCCGCGGCGACGACGCCCGCCATCTCCTGGATCGATTCATCATAGGCGAGCGCGGCGTTGAGCGCCGCCGGCGTCTCGGCGAGATGCTTGACGATCTCGCGCTCCTCGCCGTCCTTGAACTTGCCCTTGGCGCGGGCGAGGTTCGCGGCGAGCGCGGCGAGCACCGCGAGCTGGCAGNNCCTTGGTCGATGCGACGCCGATCTCCGGCCCGGCATGCGTCGGCAGCAGCAGGTCCGCCTCGCGTGCCATGCTGCTGGTCGGCACGTTGACCACCGCGGCGATCGTCTGCCCTTCCGACTTGGCGTGGCGCAGCGCGGCGAGCGTGTCCGCCGTCTCGCCCGACTGGCTGATGACGATCATCAGGCCGCCCGGCTCCATCACCGGCGCGCGGTAACGGAATTCGGAGGCGACATCCAAATCGACGGGCACGCGCGCGAACTGCTCGAACCAATATTTGGCGACCATACCGGCGTAGAAGCTCGTGCCGCACGCGACGATCGTTACGCGCTTGATGCCCGCCAGGTCGAATTCGGGGATCGGCAGCGTCACGCGATCCTCCATCCGCTGCAGGTACGACCGCAGCGTCTGCGCGACGACGATCGGCTGTTCGTAGATCTCCTTCAGCATGTAATGGCGGTGATTGCCCTTGCTGATCAGCTCGCCCGTGACGCCCGAGATGGTGATCGCCCGCTCGACGGGATGGTTGTCGCGGTCATAGACCTGCGCGCCCTCGGTCGTGCAGACGACCCAGTCGCCCTCGTCCAGATAGGCGATGCGCTGCGTCAGCGGGGCGAGCGCCAGCGCGTCCGAGCCGAGATAGGTCTCGCCCTCGCCATAGCCCACGACCAGCGGCGAGCCGAGGCGCGCGCCGATCAGCATGTCGGGGTGCTTGCGGAACAGGATGGCGAGCGCGAACGCACCGTGCAGGCGCGGCAGCACCTCACGCACGGCGCCGACGGGATCGAGGCCGGCTTCCACCTTCTCGCTCACCAGATGCGCGACGACTTCGGTGTCGGTCTCACTGGTGAACACGCGGCCGCGCGCGATCAGTTCGTCGCGGAGTGCCTTGAAGTTCTCGATGATGCCGTTGTGGACCACCGCGACCTCGTCGGTCGCATGCGGGTGGGCGTTGTTGGTGGTCGGGCCGCCATGCGTCGCCCAGCGGGTGTGCGCGATGCCGGTCGTGCCGGGCAACGGCGCGGCGGCGAGTTCCTTGGCGAGGTTGACCAGCTTGCCGCTCGCGCGGCGCCGCTCGATCTGCCCGTCATGGTCGGTGGCGATGCCCGCCGAATCGTAGCCGCGATATTCCAGCCGCTTCAATCCGTCGAGCAGACGGTCGGCAACGGCCTCGGCCCCGACGATTCCAACGATTCCGCACATGTTATTTCGCTTCCTTCTTGGCGCGCATCATGGCGCGGAATTTGGTGGCCCAGCCGGGTTTGGCAATCTGCGGCGGCCGGACGAGCGCGAGCGCGCCGGCTTCGACGTCCTTCGTCAGCACCGATCCCGCCGCGACGATCGCGCCGTCACCGACCGACACCGGCGCGACCAGCGCGGAGTTCGAGCCGATGAAGGCATCCGCGCCGATGCTGGTTTTGTACTTGAAGAAGCCGTCGTAATTGCAGGTGATCGTGCCGGCGCCGATATTGGCGTTCGCCCCCACATCGGCATCGCCGATATAGGACAAATGGTTGACCTTGGCGCCCTTGCCGATCGTCGCCTTCTTCACCTCGACGAAATTGCCGACCTTCGCCTTTTCGGCCAGGTCCGCGCCGGGGCGCAGGCGGGCATAGGGGCCGACGTCGGCCCTGGCGCCGACCTTTGCGCCCTCCAGGTGGCTGAAGCCCCGGATCGTCGCGCCGTCCGCCACCGACACGCCGGGGCCGAAGACGACGTTGGGCTCGACCACGACATCGCGACCAATTTGCGTGTCGTGGCTGAACCACACCGTGTCGGGCGCGATCAGCGTGGCGCCGTCCGCCATCGCCTGGGCACGGCGCGCCGCCTGCCAGCCCGCCTCGACCGCGGCAAGTTCGGCGCGGCTGTTGACGCCCGCGACCTCGTCCTCGCCCGTTTCGATCACCACCGCGCGGCCGCCCTCCGCGACGGCGAGCGTGACGATATCGGGCAGATAATATTCACCCGCGGCATTGTCGTTGCCGACCGCCTCCAGCAGCCGCCACAGGTCGCGGGTGCGCACCGCGGTGACGCCCGAATTGCACAGGTCGACCGCGCGCTCCTCGGGTGAAGCGTCCTTGAACTCGACCATCTTGGCGATCGTGCCGTCCGCGTCCGCGATGATCCGGCCATAGGCGCGCGCATCGGCGGGGCGGAAGCCGAGCACCGCGACGGTCGGCGCATCCTCCGCCTCCAACCGCGCGGCGAGCCGTGCCACCGTCTCGGTCGCGAGCAAAGGTGTGTCGCCGAAGCAGACGATCGCGACGCCGTCGAAATCGGCCAGTGCGTCCTTGGCCTGCAACGCGGCATGCGCGGTGCCCAGCTGCTCGCGCTGCCACGCGATCTCGACACCCGTGGCGGCGACCGCCGCTTCGACCTGCTCGCCGCTCGCGCCGACCACGACGACGCGGCGCGTCGCCCCGGCCTGGTTCAAACTGTCGATCAGGTGGATCAGCATCGGCCGCCCGGCGATCGGGTGCAGCACCTTGTGCAGATCGGACTTCATGCGCGTACCCTTGCCCGCGGCAAGGATGATGACGGCGAGAGGACTGGTCATGGCGACGTCGCCTGCCACGGAAGACTTGCCATTTCCATAGGGAGACGTCACCGGCGCGGCATATGACGCTAAATTCATCGCCCGATCCGTTTTTCGACATTGTCGGCTTCGACCTGGACGGCACGTTGCTCGATACGAGCGGCGACCTGGCGGCGGCGGTGAACCATGCACTCGCCTCCATCGACCGGCCGTTGCTGACCGTCGAACAGGTGAAGCCGATGATCGGCGGCGGCGCGCGGCACATGCTGGCACAGGGGCTCGCCGCGACCGGCGGGTGCGACGATGCGACGCTCGACGTGCTGCACCGGCGGCTCCTCGACCATTATGAAGCGAACATCGCGGTCCTGACCCGCCCCTATCCCGGCACGCTCGCGGCGCTCGACACATTGGCGGCGCGCGGCGTGCGGATCGCCGTCGTCACGAACAAGCTGGAATCGCTCGCCCGCAAGGTGATCGACGCGCTGGACCTGACGCGGCGCTTCGCGTGCATCATCGGCGGCGATACGATGGGCCCGGGCAACGGCAAGCCCAGTCCCAAGCCGATCTACGAAATGCTCGCCCGCTGCGGCGGGGGCACCGCGGCATTCGTCGGCGATTCGATCTTCGACGTGCAGGCGGGCCATGCGGCGGGCCTGCCGACGATAGCGTGCTCGTTCGGATTCCTGATGCAGCCGGTCGAGGAACTCGGCGCGGACGCGATCATCGACGGCTTCGACGAACTGATCCCGACGCTCGAGCGGCTGGCAGCGCGCTAGCCCCACCCACTCCGTCACCCCGGACTCGTTCCGGGGTCCACTCCGCGGCGAGGGGGACGGCTTAAGGCTCGTACGCTGCCCCCGCGGCCCGGTGGACCCCGGACCAAGTCCGGGGTGACGGGGTGGGTGGGCCTAAGGTCGCACCCCACGCCGCCACTTGATCCACAGATGCCGCGCCAGCATCGCGGGCGGCATACGCAGCCAGTGCGAACGCACGTAGAACGCCAGCCGCGTCACCGGCCGCGTCGCCCGCCCCCAATCATCCCGCGCGAGCAGGCGGCGGCGGAAGAGTCGGTCGCTCACCCGGGGCGTCAGACGGATACGGCCCGAACTTTCGTACGCCCGCACCTGCGTCCCGAACAGCTGCTGCGACAGCCGCAGCGCGCGCACCACCGCCTCGTACAAGCCATGGCGCCCTGCCTCGTCCACCAACGTCAGGCCGAAAGCGGGATCGCCCTCCGCCGCCTCGCCATACAGGCAGTGGATATCCCACAGGTTGCGCAGGCCCCCCGCCAGATCGCCGTCGGCGAGCAGATGCGCCGCCGCATGGACGATCATCGCCGCGGGCGACAGCACCGACAGCCCGTTGCCCAGCGGCACCGCCCCCGCGATCAGCGCCGCCGCGTCTGGCCGTACCCGCGCGGTCAGCGGCAGGATCGTATGGTGCACATCGATCATCCGGTCACGCTCCGCGTGGATCAGCGGCGGCAATTCGTGCATCCAGCGCCGGTAATAAGCGTCGTCATACGGATCGGGCTTCACCCATTCCCAGCCCGCTGCGATCAGCGCCGCCTCGACGGCATCCAGCGCCTCGCGCGGTACGAGGATATCGAGGTCGCCGATCGACCGCCCCTGCCCCGCCGCCAAGCCCGCTGCGACGAAAGCGGTGCCCTTCAGCAGTACCACCGGCACACCGAGCGGCGCCAGCGCCCGCCGCGCCATCTCCGCCTCCCACAAGGCCGTGCGGCGCCCATTCTCGGCCGCGGCGCGCGCATCGCTCAGCAGCAGCGCGACATCCTCGGGCAGCGGCAGGCCGTGCAGCCGCCACGCGAGCGTGCCCAGCAACTGTTCGGCGCGCGCCATGGTGACGAGGCCCGCCCAATCGGTGTCGAGCGCCAGACTGGTCGGATCGGCGAGCGCGCGGGCGAGGATCAGAGCGTCCGCCACAGCGCCTCCACCTGCTCGACCGCCGCGGCGCCGTCGGGATAGTCGATCGCCATCGCCGGCGTGTCGCACACCAAGCGGGTCAGGGCATCGAACCCGGTCTCGCCCAGCATGACGTAGTTGGTCGACGCCTGCGTCAGCCGCACGAACGCCTCAGATACGGCGACCGCACGCGTCTCCGCCGCAAAGCCGTGCCGCGGGAACAGCAGCAGGGCGGGCCGCGCCGGCTCGTCCATCGCGCCGACGCTCAGCGCATCGGGCACCATGTGGCGGATGTCACCCTTGGGCGTCCCGGCGAGCAGTGGCCCCATGCGCGCGCTCGGCCAGGCCGCCATCGCCGCCGCGATCCCGTTGTTCTTCAGGCTGATAAGCCGCGGAAAGGCGTGGACCAGACCCGTTTCGGGATCGATCAACGCGAATTCATCGCCCATGAAGCGCCACCCACGCGTGGCGAGCAACGTCGCCAGCGTCGATTTGCCCGCCCCCGATTCGCCCGTCATCAGAAGCGCCCGCCCATCGCGCTCGACGCACGAGGCATGGATCAGCAGATAGCGCCGGCAGCCCAGCGCCAATTGCAGGTTCATCGCCATCTCGGCGGCGAGCAGCCCCTGCGCCAGCGGCAGCGGCGCGGCTTCGGGCAGCATGTAATCGCCGCCGATCCGCACCGATGGCCGCACCCAGCGCCGCCACGGCCGCGTCGCCTCCAGCCGCACGGTGAAGTCGGGCAGATTGGGCGAAGGGTAATAGCGATACAGCTCTTCCAGCGCCGCAATCGGCGCGCGCCATTCGCTACCGATCCGAAAGCCGACCGGCCCGATCCGAACACAGAAGACGTGCCTCATGCCGCCCCGATCAGCTCCGCTTCGACCAGCCCGGCCGCAACCAGTTCGTCGAGCCGCGCGGCCAGTGCATCGGCACCGGCATCGCCCAGCTCGAACGCCTCGCCCAGCCGCGCGAGCAGCGCGTCCCGATCGAGCGGTCCGGCAGCCAATGTCTCCAGAATTTCGGGCGCGGGGCTGGCAAGCAGATGCGTGATCCCCGACGATCGGTGGAAGACCGCGACCAGCATATCCAGCTCGCGGCTCAGCAGCGTGTCGGGCGCCGCGGCGCGATAGCGCATCGGGTCAGCGCGGCATCTGCAACGAGGCGAAACAGGTGAAGCCGCCCTGCCCGCGCTGCAGCCGCCGGATATAGGCCATATAGGCGCGGCTGCTGTCATACGTCGTGCCCGGTAGCTGCCCGCCGGCGAGCGCGCGCTTCACCTCGTCGCCCTTGAACGGGCGCCCCGGCGGCGCGAACGCGCCCTTGGTGCCCGCCGGCACGACATTGCCATATTGGTCGATATACTGGCCCGCCCGGCCCAGGTCGGGCACCGGGATCTCGCATGTCATCACCGACGCCGCGCTCTGTGCCAGCGCCGGGCGGATCGAGACGACCGCACCCGCGGTCACCGCACCCAGCATCAACACCCGGCGACGCGTCGACACGCCCTCCGTCACCGGCGCAGCATCAGGCTGTCCGGCGGTCTGGTCCGCACCGTCGATCGGCGTTTCGTCGCTCATGACACCCCTGTTATCGCAAGCGTGCCTTTCATATTCGTAAGCCACTGGCAAGTATGGCGCGCGTACCGTGACGGGACGGTCTGCCGCGGCATCGGCGCCGCGCGGCCCGCAAATTGCGTTGCGCGCCCCCCTCCCGCAAGCGGTCATCCTCGGCTAGCGAGGGCGCCATGCTAACCCGATTCGCCCGGCGGCTCAGCGGCGCGCTCGTCATCGCGCTCGGCACGGGCGTGGGCGTCTATGCGGTCGGCGGCAGCGTCGACGGCGCGGCGGTGACGGTGGTCGGCGCCATGGCCGCCGCGCTCGCCGCCATGGGCCGCGGCGATCAGGGGCAGGCGGCCGCCCGCGCACGGGGACCCGACGCCGATACGCTGCTCGGCGAGGTGCTCGACGTCATCGCCGAACCCGTGCTGCTCGTCCGCCGCGGCATCGTCACCTGCGCCAACGCCTCGGCCCGCTCCGTGTTGGGCAAGCATATCGTCGGCGAGGACGTGCGCGTCGCGATCCGCCATCCCGCCGCCGCCGACCGCCTGGGCCCGAGTGGCACGCTGGCCGGCCGCCCGGTCGAACTGGTCGGGGTCGGCGCGCCCGACCAGCGCTGGGAGATGCGCACCGGCGAAACCGCCGACGGCATGCGCATCGTCCATCTTGTCGACCAGAGCGGCAATTACGCCGCCGAAAAGATGCGCGTCGATTTCGTCGCCAACGCCAGCCATGAATTGCGCACCCCGCTCGCCTCGATCCTCGGCTTCATCGAGACGCTGAACGAGGAGGCCGGCGAAGAGCCCGCCCTGCGCGCCCGCTTCCTGAAGGTGATGTTCGACGAAGCGCGACGCATGCAGCGGCTGGTCGAGGACCTCATCTCGCTGTCCCGCATCGAGGCGGAGAAATACCGCCTGCCCGGCGAACGGCTGGACCTTGGCGAATTGTTGGAGGACGTCGTCGCAGAGATCGCTGCCGCGCGCAGCCCGCGCGCTGGCGACGTGTCGGTCACGATCGATCCCGGCCTGCCCGCGGTCACCGGCGACGAGGCGCAGCTGTCGCAGCTGTTCCACAACGTCATCGGCAATGCGATGAAATACGGCCGTGCGAACACGCCGGTGCGCGTGTCCTTGAGCCTCAACCGCTCGAAACTGGTCCAGCTCGTCGTCCGCGACGAAGGCGAAGGCATCGCGCCGCAGCACATCCCCCGCCTCACCGAACGCTTCTACCGCGTCGATGCCGGCCGCAGCCGCAGCGTCGGCGGCACGGGGCTGGGCCTCGCGATCGTCAAACATATCGTCGAACGCCACCGCGGCCGGCTGGATATCGCGAGCCGCGTCGGCATCGGCACCACGGTGACGATCGCACTGCCGGCAGCGGAGGCGGAGACGGCGGTCGCCACGCCGGCGGCGGCGAAGGCCTGACGCGAGCCGCTACCGAATCACGGGACGCGTCCCCCTACACCCCGTCACCCCGGACTTGTTCCGGGGTCCACTCCGCGGCGAGGGGGACGGCAAGAGGCTCGCACGCTGCCCCCCGTGGCCCGGTGGACCCCGGAACACGTCCGGGGTGACGAAGCAAATGAGGCACCCGCCACCCATGTCATCAAAAGGCAACAAAACCGTCACAGAGGCGGATTGGGCGACGCGCGAGTCGCCCGCGGGGATCCGATGCGCTGTCTTCCTTCCGGCCGCTTGCTGGCCGGCTCTCTGCTGACGCTGGCGCTCTGCCTTGCAGGGTGCAAGGATCAGGCGAATGGCGGCGGCAGCGGCGCGCGCGATCAGATTGCCGTCGTCGGCTCGTCCACCGTCTATCCCTTCACCACCGCGGTGGCCGAGGCGTTCGTCGCGGACAATCCCGACGCACGATCGCCGGTGATCGAATCGACCGGCACGGGCGCCGGCATGAAGCTGTTCTGCGCCGGCATCGGTGCGGGGCATCCCGATATCGAGGATGCCTCGCGCCGGATGAAGCGTAGCGAATATGCCGCCTGCGAGGCACACGGCGTCGGGCCGGTGCTCGAAATCCAGATCGGCATCGACGGCATCGCCTTTGCCGAGGGGAAGAACGGGCCCGGCATGCGCCTGACCCCCGCCGATTTGTATCGCGCGCTCGCCGCGACGCCCTTCGGCAAGCCCAATCGCGCGAAGACGTGGCGCGACGTGAACCCGGCGCTGCCCGCGACGCCGATCCAGGTCTATGGCCCGCCCGCGACCAGCGGCACGCGCGACGCGCTCGCCGAACTGATCCTGACGCGCGGCTGCGACGCGATCGATCCGCGCGCGCGCCTGTTGGCACGGACCAAGCCCGACGCACATCGCGCACTCTGCACGCGGGTGCGCGAGGACGGCGCCTATGTCGACGCGGGTGAGAACGACAATCTGATCGTCCAGAAATTGAGCGCCAACCCCGATGCGATCGGCGTGTTCGGTTACAGCTACCTCGAACACAATGCCGATACGGTGAACGGCGTCGCGATCAACAGCGTCCTGCCGACCTATGACGCGATCGCCAATGGCCGCTATCCGGGGTCGCGCCCGCTGTACCTCTACGTCAAGAAGGGGCATCTGCGCGCCATCCCCGGCCTCGACACGTTCCTGCGCCTGTATGCCGCAGCATGGGGACCGGGCGGCCCGCTGGTCCGCCGCGGCCTGATCGCCGCGCCCGCTGCGGTGCGTGCGGCGTCGGCGGCGGTGATCGCGAACGAGACGCCGCTGAACCCGGCGGACCTGCCGTCGTGACCTTCGCCAATTTCGTCCCGTCACCCCGGACTTGTTCCGGGGTCCACCGGGCCGCGAGGGCGGCGCCGGAGCCTCTAGCCTGCCCCCTGGCCGCAGAGTGGACCCCGGACCAAGTCCGGGGTGACGGTGTTTGTATGGCCTACGTCCCAAACCCCAAGCGAGCCGCCGCATGAGCGGCCTCGCGCTCGTCATCATCGTCTTCGGCCTGGCGCTGATCGGCTGGCTCGCCGCGCGGATCCGGGCGGCGACGTTCCGCAAGCCGGGGGTCGCGCGCTTCACCGCTCTGCCCGTCCATTACGGCTATTTCGTCGCGCTCGCCGCTCTTGTGCCGCCGCTGTTGTTCCTCGCGGCATGGAGCCTCACCTCGCCCGCGCTCGTCACCGATGCAGTGATCGCGACGCCCGCCGCGGCGACGCTGCCCCCGCCGGGCTTCGAGCGTGCCTCGATCCTGTCGGAAGCACGCGCGCTGGCGAGCGGGCGCAGCCATGTACCGTTCCACGCGCTCTCGGTCCGCCTCGCCCCCGCCTATGCCGCCGCGCAGGCGCGCTACGACTGGATCGCCACTGCGCTGGCCTTGTGCCTCGCGATCGGCGGCGGCGCCTTCGCCTTCACGCGCGTCCGCCCCGATTTCGCCGCCCGCACGCAGGTTGAGCGCGTCGTCATGCTGCTGCTGCTGTGCGCGTCGCTCATCGCGATCCTCACCACGGTCGGCATCGTCGCGTCGCTGCTGTACGAATCCGGGCGCTTCTTCGGCATCGTGCCGATCGGCCAGTTCCTGTTCGGCACGCACTGGAGCCCGCAGGTCATCCTGCCCGACGATCCCGGCGCCAGCCTGGGCGCGGTGCCGCTGTTCTGGGGCACGTTCTTCATCGGCGCGGTGATCGCGATGGCGGTCGCCGTCCCCTTCGGCCTGATGAGCGCGATCTACCTCACCCAATATGCACATGCCGCGACGCGCCGCTGGATGAAGCCGGTGCTGGAGATGCTCGCGGGCGTTCCCACCGTCGTCTACGGCTATTTCGCCGCACTCACCGTCGCGCCCGCGGTCCGCCAGCTGGGCCTCGCGCTCGGCATCGCGAACGCCTCGTCCGAAAGCGCGCTGGCGGCGGGCGTGGTGATGGGGATCATGATCATCCCCTTCGTCTCGTCGATGGCCGACGATTCGATCGCGGCCGTCCCCGCCGCGATGCGCGACGGCAGCCTGGCGATGGGCGCCACGCAATCGGAAACGATCCGCAAGGTGATCCTGCCCGCGGCCCTGCCCGGCGTCGTCGGCGGTATCCTGCTCGCCGTCTCCCGCGCGATCGGCGAGACGATGATCGTCGTCATGGCGGCGAGCGGCGTCGCGACGCTCACCGCCAACCCCTTCGCCAGCACCACCACCGTCACCAAGCAGATCGTCGACCTGCTGA
>FRDC01001440.1_pt2 | contig 10411 bp, 14 predicted proteins | sample 1106171 | NCBI WGS metagenome assembly FRDC01 (sample SAMEA3930566, study PRJEB13176) | freshwater metagenome | biome: Drinking water system; feature: drinking water; material: water | place: Singapore | collected 2014-12-20
TGACCGGGTGGTCCAAAGTCCGCCCGTCCACCCAAAAGCTAAACCGTGCCCCGGTGTCGGTTTCGACCTGAGCGCCGTAGACCGGGACGCCGTTCTGGGTGCCGCCAGACTGGAGCGAAATGAGTTTCACGAAGGTTCCTCCGGCGAGTACATGAGGTGTACGGGTTTCGCCGGCGAAAAGTGTGAGTGGGCCGGCACAGACGTGCGCGAAAGTGTAACTCGACCGGGGGTCGGCGTCTACCCCACAAACCGCAAGGCGGGTCCGCGCCAGCGCCGGAGATCGGTTCTAGCGCTACCGGGTGTCACATTTCTGGCGGGCCGGACCACAAACGGACAGAAAGCAATTCAAAAAGCGTCGCGGGAATCCATAGAGAACCCAACGAGTCGATTGCCGTTCGCGGCCAGAAAGAAGGGATCGCACTCGCGCCGACCGGCGACCCGGCCGTCGGCGTCGAGAACGAACGTGCCGACACAGATGATTCCGCAAACCCCGTCGCCAACGTCCGAGGATTCCAACCGGCAGTCGGTCCACAAAACGCCTCTTGCGTTGTAGCCGTCCTCGTTGACATGACACTCTGACGCCGCCGCCAGCGCGAAAATGGACGGGTTCGAGCGTTTGACACCACAATTCGTATCACCATTCACCGACACCGGCTCTTCTGGCGGGTGCGGTTCCGTGGCCTCCCAACCGATCAGACCGAGTGACCAATGCCACCACGGTCGATTCGGGGGATCGAGAGCCTTGCGAGACAGCGAAGGCGGACCCCAGTGTGGCGGCTTGTCGATCCACCGGCGTCCGTCGCACATGCAGCACGACATGTGTAACAGGGGCGGCCGACACAATGGGCACCGCCAACGCCCACCCAATTGCAACAGCATCAGGTCAAGTGCGGTCTCGTCGTCTGTCCGGGGTGCCAAACGCCGGAACAGCGAGGCGTCGGCCGGGTAGCCGTCAGCGGCCCGGTCGCCGTTTTCGTCGAACCAGTCGGCTGCAATGAGTCGCACGTTCGCGTCGGCACCGTCGGACGCGACGAGCGCCGTCACCCAAGGATCACAGAGACTCAGCCATTCGGATGGTAACGCGCGATCCATCTCCTGCTATCTCCCTCCGGCCTTCATATCGGCCGACCTCGCGGCGGACGTTTCCCAGTGGCGCATCAGAGCCACCTGAGTGCATCGCTCTTGGAACTGGCTGCCGGTGTCGCCGGCACCCTCTTCGACCACCCGGCCGATTTCGTCGGGGCAGTCCGCCAGAATGCGGGCCGCAATCCGGCGGCGACAGTCGATGTCCAGATTCGTAAGTTCGACCGCGCGATCAATGCGGCCCGGACGCGAAGAGCGACCAGTTTCGTCCGGCACGCCAAGGGCCGGGTCGATGTGTTCGACGTGGTTCGTCGAAACCACCAGCAGCACCCCGTCGGCCCCCTCGACGCCCGACACACAGTTCAAAAAGGTCGAGTAGTTGAGGCCGCCGCCGGTCTCACCCATCACGTTCGTTCGTCCCTGAAACACCGCGTCGATGTCTTCGATCAGTACCATGCAGGGGGTTGACTGCTTAGCCTTGTTCCAAGCCTCCAAGAACTCCGAGTCGGACAGAGTGCCCAACTCGAACACGAACAGCACGAGGTCCAGTTTCACGGCGACGGCACGCGCGAGGCTCGATTTGCCGGTGCCGGGCGGACCGTAGAAGAGCCACCCCCGCCGCCACGGGATGCGCTTTTCTTTGTACCACCGCTCTGACGCCAGCCACCGTTCCGCTTCGCACACCAGTTCGTCTACCGACGGCGGGAACGCGAGCGGTCCCAACGGGTCCGGCGGCGACGGCTGACCGATTTCGGATTCCAACCAGCCGACGTACCTCCGGCCCGCACTATCGGCTTCGTTGCCCGGCAAGGTGGCATCTGCCGTTCGGGGCGCTTTCGAGTAACCGTCTTGATCGTCGTGTCCGCGTCCGCGCTTCCACCCGGCACGGCCCACGACGCGGTGAACGTTGAACCGTTTGTTCCCGTCGCCGTGCCGCTTCGCGTTGTATTCATCGACAGCCGTTTTGATGATCGTGTCGGGGTCGAACGTGCCGCGCAGAAAGGTCAGGGTCAGACGCGAGGCCAAATGCGTCGTTCCGCTCGTCTGGTGCGCGAAGCCACTCAAGATCGGTCGGAACCCGAACCAGAATACGGCCGGGTCGCTGCCGATCCGCTCCCAACCGACGAGTTGCTCGCGGTCTACGGGCTTCACAAACATCGAGTAGCCGCCGTAAGCCTTTTGACCGTAGCGGCTCCTCTTGCCGTGACGCCACAGGTACTCGGCGACGGCGATGGCGGTTACGTCTTCTACTGTGAAACTGACCACGAAGAACGACAAGAACCGCCACGCCAGAGCCTTGATTTTCGACCAGAAGGCGGCCAGCAACCCGATGGCGGCACCGGTGAGCAGTGTGCCGTAAGCGAAGTTTTCTGGCAGCATCCGTGTCTCCCTGTGAAGTGTGTGCGTCATAGTGTACCCGGAACGGGGTTATCTGTCCACGCAAAGAGTGGCCCCTCTTGTGAGCATTCCCGTTTTTTTCCGAACACTTTGCCACGGCTGGCGTTTCTGAAACCGGGGAACCAAAACTTCACTGGTCACTTGGGGGTCATCGTGAACGATCACGCACACAACTTGAACGAAGCGCCGACCGAACAGTCTCCGCCGCTGATCGGCGACGGCACCGTTCCGATGAACGGTGCGGCCGACGATTCGGACGCGGACGAGCAGTCGGCGAAGCGGCCCAAGGGGTACTGGAACCCGGTGTTGAACTGGCTCCGCCATCGCGTGATCGACGAGTTCGGCCCCATTCCATTCGGCTCGCTCGGTGCCGAACTGGCGCTTGCCAAGCCGGTTGACGACGACGAGGTGATTCGGTGGTGGGAGCGGCGCAACGATCCGCGCGACGGCAAACAGCACCCGGCCGACCACTTCCGCAACACCGCGTCGCGTGAAGAGCGCCTCGTTCGCGGTTACACTGGACTGGCCGTGAAGGTGAGCCAGAAACTCGTGAAAGAAGGACTCGGCCAGATTATCGGCATTCGCAATCCCGGTGGGCGGTCGATGTGGCAAACGAATCGCCGGGACGCCGATCCAGTCGAACCCGCGCGCAGCGAGCGGACGAAGAAGCGGCATGACAGCACTTCCGCGAGCTACCACCAGTTTGTGGCCCTGCTGTCCAAGTCCGAGAAGCCGGCCGCAGAAACTCAAGCAGTGGTGCCGAAGGTTGCGGCAGTACAGATCGAAGTGCCGCCGTCGCTACTGCCCGTTCAACCGACGGCTCCGAAGGCTCCGAAGGCTCCGAAAGCCGCGACGCAGAACCCGAATGCTCCGAAGCCGCCGAAAGCCGCGACGCAGAACCCGACGGCTCCGAAGCCGCCGAGTGCCACCACGCCGGGGGCGACACCGAACGCACCGGGTTCGATTGCCAGCGCGACCGAGGTGCCGGTAGATAAGGCCGGCCTGATTTCCCAGATGGCCGTTCTGGCGCACCAGACGCAGGTACTCTCGCAACAGACTCAGACCCTACTGCAACTGATCGTCGCGCTCTAATCAGTCGTATCGGTTCCGTCTGGCACCTTGTCGGACAATCGCTCCGGGTGCCGCACCACGTTGCCGGTCAGAGTGTCGGAGTGGTGCGAGCAGAGGGCGACCACTCGTTTGCGGTGGCCGACCCGCTGCACACAGACGAACTCGGCGCTCTGGCGGCAGGCGGCACGGGAACACTCGCCGACGAACCCGGCGGTTCCCGCTGCGAAAAAACACGGCTCGAACGGGTAGACGTGCTTGGTGACTCGCATCACGTTCTCCGGTTGTGACTAAAGTGCAAGACCCGACCCGACAAGTGCCGGGCCGGGTCTTGCACTTTGACGGTAACTCACACCGCAACCGTCAGGGTGACATTCGACAGGTCGGTTGCGCGCCACGTCCGCGAGATCGACTCCGCGAGATCGCTCGACCGCCAATTTTCCGTCACGTCTTCGGCCGCTCCCCACGCGAGTGAGGCGCTCACCGTCTTGTTGACCGTCTCGCCGTTCACCCAAGCGTACCGCACGCCTTCGGTGGTTGCGTCGCGGTTCTCCGAGACGTAGTTGACGCCGCCGAACACGTCAGAGAAGGTGGCGTCCGGGTCGTAGTTGTACATGTCCGTCATGCCGTCGAACGACCCGTGTTCGTGTCGCGCGGTGAACTCCTTCACCATCTGGGTTGTCGGCCCGTCCGTCCACCCAACGTTCACCCCGTTCCCGCTCACTTGCACGCGGAACTTGGTCTTCGGGAACCGCTTCTTGAGTTCGATTCGCACGTTGTGAGCTACCAACCGCGCTTCGCTCCAGTCCGGCTTGTCGCTCTTCTTGAGCAGGTGAGGGTTGTCGGCCGCGTGCTTGACGCGCTCTTCCGCTCGGCGGGCCGCGTTCTCGCGTTCGACTTCGGCCGCTCGCTCCTTCGCCGCGTTCGCCGCGCTGATCGCTTCGACGATTTCGTCCGCGCTGGCGACTTCCTCGTACACTTCCCACTGGACGCCGCGCACGATGCCTTCGGGAACCTGACGCGAGAGGTGGTCGGGGAACACCACGTCGTAGCTCTCGCCGCCGGTGGTCCCGATGTGACCGATGGTTCGCATCGGCTCGTTACCGGGAGTGACCTTGTACACGATGCCGTCGCTGCCGCCGTAGAGCGCGCAGTACACTCGCGTGCCCACCTTGATCGGCGAGCCGGGAGCCGCAACAGTGTAACGCATGACTTGCCCTCCGTTTCGCGTTTTNNGTTTTCGGTCCGTCCGGGGCCGTCCCCGCCACTACCGAAGTATACCCCAGAAACCGTCAAAATCAAGAAAACGTGTTGCGGTATAAGATTTATCGTAGCAACGCCTTGCGACGCGGAGCCTGATACGAGAGCGGCCCCGGCTCGATTGCCGGGGCCGCTCGGTTGTCGCAGCCGCTCGAACTACTCGCGCGGTTCGGTGATGATCGCCACTTCGCAGGCCACCAGCCCGAAGTCAATCGCCACGCTCATCGGCACCGCCAGCCAGATCGTGCTGCCGGTGAGTAGGGCTATCGACTGCGAGCAGTGCCACACCGACAGGAAGAGCAGAGCCGCACCCGACCCGCCGGCGAGCCATGCCACCGGCTTCTGGTTGACGCGGTACTTTTCGCCGCACACCTTTGCCAGCACCAGCACGATCACCGGCACCGACAGACCCATGAGCCACCCGGCCCACTGCGACGGAGCGTGCTGGGAGTTCGAGAACCCGTTCAAGATCGCGGACAGCACGAGCGTAAACGCCACCCCGAACGTCGCCCACGGCTTGGAGTGACTGACCGGTTGCGACTCGTTGCGTTCCTTGCGGCGGCACTTGGTGCGCCGTTTGGACTTCGTGGCGACCGGTTGTTCCGCCGGTTCGGTCGCTTCCGCTGGGGCCGTCGGGCCGGTATCGGCCAGAGTGAACCGCGAGACGCCTACCATAGCGAGCCTCCTTTGCGACGATCACCTCGGAGTATCGTAACTCTTTTAGTCCCACCGCTTTAAGTATACGCCACGACTTCGGTTGCGGCAAAGAAAAAGCCCCCCGGCACCACATTTTGCCGGGGGGCGTGTTTTTCTAGGGTTTCAGCGGTGCGTCAGAGTTAAGCGGGCGCGTTATCGACGTGCCAGTGTTCGTGAGCCGGGCGGTCCGGGTTCCAGTGTGCCGGCATATGGGTCGGCTGCATGACCGCCAGAAAGTGGCACCGCCACCGTTTGACGAACTGGTTCCGCTGCTCGTCGGTGGAGAGAGCGCGTGCCACCACCTCGCCGTGGGTGCAAAAGTCCGGGTTCAGTAAGTCGAGTGCCGAAATGGTCAGCAGGTCAGCCGGTTCCGGGTCACGACCGAGATGGTCTCGAACGATCTGCCGTAAAGCGGCCCTCTTGCCGTCGGGAATTCGATCTCCGTAGCGGTGCAGGGCGCAAGCCGCCTTGCGAACACACACTAACTCTGGCGCAAACCGTCCGGGAGTCCCTTGCGCCGGCACGCCGAACTCGCGGCCGATCTCGTCTTTGAGGGTTGCGGCGTGCGTCTCGTAGGCGGTGTGGCAGGACGCACACAACAGCACAACATCGTGATAGTTGTGCCGTTTCACGCGGTCCGGGAAGTGCCTGCGGTAGCCGAACGGTACAACGTGGTGCCGAGTCAGGCGGCGAGTCGCTCCACACGCCACGCACACGTTGTCTTTCGGCGTCAAGTAGTAAGTGTCACCGGCGTGTCCGGGACCGTTCGGCTCGAACGTGAGCCGGATCGTGTCGGGTCGGTCCGGGATCGTGACAGCGAGTCCGCGATCCAAATACCACCGCTTCTTGCGGTCGCCACAGTGAAACATCTCGACGCCGGCCGGTGACAAGACCCGACAGTTGGTGTAGGGCGTCGATTGGAGCGTGGGCCGTGACATGAGATTCTCTCAGTGATACTCGGTGCCGCCTTTACGTTCGAGGTACTCGAACGACACGACCTTGAGTGCCGCGCGACCGAACACCTTCTTCTCGGTCCGCACCTGTCGCTCGGTCGCGGCCGTGATAACGACGCCTTCGCGGAACGCGAAGTGTCCGGGCGTGTTCGGCGGGCAGAGTGTCGTCGGGCCGCTCACGAAGGATTCTACGGTTTCCGGGTTGTAGGGGCCGTCGTAGAGAACCGGGACCATTTCCACCCCGTGGCGCGCGCACGCGGCTCGCTTGGCGTCCACGTCGAGCCACTGGCCGTTGACGGTGATGTCGAACACGCGCACCGCGAAGCGGCCGTTCTCGAACCCGTAGTTGAAACCCTTCTGGATGCCGGAACCGTGCAGTTCGCCGAACACCACCACGTCGGACCACTGTTCCGAAGAACCGTCGGCCCCGGCGAGTTCGCGGATCATTGCCTTAATCGGATCGGACAGTCCCGTCCAGAACTGGCTTTCGACCTGATAGGTTTCCGTCGCATCCCAGTTGCCGGTCTCTTCGTTCTTCTTCTTGCGCGTCTTGACCGCGTACTGCTTGCGCCGCACTTCGTGGCTGCCGACCATCCAGTTGAGTTCGACGCGCCCGTCGGCACCCGGTTCACGCACGAGGCCGCCGCGCCACGACATGCCGTGAATCTTCTCGGTAATCACGATCCGCTCGCCCGGATTCAAAACTTCCGGGAAGTTGCGCCAGTGTTCCAGACTGAAATACCGGTGAAAGGCCGGGTGGTCCGCAGCCGCGTCGCCGTCGGTGCAATCGAGAGGCGGTTCCCATTTGGTAACACCGAGTTCGACGGCCACGTCGCGGCCCACCTCCCAATCCGGGTTGTCCGGCTTTGCGATGAACCCGTAAGACGGGAAGGTGCGCAGACGGGCGACGCGAATGCGGTAGCCCTTCAAACTGCCGTCGTCGTTCTTGACGGGAGTGGCGTACTTGACGATCCCGTAGCGTTCGGCCAGTGCCGGCGGCAACACCGAATCTGGTGGGAAGTAGACCGCCTTGTCACCGGCGACGTACTCGTTGGTGTTGGTGTCCGCGTTGCGGGCCGAGCAAACTTCCCACCCTTTCACTTTGACCACACACATGCGGTCGGCGTTCGGGTGGTTGCGCACGTCTTCGACCCGACAGACCTCGACGACTAGGCTGCTCACGAAACACCCCTCTCGTGGTAAGAGAAGTGTATCGTACCGCCTTTCGGGGTGCCGTCAAGTCAGCGAGAGGTACAGGAACACCGCCCACGCGAGAGCCAGAGCCGCACGGTAGGGCCGCGTGACCGTGACGCTTTTGCCGTTTACCACAAATTCGTGTGGCGACATGATTACCGCTAGTCGCACGACGTAGCCGGATGTCAGGTACAGTGCGACACACAGCGACAGAGCCTTGAAGACGGATGGGTCAATCACGAGTTCCTCCGGGCTTTGGAACGAGTAACGAAGGGGGTCAGACTCATCCGGCCGCGAAAGCGACCGTTCGCGCGGCGACCCGCCTTCGCCTCGTGCGTTGGCGGCATGTGTCACCTCGCGTCTGGAAGAAACGTCCGTGTACCAATAGCAGTAGCCCACAATCTGTGTAAGTCAATACCGTCTGTCACTTCGGCCGAGACAACACCGTCTGCCCGAACCAGACGATTGCCAGCAGACACAAGAGGACGGGAACGACCAGAGGCGACAAGACCCACAACCCCACCCGAATCGCGGCGTCCGACTTCGCGTCTTTCGGGTCCGGCCACTCCGCAAACAAATCGAACTGGCCGGCTGGCACCCTGCGAATCACGACGAGGGCACACAAGTACCAAAGGCCGATCAGTACGCCAATCGTGACGGGGGTCATGTCGATCTTCCTTGCGGCCGGTCAGTTGTGATTGCAAAACCGGCGGAGTTGTTTCGGGTATCGCTCCAGACGATTCATCGTTCGCTTGCCGCTCTCAACGGACGAAGCCACACCGACGCAGACGGCGTGCGTCGTCCCGGTCCCGTTCAGGCGGATTTCCAACCGGCCGCCGGTCCGGTACAGGTACATGTTGGCCGTTTCGTGCAGGATGTCGCGTTCCATTTCGGGTCCGCCTTTTCTCTTGAGGGCAGGAACCGGTCCCCCGTCACTCAAATATGCGCCACGAATCAGCGAAGTCAAGCGGTTCGAGGACAACCCGCCGACACTGAACAGTATCACGAAATCGGCCGCAGTCAAAAAAACGAAGCGGAATTTCCGGCGGAATTGAACGCCGAAACGACGCCGCCCCGCCCGGTGAGCGACCGGGCGGGGCGGCAGTGAGTCGGGGCCGTGGTAGTCGGTCCCGACCGGTGTCACGAGATGGTGACGGTCACGGTCATCGACCACGTTCCGCCCGACTTCGTGCCGAAGCTCTGCACGAGGCGGTTGAGCATCCGACCGATGCCGGCGGTCGCACTGTTGAAGATGGCGACTTCGTTCCAAGCGTAGTTCGCTTGGGTCGTGCCGAAGCTCGATTGGAAAGTGATCGTGGCGGCACCGCTCGTCACGCCGTCGGTGTGCTGCGGGTACGTCGAGTTCATGGCGACGCGCAGCTTGTTGGTCGCGGCTTGCAGGTCGGTCTGGGTCGCGGCGGCGGCCGTCGAGGAGTCGCCGACGCCGACGGCGGCGTTCGCGTTGTTGAAGTAGGTGAGGGTTTGGCCGGCCGTCGCCGTGCCGTTGCCGATGAGCGTCTGCCAGATGCAGGAGACGCCGCCGTACATGAGCAGGTTGCCCTCGTGTTCGATCACTTCGTCGGGCGCGAAGCCGGCGCACGCTTCGGGCGTGTCCTTGTCGAACCACTTCTCGATCTTCCAGTTGATTTTCCACCGTCCCAGATCGAGGGGCAGGGCGGCGGGGGCGACGGGTTGAGCGAGAGCGGTCATGGGGAGCCTCGGCGGTGTGGGGCGGTGCGGGGCGGTTAGCGAAGGATTTCGGTGCAAGTGACGGTGTAAATGATTCCGAGTTCGTACTCGTTGACGGTGCCGGTCACTACAAACAGGCGGTCCGTACCGTAGAGGATGCGGTCGCCGTTCCGCACTTTCGGATCACTTTTGAACGTGATCGTGTGCGTCGCCTCGGCCTGCTGGCGGTCGTTGGACTTACTCTCGTTGGCCGGACCGAACTTGACGAAGCACGGCACCTTGCGAAAGAGGGTGACAGTGGCAGTCAGGTTGCCGCCGCCGTCGTCGGTAACGTAACTCACTCGCTGGATCGTCACCCGGTGAATCCAGTCGCGCTTGTCGAACAAAATGCGAAAGGATTGGGAGCGCGGCACGGGTGCGTCTCGCGGCGGTTAGTAACCAGACACACTACACGATGCCCTGTTGCCAACCGAGCGGGTCGTTGCGGCGCGGGCGAATCAGGGCGTCACCCCGGTAGGCCGGGTTGTTCGGATCAATTTGGCCCACGTCCGGCAGTCGCGGGTTGGTTTGAGTGAGCGGGATCACAACTACCGGTCGGGCCGCTTGAGCCTTGAGTTCGAGGTCTTTGATTTCCTCATCAACGCGCTTTTGCATGTTGAGGAGGTTCGATAGCTTTTGCTGCTGTTGCGTCGAAAGGCCGCCGATGTTGACCTGCACGAGGTCGCGGAGTTGACCCTCGATAATCTGGAGGCACTGGCGCTTGCAGTAGAGGTACTGGAGGCGCGGGTAGACGAGCGCCTTGTCGGCCCAAGCGTTCCAGAACAGGTCGATGTTCGGCGTCACCTTGTCGAGGATGGCTTCCTCGACGGGATCGTCCCCGTCGAGGCCAGCGCCGACTTCGAGCAGGATGATTCGCTGCCAGTCGGCGGCTGTAAGAGCCATCTGTCACCGTTCGGCGTGGGGCACTGGGTGCGTTAGGTGCGTCAGGTCGAGACGACGCGCTTGATTCGACTGGGGCCGCCGGGCACTTCCGGGAGTTGGTGTCCGGCCGGGGCGGGCGGGGCGGGCGG
>FRDC01004425.1_pt1 | contig 10408 bp, 14 predicted proteins | sample 1106171 | NCBI WGS metagenome assembly FRDC01 (sample SAMEA3930566, study PRJEB13176) | freshwater metagenome | biome: Drinking water system; feature: drinking water; material: water | place: Singapore | collected 2014-12-20
AACGGAGGACCAACATGAGCACCACCAGCGCGCAGCCTAACCGCCAGCGGCCTTCTCGTCGCGCCGCGCCCGCGGATGCGGCAGCGCCTTCCGCCACGCCGCCGGAGCGGCCGGTCGTGGCGGATGCTGCCGTGGTCCAGGACGCCACCGTGGAGCAGGGCAGCATCATGGTGCGCCGCACGGTCTACGACGTGGAGAGCGAGGAGCCCGCCGAGGTGGTCCGGGTTCCTTTTTTCGCGAACGTTGCACCAGCACGTGTGCGCGTCGCGGGCGGCATGACCGTTTCGCTCGGCAACATGGAGTTCGCCCGCATCGACGTTGCGGTGGAAGTCCCGTGCCTGCCGGAGCGGTCGGAGGTCAACCGCGCTATCGACTTCGCGGAGAGTATCGTGGGCGACCGCCTGACGCAGCAGCGCGAGATGATCGAGGGGATGACCGATGGCGCCGAACAGCAGCCCGAGTAAGGGGCCGGCGCGCCCGCGCCCCACACCAGCAGTCGTGAACCCCGGTGCAAACATCGGGGAGGAAGACGCGAAGGCTGCCGCCCTCTCTGCCCTGGCTGACGCCTCCACGCTTGCCCGCATGGACGCGCCGAAGCTGAAGCAGTCGGAAGTGGTGGACAAGCTGCTGGCGCAGATTCGGAAGGTTCACGGCGAGGGTATCGTCGTGGACGCGCGCCAGCGGCAGACCTTCAAGCACATCGTCCTGGGCATCTTCGCCCTGGACCTAGCCCTTGGCGGCGGCATCCCCGAAGGTCTCTGCACGATGATCTTCGGGCACGCCTCTGCCGGCAAGACGACCGTGAGTCTGAAGGCGGTCGCCGCGGCGCAGCGCAAGCATCCCGATAAGATCGCCGTGTGGGTGGACGCCGAGGGCACCTTCGATGAGACCTGGGCCGAGATGCAGGGCGTGGACCTGGAGCGGCTGAAGCTGGTCAAGCCGAGCGGCGGCGAGCAGGCCGTGGACCTGACGCACGCCTTCCTGGAAGTGCCGGATGTCTGCATCGTCGTGCTGGACTCCCTCCCCGCGCTCATCCCGATGAGCGAGATGGAGAAATCGGCCGAGGATGGCGTGGTTGGCCGTCAGGCTCAGTTGATCGGGCGCTTTCTGCGCAAGGCGACCCAGATTATGAACAACCAGCGACGGGTCGGACACTGGCCCACGCTGATCCTGATCAACCAGTGGCGCTACAAGATTGGCGTCATGCACGGCGATCCGCGGACACTCCCGGGCGGCGAGGCGCTGCACTACGTCGCGTCCGTCAAGATCGAGGTGAAGAACAAGGAGCAGGTCGGCAAGGACGGCAACGAAGTCGAACTTGTTGACCACAACGAGCACTCCTTCCGCATCCACAAGAACAAGGTCTGCAACGGCCCGCGGAACGGCGAGTTCGAGATGATCCGCAACCCGGAGCATGTGCGCGGCGTCGGCTTCATTGACGACGCACACACCGTGATCGGCTACGGCCGCAAGTTCGGCGTGATCACGGGCGGTGGCGGCACCTGGAAGATCGAGGGCGTGGAGGAAGTCTTCCGGGGCAAGCTGGAGGAGTTCTCCTCGTGGCTCTACGACCGGCCGGAGGTCTTCGAGCCGCTGCGGCTGCGCCTGCTGTCCATCCAGCGTGAGCAGTTGGGCCTGCCCAGCTACGACTGGCTGTAGCGGGTTATGGCCCTCGCGGAACCGAAGCGCGTGCAGGGGCAGAGCAAGTCCCATGCACGCGCCCCCCGCCAGGAACGCGAGGTGGCCACGCGCCTGGGCGGCAAGGTCACGCCGCGGTCAGGTGCCGGCGGCTTCCAGAAAGGCGACGTTCGGGTCAAAGGCGTCGCCCGGTTGGAATGCAAGACGACCAAGCACAAGTCCTTCAGCGTCACCGCCGACATGATCAGGAAGGTGGAAGACGCGGCCATGACTTCCGGCGAGGTGCCTGTGATCGTCGTGGAGATTGACGGAGGCGCCCATACCGCGGCGGTCATGCCGATGTGGGCTCTGGAGTTGATCCTGGGTTCAAATAAAGGAGCAGCCTGATGACGGGCAGCACGACGCAATCCACGCTGATGCAGCGCATCGGCAAGCTGTTCTTCCGCTGGTTGATGCCGGGCGAGAAGCAGGTTGTTCTTCCGAGCCAGGGGCTTGCCTTGCCCTCGTGGGCGCTGGCACATCCCCCCCGGAACCGTCACGAGCGGCGCGCCCAGGCGAAGCGGAGGCCGGCGTGAACGCGCTCGCGGGGTCCATCCGCAAAGTCATCGAGACCAAGGCCAGGGCCTCCGGCGGGGTGGTCCAGGGCGGCCGTGTTGTCGCCCCCGTCACCGCGCTGAAGCGCAATCTGGTGAAGGACGTGATCGACGGCCAGGACCGCATCCCGCAGCGGAACCGCCGCTTGGGCGCGACCGGCTATACGCACGTGTCCTCCCTGATCGGCATCTGCACGCGGCAGGTCGTCCTCGCGGCCGTCCACGAGCGCACGGTGACCGAGGCGGTTACCGGCGGCAATCGCGTGGTCTGGGCGCTGGGCAAGGCGGCGGAGAGGCACGCCCGGCAGCAGTTGATCGCGGGCTGGGGCTACCAGAGCGTCTTCGGCGTCTGGCGGTGCCGCTGCGAGCACCTGGAGACCCGCGGCTACCACGACAGCCGGCGGAAATGCGACCGCTGCGGCGAGAGCGCAGACACCTATGACGAACTGACGCTCTACGATCACCGGCACCGGATTGTGGGGAACCCGGACCTCCTGTTCCGAGACCGCGGGAAGTTCGTGGCGCTGGAATGCAAGAGCATGACCGGCGAGCAGTTCAAGGCGCTGACGGAACCGAAGGCCGATCACGTCCATCAGGCGGTCATGTATCGCCATCTCCTGGAGGTCAGCGGCTTCCCCGCGCATGACGAGGTGATCATCTTCTACGTCAACAAGAACTTCATGTTCGGCAGCCCCTACAAGGAGTTCCACGTCAACACGCGGGAGCCCGCGTGCGAGGCACTACTGGCCCGGTCTCTGGCAGAAGCCGCGCGTGTGCGAGACGGGCTGCGCGAGCGTGTTCCGCCGCCGCGGACGATGTGCGACTCTGTGCATCATCCGGAGGCCAAGAAGTGCCCGATGGTCGGGCTCTGCTTCAACTCCAGCGATTGAGGGTGCCATGCACGCCCACCTACGCCGCACGGGCGAGCACGCCCCGATCATAGGGATCGACCAGTCCCTCACAGGCACGGGGGTTTGCGTGCTCACCAGCAACCGCGTCGAGACGCGCCTCCTGGAGCCCAGCAAGGGGCTGCATCCCGTCCACCGGCTACGATGGTTCCGCGCTGAGTTCCGAGCCCTCCTGGACCCCGGCAACGGGGCTGATCCGCGCACCCTGGTGGTGTTCGAGGGCTACGGCTACGGGGCGAAGAACAGCCACTCGCACGCGCTGGGAGAACTCGGCGGGGTGTTGAAGCTCGCCCTGCTGGACGCCGGCCTGGAGGCCGCCGTGGTGCCTCCTTCGGTGCTGAAGAAGTTCGTCACCGGGAAGGGGAATGCCCCGAAGGATCAGGTCGCCAAGGAATTGTTCAAGCGGTTCGGCGTGGATACCCTGAACAACAACGAGGCGGATGCGGCCGGGCTCGCGATCATCGGGCTGGGCCTCCGCGGCGCGCTGGCGAACGGCGCCTTGCCGAAAGCGCACCTCGCCGCATTGAAGGAAGCCGAGCGCATCCCGACACTTCGTCAGGCAGGGATCGCCGGTCAGGTCGTCGTCTCCGCACCGGCCAGACCCCGCCCACGCGCCGCCTGACTTTTTTTGATCCTGGGTGCATTTACCGCTTGCCAAAAGGTTTGGCTGTGCGTAGAAACGGGTCATCGCATCGGACCACACAGGAGGACAGCAGCGTGGCATCGAAGACCAAGAGCAGCCCTGCCAAGGGCAGCACGAAGAAGACCCCGCCGGCCAAGGCCGCCCCCAAGGCCGCCCCCAAGGCTGCGCCGAAGGCCGCCGCCAAGGCGCCGAAGCCCAGCAAGGCCCAGAAGCAGGCCGCCATGAACAAGAATGCGCCGGCCCTCCTCGACAACCCCTCCCTGCCGCTGGAGCAGCCCGCGTCGGCGCCCGCCGACACGCTGGCGGTGGAGGCCAACGACGCCGGCAGCCTGGACGTGAAGGCGGCGGATGCCGCCGGCAGCTTCGCGGAGGACGACGCGGGCGTCGTCAAGGTCGGCCCCGACGAGGCCACCCGCACGGCCGTGAAGATCGGCGCCGTGCTGCTGTTCCGCGGCTACTCCGGCACGGTGGAGAGCCCGATCCTGCAAGCCGGTGAGAAGGTCCNNCTGAAGGAAATCGGTGACGAGCAGTCGCTCACGCTGGAGAGCGTGGAGCGCGGCGTGGTGGATGCCGCGTGGCCGGAGGAGGTGGAGTTCTCGGCCGAACTCGCCGGGGAGGAGGCCCAGGCCGACGCCGCTGCCGCCAAGCAGGGCAAGGGCAAGGGGATGCAGGCCAAGAAGCAGGAGCAGATGCGCGGCGCCCTGGCCACGGCGAAGGTGCAGCGCACGCAGGACTTCGTGGAGGGCGCCGCGGACCCGGAAGCGGGCTCCGAGACGGTCGGCCAGACCAAGGCCCTGGCCCTGGTGGAAGCGACCACCGACGCGGCGCGCCTGTCCGACATGATCCACAACGTGACGCACACGCCGGCCGTGCAGCGCGCCATGCAGGAGAACGAGGACGCGCTCGCCGCCGCGGAGGCGCTGGTCGCCCAGCGTGAGCAGACCTACTTCACGCTCGGCGGCGTGCTCTCGCACATCTACGCCAACGACTCCTTCAAGGCGCTGGGCTTCGACGGCAAGCGCGGCTTCACGGACTACGTGGAGAAGCGCCTCGGCATGGGCTACCGCAAGGCCATGTATCTGATGGAGACCTACGTGACGTTCGCCCAGATCGGGGTGGACGAGACCACGCTGGGCGCCATCGGCTGGTCCAAGGCCAAGGAACTGGCCCGGATCGGCAAGGTCTCCATGGAGACGCTGAAGGCCGACCTGCCGAAGCTGGTGGAGTATGCCCGCGAGCACAACCGCGACGAACTCCAGGACTACGTGTCCCAGACCTACGTGCGGACGGAGAAGGGCAGCGCGGGCGGCTCCGGCGACGGGGACGGCGAGGCGCCGGCCAAGGTGGCCAAGGTGCGGCTGGCGGTCACGCTGATGGGCGAGGGCGGCAACGTGGTGCTGAACGCCATCGCGGCGGCGCAGCGCATCATCGCCGGAGGCTCCGGCAAGTCGGAAGCCGAGGTGAAGCAGGGCTCCGCGCTGGAGTACATCTGCGGGGAGTGGTCGCTGACGCAGGACGGCGTGGACCTGCCCCTGGAGGACGCGGTGGCCATGCTGGAGCGGCGCTACGGCGTCACGCTGGCGGTCACCGCCGGCAGCGCGGATACGCGGGCCGAGGAGGACGAGGAGGAGACCGAGCGGCAAGCCGCCTGATCGGGGCTAGGCTCGGTGCTTAAGGGGGGAGGCTTCGGTCTCCCCTTTTTTCGTTTCTGGAAGGTGTGATGACCCAGGGTAGAACTTGCCATTGACAAAAGATTGTTCGCTGATAGTGTAGGATTTCCAAACACCGAGGGAACTAGGAGCATTCCGCATGGCAGCAATCGTCCCGTTCCCCCAACCCCTGACCTTTCTCGCGGACCCGATCCGCGCCATGCGCGCGGCGCGCCACACCGCGATCCAGGCCGAGATGGTCCTGGGTGACGCGCTCCTCCGGGCTTACACCTCCAACCTCCACCTCGCGTTCGGCCATGGCAGCTTCGCGGCGTTTGCCCGAGCCGAGGCCGGCGTCGGCCGGTGCAAGGCCCACCGGCTCATCCGCGAAGCCCGTGCACGGCTCGTGGAGGAACCCTCCGCCGCCTTGACGAAGGATCGTCTAATGGGCTAAGGGTGCCCTGCGAAAACCCTCAATCCTTTGTGGCTCAATCTGAACTCAGGTGCAACTGATAGCGTTCAGTCGCGACTTGCGGTCCAACACGAGTGGGAGCATATGATCGAACTGTCCCAACCGGCCTTGCTTCACGAGGTAGCCATGTCCCGCCGCGAGAACTACCTGGGGGTGGTCATCGACTACGACCGCGACAGCCTCCTGACCGAGCACGCCCGGCTTCTGCTGAAGAAGCACTACCTCCGCGATGGCGAGCAGCCCCAACGGGGCTTCGCCCGGGCATCCGTCGCCTACTGCGGCGGCGACATGGCCTTGGCCCAGCGGCTATACGACCACGCCAGCAAGCTGCACTTCATGTTCGCCTCCCCGGTGCTGTCCAACGCCCCACTGCCGGGCGAGACGCCGAAGTCGCAGCCCATCTCCTGCTTCCTGAACATGCCCGACGACAGCATTGACGGACTCATCGCGCACACGGCCGAGACCCGCTGGCTGTCCGTGCTGGGCGGCGGTGTCGGCGGGCATTGGACCCGCGTGCGCGCGGTCAGCGACAAGGCGCCGGGCGTGATCCCGTTCCTCCACACGATGGACGCGGACATGAACGCCTACCAGCAGGGCAATGTGCGCCGCGGCAGCTACGCGGCCTACATGGACATCTCGCACCCGGACGTGGAGGAGTTCCTGACCATCCGCGTGCCGACCGGCGACAAGAACCGGAAGTGCCTGGGCACTGGCTTCCACCACGGCCTGAACATCCCGAACAGCTTCATGCTGGCTGTGGAGCGGGACGCCCCCTGGCGCCTCGTGGACCCGCATGACGGTTCGGTCCGCAAGGTGGTCTCCGCGCGCAAGCTGTGGGAAGCCGTGCTGGAGACACGGGTTCGCACGGGAGAGCCCTACATCTGCTTCATCGACACCGCGAACGACGCTCTGCCCTGGCCGATGAAGCAGCGCGGTCTGCGCATCCGCGGATCGAACCTGTGCTCGGAAATCATGCTGCCGACCAGCCCGGATCGCACGGCGGTTTGCTGCCTCTCCTCGCTGAACCTCGAAAAGTGGCCGGAGTGGCGCTTCAGCGGCATCGTCGCTGACGTGCTCCGGATGCTCGGCAACGCCCTCCTGGACTTCATCGAGCGCGCGCCTGACACGCTCTGGCGGGCCAAGTTCAGCGCCATGCGCGAGCGCAGCGTCGGCCTCGGCGCCATGGGCTGGCACGCGCTGCTCCAGCGGCTCAACACGCCGTTCGACTCCGATGACGCTGTGGCCTTCGCGGAACTCGTCCACCGGGAAATCAAGCTGGAGGCCGACAAGGAGAGCATCCGGCTTGGCAAGCTGCACGGGCCTGCACCGGACATGGACGGGACGCAGGAATACTTCGCCCACAAAATCGCCATCGCCCCGAACGCGAACAGCGCAACGCTGGCCGCCACCAGCGCCGGCATCGAAATCGCCGCCGCCAATGCCTACACGCACCGCACGCGCGTCGGATCGCAGTTGGTGAAGAACCGCTACCTGGAGGCCGTCCTCCAGAAGCACGGCCGGGATGACGAGGACACCTGGAAGTCCATCATCTTGAACAAGNNGTGAACAAGGGTTCCGTGCAACACCTGGAGTTCCTGACGGACCGGGAACGCGCCGTGTTCAAGACGGCGACCGAGGTGGACATGATCTGGGTGATCCGACAGGCCGCGGCGCGCCAGAAGTGGATCGACCAGGGGCAATCGGTGAACCTGTTCTTCCCGCCGAAGCCGGATCGGGCCTACGTCAATCGCATCCACATGGAGGCATGGCGCCAAGGTCTGAAGGCCCTCTACTACTTGCGGGCGAAGACCTCCGCGACCGCCGAGGCCGTCTCCTCCGAGGTGAAGCGCGAGAAGCTGATGGATGCGAGCGAGCGGGCGACGCCCGGTGCCCGAGGCCCCTTCTTCACGGACAAGCACGGCCGCCCGGTGCCCGACGTGGGCGAAGACCTCGCAGCCGTGAACCCGGTTGCAAACACCGCCGACAGCGACGAGTGCGTCGCGTGTCAGGGCTGACGAGGATGGACGACGACGTGATGTTCTTCGCCGGTCTGGCCCTGGTCGCGGACGCACTGCGTCCGTGGCTGCTCCCGTCAGCCTCCATTCTGGGAGGCGCGCTGCTGCTCGCCTTGGTCGTGGGAGGCTGACATGCACCTGGGAACGCGGGACGCCGAGCAGCCGGCGCCCTCGAACACCATCCTGTCCGGCCCGTTCGAGGGGATGCCGCACGGCAAGGCCGGCTTGATCCTCTGCGATCCCCCTTGGCGTTTCAACGTGCGCAACCGCGACACCGGGCTGCGCAAGAGTGCTGACCTGCACTACGACACGATGACGCTGGACGACATCAAGGCCCTGCCTGTGGCCGACCTTGCCGCACGCGACTGCACCTTGGTGATGTGGGCGACGGCGCCGTTCCTGCGCCACGCACTGGACACCATCGACGCCTGGGGCTTCACCTACAAGACCATGGGGGCCTGGGCCAAGCGCACCCGGACCGATGCCTCCTGGGCGTTCGGCACGGGCTACGTGCTGCGCTCCGCCTCCGAGCCCTACCTGTTCGCCTCCCGCGGCAAGCCGCGCGTCGCGGTGCGCAACGTGCGCAACCTGATCGTGGCGCCGCTCCGCGAACACAGCCGCAAGCCTGACCAGATGCACGACGACCTAGAGCGCATGTTCCCTGATGTCGTGCGCCTGGAGTTGTTCGCGCGTCAGTCCCGCGAGGGCTGGCTGACGTGGGGCAACCAGCGATCCTTGTTCGACCCCAACCCGGAAGGAACCTCCCATGCCCATTGAGACCCTGGCGATCATTTTCGGCTTCACCGCCGCGGCGCTGCTGTTGCTGCTGGTCATCGCACTGGCGACCGGCGCGGCGACGAAGAACCAGCTTCGCGCCGTGCGCTTCGACCGCGACCGCTGGCATCAGAACGCCATCGACTATTCCGAGCGCCTGGAGCGCGCGGTGGCACGGGCACAAGCCGCGGAGCGGGAAGCCGCGCGCCTGCGGGCGACGGAGCGCAGCGTCCCCCCGCACCGGGGAGGGGTGATCCCGGCCGGAACCGCGGTGCCGAACATCCTGCGCCCGAGCGCGCCGTCGATGCGCGATGGACGCGGCGCCCCGCTGCGCGACGAGCCTCACCGCAGCCGCCGGCCGGACAGCAGCACGGATGTCGCGTCCGACATGGCCGCCTTCCAGGCTCTCCAGATGGGCGCCAGCGCCTTGCCGGCGCCGCCGGTATCCGCGCCCACCTCTTACTCTCCGCCGGCCTGTGCGGCCCCGTCCTCCAGCGGCGGTAGCGATTCATTCAGCAGCGGGGGGAGCGACAGCGGCTCCTCCGGCGGCTCCTGCGACTGACGAGGAACCGATGAGCAAGCTTTTCGAGCGCAGCTTGACCTACAAGCCCTTCCACTTCCCGTGGGCGGTGGACATCACGAAGACCCACGAGCGGGTCCACTGGATCGAGGAGGAAGCCGACCTTTCCGACGACGTGCGGGACTGGAAGTCCGACGCGCTGACGGACCAGGAACGGCACTTCATCACCCAGGTGCTCCGGCTGTTCACGCAGTCGGATGTCGAAGTCGGCGGCATGTATTTCGACAGCCTGATCCCGCGCTTCGTGAACAACGAGGTGCGCAACATGCTCGGCTCTTTCGCGACCCGCGAGGGCGTGCATCAGCGCGCCTATGCGCTGCTGATCGACACGCTGGGCCTGCCCGACTCCGAGTTCCATGCGTTCATGGACTACGCCGAGATGAAGGAGAAGGCGGAGCACATGACGGACGTGGACAGCACCACGGACCGGGGGCTTCTGCTGGCTCTGGCGCAGGGCGTCTTCAACGAGGGCGTCTCGCTGTTCGCGTCCTTCGCGATGCTGCTGAACTTCCAGCGGCAGGGCAAGATGAAGGGCATGGGCAAGGTGGTGGAATGGTCGCAGCGCGACGAGTCCATCCACGTCGAGGGCGTGACCGCGCTGTTCCGCACGCTGGCCGACGAGCGCCCGGACCTCGTGACCGATGACCTGAAGCGGGACATCTACGACCGGGCACGCGAGACGGTGCGGCTGGAGGATGCCTTCATCGACCTCGCCTTCGAGCAGGGGGGCATCCAGGGCATCACCGCGGCCGAGGTGAAGGACTACATCCGCTTCGTCTCTGACCGGCGCCTGATGCAGCTTGGCTTGAAGCCGAACTGGAACATCGAGAAGAACCCGCTCGCCTGGGTGGACTACATCGTCGCGGGCGTGGACCACACCAACTTCTTCGAGGGCAAGTCCACGGACTACGAGGTTGCATCCCTCCAGGGCGAGTGGGGCTACGACGCCGTGGGGGACAAGCCCGAGCGCAGCTTCCTGGTCTACACCCGGGACGGCTGTGGTCACTGCACCCGGGCCAAGGTGATGCTGGAGGATCGCGCCATCCACTACGACGTGGCCGACCTCACGGACAACGCGCTCCGCGACGCCTTCTTCGCGCGGCACGCCTTCACCGCGAAGACGGGGCCTTACGGGA
>FRDC01003299.1_pt1 | contig 10407 bp, 7 predicted proteins | sample 1106171 | NCBI WGS metagenome assembly FRDC01 (sample SAMEA3930566, study PRJEB13176) | freshwater metagenome | biome: Drinking water system; feature: drinking water; material: water | place: Singapore | collected 2014-12-20
CCGGGCTCGACCTGAACCAGGAAGGCAACCGCTTTTTGGCCCGCGAGGCCCTGGTGGCGATTTTTGCCCCGTGGTTTGCCGCACGCACGCTGGCCGAGGTGCGAGCGGCCTTCGAAGCCGCCCGCGTGACCTGGGGCCCGTACCGCACGGTGCGCCAGGCGATCGAGCAGGACCCCGATCTGTCGACGGCGCACCCGATGTTCAGCTGGCTCGACCAGCCGGGCATCGGCCGCTCGCTGGCACCTGCATCGCCACTGGACTTCAGTAAAGTCCCGCGCTTGCCAGCCCGACCGGCACCACGCCTGGGCGAGCACACCGACCAGATCCTGCTCGACGTGCTCGGCCTGCCATCGGCCGAGGTCGGCCAGCTGCACGACGCCGGCATCGTGGCCGGGCCGTCGACGACCTGAATCTCATTGCCTGCGAGGGACCCATCGATGAAGCTGCCCAACAATTTCTACAAGCCGCTGGCCATCGGTGCGCCGGCGCCGTTCCGTGAACTGCCGGTGCGGCCCGAGCGGGTGGTGCATTTCTTCCCGCCGCACATCGAGAAGATCCGCGCCCGCCTCTCCGACACCGCGGCGCAGGTCGACGTGCTCTGCGGCAACCTCGAAGACGCCATCCCCATCGATGCCAAGGGTGCGGCGCGCCAGGGCTTCATCGACGGCGTGAAGGCGGCCGACCTCGGCGACACCGGCCTGTGGGTGCGGGTGAACTGCCTGAACAGCCCGTGGATCCTCGACGACCTGGCGCAGATCGTCGAAGGCGTCGGCAACCGGCTCGACGCGGTGATGATCCCGAAGGTCGAAGGGCCCTGGGACATCCACTACGTGGACCAGTACCTGGCGCAGCTCGAGGCGCGGCATGGCGTGAAGAAGCCCATCCTGATCCACGCGCTGCTCGAGACCGCCGAGGGCGTGAAGAACGTCGAGGAGATTGCACGAGCCAGCCCGCGGATGCACGGCATGAGCCTGGGCCCCGCCGACCTGGCGGCCTCGCGCGGCATGAAGACCACCCGCGTCGGCGGAGGCCACCCCGGTTACGGCGTGCTGGCCGACCCGGTGGAAGGCCAGCCCGAGCGCAGCTACGTGCAGCAAGACCTGTGGCACTACACGCTGGCGCGCATGGTCGACGCCTGCGCCGCCAGCGGCCTGCGCAGCTTCTACGGCCCGTTCGGCGACCTGAAAGACGAAGCCGGCTGCGAAGCCCAGTTCCGCAACGCCTTCATCATGGGTTGCACCGGCGCGTGGTCGCTGGCGCCGAACCAGATCGCCATCGCCAAGCGCGTGTTCAGCCCCGACGTGAAGGAGGTGCTATTCGCCAAGCGCATCCTCGAGGCCATGCCCGACGGCACCGGGGTGGCCACCATCGACGGCAAGATGCAGGACGACGCCACCTGGAAGCAGGCCAAGGTGATGGTCGATCTGGCGCGCCTGGTGGCACGCAAGGATCCTGAACTGGCCGCGGCCTACGGCTTCTAGGAACAGCGCGGCCATGACCACCCCCACCCGCACCAAGACACGCGCCGGCAACTACTTCGAAGACTTTCGCCTCGGCCAGCACATTGCGCACGCGGTGCCGCGCACCCTCACCACCGGCGACGTGGCGATGTACACCGCGCTGTTCGGCACGCGCTTTGCGCTGTCGTCGTCGGATCCGTTCGCACAGGCCCTCGGGCTGCCGTGTGCGCCCATCGATTCGATGCTCGCCTTCCACATGGTGTTCGGCCGCACGGTGGCCGATGTGTCGCTGAACGCGATCGCCAACCTCGGCTATGCCGGCTGCCGCTTTGGCGCCTTCGTGTACCCCGGCGACACCATGACCAGCGACTCCACCGTGATCGGCCTGCGGCAGAACAAGGACGGCAAGACCGGCGTGGTCTATGTGCACTCCACCGGCACCAACCAGCGCGGCGAGATGGTGCTGGACTTTCGCCGCTGGGTGATGGTGCGCAAGCGCGACCTCGATGCCCCGGCGCCCGACACCGTGGTGCCGACGCTGCCCGAGGCCGTGCCGGTGGAAGACCTGCAGTGCCAGTGGGCGCTGGGCGCGCAGCCCTACGACACCGTGCGGGCCGGCAGCGAGTTTCTGTGGGACGACTACGCGGTGGGCGAGCGCATCGACCACGTCGACGGCATGACCATCGAAGAAGCCGAGCACATGCTGGCCACGCGGCTCTACCAGAACACCGCCAAGGTGCACTTCAACCAGCACGTGGAGCGCGAAGGCCGCTTCGGCAAGCGCATCGTCTACGGCGGCCACGTGATCAGCCTGGCGCGTGCCTTGTCGTTCAACGGGCTGGCCAATGCGCTGAACATCGCCGCCATCAACGGCGGCCGGCATGCGGCCCCCAGCTTTGCCGGCGACACCATCTACGCGTGGTCGGAAGTGCTGGGCAAGACGCCGCTGCCCGGCCGTGCCGATGTGGGCGCGCTGCGGCTGCGCACCGTGGCCACCAAGGACCGCGCCTGCCAGGACTTTCCCGACCAGGACGCGGCCGGCGCCAGCGACCCGGCGGTGGTGCTCGACCTCGATTACACGGTGCTGATGCCGCGCCGCCTGTAGACCCACCCGCCCCGCATGAGCGCCACCCCCCCCATCGCCACCGCTCCCGCCTCCGCCGCCGTGCCACCCGCTTCGATGCGCTACATCACCGCCGCGGCCTCCGGCGGGCCCGAGGTGATGTCGCTCGCCACCGGCCCGCTGCCGGCCGTGGGTGACCACGACGTGCTGATCAAGGTGGCCTATGCGGGCGTGAACCGGCCCGATGTGGCGCAGCGCTCGGGCAGCTACGCGCCACCACCGGGCGCCTCACCGGTGATGGGCCTGGAGGTGTCGGGCGAGGTGGTGGCTCTTGGCGCGCAAGCCGGCCGGTGGAGGCCCGGCGACCTGGTGTGCGCGCTGACCCCGGGCGGTGGCTATGCCGAGTACTGCGTGGCGCCGGCCGGGCATTGCCTGCCTATCCCGGGCCAACTGTCATTGCTGGAAGCCGCCAGCCTGCCGGAGAACTTCTTCACCGTGTGGGTCAACGTGTTCGGCACCTGCGGGCTCAAGGCCGGCGAGCGCTTTCTGGTGCACGGCGGATCGAGCGGAATCGGCCTGGCGGCCATTCAGCTGGCCAAGGCTTTCGGGGCCGAAGTGTTCACAACGGTGGGCAATGAAGACAAGGCCCGGTTCTGCCGCGACATCGGCGCCGACCACGTTTTCAACTACAAGACGCAAGACTGGATGGCCGAGATCGCGTCGATCACGAAGAAGAAAGGGGTCGACGTCATCCTCGACATGGTGGCAGGCCCCTACATCGAGAAGAACCTGCGCTCGCTTGCCCTCGAAGGGCGCTACTGCTTCATCGCCTTCCTGGAGGGCGGCAAGGCCGAGATCGATTTCCGCCCGCTGATGATGAAGCGGCAAACCCTCACCGGCTCGACCCTGCGCGCACGCTCAGACGCGGCCAAGGTCGCCATAGCCCAAGAACTCGAAGCCCGCGTGTGGCCCCTGATCGCCCAGGCGACGATCAAGCCCGTGATCCACCAGACGTTCGACCTGGCCGACGTGGTGCAGGCCCATGCGCTGATGGAGTCCAGTGCGCACATCGGGAAGATCATGCTGAGGGTGGGTGGCTAGAGAATGCCCGTTGGCGAGAGGCAGCGGTGACGCCATGCCTTCAGCGTGAACCCCTGATCTGCCGGCTTGGTGGAACAACACTTGAGTGGCCACGCCAGGGCGGCACGGGTCGGGCCTTGCACGCCGCCACGCCTGAACCGGCGCACACCAAGAACGACAACAACACATGGCCATCAAGAAATCCGACCTCTACTCCAAGCTCTGGGCCAGCTGCGACGAACTGCGCGGCGGCATGGACGCCAGCCAGTACAAGGACTACGTGCTGGTGCTGCTGTTCATCAAGTACATCAGCGACAAGTACGCCGGCCAGCCCTTCGCGCCCATTCAGATCCCTGAGGGCGCCAGCTTCGCCGACATGGTGGCGCTCAAGGGCAAGAGCGACATCGGCGACCAGATCAACAAGAAGATCGTCCGCCCGCTGGAAGAAGCCAACCGCCTGCGCATCAAGGCCGACTTCAACGACGACGCACTGCTGGGCCAGGGCAAAGAAAAGGTCGATAAGCTGACCAACCTGATCGGCATCTTCGAGTCGAAGGACCTGGACTTCTCGAAGCACCGCGCCGATGGCGACGACATCCTGGGCGACGCCTACGAGTACCTGATGCGCCACTTCGCCACCGAGAGTGGCAAGAGCAAGGGCCAGTTCTACACGCCGGCCGAGGTGAGCCGCGTGATGGCCCAGGTGCTGGGCATCGCCAAGGCCAAGACCAGCCCCGACACCACGGTGTACGACCCCACCTGCGGCTCGGGCTCGCTGCTGCTGAAGGTGGCCGAGGCGGCGCCTACGCCGGTCAGCGTCTACGGCCAGGAGAAGGAAGAAGTCACCAGCGGCCTGGCGCGCATGAACATGATCCTGCACCACAACCCCGGTGCGGTGATCGAGCAAGGCAACACGCTGGCCGACCCCAAGTTCCTGGAAGCCATCGGTGGGGTTCCGCAGCTCAAGACCTTCGACTACGTGGTGGCCAACCCACCGTTCTCCGACAAGCGCTGGAGCAACGGCCTGGTGGGCGACGCCTACGGTCGCTTCGAGGGCTTCGGCACGCCGCCCGACAAGCAGGGCGACTACGCCTACCTGCTGCACATCATCCGCTCGCTCAAGAGCACCGGCCGGGCGGCCTGCATCCTGCCGCACGGCGTGCTGTTCCGCGGCAATGCCGAGGCCGAGATCCGCAAGAGCCTGGTGCGGCGCGGTTTGATCCAGGCCATCATCGGCCTGCCGGCCAACCTGTTCTACGGCACCGGCATTCCGGCCTGCATCCTCGTCATCGACAAGGCCGGCGCGGCGGCCCGCAAGGGCATCTTCATGATCGACGCCGCCCAGGGCTACATGAAGGACGGCCCCAAGAACCGGCTGCGCGAGCGCGACATCCACCGCATCGTCGATACCTTCACCAAGCTGGACGGCAGCGACCCGCGCTACGCCCGCATGGTGGGGCTGGACGAGATCGAGAAGAACGATTTCAACCTCAACCTGCCGCGCTACATCGACAGCAGCACGCCCGAAGACCAGCAAGACATCGATGCCCACCTGAACGGCGGCATACCTGAGGCCGACGTGCAGGCGCTCGGCCGCTACTGGGCCGTGTGCCCGCAGCTGCGCGCCGCCCTCTTCAAGCCTCGACGGCCGGGCTACCTGGACCTGGCCGTGGCGCCCGCCGCCATCAAGCCGACCATCCACCAGCACCCCGAGTTCCAGGCGTTCACCGCCGCCATGAACGCGCACTTCGACCAGTGGCGCGCTTCAGCGGTGGAGCGCCTGAAGTCGCTGGACAAGGGCAGCTTTCAGCCCAAAGACCTGATCAAAGGTGCCGAAGGCTTGCTGGATCACTACGAGCACCAGCCCACCGCTGAGAAGCTGATCGACCCCTACGCTGTCTACCAGCACCTGATGGACTACTGGGCCGAGACCCTGCAGGACGACGCCTACCTGATCGCCGAAGACGGCTGGAAGGCCACGCCCTACCGCCTGCTGGAAACCAAGAAGAACAAGGACGGCTCACCGGGCAAAACGGTGGACAAAGGCTGGGCCTGCGACCTGGTGCCCAAGGCGCTGCTGGTGCAGCACCACTTTGCCGCCGAGCAGGCCGAGCTGGACCGGCTGAGCGCAGAACTGGAAAGCACCCTGGCAGCGCAGGCCGAGCTGGAAGAAGAGCACAGCGAGGACGATGCCGTGTTCGGTGGCTTCGACAAGATCAACGACAAGGAAGTCAAGTCGCGCATCAAGGAGATTGGGTGCGATGCCACCGCCGATGAAGACTCGGCTGATGAACTGGCCGTGTTGAAGCAGTGGCTGGACCTGTCGGAGCAGGCCAGCGGCTTGAAGAAGCGCATCAAGACGCTGGACACCGAGCTGGACGCCAAGGCCCTGGCCCGCTACGCCACGCTGACGCCTGACGAGGTGAAGGCGCTGGTGGTGGACCACAAGTGGATGGCGGCATTGGATGCGGCCGTGCACGGCGAGCTGGACCGCGTGAGCCAGGCGCTGACCGGGCGGGTGAAGGAACTGGCCGAGCGCTATGGGAGGACGATGCCGCAGTTGGCGCTGCAAGTGGACGACCTGGAGGCACGGGTGGCGGGGCATCTGGCAAAGATGGGGTTCGCATGGAAGTGAGGGAGCCCAACTCGCGATACTTGGCGGACACTGGTACGCATCAGACCGAAGCGGGGCAGCTACCTGCAGATTGGTCGGCGGCCGCTCTGGCCGACCTACTGTGCTCGAAGCAGCTCGGCGGGAACTACAAGAATGGTGCCGCCGAGACGGCATTGCCGTTGATCAAGATGGGCAATCTTGGACGCGGTCGCATTGACCTCGGAAAAATCGACTACGTCCATCCGTCGACGCGCCCATCAATTCGTGATCGTCTAGAGGCGGGCGATGTGCTGTTCAACACGCGCAACACGCTGGACTTGGTTGGCAAGGTTGCACTCTGGCGCAACGAACTGCCGGAGGCTTACTTCAACTCGAACATCATGCGAATGAGCTTCGATCCGACGCGGGTCGGGTCGAATGCCTTCATGAACTACGTTCTAAATACGTCGCGTTCCGTCTCTGCACTTCGAGCGATAGCGACTGGGACGACCAGTGTGGCGGCGATCTACAGCCGGGACTTCACGAATGTGTTTCTTCCGCTGCCTTGCAGCAAGACCGAGCAGAGGGCCATTGCCGAGGCCCTGACCGACGCCGACGACCTGATCGACTCACTGGAACAACTGCTGACCAAGAGGCGCCAGATCAAGCAAGGCGCCATGCAGGAACTGCTGACCGGCAAGCGGCGGTTGCCGGGGTTCACTGCGGATTGGGCCACTTGTGAACTGCGACAACTAGGGCATGTTGTTCGGGGCGTTGCCTACGACCCTGATACCGATCTGGCGGATGGTGACACCGAAAAAACCGTTCGACTGCTGCGCTCCAACAACGTTCAGGGCGGAGAAATCATCCGGATCGGCTTGCAGTTTGTGAACCGGCGTCGTGTTCGCGGCGACCAGCTTTTGCAAGATGGAGACCTGCTTTTGTGCATGGCTAACGGTAGTCGGGACTTGGTGGGAAAGGCCGGCAGGTTTGTTCGCGCGGACGAACACTCGTACACCTTTGGGGCCTTCATGTCGTGCTTTCGCCCGGATCCAAAGGCGGTCGAATCAGAGTTCGTTGCATTCCTCTTTCAGACGCACGCCTTCCGACAACACGTAGATCTATTGCTGGCTGGATCGAGCATCAACAACCTTCGCCCTGAGGGCGTGCTCGGGTTTAGCGCCTCGATTCCAACGGACCGTGCCGAGCAGGTCGCGGTGGCCCAGGCGCTAGCCGACATGGATGCCGACATCACTACGATCGAATTTCGCCTCACCAAAGCCCGCGCCCTCAAACAAGCCATGGCCCAAGCCCTGCTGACCGGCCGCATCCGTCTCGTGGAGCCCACCGCATGACTCAACCGGCCAAGCGCTACTACCGCGTGATGCTGGGCCGCCAGAGCGCCCATGCGGCCGAGTGCCTGGCGGGCGGCTTCATCGGCGCCGACTTCGGCATCGAGCAAGACCTGCGCGGCCAGTTGCCCGAGGAATGGCGGCAGTTCAATGCCGCCTTCATCCCGGTGTTCCTGGCCGGCCACCCCGACAAGAGCAAGATCGCGGCGGGCCTGGCCTGCGGCGCGCTGTGGACGGTGGCCAAGGGGATCCGCGCCGGCGATGTGGTGCTGTGCCCGGACGGCACCGGCCAGTACCACGTGGGCGAGGTGCAGGGCGCCTACCACTACGCCCCCGGTCAGGTGCTGCCGCACCGCCGCCCGGTGAAGTGGCTGCCGCTGACCATTGCCCGCGCAGCCATGAGCGAGGCGCTACGCAACTCCACCGGCGCCATCGGCACGGTCAGCACCATCACCGAGTACCACCAGGAGATCGAGCAGTTCCTGGCTGCGCTGCCCGGCCAGGCCGCGCCCAACATCGTGGCCACCGACCCGGTGGTGGAAGACCCGGTGGCCTTCACGATGGAGAAGCACCTGGAAGACTTTTTGGTGAAGAACTGGGCGCAGACCGAGCTGGCTCAGCACTTCAAGATCTACGAGGAAGATGGCGAGCTGGTGGGCCAGCAGTACGGCACCGATGCCGGGCCCATCGACATCCTGGCCGTCAGCAAGGACGGGCAGCGCCTGCTGGTGGTGGAACTCAAGCGCGGCCGCGCGTCAGACGTGGTGGTGGGCCAGATCCTGCGCTACATGGGCTACGTCAAAGAGCAGATCGCCGAGCCGCACCAGAGCGTGGAAGGCGCGATCATTGCGCTGGACGACGACCAGAAGCTGCGCTGGGCGTTGCAGATGGTGCCCAGCGTCAGCTTCTACCGCTACCAGGTGAGCTTCAAGCTCATCCGGCACTGAACATGTGCGGCTGCGGCGGCCAGCTCAACTATCCATTTTTATCCTGAAAAAGATAAACTATCGAAATCCTGGATAAAGTAAGGTGATCGCATGATCGCATACCACCGCACAGCACTGGCGCAGCAATTGGTGCAGGCGCTGCAGGGGAAAGCGCTGCTGGGCGACGCGCACAACGGCCTGTTCTTGGCGGCGCCGCGCCGAACCGGCAAGAGCACCTTTTTGCAGGGCGACTTGGCGCCCGCGCTGCAGCAAGCGGGTGTGGAGGTGGTGTATGTGGACTTGTGGGCTGACATCCGCCGCGACCCAGGCGCTCTGATTGCCGAGGCCATTGCAGAGGCCTTGCAGGCGCACCTTGGGCTGGTGGCCCGCACCGCCAGAAAGGCGGGCGTCAAGAGCGTGAAGGTGGCGGGCGCACTGGACATCGACACCAGCAAGATCGGCCAGGTCGACGGACTGACCCTGGTGGACGCCTTGCGCAGCCTGCACCAGGCGGCAGGCAAGCCGGTGGCGCTGATCATTGACGAAGCCCAGCACGCCCTGACCAGCGAGGCGGGCGAGGTGGCGATGACGGCGCTGAAGTCGGCGCGTGACCAAATGAACCAGCCCGGCCGGGTCAACCTGATGCTGGTGATGTCGGGTTCCGACCGCGACAAGCTGCTGCGCCTGGTGGTCAGCGCGGGGGCGCCGTTCTACGGCTCGCAGATTCAGGCCCTGCCGCCGCTGGACACGGATTTCATCGCCCATGTGGCCGGGCTGGTGGAGGCCCAGCGGCCTGACCTGGTGCCGGTAGACAGGGCCGCGTTACAGGCGGCGTTCGCCGCCTTCGGCCACCGCCCGCAGTTCTTCATGGCAGCCATGGGCGCGGTGCTCAGCCCGCTCTCCGGTCACAGCGGCCGCTTTGAACCAGCGCTGCAACTGGCGGCACGAGACCGGCAGGCGCAGGACGAGGCGCAGATGGAGTCCGACTACCTGGGGCTCAAGCCGACCGAGCAGGTCGTGCTGTGGCGCATGCTGGACCAGGGGCCGCGCTTTCGCCCGTACGACGCCGAAGCGCTGCGCTTCTACCGCGAAAAGCTGGAGCGCCCGTTGAGCGTGCAGCAGGCGCAGAAGGCCCTGGAGTCGCTGCGGCAGCGCACACCGGCCCTGGTGTGGAAATCGGCGCGCGGGGAGTACGCCGTGGAGGATGCGGCAATGCACCGCTGGTTTCAGGTTCGCCAAGAGGCAGGCACTTGGCCGCCAACCCCATTGCAGGGCAGCCTGCCTCTGAACGATGAATGAAGAGCGAGCGGGGCACCTCGTATCGGCTATCGGACAGGCTCACCGATATCGAACACCTTTGGACGATAGACCTCAGGCGATAGGATGAGACCGCCCCGTTGAATCAAGGACATATATCGTCCAAACGCCCGCAGGGAGGGCCTGATGTCTGAAGAGATCGGCAAACCAGAGCGGGTGACCCAGGACCGGGTGATTGAACTTTTCACCCAAAAGCTGGGCTACCGCTACCTGGGCAACTGGTCGGAGCGCGAGGGCAACCACTGTGTTGAAGAAGGGCTGCTGACGGCCCACCTCGCAGGCCAGGGCTACAGCCCGGCGCACATCAGTGTGGCCCTGCACCGGCTGCGCGCCGAGGCCTTGCTGCACGGGCGCACGCTGTATGCCGCCAACCAAGCGGTGTACCAATTGCTGCGCTACGGTGTATCGGTGAAGGTGGCCGCCGGCGATGCGCACGAGACCGTCCACCTGGTGAATTGGGGCCAGCCTGCCAGCAACGACTTCGCCATTGCCGAAGAGGTCACCCTCAAGGGCGGGCACGAGCGGCGGCCCGACATCGTGCTGTACCTCAACGGCATCGCCGTGGGTGTGCTGGAGCTGAAGAACAGCCGCGTGGGCCTGGGTGAAGGCATACGCC
>FRDC01003371.1_pt1 | contig 10404 bp, 7 predicted proteins | sample 1106171 | NCBI WGS metagenome assembly FRDC01 (sample SAMEA3930566, study PRJEB13176) | freshwater metagenome | biome: Drinking water system; feature: drinking water; material: water | place: Singapore | collected 2014-12-20
GGCACGGCAGAAGTCTGCGCATCGACTTCCGTGAAACGCCGAGTCGAACCGGTAGCCGTCTTGGATGTGCTGTCGTGATAGGCGTAGAGCCACTGACCGGCGGCGAGCTTGCCTTGATGGATACTGCCCGGATCGGACAAGAAGACCAGGCGATGGGCACCCAACTTTGCCAACCCCTCCGTAAACGGTCCGATGAATTCTCGGTCGATAGCCTCCGTCGCACGAATCTTGGCCTTCACGTCGTCGTCGTAGACGACCTCGTCCGGCAACTCCACGTGCACGTAGGCGAAGTCTTTCTTCTTGAGCTGATCCAGCGCGAGAGCGGCCTGTGCCCGCAGATCGGCCGGTGAGTCGACATCGACGGGTTCGAGACCGGCTACCATTCCCAACCCGCGATGCACGTCGCTCGCCGAGACGACCACACCCGGTACCTTGAACCGCTCTGTCAGGCTGGGCCACGGGATCGCCCGGCCTTCGCCCCACAACCAAAGGCAATTCGCCGGCTTCAGTCCGTTCTCGCGGCGCTCGTCGTTCACCGGATGATCGCGCAAGATCAAGAGGGACGCGTCCATCAGTTTACGCAACATGTCGGCACCGTCACCCGTGGGTAAGGCCTCAGCGATGGATCGCCCCACGAGGGATTGCGGATCGGCGCAGATCGCACGTGGCTTGCCATCGACCCACACCATTAAGTGCCGATGGCCGGATCCGGGATAAAACTGGATCGTCTCGGACCCCAACTGTTCGTTGACAGCGTCGATCAGCTCGCGTGCTTCCTCGCTGGAAATCAGTCCGGCCGTCGCGTCGTCCATCATGACGTGTGGTCCGAGTTTCTTGAGATCTCCCGAGCCGCTCTTGGCACCGGCCGGCTGGTCGGCTTTCAAGGTCACCATGGTGCAGCGATACACCACGTCATTCTCCCCGACCGTGACACCGAGACTTGCCGCTTCGAAAGGGCCGGGCCCCTGATAATATTTCTTCGGCTCGTACCCGAGAATGGAGGTACCGGTGAGGCCGCTGCCGTGACGTCCGTTCTCCAAAGCGACGGTCAGGAGTCCCAGCTCGCTCTGCTGAGCCAAGCGATCCAGATGCGGGGTGGTTGCGGCCTGAAGGGGGGTCTGACCGGCCAGTTCTTGCCGAGGATGGTCCGCCATCCCCTCGGCGTGCAGAATCACATATTTCATCGACAGTACACTCGCATCGCCCTACACGTTCAAGAGACGAGCGACATCCTCCCTGGTTGCCTGCACGGTTTTCGGTTTGACCGATACACTGATGGCGGTATCGGCGTCTTTCAATCCATGCCCGGTGAGCGTACAAACCACCGTCTCCCCCTCCCGCAAGACTCCTTGGCGGCTGAGTTTGGCGACCCCGGCGACGGAAGCGGCGGAGGCGGGTTCGCAGAACACGCCTTCCGTCGCCGCGACGGCGGCGTACGCCTGCAAGATTTCCTCGTCTGTGACCGCGTCGATGGCACCGGACGATTCCTTCACGGCCTGAAGGGCCGCTTGCCAACTGGCAGGGTTCCCGATCCGGATCGCGGTCGCCACGGTTTGCGGATTCTCCACGACTCGACCCAGGACGATTGGCGCAGCACCCGCCGCCTGGAAACCCATCATCCGGGGCGACCTCGTGGTCTGATTCGCCGCCTTGTACTCCTGATAGCCCTTCCAATAGGCCGTAATGTTTCCGGCATTGCCCACCGGCAATACGTGCACGGCCGGCGCGTCGCCGAGTTGGTCGCACACTTCCATCGCGGCCGTCTTTTGCCCTTCAATGCGGAAGGGATTGAGTGAATTGACGAGTTCGATGTGGTGGGCGGCGGAGAGGTCTTTGACGATGGAGAGCGCTTGGTCGAAATTCCCGTCGATCTGGATGACGGTGGCCCGATGCATCATCGCCTGGGACAGTTTGCCCATGGCGATCTTCCCGGCGGGGATCAACACGTAGACCGCGAGCCCTGCGCGCGCCCCGTAGGCGGCCGCGGAAGCCGAGGTATTACCCGTCGACGCGCAGATCACCGCGCGAGCTCCCGCTTCGACGGCCTTCGAAATCGCCATCGTCATGCCGCGATCTTTGAACGAGCCGGTGGGATTTGCGCCTTCGAATTTCAGGTAGAGATCGATCCCGGGAGCGATGTTCTTGGCCAGCCTGCTCGCCCGAATGAGCGGCGTGTTGCCTTCCCCCAGTGTCACGACCGGCGTACGTTCGGTTACGGGGAGGAACTTGCGATACTCTTCGATCAAGCCACGCCAGCGGTTCATGGAATCACTCGTCCTTGCCCTCGACACGTATCAAGGTGGTGGGCTCGGACATGAAGGCCATTCGGTTGATTTCGGTGAGAGCGGTTTGGACGTCGCGTTCCCGTGCCATGTGCGTTTTGATCACGATCGGCACCGTCTGGCCCTCCCGTCTCCCCTTCTGCAGCATGGACGAGATGCTGATGCCGCAGCGGCCGAGCTCGCCGGCGATCTGCGAGAGGACACCGGGGCGATCAATGACCATGAACCGCAGATAGTATAAGGAGCGGATTTCTTCCATCGGACGCATGCGCAGCGGACGCCGATCGTCGGGCTGGAACGAGGCGGGCGGCACACGCCCAGCCCCGCCCTTGACCAGGTTTCGGGCGCCCGCGATGATATCGCTGACGACGGCGCTGCCGGCCGCCAAATCACCGGCGCCTCGGCCGCTCAAGACCACGTCGCCGACTGCGTCACCAACCAGTTGAATCGCGTTATACACACCTTCGATCTTCGCCAGCGGCGACTCCGCACCCAGCATCGTGGGATGGACGCGGGCTTCCACTTCGCCATCTGCCAACTTGGCGATGCCCAGCAATTTAATGGTGTAGCCGAATTCCCGGGCATAGGCGATGTCGTGTGCCGTGATGTGTGTGATGCCCTCGGTGTACAATTCTTTGAAATTGATCGGCGTGCCGAAGGCGAGATTCGCCAGAATCGCCAGCTTGTGCGCACTGTCGATCCCGGCCACGTCGAAGGTCGGGTCCGCTTCGGCGTATCCCGCCTTCTGGGCTTCGGCCAACGTCTCTGCGAATCCCTTCCCCTCGTTCGTCATGCGGGACAGGATATAGTTCGAGGTGCCGTTGATGATGCCGTAGATCGACTGGATCGCATTGGCCGCGAGACCTTCCTTCACCGCATGGATCACGGGAATGCCACCGCCGACGCTGGCCTCGAACCCGATGTCGACCCCTTGGCGAGACGCCGCGGCAAAGATCTCTTCGCCATGCAAGGCGAGCAGCGCCTTGTTGGCGGTCACGACCGTCTTACCCGCGGCGATGGCATCCAGAATCAGTCGTTTGGCGAAATCGTATCCGCCGACCAGCTCGACAACGATGTCGATCTGCGGATCCTTCAAGACCTGTTTGGCGTCATTTACGAGCATGCCGGCCGGCAGCGTGATGCCGCGATCGCGGGTGGTGTCGAGGTCCGCGATGCGGACCAATTCGATCGGCACTCCCACGCGCCTCCTGATCAGCCCGGCGTTCTCCAGCAGGATCTTGGCCACGCCCGATCCTACCGTGCCGAAGCCGATCACCCCCACGCCGACCCGGGACATCATTCCTCTTCCCCTTCGAGCTTGAGCGCCTTGCGAATCCCTCGCACGGCCTGCCGGGTCCGATGTTCGTTCTCCACCAGCGCGAAGCGGACATACTCGTCGCCGCCTTCGCCGAATCCAATACCGGGCGATACGGCGACCTTCGCCTCTCGCAGCAGCAGCTTGGAAAATTCCAGCGAGCCCATGTGCCGGTAGGGCAGTGGAATCCTGGCCCAGACGAACATGGTTGCCAGCGGCTTGTTGACGTTCCAGCCAATGCGATTCAGCCCGCTGACCAGCGTATCGCGACGCTTCTGATACCGCAACACCGTCTCTTTGACACAATCCTGCGGCCCGTTCAGTGCGATGACGCTCGCGATTTGCAGTGGCTGGAAAATGCCGTAGTCCAAGTAACTCTTGATCTTGGCCAACGCTCCGACGACTTCCCGGTTGCCGACGCAGAATCCCACGCGCCATCCGGGCATGTTGTAGGCCTTCGAAAGCGTGTAGAACTCCACGCCCACGTCCTTGGCCCCTTGCACTTGCAAAAAACTCGGAGCCTTGTACCCGTCGAAGACCAAATCGGCGTACGCCAAGTCGTGAATGACGATGACATTGTGCTCTTTGGCAAACGCCACGATCTTCTTGAAAAACTCCAGGTCGGCAATCGCCGTCGTCGGATTGTGGGGAAAGTTGATGACGAGAATTCTCGGACGCGGAAACGTCTGCCGATAAGCCCGTTGAAGATCTTCGAAGAAATCGCTGTCCTGCCGGAGTTCCACCCCGCGGACTTCACCGCCGGCGATGATGAAACTGTACATGTGAATCGGATATGTCGGCGTCGGGGTCAGCACGACGTCACCAGGCCCGATCATCGCCAAGGACAAATGCGCCAAACCCTCTTTCGAGCCGATGGTGACGATCGCTTCGGTCTCTGGATCGAGATCGACGTCGTAGTTCCGCTTGTACCAGCCAGTGATCGCGTGGCGCAGCTTCGTGATCCCTCGCGAGGCGGAGTATCGGTGGTTCTTGCCTTTCCGGGCCGCCTCGATCAGCTTGTCGACAATATGGTCCGGTGTCGGCTGATCGGGATTACCCATACCGAAGTCGATGATATCTTCCCCACGATGGCGCGCCTCAAGTTTAAGGCTTTGCACCTGGGCGAAGACGTATGGGGGCAACCGTTTTAGACGATAAAAATGATCGGTCAATCCCATGATTCAGTAGCACCGTACCGACAGAGAACGGCTGCGCGAGGGCAACGCCAGCTCACCGCCGTTATCAAGGGGCCTATTCTAATTGCGCCGGGATAACGGAGTCAAATTGTCCCGTGATTCTGTGGGGTTCTGCTACCTGGCCTTATGCGCTCATCGGACCGGCAGCGTTGTCTCCGTTCTTGCCCCCCTTTGCCGATTTCTGATACAAAACGTGTGACTAATCTCACCTTTCACTACATCTCGCCCCGTCGATCCATAGCCCGGAGGAGGTTGCGTGCCCAGACTCGGTGTCAACGTCGATCATATCGCGACCATTCGTCAGGCTCGCGGCGGAAACGAACCGGATCCCGTCGCCGCGGCGGTGCTCGTCGAACTGGCCGGGGCCGACGGCATCGTCGTCCATTTGCGGGAAGACCGGCGGCACATCCAGGATCGTGACCTGAGACTCCTGCGCGAAACGATTCATACCAAACTCGACCTCGAAATGGCTGCGGACGAGTCGATGGCCAAGATCGCCTTGTCGGTGAAACCCGACATGGTGACGCTAGTGCCGGAGCGGCGTCAGGAACTCACCACTGAAGGAGGACTCGACGTGGCCGGGCACCGGGAGCGTATCGATCAGGTGATCAAGATGCTGCACGAGGGAGGCATCCCCGTCAGCCTGTTCGTCGAACCGGACCTGGCTCAGATCAGGGCCTCCCATAAAGTGTCGGCCGACTTCGTCGAACTCCATACCGGCCGATACGCCAACGCCCGGAAGGCCAAAGAAGCCGATGCCGAGGTCGAAGCGATCACTCAGGCGGCGAAGCTGGCCTATAAATTGGGACTCGGCGTCAACGCCGGACACGGGTTGAATTATTTAAATGTGAAGCGGCTCACCCACGTGACCGAAATCGTCGAATACAACATCGGTCACAGCATCATCGCCAGAGCAGTACTCGTGGGCCTCGATCAGGCCGTCAGAGAGATGAAAGCGCTACTGGGTTGATGCGGGCCTCGAACCCATTTTCCTGACCTCCAGGGCAACGACATGAAACTTGTGACGGCTGCACAAATGCAGGCGCTCGACCACCGCACGATCCACGAGGCCGGCGTGCCGGGTTCCGTCCTGATGGAACGGGCCGGTCAGGGAGTCGTGTCGGCGATCGAGAAAGAGTTCGGCTTGCAGCGAGGTCGATCCGTCACCGTCGTTTGCGGGAAAGGCAACAACGGCGGCGATGGATTCGTAGTGGCACGGCTTCTCAGGAAACGCGGTGCCAAGGCTCGCGCTCTGCTCTTGGCGCCGACGAAGAGCCTCACCAAGGACTCTGCGGTCATGCACCGCCGTTTCGTCAAGGTTGCCGGCCGGGCTTCCTGCTTCTCGTGTGACTCGGAAGAGCAAATCCGCGCAGTCCTGGCGGACAGCGATCTCATCATCGACGCGCTGCTGGGAACGGGGCTGTCTTCAGAGGTTACGGGCGCCTACCGCGCCGTGATCCACTTGATGAACGGAAGCGGCAAACCGATCGTTGCGGTCGACATCCCCTCCGGTCTCGATGCAGATCACGGATCCGTATTGGGCGCGGCCGTCCAGGCATCGATGACCGTCACGTTCGGACTTCCCAAGTTGGGACTCTACACCGGGGCGGGAATCGACCATGCGGGCGCCGTCACCATCGCGGACATCGGCATTCCACAGGCATATGTCGAATCCGTCGTCAGCCGTCAGATCCTCCTCACGGCTGACCAGGCCCGGCGAGCATTTCAGACAAGAATACTTTCCTCGCACAAGGGCACCTTCGGGCATGTCGGAATTCTCGCCGGATCGGTGGGCAAAACCGGGGCCGCCGCCTTGGCGGCATTGGCAGCGCTGCGTGTGGGCGCCGGCCTCGTCACCGTTGCTACTCCAAGCCGGGTCAATGATGTACTGGAGGCGAAGCTGCTCGAAGCGATGACCTTCCCGCTTCCTTGCACCGAAGCCGGCACGCTGTCACAGTCCGGCTTCGACGCGGCTCTCTCGTTCATGCGATCCAGAACGGCCATGGCGATTGGTCCGGGGCTTTCGACCCATCCCGAGACGGTTGAACTGGTGCTGGCCCTTCTTCCTCACCTCGACCGTCCATCGGTCCTCGACGCCGATGCGCTGAACGCCATCGCCAGCCGGCCGACCCTGTTGTCGTCGTGCAAGGTGCCACCGATCATCACCCCTCATCCCGGAGAGATGGCTCGCCTCGAGAGAGCCGTCGGCACGTCATCGATGCCGGCCGATCGTATTGAGAGGGCAAGGAGGTTCGCCGGTGAACACCGCTGTCTCGTGCTCCTCAAAGGAGCGCGAACCGTAATCGCTCGACCCGATGGATTAGTTGCCGTCAATCCGACCGGCAATCCAGGGATGGCGACGGCGGGAACCGGAGACGTGCTGACCGGAATGGTGGCTGGGTTGCTCGCTCAAAGCATTCCATCGTGGGAGGCCGCCTGCGCCGCCGTGTATTGCCACGGCCTTGCCGGCGATTTGGCGTCCCATGAACTGGGACAACCCTCGGTGCTGGCGCGCGACGTCATCTCCCACATCGCCGATGCCTTCCAGAACGTCACGCAATAAGCGGAGCAGCGGATCGGCACCGAGGCCGAGACCACGTCGCCCACCGGACGTGTGGTCGGTGACCGTTGTTTCGCCACAGGAAACCGACCGACTCGGACAGGTCATCGGGCGGGCGCTCGTCGGCGGCGAGACGCTCGCGCTGATCGGCCAGCTCGGAGCAGGAAAGACCGCCCTCGTCAGAGGGATCGTCCAAGGACTCGGCGCGGCCTCGAGCGGAGTCAGCAGTCCCACCTTTGTATTGATTCACGAATATCAGGGAAGGCTGCGTTTGGCCCATGTCGATCTCTACCGCCTGAACAGCATCCGTGAACTCGAGTCAACCGGCCTGGCCGACTATCTGACCGGTGGCACCGTTGCGGCCATCGAATGGGCGGACCGCGCCCTGCACTGGCTTCCACCGGACCGGTTGGAAATTGAGTTGCGTCACCGCACGGTTGAGAGTAGAACCATCACACTACGAGCAACCGGTCCAGAATCAGTTCGGCTTCTGACGGACGCCAGAGCCGGATTCAGCGAAGCCGTGTTCAGATCCGCCAAGCGAACCAGACTCAAGAACAGGGCGGCATCATGATTCGACTCATCCTCGTCGGCGTTCTCTTGTTGCTCTGCTTGGCCTTCTTCCTCCAAAATCAAGAACAGGAAGTTCGGCTGCGCTATTTTTTCGGCTTGCTCGAAGCCTCCACACCCATTTACAAACCGATTCTGGCGGGTTTCGCTATCGGACTCTTCGTCTCCGGCATCCTGTTTTTCCCTCCCTGGGTGAGAGGCCGGATCGAGTTGCGACGGAAGACCAAGGCGCTCCAAGAAGCCGAGGTGGACCTGGAGCGGTTGCGCCTCTCGCTGGAAAAAGTCGCGAAGAAATCCTCGCCTCAAGGCGAACCGGTCCTGCGAGACCGAATCGATGAGTGACGGTGATACCACCCCGCTGATGCGGCAGTACCGCGAGATCAAACGCGGATACCCCCAGGCCATCCTGTTCTTCCGAGTCGGCGACTTTTACGAGATGTTCGATGAGGACGCACGCGAAGCGTCCGGCCTCCTCGCCATCGCGCTTACCTCCCGCGACAAATCCAGTGCCGAACCAGTGCCGCTGTGTGGTGTCCCTTACCATGCTGCCCAGGGGTACATCGCCAAGTTGCTGAAGGCCGGCCGTACGGTCGCGCTGTGCGAACAGGTGGAAGATCCGAAGTTGGCCAAGGGGTTGGTCCGCCGGGAAGTCGTCCGGCTGTACACGCCCGGCACGTTGGTCGACACCGAATTTCTTTCTCCGGGTGAAACGAACTATCTCGCGGCAATCGCATCGGCGTCCGAAAAAGGTCATCCGGTGCTCGGCCTGGCCTGGTTGGACGTTTCGACGGGAGAATTCTGGGTCACTGAGTTCGAGGGAACCAGAGCCCAACAACAGCTCATCGATGAACTCGCCAGGCTCGATCCGAAAGAATTGCTTTATCCGGAGGGCGAGGCTCCTGCAACGGCATTGGCCACCCAGTCGAACGGTCTTCGTCGTTGCGCCAGACCTGCGAGGGAGTTTGATCACAGCGGCGCTGCCGCTCTCTTGAAGCAATTTTTCGGCGTACAGTCGCTCGACGCATTCGGCTGCGGAGGCTTGACGGCCGGGATGGGTGCCGCGGGCGCCGTTTGGCAGTACTTTCGGGAAACCCAGCCTGCGGCCTCGCCAAGGCACATTCCACGCCTCCAACGGCGCTGGAGCAATGAGGCCATGCATCTGGACAGCGCGACGATCCGCAACTTGGAGCTCGTGCACCCGCTCGGAACCGACGGCGCGACCCCCTCGCGTTGCGCCACAGTCTTGTCCGTCCTCGACCGTACCTCGACCGCGATGGGTAGCAGGCTCCTCCGCGCCTGGTTGGTGCGGCCTCTGCTCGATCGCACGGCGATACAGGCCAGACTGGACGCCGTGTCCGATCTCAAACAACGTATCCAACAGCGTGTAGCCCTGCGCACGATCCTCCGGACCGTGCAGGACGTCGCTCGTCTCAGCAGTCGGATGACTCTGGGAGCGGCCGGCCCGAGGGAATGCCTCGCGCTCAAGCAGTCGCTGGCGGCCCTGCCCGAACTGCGGACGCAGATCGCCCCGTTCACGGGGTCGTTGTTGGCCGACTTGCAAACCTCCTGGGATGACTGTCGCGACGTCCATGACCTGCTGGAACAAGCGATTCATCCGGATGCGCCGATGGCGGCGCGGGACGGCAACGTCATCCGTGAGGGTTATGACGCCAGAATAGACGAGCTGCGGAAGGCCCGCACCGAGGGTAAGGGGTGGATCGCGGCACTGGAGTCGAAAGAACGAGAACGCACGGGCATCGATTCACTCAAGGTTCGTTACAACCAGGTCTTCGGTTATTACATCGAGGTCACCAAGGCCAACCTCGGGAGAGTGCCTTCCGATTTCATGCGGAAACAAACCTTGGTGAACGCCGAGCGGTTCATGACCCCCGAACTGAAGGAACTGGAAGAACGAGTCCTCGGAGCCGAAACCAAACTGCTGGCGCTTGAAGAGGAAGTCTACGCGGTGGTGCGCGCCCAAGTGGCCAAAGAGGTGCACCGCCTCCAAGCCATGGCACAGACGCTGGCCTTACTCGACGTGCTGGCTTCTCTCGCGGAAACTGCAGCCCTCAACCGCTATGTGCAACCGACCATCGACGAGTCGGGAACCTTGCGGATACGGGAAGGCCGCCATCCCGTGGTCGAACAACTCAGCCCCGATCTCGCGTTCGTCCCGAACGATACACTGCTCGATGACGAGGCACATCGGTTGGTGATTCTGACCGGCCCTAATATGGCCGGTAAGAGCACCTATTTGCGTCAGGTGGCTTTGATCGCTCTCCTCGCGCAAATCGGCAGTTTCGTACCGGCGACAGAGGCCCATGTGGGATTGGTCGACCGAATCTTTACACGCGTCGGTGCGTCGGACAATCTGGCTGCCGGGCAAAGCACCTTCATGGTGGAAATGATCGAAAGCGCGCACATCCTGAACTGTGCGACCAGCCGAAGCCTGATTCTGTTGGATGAGATCGGCCGCGGAAC
>FRDC01003402.1_pt1 | contig 10392 bp, 13 predicted proteins | sample 1106171 | NCBI WGS metagenome assembly FRDC01 (sample SAMEA3930566, study PRJEB13176) | freshwater metagenome | biome: Drinking water system; feature: drinking water; material: water | place: Singapore | collected 2014-12-20
TACAAAGGAACCGTTCAAGAACACGCCTGGGCTCTCGTCGCAGCCGGGATCAATTCCAGCCTCCAAACAGAAGGCGATGTCGGCGCCGAAGGCCTCAACGAATATCAACAGCCTGACGACATGATGACGCAACTCATCAGTCAAGTGCTGGATAGTCACAGTACTATCTTAAGTGCCGAAACCATGTTCGCAAAACTCGCCTCGACGTATCAGCAGCTTGCACCAGAACCCATCGGAGCACCGGAGCCTCCGACAACCGTCGAACCATACGATCAAGCACCGGAACCGATCCCGATCCCCATACTGCCGACACCCAATGCTCGCAAATCACAATCCACGAAAGATGAAACGCAACTCACCCTGTTTGCAGCCTAATTATGACCAACACACCCTCGCTCCGCATGCTCACGACCGAAAGCTACAGCGTCATCGTCGAAGCATTTGCCTGTCATCCGGTGACCCGCCAACTCGTGCTTCTATCACTCGTCGGAGAACCCGACGCAATGAAAGCAATTCGCGCAACCATCAGTCTCGGCCTTACCTTCAATATCACCGGGTGCCAAAGCTGCCAGTGGCCCAAACAGCCCGATACCTTTTTTACCATGATTCAGCGCCGGCTTCCTTCCGGCGCCCACAGTGTTCTCTGGCTACCGCAACACGGCACCTCTGTCGGAATCCAGCACGATACTCGTGCCTACATCATTGCACGAGAAGCGCCAACGGAAGGCCCGCCACCGACCTTCATCGATGTCCTTGATCGTGTATTGGCCTGCCCCATTCGACCCGAATGGCAGACCGCACTCTGGGAGCAGGCGACAAAGTCAGGATGGGTCAAACCGCTCGACAGTTACAATTGTACCGTCTGGGAATTTCAACCACAGGTCAACGAGATTGTCGCCTGGATTCAGACACAGCTCACAACCCAGCGCCTCGAGCTTCCCACAGTCCCATCTCCTATCGATGAAGAGGTTCATGCATGAGACCAGCAGGTCGCGCCATATCAGGGTATTATCCGACTCCTCCACGGGTTCTCGATGCCCTCCGTTCCATCATCATCAATCCGAAACAGAAGGCCGGACGCCTGCTGGATCCCTGTGCCGGCGAAGGCATCGCCTGCGGCTATCTGCATCGTCATCTCGGTAGCTTCGATACTTATGCAATCGAGCTCGACAAACAACGCGCTGCGCAGTGTCAATCGAGAATCCCCCATGTGCTGCGATCGGATGCCCACGGCACGAAGGTGCAACGAGAGGGATTCAGCCTACTGTTTCTGAATCCACCCTACGATTCTGCCGGCAAAGGGGAACGGACTGAATACACGTGGCTCAAACGTTGGACCCCGATGCTGCAATCCAAGGGCATTGGTATCTATATCATTCCAGAATCACAATATTCCGAAAGCGTATTGGATTATCTCTGCACGTACTACCGGAATATTTCGCTCTATCGCTTTCCTCTGCCCGAATACGAACGCTTTCAGCAAACCGTCTTTATCGGGACCCGCATCAGCAATCCCAACGCTTCCCGATTAGTCCGCAATCAGCTGTGGACACTGATCCGCTCTAAGCAGATTCCCACGCTCGGCGAGACAATTCCCGAGATCACCTATGAAGTGCCGGAATTGCTCATTCGAGGCAGTATTGTGTTTGAATCGGACTGGCTCGATCCGATCGATATGTACCAGGAAGCCCACACCGCCGGAATCTGGAACGACCGCTTTACCCAGGATCTTTTAACCTTTCAGCACACTAAGTTTGTGCAGCCTCTCCTGCCGCTCCGCATCGGACATCTGACCCGAATGATCATTTCTGGCATGTTCAACAATCAAACCATTTATCAAGACGGGAAGCACTGGATCATTAAAGGGCGGGGACGTAAGGTCACACAAGAACTTCCTCCCTTGGTCGACACCGTTCAGACCAAAGAAGGTCCAGAAGAACGGATCCAATACCGCACAACAGAAAAATATGTTCCAGAGATCCGGGCCTGGGATATCACCACCGGGCCCACTTTCGGCCACTATGTCACGATCAAATGTTAGGAGCTCGTATGAAACTCACCTTCCCCCGACCTGAACTCGTCCAAACTCTCAAGCTGATGCAAAGCGTGCTGGATCGCGCGACCAAGATGCCCGTACTCAAATATGTACGGGTTACAACGGCCCCAACTCATGTCACGCTGGCCGCGTCAGATCTTGAATTGGGATTGGAACGAACCATTCCCCTCAACTGTCCTGAAACCAGGACTTTTCTCATTCCAACCGACACCATGCTCGACTTCGTCCGAGAACTGAACACGCCAACAATCCTCTGGAGGTTGGACGACAAACAGTCCATCACCGTCAGTGCCGGCAAAACTAAGGCGAAGGTGAACACCTTGGAGGCCACAGACTATCCCGCACTGCCTCAAGCACCCAATCCACTCTTCAGTCTCCCAACCGCTGACTTCACCGCCATCCTGGACGAGACAATGCCGGCCGTAGGTGAGCAAGATACTCGGTATATTCTCAATGCTATTCGATTAAAGCTGACCGAACAGCACGGGCCGACACTTGAGGGCGTCGGCACCGATGGGAAACGCCTCGTAGTCACAAGCCGCGCCACCGGCACCTGGCTGACCAAAGATCATGAAGACAAAGTGATGCTGGTCCCCAAGAAAGTGGGAAAAGTCCTCAAAACCATGATGAATGCAGCCGACGACACCACCATCGGCATCGGATTAAGCAAGAATTTGGCCGGCTTCAAGATCGGGCCAATGCTCTTAACCAGCCGACTGATGGAGGGACAGTATCCGAACTTCCAGCAGGTCATTCCTAAAGAAACCGCAGTCCTCTTCACAATCCCCAAACTCCAGCTGGAAGATCCTCTTCGGAGGGTGTCCGTCATCAACGGGCGGGACGGCAAGCCGATTCATCTGACCATCCGGAGCAAGGAAATCGTGCTCAAAGCCGTCAATGTCGATATGGGAGAAGCGACAGAAACGATCGAAACGGTCAGCGACAGTCCAGAGCTCACCGTCGGATTCAATACTCACTATCTCATCGATGCCCTGGAAACCATGCCCGGTGACCACTGCCATTTCTCCATGGCCAATCCCCTGGCACCATGTCTGCTTCGAACCCCCGAACAAAAGAACTGGCTGCATATCGTCATGCCGGTCAAAGTGTAACGACAGTCTCGCCCACTCGCTGTTTCATACCTGAACCGCCGTTCTTTCAGAGGGACTGCTGGACATTTCCGCTTGAACGGAAACATTGCAGAAACTCACCGCATCATCGTCGACACGATCGTCCGTAATAGAGCACGAACATGCCCTGTGTCGGTTACTCAGTCATCTTTCACCTATAAGGAGTGCCTATGTCACGTCTCTTCATGATCCCGATTGCATGTCTTCTTCTGCTGACCTCTGCCTGCGCGAACCATCTCACGCTCAGTATGGAAAAGAGCGTCAAAAGCAGCAATAGCATCTTCTTGCGACCGACGAATGACAAAACGATCTTCGTCGAACTCCGCAATACCTCCGACAATCCGAACGCATTGTTGGCCGACATCCCGAACCGATTGACAGCCAAAGGGTATGTGGTCACGTCCGATCCGGACAAAGCACACTTCATCCTCCAAGTCACGACCGTCTTTGCGGCCAAAGCGAAACCGGGAACCACCCTGGATTCGTTGGTCGCCGGTGGGTTTGGTGCGATGGCCGGAGGAGCTATCGGAACCGCAGCAGCGTTGGGCAGTCGATCGTTTGGATGGATCCCTGGAGGTGCCGCCATCGGCGCCGTGACAGGACTGGTCAGCTCAAAACTAACCGAAGATTCTCAGTATACGATTGTGGCCGATGCACAAATCATCGAGAAGACCAAAGAAGTGGTCGAACAGGTCATCTCCTCACAAACCGCCGGAGGCGGAGGACTACCTTCCAATGCAACTGGTCTCGTCAATCTCTTCGGCGGCCAATCGTTGAGTGCACCGAACGCCGGACAAACGACAGAACAAACGCAAGAAATCCATCGCGGCAATGAACGCATTCATAAGACTCGCTATGCGTCACTCGCGCAAAAGATGTGGCTCTCCGAAGAAGCGGCCACAACGGATCTTGTCCTACGACTCACTGACAGCATTTCCGGCCTATTTTAAGACATCGGGCTAGGGGTCTTTCCCCTAGCCCAATCCTGTCATGCCGCCACAGACGTATCAGCCGGGCCAATATGTCATCTGGATTGCGAAACGCCGCAAAAACGGGGAAGCTTACTTTGAAGTCCCGGCGCATGTGGTCAAACTCACGCCAAAACGTATCGCGATTCAATTTCTCAAGCGGGACGCGACCCTAATGATCCGCTACGTGGCTGCTCAGTCGTTGAAGCCAGGCCCCCCGCTTACTCCGACGTGAGATCAATCAATCCTTCCCGATGTGCCAACCGAATAAAATCCGCCAGCGTTTTCAAATCATACGCTTTCGCCAGACGTTCGCGATGATACCGGATCGTCGGCACCGTAACCTCCAAGATCGACGCCGTTTCTTTATCGCTTTTCCCTTCCGCAACTAACTGTAACACCTCTCGCTCTCGCAACGACATTTTCCGAACTGTGTAAAGCGCTTCATGCGCCGCCATGGCTTTCGTGTACGCATCGATAATTTTCGGCGACAATTTATCGTTCACAAACGTCTCGCCCTGCAGCACGGCGTACACACCTTTTTCAAACTCGTCTGCACTCGCGATTTTGCTGACGTAGGCTCGAGCACCATTCCGAAAGGCTGTCGTGACCCGCTGCTGATCTTCATGCATCGACATTACGATACATTTAACCGCCGGCGCGCACTCACGAATACTGACCAACGCATCAAGCCCATTCTGTAACGGCATACTGACATCCAGGATGGCAAGATCGACCGCATGTGTTTTCAAATAGGCCACTAAGTCCCGACCATTCCTAAACACCGCCACGACCGTATGACCAAGCCGCTCTAAAATACGGCGCTGACCTTCGGTCATTAACTCATGATCATCACACAACACCACCTGAGCCATTCGCACTCCTGATTCACCATGCTGTGGCCTGTACACTGAAGCAAATTATCCCTTACACATCTTCTGCAAGTCTAGCCCAAGCCCCCTATTCCGTCATGTGAGAACATGCCAGCCACAGTGGCCCATGCTGTCCCAACTCCCATGCTGCCGTATCACGACCCGTTCTTCACACTCTACCAAAGGATCAGATTATGCCAACTGCTGTTGAAGAAGACGTTCACGAAGATCACCCCGAAGCTCTCACCACTTCTGACCTCCCCGAGGCACAACCTAGCACCCCACTCTCCACCGACTCTTCCCCCGATCCCACAGCCAACACCGCGGCGGCAGCGCCTCCAGCTCTCCCGGCCCCTGAGATCGAGACAGAAGAAGAGGATGAAATCGACCCAGACGATCATAACGCCGCATTCGAACGCGATCATCCGTCATTCAATAAGTCGACGATTTCGGTATTTCTCCAACTCTTGCCAGACGATGGGCACACAGATGGTCGGTTGGCGATCCTAGCAGTCCGCAGCCACAATCTCACTGCCGACACGAAGATGCTCAGGACCCACGCACTCGGTCCATTCCCCAACCAGCTCACGACGATGTTGACGGAGTGGGAGCATCAGCTCCCAAACCGGTTACAGGCCAGAACCGAGCTACGAGCCAAAAAACGCGCGGAAGAGAAAGCCAAGGAAGCAGAACGCAAATCCAAATCGGCCGCCTCACGAAAACCAGAGCCCAAGAAAGTGGACCACAAACCTAAGTCCACCACGAGTCCGGCCGTATCCAGCGGGCCAGCCCAATCCACACACGCAGAACCCCAGGCACAACTATTCTAAGGAGATCCTCTATGGTCAGTATCAGCATCGAAGGACAAACACTGGAACTGCCGCCCGACATCGCCGTCAGCGATGACGCGATACGTCGCGCGATGGCACCGATCTTTCCCCAAATCGCCACCGCCACCCTGAGCCGCACCACGAATCCCGCCGACGGCAGCACGGTCATCAAGGCAACCAAACAAGCAGGCACCAAAGGACAGTATGAAACGATCCTCGCCAAGCTCAAGAACAGCCCTCAGCACATCAACCCCATCTTCCCGCTGTACCAACGCCTCTACGGAAACAACGGACCATTCGAGAATGCGGAAACCTTCTTTCTTATCCAGAACGACATCGAAAAGGCTCTCCGGAACGGAGAGGCGGAACACCAAGCAATTGAAAGTATCCGCCAACGCCTCCTCGACGCCCCTAGCCATCCCAGCTCGACGATCCCTGTCGCCTTCTGAATACGGGATTCTTCCCTACCCAGACACTCGTGAACGACTCCGAACTACCGCTGAGATCACCCTGGAGTCGATGGCCAACGCACTCCGCTCCTTTCACCAACAGTCTGACGTCTTCCCCATCTTCAAACATTTTTTCCCTGTGGAAGCCAAGCGGACGTTGGCACAGGCCCTCAGGCTTCCACCCAACCAAATCCATCACAAACTCATAGAAGTCTTCACCACCCTTGTCTCGACGCGGCTCTTCCCACTGAATGATTGGGATATCGAAGACACGCTGGAGACGTACCCAAGCATTCCACTGTACTTGACCAACTATGATGAGGAATCGGATTTCGAAGGGGCACCTCTCAGCACCAAGATTGCCGCTGCCATTGTCGGCGCCTATTGCAACGCGGATGGGTGGGACTCTATCCAAGAGCAGTTAGGACCCGATCGTCCACTCCCGTCGTGTTTCACAGATTCACAACATCGCTGCTCAATCGATATTGCACGCTTCCGGAAGCTCTGTGCTGCACATCCGTACCCCGTCTCCAGCTATCCGCTCGTACTTCAAATTCTTGGGCACGATACCGGCTCCGTGTTTCTCGACGCGGCCACAGCCTATGACTCAATGCCCTACGACTACACCTGGAGTATTCACACTATTCAGACCCTCACACGCCAATGGAAGAAATCCCAAGCGTTAACCAAGCAATGGGTCGCCGTCGACAAAGCACTGACCGATGAACCCCAACATTGGACGACGATCTTCTCCTGTTGGACGCAAATGTGCCAGACCACACTAACCAGAAAGCCTCGCCATGCGCGCACAGCCTAGCCACCGCCCTGATTTAATTCTGTATCTGTTCAAAGGCCAGTTTCTCGTCGAAACGACCGACGGAACCGGAGCCATCACACGAAAATGTATCTCGGAGGCCTCCGCCCGACAGGCGTTTACCGCCCGAGATCTGGATTCCGGCTGGATCGATCCCCACACGATACGCCAGGGACACAACCATCGAGGCCCATGGGTCCTCCAACGATACGAACCGGCGCAGTACTCGATCCATTTAGACAGTCCATTGCTCCTCCCCCATGAGGACACCCCTGTCTCTACGCTTCGGATCCCACTCCCCGGATTGATTTTTCTCGGGGTCAAGAAAACCTACTATCTGTGGGCCTACCGAACATGGAAAGCCGAGGATACGGTGTTCTATCGAGCCCCGTTGCCGAACATCTACCAAGACGGATCGATCTGTTTCGGACAAAACTACCCACGAAACGTTTGCGGGAACACTATCACGGACGTCTGGACGCTGTTCTGGGACAGTCCGTTCAATGAGCACCTGGCCACCGAGAAATCAAAACAGGCGCCAGACAATGTGCTCTCGTTCTTGGCCTCACTCCACAACACCGAGAGCTATCCCGTTGACGACTTAGAGCGTCAGGGGCACACCATGAAGGATCTGATCAAGACACTCGTGGCAAAAGCTCGAGGATAGGAGATACGATGACCGACAATCCCTTAATCCATACGCTCTTGGCGACCAACCCCCTCCCACCACCCCTTCCTGTCATGTATGAACGGATACTCGCCGGAAACGGGCTCTTTCTCCGTGCACAACGCGATCAACTCCGCGTCCTTTTTCCAATCGAGACGGGAACCGTTCCGGAATTGCCACTTCTCATGCCGGAGATCGCTCCGACAGTACCCCTGATACCCAAGCATCTAATGGACACCCTCTGGAATGAAGCCCAACAAGCATGGCGTTCACCAGAAGGACCTCTCGAAAGCCTATTTCACTTCACGTATACCACCGACTGGCAGCTGGCAATTCCCGAACAAGTCCGCACAGCCGTGTCCGTCCATCCGAAAGACCTCGATCACTGCCCGTCCTATGCCACCTGTCTGGTCGAAATCCACTCACATCACGAAATGTCTGCCAAGTTTTCGCAGATGGACAATGCCGACGAAACCGGTTTTCGGATCTATGGGGTCTGTGGAAACTTCAATCACCACCCCCGCATCACGTTTCGAGTAGGTCTCTACGGTCACTATTATCCAATCCCTGCCTCCTTGATCGTAGAACTTCCCCCACAGATCACGGACAGTTACACCCTTCGCCGTCCCGAACAAAGGACACATCAATGACCATGCCGGCAGCCCTGAATCTCTCTTATCTCAAAGCCCGACGCGTGTTACCTCGGCATTGTCGCTCCCTCCATCTGATTCAAGTCGGCTGTGGGGGCATCGGAGGACAACTCGCGCCCAGTACCGCACGAATTGCAAAGGAATGTCAGACACGCTTCGACAATGTGCGGGTAAGTTTCTACGATGGCGATACCGTCGAGGACAAGAACATCCGACGACAACAGTTTTGTGAGGCTGAAATCGGTCGGAATAAAGCGGAAAGCCTTGCCTACCGGCTTAATATGGCTTGGGGAATGGACATCACCGCCAACCCCACCCATTTGACCAAACACACGGTTCATTCAATCGCCACGCACGACACCTTAACCATTCTTCTTGGCTGCGTCGATAATGCCACAGCGCGCCGCCTCCTCCACACCCACATTGCTCGACAAAACCCAGAAACCAGCTCCCCTCTCTGGTGGATCGATGGTGGCTGTATCCACACGCAGGGGCAGATCTTAATCGGAAATACCGAAGAGATTGACCATCTCAAGGCCGGCTGCACCCTCCCGGGTGTCATCACGGCCCTCCCATCTCCCGCGGTACTTCATCCGGAGTTGCTCAAAAAGCAAGCTGACGAACGCCCCCAGCGGCGACAATCATGTGCCGAACACGCGATCACTGACCCACAATCCCTCACCATCAACGGGATTGTGGCTGCCCACATGGCGGACTATCTCTTACGCCTGCTCGTCACCCAAGATCTCACCCGCTTTGCAACGTATATTGATATGAATAGCGGATCAGTTCGCTCGCTGTATAACACCGAGATGCAACTTGAACAGAGCCTGAACTTGAAGCCTGGCGCTCTCACCTCCTCCGCGAGTTCCGTCGCCGCATAACAGTCCGACCTACGATTCCACATCTGGTCATTCGGGAAACCCGACCGCTATGAACGAATTACACGTTCCATTGCATTGCTTTATTGCTGAACATGGACGACTCCCCAGACTTGGAGACGACCCCGCGCCGTATACTTATCAAGGATGGCTCTTACGCTACGTCGCCCTGGCCCATGCGGTCATTCCCGAAATGAACGATCGGTGGGACTATCATCAACGACAGATGCAAGCCGGGCGACTGCTCGACGAGCCGATTCCTCAGATCTCATTTCTTCAAGCACCGGATCCGGCCACATACAAAGCGCTTGAACGCTGGGTAACCATCGCAGAGCAACACGGACGACTCTGGGACGGCTTGCAACGGTTCATTGATTGGCTTGCCTACGGACTCGGCGTCGCAGACACCCCCCCGCAACTTGACGAGGCCGTACAAATCCGCCTCTATAAAGAAGTTCAGATCCATCTGTTTCTCCAACATCCCTATGACTATTTCGGAGATTTCATCGCCTCTCGCAAGTCATCAGGTTTTAATCCTTTCGCGTTTTTCCCGACACCCCATCCAATCGTTGAGTTGATGACACGGATACAAATGGATGATCCGTCATCGTCCCAGCCGATTGATCGCACAAGGACTTCTGAGAAACTTAGAACTCGAGAGAAAATCATGGACCCTTGCTGCGGAACTGGACGGATGCTTCTACACGCATCGAATATCTCCCTCAGACTCTATGGCGCAGACATCGACCCGTTAGTCGCATTAATCGCCAAAATCAATGGCGCACTGTACGTGCCTTGGCTTGCATACCCATTTCCAGATTCATGGTTTACGACCCCTGAGAATCAAGACCACCAGGTGGATACCACGCCAAATGCGCTGGAACCTGCCTTGGTACACGCACACACTATCCAAGCCTCAACCCAAATCGAGTTTGCCTTCGATTAATCCAGATTCTCTTCTTCACACTGCTAGCTATTCAGACACATATTGGAAAGAGACGTATGCCAAACTGTGGAAAGTGCCACACCTGCGGCGCTGCGATTCAGATCGTGCTCGGGCACGAAGAATGGTGCG
>FRDC01002094.1_pt1 | contig 10382 bp, 25 predicted proteins | sample 1106171 | NCBI WGS metagenome assembly FRDC01 (sample SAMEA3930566, study PRJEB13176) | freshwater metagenome | biome: Drinking water system; feature: drinking water; material: water | place: Singapore | collected 2014-12-20
GCCGCCTGTGGCGCGCTGTGGGCGCCCTTGCGGTGCCGGGGCCCGGGGGCCGGGTGGTGATCCCCGGCCCCCTGCTGGCGCCGGCCCTGGGCGCCGCCGCGATGGTGGCCCTGGCAGGCGCAGGCTGGGGGTGGCTGCGCCTGGTGCACGACCCCGGGATCCGGGCGGAATACCAGGCGAAGCTGGACGCCGAGGTGGCGGCCGCCCGCCTGGCCGATCAGGCGGCCGCGCTGCAGGCCATGGAGAACATGCAGGCGCTGCACCGCGCGCAGCTCGCCGAGGCAGCGACCATCCGCGAAAGGATCATCCGTGTCCCGGTCACTACGAGCTGCGCTGCCAGCCCTGCTGTGGCTGCTGCCCTTGACGGCCTGCGGGCCCGGCCCGGCGGTGCTGGTGCGGCAGGAGGTGCCCCCGGCGCTGCTGGCCTGCCAGCCCGAGCCGGTGCCGCCGGGCGCCGGCAGCAATGACCAGGTGCTCGCCCTGTGGATCGTCGACCTGGCCACGGCCGGCGAGGACTGCCGCAGTCGCCTGCGCCAGCTGAAGGAGCTTCTCGATGCCCGCTGAAGCCGTCATGCCGCCTGGGTCGTGGAAATACCGGCGCCGGGTGGTGATCTGGTCGCTGATCTTCAGCGGCGCCTTCCTGGTCTACCTGGTCGAGCGCCGCCCAGACGCGGCCGTCACCCTCACCCTGGCGCCTGCCATCGTGGCCGGCGCGCTTGGCATCATCGGGTCATATGTGTTCGGCGCGGTGATCGACGACAAGAACGCAAGGAGCGCATCGCAATGACCTGGGTTCTCCTGGGGCTGGCTTTCATCGCCAATGCCTTCGGGCGCCGCTTTGCCGGCGGCCTGCTCGGGCAATGGTTCGGCAACATCGGCGGAACGCAGGTCGGCCGACTGGCGCAGGCGCTGATTGCCGGCGGCACGGTGATCGGGGTCGGTGCCTGGCTCCTGCACCAGGGCCAGCCGGCGTTCCCCTGGTGGTGGGCGCCGCTGGTCGCCGCCGGCACCTTCGCGGGCGCGACCATGGGATTCGGGCGCACCGGCATGGTGCCCCGCGGGCTGGGCGACGTGCTCGACCTCTCGGTCGTGCACGGCCTGCTGGCGATCGCGCCGATCGTCGCCGTCCTGGTGGTGGCGGATCTGCTGACCCCGGGCGCCGTGGTGGTCGGCAGCAAGCTGGTGTGGATCGTCGCCGCCGGCCTGGCCCGCGGGCCGATCTACTGGATGGCCACGCTGTGGCAGCCGCACATTCCGGTGCTGGGGCTGAACCCCGACGGCTGGCCGGATCCGCCGGCCTTCGCCGAGTATCCCGCCGGGGGGCTGCTCGGCGCGGCGCTGGTGCTCGCCCTGCTGCCGGGAGCATGAAGCCGTGCTGATCACCCTCGAACGCGACCCCAGCCGCAACGACTGGACGCTCGGGCATCTGTCGATCGACGGCCGGTTCTTCTGCTTCACCTGCGAGGACGTCGTGCGGCCGGAAGGCGCGCCGAAGGTGCCCGGCAAGACCGCCATCCCCGCCGGGCGCTACCAGGTGATGATCACCCACTCGCCCCGCTTCAAGCGGGATCTGCCGCTGCTGCAGGGCGTGCCGAATTTCTCGGGTGTGCGGATCCACCCGGGCAACACCCACGAACATACCGAGGGGTGCATCCTACCGGGCACCACCTACGACAACACCGGGGTGAAGGGCAGCCAGGCCGCGTTCGACCGCCTGATGGGCAGGATCCTGTCGGCGCAGGCGGCCCGCGACCCGGTGTGGATCGAGATCTCACAGCGCGACCAGCCGCGCGCTGTGGAGCCGGCGCAGGAGCCGGCCGGCGGAACCGCAGCCGCGATGACGGCGGCGGCCCCAGGAGGGCCAGCGGGGGCGGCAGGGGTAGAACAACCTCCGCCCCCGCCGCGGCAGGCTGCAACCGAGGTGCTGGCTGCCGGCGATCGCCAGGGCGGCAACGGCTAGGCGGCCGCGGCCGGCGGCTCCATCCGATCGAGCCGCCACCCGCGCCGCGCCAGCTCGGAAGGCGTCTGGGTGCGGCCGGTGATGATCATCGATTCCCAGCGCCGCCCGGACCACCGGAAGGCAATCTCGACGGCGCCGTTCGACAGCCAGCCGACGGCGCCGATCGGCGTGTCGGCCGGCGGCCGGCACTTCGAGGTGGGCTGAGGCTGCGGGATCATGGCGCGGCTATTCCCGGGTAATCGCAGGGCCGACGATCGCTAATCCGGCGGCCTCGGCGCCCTGGTCGGCCTCGGGCGCCGGCAGCGCCGCCTGGGCGCCGCGCAGGGAGCGATAGAGGACCGCATTCACCTGGGCGCCGACGCGCCGCTGGATCGGGATATTAGCCGCCCGCATAGCCTCGATAACCCGGGCGACGTTGCCCAGGTCAATGGCCGGCGCAGGGGGCGCAGCGGGCGGATTAGCGGCAGCCGCCGGCTCGATAATCCCGTCGCGCAGCTCGGTCCTGGCCTGTGCAAGGCACGCCCGGCTCAGCCACTCGCCCATGGTCTCGCCGCGGCGATTAGCGGCCCGCTTAGCCTCCTCCCAGGCCGCAGAGTCCATGCCCTTCACGTTCACGATGGTCTTGTCAGAAGACGAATTTCCCATGGGATTAGCCTTCTTTCGGCGCGGCCGCGGCGACGATGGCCTCGGCTTCGCGCTGGGCGGCGCGCAGGGTGGGGAACGCCTTGACCGGCGTGTAGGGGATGGACAGCGCGCCCCCGAGCGTGCGGAACCGGGCGGTGGGCATGTCGGGAGTGACCTTCCACTCGAACCCCTCGATGCGCAGGAACCACCGCGCGCCGGCCGGGCCGCTGTTGCGCGCTGCGGCGATGGTACGACGGCTTGGGGCAATGAGTGCGGCGCCGCGCTTGGGCACCGTGTGCCAGAGAGGGCGCCGCTCCCCGATCCACATCGCGGCGACTTCGGCCGCCCGGCGCTGCGCGGTGGGGTTCCAGCGACCCTCGGGGGCTGTGCCGCTCATGCCGGATCTCCCGGGCGGGGCTTGGGGTTCTTCGCCTTGCGCGCCCATTCAGTGCTGGTGAAGCGGCCAGCGGTGCCGTCGTCAAGCCAGCGCACGAAGACCACGCTGTAGGAGGTGCGGCCCTGCTGCCGACGCGATACGCGAGTGTCGCCGGTGATGTAGCAGCGGCGGCCGTCGATCTCGGCCACCTGCGGAGGCGGCCGCGCGCCGGTGTCGACGCAGAGGGCACGATAGGCGGGGCAGACCGGGGTCGCCGGCACCGTGTGCATGATCAGCCCAGGCAGGGCAGCGGCGTCGGACATGTTCAGCCCTCCTGCTTCATGTCGTTGACGTGCAGCGGCACGCGCACCCGGCCGGGCACGCGGGCCCGGGCAAGGTCGCGGTTCGCCCTGCGCACGAAACGCTGGGCCGACGCCAGCGCCTCGATGCGGTTCTCGGCCGCGCAGTCGATCGTCACCGTGTTGCGGTAGCCCGGGTGGTAGGCGGTGTACGAGAAGGCGATCAGCGCGGTGGCGGTGGTGCGGCAGCGTGCCATGGGTCAACCCTCCGCTGCGGCATCGGTGGCCGCCTCGGTCTCGGCCAGCTGCCGCTTGGCGCAGGCAGAGCCGAAAGCAAATCCGCCCTGGTTGCAGCCGGTAGCGTCGGCCTCTTCGTCGGTCGCGTAGAAGTGGCCGGTGCTGCAGGAAAGCACCAGCCAAGTGGCCTTGGCGTCGTCCAGGCGTTCGCCGCAGCGATGGCAGAACGTCCCGTCGGTGCGGCCGCGGTTGGCGATCGCGCGCTTGCTGGCCATTGCTCAGCCCTCCCCATGCATGCGGTCGGCGTGCGGGTCGACCGGGATGAAGTGGATGGGGTCGCTGTTCACCGGAAACCGGCCGTCGTTGCCGCGTGCCACCCGCACCGTGTAGTGGCGGTTCTCGATCTGGACGATCTGCCCAGGCTGCAGCGTCACCGCTTCCCGCGCCTTCGCCCGGCGCTCGTCCAGCATCTTCTGTGCCAGCGCGCGATCGCCCACCAGGGCGCCGCTGCTGTAGATCGTGCCGGCCAGCGCGTGGCCGTTCCGCGATTGATGTTGCCGACGTGCTGTGGCTGATGCTGATCGCCTGGGTGGTGGGTTGCGCCTGGGGCTATTACGGCGGCCGCCGCGACGGCTACGTGCGCGGCGCCCTGGCGGCGCTGCAGCAGATGCGGGAACAGGCTCGTGGATGACGCCCCGCGCCGAATCCAGCTGCGGCGCACGGCCGGCTGGCGCCTGCCCCCCGACACCGTCGTCTGCAGCCGACCCGGCGTGCTGGGCAATCCGTTCTCGGCGCAGCACTTCGGCCGCGCCCAGGCTGTTGCCCTGCACGAGATCTGGCTGCGCGAACCCGATGCGGCGGCTCTCGGCTATGCGGCGCCTCTGGCCGCCAAGCTCGACGCGCTGCGCGCCGAGGTGCTGCGCCGGCTGCCGGCGCTGCGCGGGCGCAACCTGGCGTGCTGGTGCCGCCTGCCAGCGCCAGGCGCCCGCGACCTTTGCCACGCCGCCACCCTGCTGCAGCTGGCCAACGCGCCGCTGCGGTGCGACTCGCCTGCACCCCTGCCACACGACAAGGAGAGGACCGATGCCTGATATTCCGCCCGCCGGCATGGAAGCCGACCTGGCTGCCGCGCAGCCCGCATGCCGCCCCATCCAGCGCCTGTTCCCGGTGGGCGTGCGCGATGGCATGCCGGTGCTGGTGGCCATCTGCACCGACCACTCGATGTGGCAGCTCGACCAGCGTGCCGCCCTTCCTCAGTGGGAGCGCCTGCCGAGCATCCCCCTGGCCGACGCTGCGCCCCTGTGAGGCTGCGCCCCAACGCCGGCCGCTCGCTGCGCCCACGCGGCCCTGCCCGGGCCCGGCGCCGGTCCATGGCCATCATGGACCGGCTGCCGCCTGCGGTGCGCAGGGCGCTGCACGAGGCCCTGTATGACTGGGATCCCCGCTGGGTGCGGGCGGAGCTGCAGAAGCGCCTGGCGGCCGCCGGGCGCGCCGAGGTGGCGATCGCCGGCACGGTGCGGCTGATCGCGGCCGGCGACGAGACCGAGCTCTGGTCGCATGCCGCCAGCTGGCCGCTGCACGTCCGGGCCGGCGCCAGCCTGCAGCGGTATGCAGGCGATCGCCGGTCAGGTTTTTGAGTTAATCCGGCTTTTCCGACTGGATTAGCGGCGCCACTCGATCTATAAAACCTCACGCCACGGCGATTGTGCCGCAGCAGGAGGATCCCGCGATGACGCAAGCGAGCTTTGCCCACTTCCCCCTGGAAGACCTCAAGGTGCTTTCGGAGGCGCTGACACAATTCGTCGACAACCAGTGCGAGATCGCGACCGAGGAACGCGGCGGCGAATCGGCCGACGTAATCCGCGCTCGCGCGCTGCTTGAAGCGGCCGAGCAGGCCCTTGTTGCCCGCCTGGGCGTTGCTGTGGAGGGCTGACCCGATGAAGACCCTGACCTATGACCAGCCCGTTCGCCTTGCCGCCTGGGCCGACGACGCCTTCGCGACGGTGTTCACGGTTCGCGGCTACGCGGCGGCGAAGGGCATGAACGCCGACGATTACGAGGTCATGGCGCTATCGAACCATTTCCCGCATCGGTCGCAGACCCAGGAGTGGTAGCCCGGGCTGCGGGTTGCCGGGCACAGCACCCGCGGCCACCAGCGCAGCCACCACCGGGCGGTGCAGCGCCCGGCCCTCACGACGCACCGCCTTCCAGCGCCTGGCGCATCTGCCGCGCCAGGTCCGCGTTGGTCGCCGCCTTGCGATCGCCGTCGGGGGTGCCCTTTGCCTGGTGCGACAGCGCGTAGGCGTCGAACACGATGCGCGCCGCCTCGATGGCCTTGCGCAGTGCCGCGACGTCGGGCCACAGCGGGCGCCAGGCCACCCAGCCGGTGGGCACCTCAACAAAGCCGCTCGACTTCCCGCCGTGGCCCAGGTTGTCGCGGAACCACCCCTCATAGCCGGGCTGTTCCTCGCCCGACATATCGCTTGCCCAATGCGCGATGACGATGGGCGGGTCTTTCCTGTAGCTTTGCGGGGGGTAGCCGAGCTGCACCCAGGTCGCGGTCTGCGGTGCGGTGGCGGCGGGCTGCCAGCCTTGGGCGGCGGGCAGCATGGGGTGCGGGTCCATCAGTAGGGCAAATCCGTAACGTCGCCGCCGCCCGCGGTCAGCGCCGCCCGCGGCGGGGGCACGTACCGGTACCGGGCCACCCACTCGCGGGCGGCCTGCTCGGTCACCGGCGCGACGGAGAACACGGATCCGCCGCCATAGAACAGCGTGACAAAAACTTCCGGGTCGGCGGTCGGTTCGTCGATGCGCAGCATCTTGGTGCCGAACCGCTCCACCTCGCTGATGCGGCCGACGTGGGTGCGGTGGCCGAAGATCTCCACCTTGGCCCATTCCTCGGGCGGCTGGGGGGTGTCGTTCATGGAGTGCGTCTCCCAGGTCAGAACAAAGTCACGCGCGGGTCCATCCCGCGCGCCAAGGCATCCCGCGGCGGGCACAGGGCGCGGCCCTGCGCGGTCGCGATCTCCTGCCAGCGGCAGACGGCCGCGCGCGGGCAGTCGTAGGTCCGTGCCTCGCCGAAGCCTTCGCGGCGCGGCTGGTTGGGCCCGACCACGAAGGCGTGGCCGCCGGCCTCGGCGGCTTCCTCGACCTGGCCCTGCACGCCGCCGGCCGAACACCCGCCGGTCCACCAGGGGCAGCCGCCGCCGTCGATATCGTCGTGCCCTGGGCACACGCCGGCATACTCGCCGGTCCAGGGCGAGCCGTTCGGCGCCACCAGCGGGCACATGGTGGCTGGGCATTGCATGCCGGGGGCGAACACCCAGGACTGCACCGTCATGCCCCGACCGCCTCTTCGGCGCGGGCCTCGCGGCGGGCCAGGGTCAGCAGCCGCCCCAGCACCACGTTGGGCTTGCGCGGGGGCACCAGGCGCCGGCCGATCTCGGAATTGCTCACCCCCTGCTCGGCCAACTGCAGCAGATGCCGGTCTTCTTCCGGGGTGAACCGGCGCACGACGTGGTTGCCCCGCTGCACCACCGAGCCTGGCTGGTTGCGGCCCACCAGCCGGTTCGCGGAATGCTGGCCTGCGGCGGTGTTCGGGCTTTCCACGCCGTGCTTGAGAAAATGCCAGTCCAGCGCGCTGGACGACACCACGCCGCCAAGCTGCTCGGCGATCCACTGCGAGCTGCAGCCGGCCTCGCGCCAGGCGATCGCCTTTTCCAGCTGCTCGTCGGTCAGCTTGCGCCGGCCCATTACGACAGCTCCCGCACCGCCTGGTCGCACGCGGCATTGATCTCCGCCATGCGTTCGGCGCTGCCGCCCGGGACATCGGGGTGGTGCTGCCGCGCCAAGGAGCGGCGCAGCGTCTCGATGCCGGCCACGTCGATCGCATTGGTCGGGCCGATACCCAGCACCGCGCGCCAGTGCCGCTGGCCCGGGGCGGGCGCCGGCAACGCGGTGAAGCCGCGGAACATCGCCCGGATCATGTGCTTGGCACCGTGCCGGTCCATCGCCCGCATGGCCTCGATGGTCAGCGCGATCGCCTGCACGTTGTGCTCGACCTTTGACCAGCGGTCGCAGGGAATGGCCATCGCCTGGCCCTCCCAGGTGAAGTACGCCACCACGCCGGGATCCGCAGGCGCTTCCACGCCCAGGGTGATGTTGCTCGACATGACCAGGGTCTTCGCGGCCGCGTCGCCGCAGAGCATGCGCAGCTGGTCGCGCAGGTTCTTGAGCGCGCCGGGCAGCCCGGTGCGATAGGCGCCCGGGCTGCGGTTCTTGGTCCGGGGCCAGCCCTCGGGCCAGAGCAGGGGATATGCCTGGCTCATACCGGGTGATCTCCCTCTTGCAGTGCCGTCCCGGCTGCAGGCGCAGAGCGCAGCGCCTGCACCAGGCCGCTCACGAAAGCCCGACCGGCCGTGGTGATGCGGATCTCCACCGACCGGCGATCGTTGGCCGAAGGAACGCGGCTGGCGAAGCCAAGCACATCCACCAGCCGGTCTACCGACTTGGTGGTGGCAGGGCGGCTCAGCCCAAATTGCGATGCCAGATGCCGGATGCTGGGCGCCGGCTCGGGTCGGTCGACAAGGTCCAGCAGGATGGCAAACTGCCGCACGGTAAGGTCGCGATTGGCGTCGACGTCATGCTGCACCAGCAGCGCGGTGGTCCGCTTGAGGAACGCAAGCGGGTCGTGGGCAACGGCGCTCATGTGCGCTCCTTGCAGGCTGCGGGCATGGCGTTGTGCTCGACACCGTCGAGCAGGCGGCCGGCGGCGGCCTTGCCGACAGCACGGCTCCATGTGCCGTCGGCCCAAGCAAATCGGCTTGGGTCTGCATCTGCAGCTCGGGTGCTCCAATGCCCCGTGGGCGCGGCAACAGGAACGTATGCCCCCCACTGCTTGAAGAAGAACGGGACGCCGGCGGCGGCGCACTGGTCGCGGAGGCTGCGCGCCCATGCGGGATGCATCGGCCGCGCGCCGGGGCCGCTCTCGCCCCCCACCACGATCCAATCCACCCCCGGCACCGGCTTGCTCATGCCCAGCAGGTGCTCGGCGCCGCCGTGCAATGCGTCCAGCTTCATGGTGGCGTCGGGGCGCACGTTGCCCAGGTCGAGGGGGCCCAGCAGCGGCTCGGCGCTGATCCAGCGCACCGCCGCCGGTGTCGTGGCCAGGTAAGGCCACCGCTCCTCCAGCCGCTGCTGATCCTCGGCGCTGATGCCGAGCCACACGTTCCGCAGGGCCGCAGGCATCGCAATCGGCTGAGCGTCGGGGTGAATCTCCCCCATGTCCGCCCATTCCGCCAGCAGCGACAGCACGCGCGATTGCCACTGCCCGGTGCAATAGGCGCGCATGCGGTCGGCGCGCTTGGTCAGCACCTGGAACACATGGTGCTGCGCGAGGGCCATCACCGCAAACACCTGGTCGATCCAGGTATCGGGCACCGATTCGTGGAACAGGTCGCCGTGCGCGCACACAAAGATCATGCGCGGTCGCGACCAGCGCCGGGGCTGGTAGAGCCACTGCGCGTTGAACCGGACTTGGCCGTTCCAGACCGGGCCCGCCTTGGTGTCCTGAGTCAGCCCCTTGCGGCTGGGATGCTGGGCGAGGCGCGTGCCGGCGAGGCGCATCGCGTAACAGTTTGTGCAGCCGGGAGACACGACGCTGCACCCGGTGATCGGGTTCCAGGTCGCCTCGGTCCACTCGATTGTGCTGGTTTCAGCCATGCTCGCCTCCCTGCGCCGGCCGCCATTCCCACCAGCCCTGCGACCCCTTGGCGGGCGCGAACGGCACCACCTTCTGGATCTCGGTCAGCGGCCAGCCGTAGTTGCTGTGCTCGTCGCGATCGCTGTCGTTGATGAATTCGGTCCCCAAAGCCGCCGCCAGCTCGCGGTTGCGCAGCGGCCGCCCCAGCACCGCGGTGCACAGCACCGACGACAGCGGCATCCCCTTGGGCGCCTGTATGGCGCGTTCCAGGATCGGGATGGCGATCGCCGGGTCGATGCCGGTCTCGCGCCACTCGCTGCGCTGAAGCTTCAACAGCAGCCCTTGCAGTTCCTCTTTGCGCACCGCGCGCGCGCCGGCATGGATGGCGATGCGGCGGCCGACCATGCGGCCGGAAGGCGCCCAGGACCGGAATTCGTATCGCTTGGCACCCTCGGCGATCAGCGTCGCCCAGGGCTGCCAGATGGTGATGGCGGGGAAGGAGTCAGCCACCGGCGCCCTCCTTCACGACGTTCCAGTTCGCCACCAGCTTGGCCGCGTCATCGAGGATCCGCAGCTTGCGGTCCATGTCGTCGCGCTGCGCCAGGTAGCGCCGGGCCAGGGTGGGGTCGAAGATGAAGCTGGCATCGATGCCTGCACGGATCTGCGACGCGATCGCCGCTGGATCCACGATGGTGATCATGCGCGCTGCCTGCTCGATGATGGTGAACGCCGCGTCCACACGCCCAGAGAACATGGGCGCCGGCACGATCGGCGGGGTGGCTTCGGTGATGGGGGGATCGCTCATGCGGCGAACCTTTCCTGCTGGGGGTTATGCGGCAGCCTTGGCCTTGAGCGCGAAGGGGATCAGCCCCGCCGCGCGCCGGTGGTTGTTTACCGCGACGATCAGTCCGGGCAGCCCGGTCGCCATCTTCACCACCACCCTGTGCTCCGCCGCGTATGCCTCAATGACGGCAAGGGTCACCGTCTCGCGCACCAGCTCGCGCGGCGACAGCGTCGCCATGGCCTGGTGTTCGGGGCAGTACGAGCGGCCGTGCGCGACATGTTCGCCGCAGTAGGCGAAGCTCTTTGTGCCAGGGGTGCCCAGCGGCCAGCAGCACGCCAGCCGGCTGTCGGCGGGCGGCCGCGGCAGCGGAGGCGGCGGGGCCGGCGGGGGCGGCGGTGCGG
>FRDC01005235.1_pt1 | contig 10382 bp, 12 predicted proteins | sample 1106171 | NCBI WGS metagenome assembly FRDC01 (sample SAMEA3930566, study PRJEB13176) | freshwater metagenome | biome: Drinking water system; feature: drinking water; material: water | place: Singapore | collected 2014-12-20
AAAACGACTCGCCGTCCAACGATTGATCCCCAAATTTTTTCCAAGGAGCCAAATCACACCAAATTTAACGAGAAGCACGACTGCTACCCACGATAAAACTGTCCCGGGTTCAGAAGCGATCAAGCCGTAATCGACCGTCATGCCCACGGAAATAAAAAATAATCCGAGCAATAAACCTTTAAATGAATCGATATTAGCTTCTAATTCATGGCGATATTCAGAGTCAGACAAAACGACACCGGCGAGAAACGCACCTAACGCCATGGAAAGACCTACAGAAGAGATCAACCATGATACGCCCATCACCACCAGTAATGAGGCTGCCGCAAAAACCTCTTTAGTATGGCTAGCAGCAACCCAACGGAAAAAAGGTCGTACTAAATATTTTCCGCCCGCAAAAATTCCCAAAATACTTAAAGCGGCTAAAGTTGAAGACCTAACAGCGCCATCAAAATGTGTTTGTTGGTTTGATGCCAATAATGGTAGCAGCGCTAGTACAGGAATAACTGCCAAATCTTGAAACAACAACACGGCGAACGATGCCCTGCCAGCTTCAGTTTTAAGTTCATTCCGCTCAGATAACATTTGCAAAGCAAAAGCTGTGGAAGAAAGGGACAACGCAAAGGCAAATAGCAAAGAAACTGTCGAAGTGAGTCCAAACAACACGCCAAACGCCGCAGCTAAAATCACTGTGCACGCAACCATTTGCGCGCCACCCAGACCAAAGACCATCTTTCGAAGAGCCCATAAACGAGCCGGGCGCAATTCCAAGCCAATCAGAAACAGAAGAAATACCACACCGAACTCAGCTAAGCTCATAACGCTGTGAGCATCATTGATAAGCCGTAAACCCCAAGGTCCAATGATGGAACCTGCAGCTAAATATCCAAGAACTGAACCCAAACCGAATTTGCGAAAAAATGGAACACACAACACAGCAGACGAAAGAAAAATCACTGAGTCCCGGACCATCGAATGGTTTGCGTCCATTTTATCCTCCAACGGCGAACATTGTTGTATCTTACATTTATGGCATTTCTAATACTTTGGATATCGATTCTGACAACTCATGCCTTCAATCAAGACCACTGCGGTGATTTGTTTCCCAAAATTGAGGATCACCATCCGCCTTATTTAAGTCCATTGTATACCTTTACCATGGTGCCTTCGACTACTTCTTATCTCTCTTCTTTTGGAAAATGTTCGATGTATGCGACAAACGAAATTCGCAACCGCTTTGTTGAGCGTTATTATGCCGACTTATCGCGCGAAGCAGCTCAAGGTGAAGGCGAATATTTAAGCTTATTGCGCGAGTTGAGTGGCTGTTCTGCCAAACAAAAACAAAACTTCAATAAAGCAGTGCAAGCGCACTTTGACACATTATTCACTCAACCAGACAAGATGCCGCCAAATTTCAGCGAGCAACTAAATAAAGCTATCCAAGAAAGCCCTGACCTTTCAGCTCACTGCCAAATGGTCTCTGCAAGAGAGTAACACCGTTAGATAATCTTACGGATCTGATCTAACTTCATTTTAAGTTTTGCAACTTCCGTTTTTAACGCCATGTTTTCTTGATTGGTTGTATTGATGCGTTTGCGCAGTTGAATCACTTCAGCTTCGTGATTGCCATTTGCAGCTGGTGCAACATTCTCCGGCTCTTCATTTGGTAAGTTAAAACGCAAAGTTGAACCATCTGCAGCTTCAATGACATCTGAATGCAATTCAACGACATGGCCACCGTCAGTGCTCACTGACTGTTTTTTCAATTTTTCTTCAATACTNNCTTCAATGATTAACTCAGGATCAATCTTATCCATTCGCAAACGTCCGTCAGAGATCATTTTGCGTACTTCAGTGATGATCTTCATATACATTGTTGAGATTTCAGCAGCCGTTGGCTTGTGAGTAGAAAACAAATCATCAATTTTGCGTTTTTGAGAATGCGAGAGTGTAGCGTAAATTTTGGCTTTAGTTTCTTCATCAAAACCGTGCATGGCTACGGCCACAGTCATTTCTTGTAAAACTCCGATAATTTCGGCAATGGTTTCCTGATTCCACGAAAAGATTGTTTTGATCGACAACATTTTCTTTTCAATTGAATCCGCCCAACGTGCATCTTCTTGACGAATCAGATTCAGAAATTTCTCTTGTTTTTCTTTACCTGATGTCTCCAACAAATTGAGGAGTTGAACGTATCCACCTGGTTTACGATATCGATCAAGCATGCTCACTGAACACCTCTCGCTGATGCAAAATTGTCTGATTATTTTATCGGTGGCTCATCTGTAAGACTCAATACTTAGAAAAACAGAACTTTCAGGACTGTATCTTGGTCGGGTCGACATTCCATTGCCGACAGATCTCAATTTCATCTTCTGCGCTCACCGCTTTTTTATAACGCGCACCTCTTTGTCCCTTCACGCGCGCTTCACATTCAGACCAAGTTTTATGGCGACGCAATTGACCACTCACATAACTGAGATAGGAGTACGCCTCTTTTTTAGCGGAGCTCTGAGCACTTCGAGTCGGAGGGCTCTCAAGCGGAGGTTCTTCGAGAGAAATAGAGTAACTGTCGACAGGACCAATGTAGAGATTTGGCGATCGCCCCTCTGAAAAAGCAACCGCAATGGCGTCACATCGCTCATTCCCCGGTTGTCCCTGATGTCCACGAACATATCCCCATTTAATTTTTAAGTTGCGGGTAATTTGCAAATGTTCCTGCCAAAGGTCCTGATTGGCTACATCTTCGTTTTCCATGGTTTTCCAACCACGTCGTTGCCATCCCCAAACCCATTCGGTTGCGCCCTTTATGACATAAGTCGAGTCGGTAAAAAGGTGAATTTGTGTCGAATTGTTCTGCGCAAGCCGCAGCGCTTCGTTCACGGCAGTAAGTTCCATTCGATTATTTGTTGTGGGGTTTTCTGCACCACCAAGCTCTCTAACCTCTCCAGTGGGGGATAAAACCACAGCGCCCCATCCGCCAGGCCCCGGATTTCCTGAACAGGCGCCATCTGTGAAGATTATATTATAATTTTGCAAACAGCTTTCCCCTCGAGCGCATGGCCAAATGTATATTTTCCCGTGGTTTTTTGCTAACTTTAAGTTTAAGAGCAATTGTCATATAGATGATTGCTCGTTGGCTCCGAAGTTGCATTAAGTAACCAATAACTCATAAATGAAGGAGGAGAGTATGACAATCATAGATAAAGTGATCGACTACTCTGGGTTCGATCCATCTGGGGATGAAAATACCCTACTCAAATCCGCTTTGGAACGAGTCCACATGGAAGCGCCCAGCGATTCATTCACTAAACTCTTTTTCAAGAAAGTAGGCAGTGGCTACGAGGGCATTCTGAAAGTGAACTCATCGATTGGGTCATTTTCGGCAAAAGAAAAGGGTCAAGAACTCATCACCCTAGCCGAAAGTCTTATGCAAAAAATCCGCGGCCAGCTTACAAGTTGGAAAAACATGCGGTTTCACTCTCTTGATTTTGAATAATTATTCATTTGCTCGGCAGATCACTGCCGGGCCTCTTTGAAAATTCTTTATTACTTATCTCAATTCGTCTTATCATTGATTCATGGCAATTATTTCTGTGATCAATCAAAAAGGCGGCGTAGCTAAAACAACAACTTCAATCAATGTGGCGTCTTCATGGGCACGCATGGGCAAAAAAGTTTTGCTGATCGATCTTGATCCGCAATCTTCTGCCACCAAAGCAATCTTTGGCGATTTAGAATTCGACAAGACCATCTACGATGTCTTGATGGGTACGATCATGGCAGAAGAAGCCGTGCAATACTCCGATCGTTTTGGCATTCACGTGATTCCCGCAGAGATCATGCTCAGCGGTGTAGATATCCAGTTGGCCGCACAGATTGGCCGTGAAACAGTTTTAAAAAAACGTCTCGATGTTATTTCACGCGAGTATGATGCCATCTTGATTGATTGTTCACCTTCACTCGGCTTGTTGACGGTGAATGCATTGCTTGCATCAAAGGATATTATCATTCCAATTTGCCCAGAGTATTTTTCGATGAAAGGTATTGAGTTAATTCTCGACACTCTTAAAAATATTCGCGCGGGCCTCGGTTATAAAGTGGGAATCCGCGGTATTGTTATCACTCGTTATCGCAATCGCAAAATCGTTAAAGAAGTCATTGATGATGTAGCGGCAAAATACGGGATTAAAGTTTTAGAGAATTATATTCCAGATAGTATTTCTGTGGAAGAAGCCCACCACGAACACTTACCAGTGTTTGCCTATGCACCGGGAAGCTCGGCTTCCAAAGCTTATGTCGAATTGTCGAAGGAACTTTGGCAATGAGTAAATTAAATCCTCTGTTCTTGGATTCAACCAAAGGATTTGGTGAAAGTGTTGGCACACGCATTGAGTTGACGGGGCCGACATTGTTGCCTGGCGAGGAACTCTTTGCTCGCATTCGCGACAATTTTGGTCGTGATCAACAAATTTCTCTAAAATTAGAAGACGGTACTTTTGTTGGTCGCATTTGGCTAACCCACCAACAAAATATCACTTATCAATTTTATATTGAGAAAGACGGCGTGCAAATTGCCTCATCTGAATCAAAACAAATTTTAGCTCTGCATATGCTTATTGAACAGTGGACTCCTGAGCGGCCAGCCGCTGAGCCCATTATCGAGAAAGAAGCTTCTGCACTGACGGATATTTCTATTCAAGCGGCGCACGAGCCAATTATTGAAGTCGATAATTTCGCGGAAGAGACTTTTACTCAGCTCATTGAAAAATGGGGCCTTTAATTTTCAGTTTTGATTTTTAAGATAATTTTCTAAAGGTGATCCACAAAACCAACGCAATTTTTGTGCGCAAGCTTTCCGAGCAGAAGCATCTAATTGTTTTGCGTTCTCTTTGATACTTTCAAAAGATCGTTGTCCAGCGGGAGTAAACTCGACGCCTTCATAATAACTTTGCCACACGCCACAAGTGCAATTCTTCTTACAATCTATTTCGTTCTTGCGAAGTTTGGATTCAAAAACAGTGCTACTGAGCCTGGTATCGATTCGGCGCATATCCTCCATCTTTTCGTCGATTAAGGCATGAATCGCATTGTTCATGGTTAAAAAATTCGGAGGATTGATATTGTAACTACACTTGTCTCTGATCATTTCGTTTTTGAGCTGCAAATCTGATTGCACCAATAAATAATTGGCAACTTGTGCGAATTGCTCCAACTTGTAACCACTCAACTCTTTGGGAGTTGCTGCGGCCGGTTCGCGACTAAGATTTTTATTTTTCAATGTTTTTGAATGACAGGCGACAACTACGGTAAATGCAACTCCAAGTAAAAGGAACGTTGCAACTTTTAATGTCTTACCAAATTTGGTCGCCATCCATATCCTTTGCAATATCTTCTAGCAGCTGAACCTTAGCTCCTACTTTTTTCAGATGATCATACAACAAAGGGGCTGCCGCTACGGATGAGGCATGAACATCATGCATCAAAATAATACCACGTTTTTGTACAGCCATTTGTTTTTTTATCCGCTCAATAATTGTTGCAGGATTTCGATCCTGCCAATCGAGAGAATCCACATTCCAAAATACATTCACCAAGTTTTTGCTGGCGATCATACGGCGAATCTCACCGTCATTCATTCCTGCTCCATAAGGCAAACGATAGAATTTAACTGTTTGCTTGCTCTGCGATTGCCAAAGTTTATTTAAATCATCGACTGCGTCGTAGATCTCATGTTTGCGAGTTCGCTGATCAACTCGTAGCATGTTCGGGTGACTATACGAGTGACTGCCAACCTTCATACCCACTCTATTGAGAAGCTCTAACATATTTGGATCAGCATTCACATTTTGCTGCAACCAAAAGAACGTCGCCTTGAGTCCCCTTTTGCTGAGTTCATCAAATAAGGTCATAGATAAAATGTGGCTTGGCCCATCATCGTAAGTGAGTGCCCAAGTCCCTTCAGGAAACGTACTGCCTGAGATACTTCCTTCGCGCTCAGGAGATGGGCGAATTGGCAACCCTTGTGAAACTTGATTGGTCATACGATCGCGCAAATATCTTTCCGCGACTTCTTGAGCTTCACGCATTTGCAGTTCATCTGCTTCGTTGGCTGTTAAGCTATTCGCCGCCTTATAGGTAATGCCGACAAATCGCGGGGCCTCTTGTGGATATTTCTCCACTTTTTTAATGATACTTTCGCTGATATCACCCTTCATGCGCGGAGCTTCACTTGCTTCTAAATTGTCCTGCTCTTTTAGCTCGGCAATAATCTCGAGGCGTGCATTTGCAAACTCACGCACTAAAGGAGCAAGAGCAATCAGTTGATAGTAATCTTGCTTGTCGTTCAAAATCCGCATCATCTGTAAGCGCAACTGTTGTGCGCGCAGACGATCTTCTTTAGAAACGCCTTTGCCCAATTGCTTACGAATCAAACTCTCATATGTGTAAATGATTTTTTCGTGCAACCTTTGCGTGACGATCCATCGCGCCACCATCCGCACATAAGTAGGATCCGCCATAATATCAATTTGGCTTTTCTTTGATTCTCGCACGGCTTGATCTAAACGACGATCGAAGCGCTGCAGATCTAACTGGCCGCGCAGATAGTTTCGCAAAGCAGAAGCCATCAAATCATTGAGTTCTTTGGATGCGACATCTTTAGGGCCTTCGAATAAAAGTTGAAAACTGCGTTCCAAATCGTCTTTATAAGAAACAGACGCTGTATCGCGAGTTGATGTCGAGACCGAAGATTCTTTGTGGGCACATGAAAGAATAAAGAAGAAAGACAAAGCAGCGGCTGAGCGAAGTAACATGAATTCCCTCCTAGAAAACCGGTCCAACAGCTCTTTATTATTCCAACTTGAGAAGACAGCAATCGCAAATTCTTCCAGACTCTATCTGGACGCGACTTCTGTCGAAAATTGTACAGACTAGATTTTACTCAAGGTGCTGACGCTGACGAACGCTGAGTTCACACGCGCCATTGAAGGCGTGATTCTCAGCCCTTTGCGATGGCGCCAATTCAAAAAAACGTCGCAGCCCAGGAACATTTTGCGCCACCATTTGATCCATCTCTCCGCTATTAGGAGAATGACTGAATCCCATCTCAAAAAGAAGTGACCAAATTCCGTGTTTCCAAAATGCGTAGTCTTCAAAAGTTCCATCAGCAGCATACAAAGCTTCCTTCGAGTTGCCGACTTCGTAATGACTGTCTTGGGCGGCCGCTTCTGACAATTTGATAAACAAACTGTCATAAGGTGTGGAGACATCACTCGTTGAGAAACCCCACGGATAAAGAACTGCTGGTGAGAACGTGTGTAGTGTTGCCGAGCTGACAATTGGCACTCGATCAATAAATGCGGCGAGCGCTCGTGTGGCTTTTGACTTAAATGAGCTCGAGGTTACACACGGGCCAGGATAATCACGATTATCATCGATACTGCTATTGCCAATTTGCTCATAACGGCTGCGGCGATTAAACCCGGAAATATTTAAAACAGGAAAGACATAAACCGTGTGACCATCGACAGGATTTTGCGCAAAAGCCTCGGCAGCACCCAGCGCTACAGCTGTTGAACCATACTCATTGCCATGGTGGGTAGCTATAATGAGATCATTCACAGCGCCCGCGCCGATTTTTAGCCCCCAAATGGTATCACCCGTGTCTGATATCCCTAAAGATACAAGCTGTGAAGTACGCGGATTTTGCTGAGCGATTTTTTGCAAAGCTTCTACCACGCCCGAATAATTTGAGGGCACTCCATAAAACATAAAAACAGATAGTAAAGTTTCAAGCATGACTTAAGGCTTGAAGAGATTATTCACCTTGTCAATGCAACCTAGATCTTAGTCCTGCGATATCAAGCAGCAGTGGAATTGAAATCAACTAAACATTTTTCGATTTGTTCAACAATCATTTGGATATTGAACGGCTTATGAACAAGTCCCCGTGCTCCGAGCGCAATGGCCTCTTGCTCATTTATATCAGCAAATCCTGTGGCAAGGTAAACATAGGGAACTCGCGAATCACGCTGGCGAATTTTGCTTAATAACTGAATGCCATCGCAATAGGGCATCTTTACATCTGAAATAACCACGTCAAACGGCTGCGACTCAATTTGCGCAAAACCTTCGTTACCATTAGATGCCGTCGTAACCTGCAAACCTTTGCGCACTAAGAGCAAGGAGAGGATTTTTCGCAACTCCGGCTCGTCTTCGACAATTAAGATTTTTAAATCTTTCAATTCGCGTTTGCTCATGCAGTTTGCACCATTTTGTATTGGGGCAGTGAAATGACAAAACAAGTGTTTTTACTTTCACGGTTGTAAAACAATTGTCCCCCATGTTTTTCCACAATGCCCTTTGAAATACTTAAACCGAGACCAGTCCCTTTGCCCGTACCCTTGGTAGTAAAGAACGGTTGCATTAACTTCATTTGGACTTCAGCAGATATGCCATCACCACAATCGGTCACCTTTAATTGAACATTCTCTCCAGTTAGATCGATATCAACGCGAACCCACCGGCGCTTATCAGGCGGCCCATCCATAACGGCATCGAATGCATTATTCAGCAAATTCAACAAAACTTGCGATATTTGTTCTGCTACACAGTTTATTTGCAAATCTTCCTGGCCGTGAATCTACAAATCCACGTTATTTTGGGTGAATCGTTGATGGCAAAGGGCAAGAGTGTCTTTAATAATATTTCCTATCGGCACAGGAACACACTCATCATGGGCCGTATCGCGTGAAAACCGGCGCAATCCAGAGATAATTTTTGATATGCGATTCACAATGCTGACAATGGAATCTACATTTTCAACAATTTCAGTGTGTGAACCATCTTTTGCATAATCGGATAGCATATCCGCATTCATCATAATGGCGCTCAATGGTGTATTGATTTCGTGGGCGATGCCACCCGCCATTTCACCGAGTGCTGACATTTTTGCAGTTTGCATGAGGAGAAGCTGTTTTTCCTCTAACTGTGAAAGTGCGTCAGATAGTTCGGCAGTACGGGTTTTGACTTTGCTCTCGAGTGTCTCATTCAAGTTCGCAAGCAACAGTGTTGTTCTCTGTAAGTTTTTAAATAAATACACGAGGGATAAAGCCATCCCAAAAACAGCAAATGACAACATGCCATAATAAAAGGCCATCGTACGTTCGGTTTGTTCATTCCAACGATCATACATATCACGCAAGTTGCTGTATGCATGTTCGCTCTGCCCAGATAAGATTTCCATTTCAATTTGTCTGCGAAGCATTGTTGTGTTGAGCACGATTTCTAAATGTTGTGACAAGGTTTGATCTAGATCTAGGCGACTCTTCATTGCCATACTTTTAAAATGATCTAACTGACTTTTAACTTCCTGATGTAATCTTTCATCAGCAAATATTCTCAACAGGTGAACACCATTAAATAGTTGTTCAGCCTTCATTCGAGCTGCCACATCTTTATATTTTTCTATGAGAACGGATAAATAACGTAATGAATTCTTAAGAATAGAATTAGTCGATTTGAATCGCTCAACCATCGCCAACTTGTTTTCTACGAGCTGACAATACTCATTCGCTGCCTTTAGCAAATCGGTTTCAGCTTTGGTTGACCCATCAAACGAAGTTATTAATTTCTGACATACCTTCTTAAGGGATTCTGTCGATGTAACTATTGGATCATAGCTATTAGTTATAAAAGCATGTGCACGCAAAACATTTTCGTTGAGTGCATGATTGTATTCTGCAGCACTACGGAGAAGCGATAATATTGTGTGACGATGTTCAATTTTATTTGTCGAGAAGCGCACAGTCCAGAATACAGTTCCGACAAGAGCACTAAGTAACATCGAAGCTAATATTAAATGGCGATTAGTGGGCCTGAACTTCACTCGCCACCTCGCGCTCATCAAGAGTAGTCGGCCGCTTTCCAGTCAATGATTTCAAAAACTCCACTAATGCTTGCACATCACTTTCTTCAAGGGCGCGACCTAATTGATACTTTGCCATTTTACGAACAGCTTCTTCGAGGGTTTTAGCCGAACCGTCATGAAAGTACGGAGCTGTTATCGCTACATTTCGCAAACTTGGGACACGGAACACATGGCGGTCTACTTCCATTTTGGTCACATTAAAACGGCCAGCATCAGAAGAATACGAACCGCCACGATCTTTGAAGTAATCGCCAGTGATGCCAAACGTTTGATACATGTTGCCACCAATATTGCGGCCCTGATGACACGCAACACAGCCCAGTGTTGTAAACTTTTGATAACCTAAAATTTGCTTTTCAGTGAGAGCTTCTTTGTTACCACGCAAATATTGATCAAAGGGCGAGTCAATTGTAATAAGCGTTTTTTCAAAGGTTACAATTGCATTGACGAT
>FRDC01000499.1_pt1 | contig 10377 bp, 10 predicted proteins | sample 1106171 | NCBI WGS metagenome assembly FRDC01 (sample SAMEA3930566, study PRJEB13176) | freshwater metagenome | biome: Drinking water system; feature: drinking water; material: water | place: Singapore | collected 2014-12-20
CGAAGTTGACAATACATTGACAATGTGACACCGTCTTTTCTATGAACACGAAAGAGAAAATTCTCGCGTTCCTAACCCGCCGCCGATCTGCAACCGGGGGAGAGTTGCGCGAGCACTTGCAATTGACTCGCCAGGCAATGAGCATCCATCTGAGAGACCTACTCGCTGCTCACAAGGTCATACGCACGGGAACGACCAAAGGAGCGCTCTACAGTTTGCGGGGTCGGGCGCCACGAGCAAGACTTTTCACTCGCATCCTGGCCATCCAAGGCCTCGAAGAGGAACGCGTCTGGAGCCAACTTGATGCCCAGATGGGGCTAACGCGCACATTGCGACCCAATGTTGCAGCCATCACTCATTACGCGTTTACCGAAATGCTTAATAACGCGATCGAGCACTCGCAATCGGAGCACTGCACAATTCGGGTATCGCTCACGGCAAGCTTGATGAATTTCGACATCCGCGATGGCGGCATCGGTATCTTCCACTCCATTGCTTCGAAGCAGCATTTGCCGGACGAGGATGCAGCGATGATCGAACTCCTCAAGGGGAAAACGACCACGATGCCTGAAGCGCACTCGGGAGAGGGCGTCTTTTTCACGTCCCGCGTCGCGGACGAGTTTCTTATTCGCTCGCACCGAACTCGGATCGAATGGAAGCGCGCCAAGCATGATGTCTTCGTCTCACACCAGCGGTTTCTGGCTGGGACGGAAGTCCGTTTTGCCCTTCACCGAAGCGCTCGTCATAAACTCGAAGACGTCTTCGGAGAATTTGCCCCGGCTCACTACGATTTTCAGTTTCAGAAGACGCACGTACTCGTGAAATTATTGCAACTCGACTATATCTCACGTTCAGAGGCGAGACGGCTGTTGGCCAACCTGGAGAAATTCCGTGAAATCGTCTTGGACTTTCGCGACGTACGCTCCGTCGGGCAAGGCTTTGCGGACGAGGTGTTTCGCGTCTTTGCGGGTCGTCACCCCCAGATTGTGATCCGTCCGGACAACGTCAGCCCCACCGTCCTAGCCATGATCAAGCATGTCCAACGGACGGCTACTGCCAGCCATCATCGGCAATAGGGCGCCTGTGATACCGCACAGGTCAAGGGGATGCCAGCGCTGCTTGGGTTTGAGCGATGCGAGAACGTAGTCGGCAGCGGTTTTCACCGTCTTGCTACACGCTCTTGAAGCGGGTCACTTTCGCAAACAAGATCGCGAGAAAAGGCAGGGCCAATCCCAGAACCAATTGCCAGATGAGCAAGTGCCCGAGCTGGCTGTAATCGGCGGGGGTTTGAATTGCGCCTGTGGCTTGATCGCGTACTTCACGAGTCACGATGAACATATCGTTCAGATACTTCGTCCCGAGCTGGCTCAAGGACAGCGCGAGATTGGTGAACGAAGCCATCACGGCAAAGAACGTCGCCTTCAAATTGGCCGGCGCCGAGTTGGCGATCCAGGCCAACATCGGGATCATCGAGATCTGCCCCAGAGGTGATTCCAAGGCCGTATCGACCAAGGCAATGAACCGCGCATCGACGACTCCTCCCGTCATCCTCGCCGTCCATTCATGCAGGCCGTAATACATACTCACGATCGGGAGCGTGAGTATCGTTCCTATGACGGTCAAGAAGCCGACGACGTAGGCGATCGACCGTTCGGCCATGAACCGCCGGAACACGAACATGCCGGCCAGCGTCAGCGTGCTGCCGATGAGCGAGAGAACAGACAGAAACTGCTGGTCGAATTTCAGATCGTCGATCATCCACCAGGTCGTGCCCGGTCCGGTGCCTGGGATCGCGCGGAAGATGAACACGACGACTGCCGTGCCCACTAAGGTGAAGCGCTTATTCGGCTCGAGTTCTTGCATCAGCCGCGCCATCAAGAACAACACGATCGCCATCGACCCGATGAACACTATCTCTTCGCTGTAAGTGAAGCCGCCGAGACCGACGGTCAACGTGAACAGAGCAAAAGCGAGGCTGCCTCCGAGAATCCACCAATTCGGATGCGTCGGCCCGCCCTCGGCGTCCCGTACGTTCACCAGGCGGTCCGCTTGGTCCCGCGAAAAGCCCTCCCGCATCAGCCTCGCCTTGTGCCGGCGTTGCAGCCACCAGGCCAGTGCGACGCCGATCACTGACACAAACGGAATCACGAGCGCCATCAGATAAATTTGCTTGTACCGTTCGACGATCTCCGATTGAGGCAGACCCTCGACGCCGGTAAACATATACACGTTGATCAAGGCGACGATGATGCCGCCCCCCACGATCGCGACGCGCCCGAGCGTCTGCATCGTCGTGTGCATGAGCTTCTTCGTCGGCTCGTCGAACGGCTGGCCCTGATCGTTCACACGCGGGACGGCCTCGACCGTCATGGCGTCAGCGACCGCGTCTTGAATCACATACCCGACCGGCGCCAACAGCACACTCAGCACATACCAGACTTCGGCCGGCATGACGGCCACCATCGTCTCGCGATGGCCGATCAGTGCGGCCATGATGCCAAGACTGGCGGCGAGCAAGCCGGCGCCCAGACCGACCAACCAACCCTTCCAGCGCCAGAGGAGATCGACCGTATGGCCGATCGGCATCTTCAGCGCCCAAGGAACACCGGCCCAGAAGCCGAGCGCCGCGAGAAACGAGGCGGAGAGCCCGAGATAGTCCTTGACGAAAAAGGTGCCGACGATGCCCGTAAGCCCTGAGATGCCGTAGGCCACGTAAACCATCAGCGGAGGCAAATAAGAGAGCCGCATCTCCCGGCCGAGCGAGAGAATGTTGCGATCGATCCAGCTGAAGAATCTGCGTCCCATCCGGCAGGCGGTCAGCTCGAGATGATCGCGTCCGCTTCGATTTCGACCAGCATATCGGGGTCGATCAGCCGTTTCACTTCGACCATCGTGGTCGCCGGCTTGATGGAGCCGAACACTTCCCCGTGGGCCCGTCCGACCTCCTGCCACTGGTCGATGTTCGCCATGTAGATGCGGGTCCGGACCACATCGCTGAGCGAGGCGCCGGCTTGTTTGAGCGCCGCTTCGATGGTTTTGAAGGTCTGGATGGTCTGGGCGTACGGATCACCCTTGCCGACCAGGCCCGAGGGCGTCATCGCCGTCGAGCCGGACACCGAGACCGATTGTCCGACGCGCACCGCGCGAGAATACCCGATCTTGCTTTCCCACGGACCGCCGGTCGAGACGTTTTGTCTGCCCATTGCCGCTCCTTTGTGTATTAGGTCAGGGGAATTCGTGATGCGTTCCGTGCCAGCCAGGCGTCGAACGGCTGAAGGGCGGGGTTCAGACTCCTCGCGACCGCCGGATCGCGCGGCCCGCAAAACGCCTCGTTGAAGTCTCGTTTGACCTGAAACATGTTGCCCAGATCCTCCGCCCCGGGAAATCCGAAGCCGCGGTACTGCTCGGGGGTCACCGCGTGGTACCGAACGGGCTGGCCCAGCGCCTTGCTCATGGCCGCCGCCATCTCGAATCCGGTGAGTTGTTCCCCGGCCACCGCGACCGTCTTATCGATGTACGCCGGGCCTTGCTTGAAGATTCCAAAGGCACACTTGCCGATGTCTTCCGCCGCGATGCCGGGCAGCTTCTTGTCGGCCATTGGCAGCGTGAAGGCCAGCGTGCCGTCAGGGCCTCTCTTGGGCCCCATGCCGAAGAAGATCAGATTGTCCCAATAGAACGACGTGAGCAAGAAGGTGGTCGGCACGCCGCGCTTCCTGAATTCCTGGTCGGCCTCACCCTTCGAATCGAAGTGGGGCACCTTGTACTGACCCATCAACGTCGGCATGCGGTTGTCCGTCAGCGGCACCCACTTGCGCGTGTCTTCGAGCGTCGACCAGATCGCGTGTTGGACGGCGGCCGTCTTAGCCGCGTCCGCCTGTGCCTTCGCTTGGGCGTATTCTTTCTCGGGCGAGAAGTGTTCCCAAAAATTCGTCAGGCAGAAGACGCCATACGTTCCTGTAAACGCCCGTGTGAGGCTGGCCACGTCTTCCAGATCGGCCTTCACCACCTCGGCGCCCACATTGGCCAGCGCCTTCGCTTTATCGGAGTTTACGTCCCGCGTGAGCGCTCGGGCAACGAAGCCGCTGCCCGGATCGCCGAGGATCGCCCGTACCAGCCCGCCACCCTGCGCTCCGGTCGCCCCTACCACTGCGATGATTTTCTTGTCCATGATGTCCTCTTCTCTCACCCACGAAGGGGATGTTACCAGCGAAAAGGGTGGCTGTCCCCTCGACAGAACGATCCCGCCGCCGGCAGCCACCGCGCTTCAGCGCACGGGGTGACGCTTCCTAGACCGCTTTCGCGATGACCGAGACAGTCGAATAATAGACGGACCACCGTCGGGTATCGCCCGCATGCACCACATACTGTTCGATGTCCTGATCCGTGGCCATGCCGGTGGCGGTGTACTCCTTCCGCAGCACAATCGCGGATTCGGCCATCACGCGCGCTATCGGCGCGCCGCCTGAGCAGAGATGCATCAACGCTCGGCTGCGCTGAACCTCAAATCCCGCCGCCGCTAGCTTGCCGGGCAGGGTGAGGCCATAGGCGGGATCGAGCCCTGCATTGACGAACATCCGGCAGATTGCCTCATTGACTCGCTGATCTGCTGCGTCGTCGCCCGGATTGAGTCGCAGGGCCGAGGTGAAGTCTGGCTCTTCGAGTACGGCAAAACCCCCGGATCTCACGTGGCCCCGGATTTTTTTTAAGATGTCCTCATCCTGTTTGTTATGAATGAGGACATAGCGCGCGTGCAACACATCGACCGTCCCGTCGAGCGGCGCGGTCAACACATCTCCCTCGACGATGCGGTAGGGCGGTGACGAGCGGAGTCGAAGATGGGTGGTCTTTTTGTCCAGCGCAACAACCAGCCCTCCAGGACCGACTTGCTCACCCATCCACCGGGCGATGGAGCCGGCTCCGGCTCCCAGCTCCAGGCACCTCCACCCCTTGGCCACCCCCACTTGTTCTAGCAGATCGATCGTATCAGCATCCGCGGCCGCTTCGATCAGCTGCAGTCGCCGGAGCTCCCGATCTTCAGGTTTGTCGTCGAAGATGTAGCCGCTCATGCCAATGATCTTTCTACCAGGCCGTCGTGCTCGGCTTCACGTTTTTCGACAGGTCCACCGCGCGCCACAGATACCAGGCTGCGATCGTGCGGTGCGGTCGCCAACGCTCCCCATATCGTAACACCGCCTCAGGCGACGGCATCGAGCGGCGGCCGTAGGCCAGACGAAATCCGTTCCGCACCCCGAAGTCATCGACCGGCAACACGTCGGGTCGGCCGAGCGTAAAGATTAAGAACATTTCGGCCGTCCAGCGCCCGATGCCACGCACCACCGTCAGCCGTTCGACGATCGCGTCGTCCTCGAGCCGGGAGATCACGCGGCGCGAGGGCAACGTCCCGTCGAGCGCCTTCTCCGCCAGATCGCGGAGCGCAAGGAGTTTCGATCGCGAGAAGCCGGCGGCTCTGATCGACGGCTCGTCCATCGCCAACAATTGCTCCGGCGTGGGGAAGCGACGTTCCGGAAACAGGGCGACGAACCGCCGCACGATGCTCTCGGCGGCTTTTTCGTGCAGTTGTTGATAGGCGATTGCCCGGGCCAACGATTCGAAGGGGGTCCGCGTGCGTCTTGGGGACAGTGTGCAGCATCCCACCTCGCGGATGAGGCGCTGCATCACAGGATCGACCGTCGACAGGTGCCGGACCGCCTCCTCGAACGGCGTCACGCTTCACCGCACGAGAGCCGGTGGTCGCCCCCAGCGGGACGAGAACAGGAATTCCCGGACGGGCTTGCGCTCTCTGGGATTGTGCTCTCGTTTCTCAAGGTAGTCCGGAAGGAGTGAACGGTCGCCGGGATGTCCGATCGCGATCATGGCCACCGGTTCGAATCCGGGCGGGATCTCACACAAGGTGCGGGCCTTCTCGACGTCGAATCCCGCCATTTGATGAGCGATGAGCCCGCTCGCCGCCGCCTGGAGCACCAAATTCTCCGCGGCCAGTCCGACGTCGTGGAACGCGTGCCGATTCGGTTTCCCGTCATCCTCAAACTGCATGGCAGCCACGGACAGGATCAAGACCGGAGCCCGAAAGGCCCATTTCCGATTTCCTTCAAGCAGGCAGCCGAGCAGACGCTCATAGTCCTCCGGCTCCTGCTTTGTCGCCATGAGAAACCGCCAAGGCTGCTCGTTGCTGGAGGAAGGCGCCCAGCGAGCTGCTTCGAACAAGCTCTTTAACTTGTCCGGCTCGATCGGACGCTCCGCGTAGGCTCGCGGGCTCCAGCGCCGGGCGAGCAACTCGTGAATGGGCACGTCGGTCGTCGCGGGTTTTTCCATGTCGTCATCCCTCCGGCTTCTCCGCCTTTCGATCGGTCTCGGGACTCCAGCCGCCTCCGAGGGCCTTATACAACTGCACCACCGACACCAAGTGCAACCGCCGCGAGCCGGTCATGGCCAGTTCCGCCTCGAAGAGGTTGCGCCGGGCGACCAGGACGTCCAAATAATTCGCCAGCCCGCCTTTGTACCGCAATTCAGCCAGACGCAATGCCGATTGGAGCGCATTCACTTGTTGTTGCTGCGCTTCGTTTTGCTCGCGGGCGGTCTTGGTCGCGATCAACGCATCTTCGACCTCCCGGAACGCCGTCAGCACCGTCTGTTGATACTGCGCCAGCGCTTGCTTCGCTTGCGCCTCCACGGCGTCCTGTTGAAACCCGAGGGCCTGTGCGTTTAGCAACGGACTGGTAAATCCCGCTCCGGCTGCGCCGAACGAGGAGACGTCGGAGAAGATGTTTCGAATTTTCGGGTCCGCGGCGCCGAGCAATCCAGTCAGCGAAATCTTCGGAAATCGGTCGGCCTTCGCGGCGCCGATGCGCGCCGTGGCGGCTTCGAAATTACGGTCCGCCTGCAAGATATCGGGGCGCCGCTGGAGCAATTCCGACGGCAGCCCGGGCGGGACGGCCGGCGGCAGGACTTGTTGTCCCAGCGGTTTTCCGCGAGGGATGGCGAACGGCTTCCGGCCGAGCAGCACGCTCAGCTGGTTCTCCGCTTGCACCATGTTCCGTTCGAGTTCGGCCGCCCGCGCCGCGGCATTCGCCCGTTCCGCTTCGAACTGATCGGCGTCCAGCCGCGACGTCATGCCCTGACGCAAGCGGGCTTGCGCGATCCGAACCGACTCCTCCCAGGATTGCAACGTGCGCCTGGCGATATCGAGCTGAGCATCGAACTGCAGCAGATTGAAGTAGGCCTCCGCGACGCCGCCGACCAGCTCCAACACGACCGCCCGCCGATTCTCCTCCCGCGCCAGCAGATCCGCGCGCGCCGCCTGGTTCGTGCGCCTGATCCGTCCCCAGACATCCAGCTCCCAGGCCAAGTTTCCTTGCAGGTAGTAATTGAAGGGGTTGGCGAATCCTGGAAACAAGAACACGGTCTTGCGCCCGAACACCGGGGCATTGCCCGAGGCCGTGACGTTCGGCAAGAATTCGGTCCTGGCGATGAACGCGCGAGCCTGAAACTCTTCGACGGTCGCTACGGCCCGGTCCAGATCTTTGTTCTCGGCCAGCGCTTGACGCACCAAGGCCTGCAGCTGCTCGTCTTTCAACAACTCCCACCAAGGGAGATTGGCCAGAGACGGCGCGTCAGCGGCTGTCTCGGTCATGCGGAACTGGTCGCCTGTCTCGACATCGGGTTTCTGGTAGTCGGGACCTACCGCGCAGGATGCAGCCAGCAGAGAGGCGAGCAGTGCCGCGAGGGTTCGCATCAGGCCTCTCCTTCCGGCAGCATGGCCGATACGTCTGGCGCCGCCGTTCGTGCCACCCTGCGGCCGGTCAGCCGTCGGATCAAAACATAGAAGAGCGGCACGAAGAAGATGGCGAGAAAGGTCGCCGCCAACATGCCGCCGAGCACGCCGGTTCCGATCGACTGCCGGCTCGCCGCCCCCGCGCCGGTCGCAACGACCAAGGGAAACATACCGAAAATGAAGGCCATCGACGTCATGATGATCGGACGGAACCGCAATCTCGCCGCTTCGATCGCCGCCTCCATCAACGGCCGGCCCGCCTCATACCGGGTGTTGGCAAACTCGACGATCAGGATCGCGTTCTTGGCCGAGAGGCCGATCAAGGTCACGAGGCCGATCTGAAAGTAAATGTCGTTGGTGAAGCCCCGTATCCAGACGGCGGAGAGCGCGCCGAAGATCGCGAACGGCACCGCCAAGATGACGGCGAAGGGAACGGCCCAGCTCTCGAACTGTGCGGCAAGCACCAGGAAGACCATGAGGAGTCCTATGATGAACACTTGATTGGATTGGCCGCCGACGCGCCGCTCTTGAAACGAGATGTTGCTCCAATCGATGGCATACCCTTGCGGGACCAGGACTTCTTTCGCCACACGATCCAACGCATCGAGAGCCTGTCCCGAACTGTACCCCGGCGCCGCGGCGCCGAGCACCAGGGCCGTATTGTACCCGTTGAAGTGATTCACCGGATCGGGCCCGCTTTGGAATTCCGGGGTCACTACCGTGTTCAGCGGAATCATGTTCACGCCTTGCGCATTCTGCGCCCGCACGAAGATCTTGGAAATGTCCTGCGGCGTCGCCCGAAATTGCGGGTCCGCTTCCGTCTGGACGTGATAGATGCGCCCGAACTTGAGGAAGTCGTTGATGTAGAACGTGCCGAAGTAGGCCTGCAGCGTGTCGAAGATGTCCGAGATGGGGACACCCAAGGCCTTCGCGCGTTCGCGGTTCACGTTGGCGTACAGACGCGGAGCCGACACGCGGAAGTTCGTGCCGACTTGGCCGATGGCCGGCTCCTGCTTGGCGCGTTCGACGAATTGGTTCGCTACCATGGAGAATTTCTTGAAATCCCCGCCGCTCGGGTCCTGCAGCTGCGCCGAGAACCCGCCAACCGATCCGACCCCGCGCAGCGAGGGCGCGTTGAACGCCAGGATCAACGCTTCGGGAATCTTGGCGAATTCCCCGTAGGCTTGGCCGATCAAGGCCTGCACATGCTGGTGCGGCTCCTTCCGTTCATCCCAAGGCCGCAGCGGCACGAACATTGTGGCAGCGTTCGGGCCACGGGTACTGAACACGAAATTCTGGCCCGACAGGGCGTCCGTCGAATGGACGGCCGGGTTGGCCTGGAAGAACCGTTCGATCCGTTCGAGCACCGCGTCGGTCCGCTGTTTCGACGCGCCGTCCGGCAACTGCACGACCGTGATGAAGTAACCTTGGTCTTCTTCCGGTAGAAAGCTCCGCGGCAAGGTCATGAACATACCGGCCGATAACACCAGCACCAGGGCGAAGCCCACCATAGTCGCAACCGGGCGGGCCACCATCCTCGCCACCATGCTCGTATAACCTCGCTGCGTGCGGGCAAACGTCCGGTCGAACCACCGCCAGAAGCCGCCTCGGTCTCCCTGGTGCGGCACCAGCACCATGGCGGACAACGCCGGACTGAGCGTCAAGGCGACGAAGCCCGACACGGTGACGGAGATCGCGATCGTTGCAGCGAACTGCTTGTACAGGGCTCCGGTAATCCCGCCGATGAAGCCGACCGGGACGAACACCGACACGAGCACCAAGACGATGGCGATCACAGGAGCTGTCACCTCGGCCATGGCCCGTTTGGCTGCTTCCTTCGCCGAGACCCGGTCTTCCCGCATGTGGCGCTCGACGTTCTCCACGACCACGATCGCGTCGTCGACGACGATCCCGATCGCCAAGACCATGCCGAACAAGGTGATCGTATTGATCGAAAAGCCCAGCGCATAGAGTCCGGCAAAGGTCCCGATCAGCGACACCGGCACGGCGACCGCGGGGATGATCGTCGTACGCCAGCTTTGCAGGAACAGATAGACCACGAGCACCACCAACACCATCGCCTCGATGAGCGTCTTGACGACTTCTTCGATCGAGACTTCGATGAATTTGGTCGTGTCGTACGGAATGTCGTAGGACACACCGGCGGGGAAATCTTTGGCCAGTTCGTCCATTTGTTGCCGCGTCCGCCGCATCGTATCAAGGGCATTCGCGCCGGGAGAGAGAAACGTCAGAATGAACGTTGTGGGGCTGCTGTTCCAGCGGCCCTCCAGCGCGTAGGACTGGGCGCCGAGCTCAATGCGCGCCACATCTTTCAGCCGCACCAATGAGCCGTCTGGCAGGGCACGGACGATGAGCTCTTCGAACTCCTTCACGTCCGTCAGACGTCCCTTGGTGATGACCGGGATCGTCAACTCCGTGCCTTTCGGGGCCGGCTCGCGACCGATCGTCCCGGCCGGATAGTCACGGTTCTGCTCACGAATGATCGCGGCGATGTCCGTCGGGGTCAGGCTCAACCTTGCCATCAGGAGCGGATTCAGAATGATCCGCATACTGTAATTTTGCTG
>FRDC01003538.1_pt1 | contig 10373 bp, 7 predicted proteins | sample 1106171 | NCBI WGS metagenome assembly FRDC01 (sample SAMEA3930566, study PRJEB13176) | freshwater metagenome | biome: Drinking water system; feature: drinking water; material: water | place: Singapore | collected 2014-12-20
GTTCTCGCCGAGGAACAGGATGTCGAAATCCGGCACTTGGAAAATCGGCAGTATCAATTGGAGTCGCCGGGGGCGACGTTCCATGGCCGGGATCTCTTCGCGCCCGCCGCAGCCTGGCTGACAAAGGGCCAGCCGTCGTCTGTTTTCGGCGGGTTGATCGATGATCCTGTCAGGCTGCCGGTTGAATCCCCGGCCTGGTGTGAGCGCACGTTGGTCGGACAGGTTACCGGTATCGATCGATTCGGCAATCTCCTCACGGACATTACGGTGCGGCATTTGGACGATGCTCGCGCGGTGACCCAAGGGGGTACCCTCACGATTTCGATTGCCGGCAGCAGGATTGACGGACTGGTGAGCAGCTATAGCGAAGGCCGCACGGATCACCCTGCCGCATTGATCAATAGCAACGGCTTTCTGGAAGTGTTTATGAAGGAGGGGAGCGCGGCGGATCGAATACAGATACGTATCGGTGAACAGATACGCGTCGGATAGCCGGCGTCGTGAGGTCGGAACGGCTTCACCGGACAGATTTGAACGATGAGTGATGTGATCGGAACGTGTGGGCTGTCGTTTCAGCGGAATATCTGCAAGCCTCCCCAACTCTAGCCTTTTCATCCTTCGCTTCGAGGCCCTCCTGAAGAGGGGGGGCTTCCCCCCGGACGCTCAATAGGAGCCGCATGGACGAGCCGGTACACTCAGACCGGACCTGTCGACTTCGGCAGATCAAGGCAGGTGGTGCGCGTTCCAGAACGGCGGCCGATCAGCCACGGCCATCATGTTCTCCTGTCAGTGCAGTGAGGAGCGTACACGACAATGAACGGCGGACGTATTGTTGCATTAGATGCGGCGCGCGGGATTGCTATGCTGCTGGTCTGCCTGGCTCATTTCTGCGATGTCCACTTTGTGCGAAGTGTGGCGATCGACGGCTGGTTCGGTATCGGGCTGGCCCTTGTCGGTAAAGTGGCGACGCCGACATTCGTATTGGTGAGCGGCATTTTGATGGGGTACCAAGCGGAGGCTGCCGCCGGTGCCTCTCGGTTTCGAATGCACCTCCTCGACCGGGCCTTGTTTTTAGTGACCATCGGCCATCTCCTTATCGCGTTGTCGTTCACGCCCCGTTGGGGGGCGTGGAGAGCGCTGACGAGCGTGTACATTACGGATACCGTGGCCATCTGTGTGGTCGTCGGACTCTTTACAGTTCCTCATATCCATCGGAATGTTCGCTTTGTGCTGGGGGGGCTTTGTGCCGTGGGAAATTGGTTTGTGTGGCGATTCTGGCTTCCGCAAGATCCGGCGCTCTTGCCTATCAAGTCGCTGTTGCTTGGTCCTCCGGAAGGGAGTGACTCGATTCTGATATTCCCTATATTGCCGTGGCTGGGGTGGTATCTGGTGGGGAGCGCCATCGGTGAATGGCTCAACGGCGAGGGATTGTGTCATGTCTCACGCAGAAGTCGGCGACTCGGCGCCGCCGGATTCGGCATGGTCGCGCTCGCACTCGCACTGAAAGCGGGAATCATGCTTCATACCTCCGTGACGGGAGCAACGGTCGACCCGAGTTGGTATGGTCTCATTTCACCTTTTCAGAAATATCCACCCGGCCCCATCTATCTGCTGATCATGGGAGGGACTGCGTTGGTTCTCGTGAGTGCATTGCTCTCGCCAGCACAACCATCCTGGATCAGAAAATGTGCAATGCTCGCGGAACCGGTTGGCCGGAATTCTCTGGTGATCTTCATCGTTCAGTTTTACCTCTACTTCGCCGCCTGTGATTTATTTGTGAAGCAGGGAATGGTTGTGCCATTTGCTGTCTCGGTTGCTGCGTTTCTGCTCTCGCTCGCCTGGCTCTGGGTGGTGGCGCAGGTGTGCCACCGCTATCGGATCTCACGATTTCTGACGACCGGTCTCCCGGCGCTTCTGCCGTCGATGAAGGAGTCGAGGGTGTTCGGAGGGTTGCGACGGGCTGCTTGACATGCGGATCATGGCCCTTGTTTCCGTGTCGAATTCGGAGGACACGACAGGACGAAGTTACGGGGGTATTTGATTTGAGGCAGTCAACGCAGATGTTGTTCGATCTGATCGCACACGTGACCGGCGAAGGGGAGTGAGCAGGTGAAGGCCGGCGAGACGGCGTTCAATACGTGCATGGAGCGGTGATCGCCTTCCAGAACAAAGTCCATCTCCAGTTTCTTTTTTGTGATGTCGAGCAGTTGAGCCCTGATGCCGGGGCGTCCCCATTTCTGATAGGTCGATTCCGTCACGCCTTCGGCGAGTGTCGAGGCAAGCGCGACCATCCTGCTGCGGGAGTATTTGGCAATCTCTTCCATCGCGAGTCGCCGGTAGTCGAACTGCGCATTGGTCAGCAGGCCCAGTCCGCGGCCTGCGACCTCCATCATCTCACCCAGTTTGAAATTGCGGAGGCCCTCGTAATTCTCACGCCAGAATGCGGGAATGGCCGTGGGGCCGATCTTCGCTTTGCCGTCTGCGGTGATCGTGAAGTGCACGCCGAGAAACGGATTTCTGAGATCGGGGACCGGATAAATATTAGTGCGGAGTGCGCCAGGCGGTTCGTTTGAGTAGAGGTAGAGTCCTTTGAAGGGGAGGATCCGATATTTTTCCGAGAAGCCGTAATCGATCGCGATCTTGTCCGCGTACAACCCTGCGGCGTTGACGACATATCCGGCGGTAATCGTCTCTGAGTTGGTCCGGACTCCCTGATCGGTTCGGCTGACGTAGGCGGTGTCGAATCGTAGCTCGACTCCCTCCTGCATGGCATCGCGTTGCATGGCATCGACAACTTGCTGTGGATTCACTGTCGAGGTGCGGGGAGAGAAGAGCGCGCGCTCAAAGGTTTTGACGCGGGGTTCGATCTGTTTGGCTTCGGCTTCGGTCAGCTCCTGAATCTCGATGGCATTCGCCCGTCCGCGTTTCACCAGTTCGTCCAGGGAGGGAAGATCTGCGGCGTTTTTGGCGACGACGAGTTTGCCGCAGCGATTCAGCGGGATCTTTTTCGATTCGCAGTAGGCGGTCAGCTGTTCATTGCCGAGTCTGGTGAATTTGGCTTTCAGGCTGTCCGGGGAATAGTAAAACCCGGCGTGCAGCACGCCGCTGTTGCGCCCGCTGGCATGAGCGCCGCACGAGGGCTCTTTCTCGATCAGGATGATGCGTGTGTGCTTGTGGCGGGCCTTCAGTTCACGGGCGATGCTCAGTCCGATCACGCCGCCGCCGATGACCAGAAAGTCACAAGTCAGCATGAACCCTCGTGATGGCCTGATGGAGAATCCCGGTCATGCGCTGAAGTTCCCGCGGCGTCACGGACAGCGGCGGCATCAGGACGATGATGTTGCCCAGCGGTCGAAGGAGTAAACCCAATCGGCGTGCCTCCATCGTGACGCGGTGTCCGATCCGGGCCTGAAGGGGGATGGCTTCGCGGGTGGCCTTGTTCCGAACGAGTTCAATGCCGGCCATCAGGCCGCGCTGGCGGATGTCCCCCACGAGCGGCAGATCGGCAAACGGCTTGAGCAGGCGTTTCAAGAGGGTGATTTTCGGACGGAGTCCCGCGAGCGTGTGTTCTTTGCGGAAGATCTCGAGATTTGCCAGCGCCACCGCGCAGCCCAGCTGATTGCCGGTATAGCTGTGGCCGTGGAAAAAGGTTTTGAACTCCTCATATTTTCCCAGAAACCCACGGTAGATTTCTTCTGTCGTCAAGGTCGCGGCCAACGGCATATAGCCGCCGGTGAGGCCCTTGCTGATGGCCATCAGATCCGGGGTGATGCCTTCGTGCCGGCAGGCGAACATTGTTCCCGTGCGGCCGAACCCTGTTGCGACTTCGTCGGCGATGAGCAGGACATTGTATTGAGTGCAGAGCTCGCGGATGCGTTTCAAATAGCCGGGCGGGGACATGATCATGCCGGCCGCGGCCTGGACCAACGGCTCGATGACGAATCCGGCGATCTCGCGATGCCGGGTTTTGAGCAGCTGTTCGACCGGATCAAGACAGGCCATCCGGCAGGAGGGATACGTGAGTGCGAGCGGGCAGCGGTAACAGTAGGGGGGCTCGGCGTCGAGCGTGGGAAAGAGAAGAGGCTTGAATCTGGCGTGAAACAGTTCGATGTTGCCGACACTGATCGCGCCGATCGTATCGCCGTGATAGGCCAGCTTGAGATGAAGGAACGTGTGCTTGGGACCGGCCTCGGGATGACGTTGCTGCCAGTATTGCACGGCCATCTTCAGGGCGACTTCCACGGCAGTGGACCCGTTATCGGAATAAAACACCCGCTTCAGCCCTTTCGGCGCAATACGGATGAGTTCGCGTGCGAGCCGGATCGCCGGCGGATTCGACAGGCCGAGGAAGGTGGAGTGCGCAATCTTGCCGAGCTGGCTCTTTAGGGCGCGGTCCAGGACCGGGTGGCGATGCCCATGAAGATTGACCCAGATCGAAGCGGTGCCGTCCAGGTAGGTCTTCCCCTCTGTATCGATCAGCGTTGAACCCTTCCCGCGTTCGATAATGAGCGGGGTCTCCTGCTCCCATTCCTGCATCTGGGTGAAGGGGTGCCAGAGATATTGCCGATCCCAGTGCGCAAGGGAGTTCACCGGAGAGAGTTTCTTGTTCATGCTGCGTGAGCCAGAGACTGAAGCAATCAGGAGGCTGATGACCGAAGTCATCGAAAGAGTTGGATGATGTGGGGCGGATTATACGGGCGGTTCATCGCTTTGACAACCCGGGAGGCAGTTACTATAATGAACCGATTTTTTTCTGAAAAGAGCTGGATTTGCAAAGCCTTATACGAAACTTCTCGATTATCGCCCATATTGATCACGGTAAATCTACCCTCGCTGACCGGCTCCTGGATGCGACCGGCGCTGTGACCGCCCGAGAGGCCAAGGAACAGATCCTTGATGCCATGGATTTGGAGCGGGAACGCGGCATCACCATCAAGGCGCATGCGGTGGCCATCCGGTACAAGGCCAAGGACGGGAAGACCTACGATTTGCATCTGATCGATACCCCGGGGCACGTCGACTTCACGTACGAAGTCTCGCGCAGCCTCGCGGCCTGCGAAGGCGCCCTGTTGCTGGTCGATGCCACGCAGGGAGTGCAGGCGCAGACCATTGCCAATGTGAATCTGGCCATGGCGAATAATCTGACCATTATTCCCGTCATCAATAAGATCGATCTGGCGAGCGCGGACGTCGAAGGGACCAAGAATTCCATTTCCGAAGTGTTGCAGCTGGATGCCAGCAATGCGATGCCGATCAGCGCCAAAGAGGGCAAAGGGGTGCCGGAGGTGCTCGAAGCGATCATCGAGCGGATTCCGCCGCCGTCGGGAGATCCAGCCGCTCCGCTAAAAGCGCTCATCTTCGATTCCTGGTTCGACAATTACCAGGGTGTCATCGTGCTCATCCGCGTGGTGGACGGGGAAGTCCGGCCCGGCATGAAAATCAAAGTCATGTCCAACGACCGGGTGTTCGAAGTGATGGAAGTCGGCAAATTCATGCCGAAGCGGACGAAGACGACGCAGCTGCTGACGGGGGAGGCCGGCTATCTGTGCGCGAACATGCGTGAAGTGGCGGACGTCAAAATCGGCGACACGCTCACCGACGCCGCGCGGCCGACGAGCACGCCGTTCCCGGGCTACAAAGAAGTGAAGCCGCTGGTGTTCTGCGGGCTCTATTCGACCGACACGGCCAAGTACGAAGATCTGCGCGACGCCCTCGTCAAGCTGCGATTGAACGATTCGTCGTTCGTCTATGAACCGGAGACGTCGCTGGCGCTGGGCTTCGGTTTCCGGTGCGGCTTCCTCGGGCTGCTGCACATGGAAATCATTCAAGAGCGCCTGGAGCGGGAATACGGGCTCACGCTGATCACGACCGCGCCCACTGTGGTGTATCGCGTGCTGACGACCAAAGGCGATGTGCTGGAAATCGACAATCCCGCCGAGCTCCCGGAGCCCAGCAGCATCGAGTCGTTCGAGGAACCGTTCATCCTGGCCACGGTGATTACGCCTGAACGGTATATGGGGGCGATCCTGAAGCTCTGCCAGGAGCGCCGCGGCATTCAGCGGGACATCCACTTTCTCGATCCGACGCGCGTCGTCATCAGCTATGAGATGCCGCTCAACGAAGTGATTCTGGATTTCTACGATAAGCTCAAGTCGCGCACGCAAGGCTATGCGTCGCTGGACTACGAACTGCTCGGCTATCGAGAGTCCGATCTGGTGAAACTCGATATCCTGCTCAACGGCGAGGCGGTGGACGCCCTGTCTTTCATCACCCATCGCGACCGTTCGATCTATCGCGGGCGGCAGATGGCGGAGAAGATGAAGGAGTTGATCCCGCGCCAGATGTTTGAAATCGCCATTCAGGCGGCGATCGGCACGAAGATCATCGCGCGCGAGACCATCGGGGCCATGAAGAAGAACGTTATCGCCAAATGTTACGGCGGCGACATCTCGCGGAAACGGAAGCTGCTGGAAAAGCAAAAAGAGGGCAAAAAGCGGATGAAGTCGGTCGGGAGCGTAGACGTGCCTCAGGAAGCCTTCCTGGCGCTGCTGAAAGTAGGGGATGAATGAGCATCGACCCGACTCCCCCCAATGTGGAAAATGTCACGGCTGCTCCTCCGGCTGCGGCCCAGGCCGAAGCTCCGGCGGCAGGCGAGGTCCGTCAGAGCGGGAAGTCTATTGTCCGTGAATATGCCGAAGCGATCGTCGTTGCGATGCTCCTGGCGTTCGCCATCCGGGTGTTCGTCGTGCAGGCATTCAAGATTCCGTCCGGGTCGATGATTCCCACGCTGTTGATTGGCGATCATATCCTCGTCAGCAAGTTGTCCTACGGGCTGCAATGGCCGACCGACTGTAAGCTGCAATGGAACTTTCCGCCGGTGAATTGCTACACGTCCACTAACGTCATGCCGTTCGGCAAGCCGCAGCGCGGCGATGTGATCGTCTTTCGCTTTCCAGAAGATGAGGAAAAGGATTTCATCAAGCGGATCGTCGGCACACCGGGCGACACCGTCCAGATCCGCAATAAGCAGATTTTTGTCAACGGCGAGCTGCTCGACGACCGGGCCTTCACCCAGCGGATCGACCCGGGTATCATCGACAGCACGATCAATCCCCGCGACAATTTTGGTCCCGTGACGGTGCCCGAAGGATCCTATTTCGTCATGGGCGACAACCGCGATCAGAGCCTCGACAGCCGGTTCTGGGGCTATGTGCGGGAGGAAAAAATCCGCGGGAAGGCGTTCAGGATCTACTGGTCCTGGAGCGGCCACGGCCAGTGGACCGAATGGGTCCGATGGGATCGGTTCGGCAAAGCGATTCAGTGAGCGGCGGATACCGGCCGTATCCGAGCAAAAGCCTGCCGGATTGCTTTGAGGTTCTGATCCACGCAAGCAGCCGCACTGGCAGTGGATCTGACAGGAGCTCAACGAGACCGGTTCGGCAACGCCTTTCAACGATCTGCCAATAGAGGGACGCGCACGTCATGGCTCCGCAGACTCCACAGAATCAATCCGTGTCACAGAAGGCGCTTCGCCAATATCTCCAGCGATTTCCGCAGGCCAGTCTGCTGGTCATCGGGGATTTGATTCTCGATCATTATGTGATGGGGCGGGTGAGCCGGATATCTCCCGAGGCACCGGTGCCGGTCGTGCACGTCGAGTCGGAGACCTTGCGCTTGGGCGGCGCGGCCAACGTCTTCAACAACATCCTCGCTCTCGGCGGGAAAGCGGATTTATGCGGGGTGATCGGGGCCGATGAGAGCGGACGGTTGCTGCTGAAAGAGCTGGGCAAGTCTCGTTCGGGCCGCGGCGGGGTCATTATCGATCACGACCGCCCGACCACGCGCAAGAGCCGGGTCATCGCGCACAATCAGCAGATCGTGCGCTACGACATGGAAGGGCGCCAGGAACTTAAAGGGACGCTTCAGAAGCGACTGCTGCGCTACGTCGAGTCGCGGATTCGCGAGCTGTCCTGCATCGTCGTCTCGGATTACGCCAAGGGCGTCGTGTCGGCGGCGCTGATGACCGAGCTCACGCGAATGGCGGCATTGCGCAAGATTCCGGTCATTGTTGATCCCAAGGTTGAACATTTCGGTTACTACAAAGGCGTGACGGTGATTACGCCGAATCATCTGGAAGCGACGCAGGCTGCTGGCCTGCATGGCGATGATGATCACACTATCAATGAGGCCGGCGCCGTGATCCGCCAGCGGCTGGGGTGCCGGTCCGTGCTCATCACCCGCGGTGAAAAAGGAATGAGTTTGTACGAGGGAGAGGGCACATCCTGGCATCTTCCGACACAGGCCCGGCAGGTCTATGATGTGACGGGGGCCGGCGATACGGTGATCGGCACTCTGGCGTTGGCGCTGGCGACCGGTGCGAATATGCGGGAAGCGGCGACCTTGGCCAATCATGCGGCCGGCATTGTCGTGGGCATGGTCGGCACGGCGACCGTTTCACCCAAGCAGCTCTTGGAGGCAGTGGGCAATGGCTAAGCTGTTGCCGTCAGTGACCGTCGTGATTCCGGCCCGCTACGGGTCGTCGCGGTTTCCCGGCAAGCCGCTGGTCAAGCTGGCCGGCAAGCCGATGATCCAGCATGTCTATGAATGTGCGGTGGCCTGCCGTTCCGTGAACGAAGTGCTGGTGGCGACGGATGACGAGCGGATCAAGCAGGCCGTCGAACAGTTCGGCGGCCGGGCCATCATGATGGGTGGCGAGTACCGGACGGGCACCGATCGGGTTGCGGCGGTGGCTCGGATGTTTGCAGGGGAGTGCTTTCTCGATCTGCAGGGGGACGAAATCCCGCTGAACCCGGAGTTACTGTCGGATCTCATCGCCCCGTTTCTTCAGAGCGGGGCCGAAATGGGCACATTGAAGCGCAAGATGGATGCGACCGACGATCTGCAGAACCCGGGGATCGTCAAAGTGGTGACGGATGCCAAGGGCTACGCGCTGTATTTCTCGCGCGCGCCGGTTCCGCTGGTGCGGGACGATCCAAGCCGGCGCGTCGTGAGCGGCCTGCATCACATCCATCTCGGGGTCTATATCTATACGAAGGAAACGCTGCTGCGGTTTGCGGCGATGAAGACGGGTGTACTGGAAGATGCGGAGAAGCTGGAGCAGTTGCGCGCGCTCGAAAACGGCGTCCGTGTGCGCGTCTGGGAGACGTCCTATGCCTCGCTGCGCATCGATGCGCCCGAGGATGTGCCTGAGGCCGAAGAGAAATTACGGCAGTACGAATCCCTGAAGCGGGAACTCAACCTCAACCGGGCCGCACCGAGCCGATGATGGGGGCAGCCATGAGCAAGTTTATTTTTGTGACCGGGGGCGTGGTCTCGTCGCTGGGGAAAGGACTGGCCTCGGCGTCGATCGGCAATCTGCTGGAGAGCCGAGGGCTCAAGATCACGTTCTTGAAGCTCGACCCGTACATCAACGTCGATCCGGGCACGATGAATCCCTATCAGCACGGCGAAGTCTTTGTCACTGAAGACGGCGCCGAGACGGATCTCGACCTGGGGCATTACGAACGGTTCACCTCGCTCTCGCTGACGAAGGAAAGCAATTACACCACGGGGCGGATTTACAATTCCGTCATCACGAAAGAGCGGCGGGGCGATTACCTCGGCGGCACCGTCCAGGTCGTGCCGCATATCACCGACGAGATCAAGCAATGCATCATGCGGATTTCGCAGGGGATCGACGTCACGATCGTCGAGATCGGCGGGACCGTCGGCGACATTGAAAGTCTGCCGTTTCTGGAAGCCATCCGCCAGATGCCCTACGACGTGGGCCGCGACAATGTGTTGTACGTCCACCTGACGCTGGTTCCGTACATCGGCGCGGCCGGCGAATTGAAAACCAAGCCGACCCAGCATTCCGTGAACAAGCTGCGTGAAATCGGTATTCAGCCGCATATTTTGTTGTGCCGCACCGATCGGTATATTCCGCCGGAGATGAAGGCCAAGATCGCGATGTTCTGCAACGTCGAGAAGGATGCCGTCATCACCGCCAAAGACGTCGAAACGATTTATGAAGTGCCGATCGTCTTCCGGAAGGAAGGCCTGGACGAACTCATCGTCCGGCAGCTGCATATCGAGACCGGTCCGCCGAATCTGCGCGAATGGGATGCGATGGTGCAGAAGATCAAGCATCCGAAGCACGAGATCTCCATCGCGCTGGTCGGCAAATATGCGGGGCTGAAGGAGTGCTACAAGAGTCTGGCCGAGGCGCTGGTGCATGGCGGTATCGACCATGAGACGAAGGTCAATATCACCTGGATCGAGTCCGAGGACGTCGAGCGCCAGGGGACCGAGCGGATCCTGCGCGAGGCCGACGGGATTCTGATTCCCGGCGGGTTCGGGACGCGCGGGGTCGA
>FRDC01004617.1_pt3 | contig 10371 bp, 13 predicted proteins | sample 1106171 | NCBI WGS metagenome assembly FRDC01 (sample SAMEA3930566, study PRJEB13176) | freshwater metagenome | biome: Drinking water system; feature: drinking water; material: water | place: Singapore | collected 2014-12-20
AAGGGTGACAAGCTCGACAAGCCGGTGACCTTCCGCGGCGGCGCCGAGAAGGAAGGATACTATCGCTTACAGTGCGATCAGCACGAGTTCATGCAGTCGTTCTTCCTCCCGGTCTCCAATGCCCACTTTGCGGTGGTCAAGGATGACGGGACGTTCGAACTCAAGGACGTGCCGGCCGGCAAGCACAAAGTGGTGGCCTGGCATCCGTTCGCGGCCAAGGGCAAGAAGGTCGAGTTCGAAGTGGAAGTTCCGGAAGGTGGAAAGGCTGATCTCAAGGCTGAGATCAAGTAATTCAGCCAAACGGTTCTGACGGGTTCCCCGTCATCGAAGGGCAGCGGAGTCATCCGCTGCCCTTCGTGTTTTGTGCTGTTCCTCAGGAGCGGGCCCGCCTTGCCTTTCACTTTCTGAACTGGGTAAGATGCCGTCTTTCAAGATCTTTTTCTTGAGAGGACGGGTGTGTCTCGAGAGCTATCGCTCGCCGAAATCTTCCAGCTGGGTTACTACTGGGAGACCAAGATCCTTCTGACCGCGGTCAGGTTGGATGTCTTCACCTCGCTGGATGGCAAGCCGAGGAGCCTTGCCGATGTTGCCGGCCGGCTGGAGGTCCACGGGCCGGCTCTCGGTCTTCTGCTCAATGCCCTCGTCGCCATACGGTTGTTGGCCAAGGAGGGGGACCTCTACCGCAACTCATCGACCGCAGAGAAACACCTGGTTCGGCACTCGCCGCAATACATCGGCCACCTGCTACTCCTCCATGACGCCGAATGGCACAATTGGGGCAAGTTGGAGGAGACGATTCGGACCGGCAAGCGCCTGGTCGACCGCCATGTCTTTGAAACGGATCCGGAGCTGGGCACGAACGTGCTCGCCGTGCTGCATCGTATCGGCCAGCAAAGCGGTCCTGATTTCGCCAGGCGGTTGCTGTTGAACGGCCCAGTCCGGATGCTCGACCTCGGAGGGGGTGCCGGGACCAATGCGATCGCCTTCTGTCAGGTGTATCCTGAACTCACGGCCACGGTGTTCGACTTGCCCGAGACTTTGCGGCTGACGGAAAAAACCGTGAAGGATGCCGGGCTCGAGTCCCGTATCTCGTTCCTGCCCGGTGATTTCAATCGTGACGCACTCGGCGGGCCCTACGATCTCGTGTTGATGTCCGACATCCTGCACTACCAAACCTTCGAGACCAACGAAGCCTTAGTGAAGAAAGTCTTCGGCCATCTTGCGCCGGGTGGACGGCTGATTATCAAGGACCGGTTCCTAGACGAATCGGGGACGGGGCCGGCCTGGACCACGGCTTTTGCCGTGCATATCCTTGTCAATACGCAGCAGGGTGGCTGTTATCAGACGGCCGAGGCCATTCAATGGATGACTCGAGCCGGATTTGCTAGCGCAATGGAAATTGAAAAGACGGCAGTGGTGCAAGGGGTGAAAGCGTAAGAGGACGTCAATCGTCATCCGTCAATCGGTTCAGAAGACCTCCCATACGTTTGACGAATGACGGTTGACGAGCAAGGCTGCAATGGATTGGTTGAAAGACCCGGGGTTTCTCGGCACCCATGCCACGATCGGGGCGGACTTGAGCCAGCTCATGGCGACGCTCTTTACGGGCCTGTTCATCGTCGGCTGGTTCCAGGCCCGCCAGCGCAAGGCCGATGCGCATCATTGGCTGATGTTCGGCGGCATGATCGCCATGCTCTCGTTCTTCGTCGCCTACTACCTGTTTCGCCAACTCGGTGTGCTGGCCGTCGAAGGAAAAGAAGGATTCGGCGGCTCGCAGGCTCTCTATGACTATGTCTTTATTCCTGTACTCACCGTGCACATCATCCTGGTCATCATTGGCCTGGTCATGGCGGTCTACATGATCGTGTTGGGGTTCCGCTCCCAACAATTCGTCGCGGGCGTCCGCTCCTTGAACGAATCGCTGTTGCAAACGTCCTGGAAAAAAGTCACGACGATCTTTGGCGTGATCGCGGCGGTCGTCATGGGGCTGTTCCTCACCCGAGTGGCTTCGGCAGGATTTTCCATGAGGAAGATGGAGGTTTATCTCGGCCTCCTGTTGTTGGTCGCGATCGTGTTTGCGATCGAAATGGCGATCCAACGGATTTGGCCGAACGGGGCCCGCCGCCATCGCGCGTTGGGCCGATTCACCATGATCATCTACTGCATACTCTTTGTGACCGGCACGTTCACGTACACGATGCTCTATATCCTGTATCCTGGGAAAATTGGATGACGCAGAAAAGTGCTGAGTGCTGGGTGCTAAGTGCTGAGTCTTCCGCGAGCGCGAAGCGTTTACGGAATCCCTCCGATCTCCGAGCTCAACTCTTGCGACTTAGCACTCAGCACTCGCTGCTCAGCACTGGAGTCTGTTGATGCTGACCTGCGGTTGCGGACGCTGGATGCACACCGAAGGAATCGAGGAGCGCGCCTACACAGACGGCACGTTGCAATGGTTCATTCGCAGCGAGTGCCGCGGGTGCGGACTGAAAGTCGGGGTGGATGTGCCGGCTGGGCAGATGAATGGGCTTGTCGACCGGGTGATGTGGACGGACGAGGCACTGCATCGGCTCGATCGGCTGCCCCCCTATGTGGCGCCGCTGTACCAGGCCGAAGTCGAGCAGGACGTTAAGGCTCGCGGTGAACGAGTTGTGAGTTACGACAGCTTGCTGCGGCCGCGAACCGGCGAGCGGATCGAGTGGGAGCCCGAAGCGGAACGGCGATTGGATCGGGTCCCGGCTCCTGTGCGCGCGATGGCGAAGATCGAGCTTGAGCGGACGGCAGCAGATCGTGGACAGACGAAGATCACCGTGGCGCTCATGGAAGAGATCAAGGCGAAGTATTTTGGGATGGGAGCGAAGAGCTGAACGGGTCCTGTCGTCGATCACTGCTCGTCCTCGCACCCAGCCCGGTGTAGGGACCCCGCTGCGGGCGAGCAAGCGATCGACGCTACCCGCTCAGCGAGGAGTAGGAGAGAGAGAAAGAAAGAAGATGCTGCATCGGATGGCGCTGCGAGTATTGCCGAGTCTCACGTTGGCCGTGACGGAGGACGCTGTCCGGAAGAAGAAGCGCTTCGTGATGTTCGTGCCTGGTCTGGTGGCGTTTGGCGTCTATCGCGTGGCGAAGCACGTTCTCCCGCTGACGGAGCCGCTCGTGCTGCTCGTCGTGAGTGGGTTGGTCGGGCTGGCCACGGCACTCGCCGCCTATCGCGTCGGGCGAGGTGCCGATTGGAAGACCGTACAGCGGGAAGATGGCAGCAAACTGCTCCGCTGGATGGCCGGATGGGTCGGATTCGTCTACGCCATACAACTGTCGTTGCTCGTACTTGCGCTGCTGTGGCTCGTTGGCTACGACTATCTGAAACATCCGGACGGCCCGGCGATGATGGCGATCATCATTTCCTGCACGGCGGTCGCGCGTGATGCGTTTGAGATCGGTCACGTGCGCAAGCTGGCCTTGCTCGGTCGGCCCTTTCCGACATTTCCTAACGGGGTGCCCTTGCGTCAATTGGTGGCGAGCCATCCGGCACGGCTGGGTCCTTGGAGCGCGGCAGGAATGGTGATCGGGGCCGTCGCAGCTTTGTGTGGGCAGGTGACGACTGGGAACCAAGCTTCCGCGCTCGTCCAACTGTCTGCCGTGACGATGCTCGGAGGCGCGATCGCGCTCGGCTCCTATTTCAGCGGGCTGAGACCGCAGGTGTCCTGGATGAGCAGTCTAATCCAGACCAAGCCCAGTGAGTTGCTGAAGTATTGGTGGTGGCCCGGCCTGGCCTTCGCCTCGACGTACTATCTGGTTGCAGCCGGCATCGTGATTTTCTTGCTGAAGCAACCGGGAATTCCCACGGCCTTCGCCATGGTCAGTGGCGCACTCGTGACCGGGCTCATGGCCACGTATGGATACTACCTGGGACATCGTCGGCAGATCGAAGAGCAGCAGGGGCAGAGTCTGAGTCCCTCGTTACTGCGCTGCCCGTTCGTGATGGGAATTCTCGGAAAGTCCTCTGGCTTGGCGAGGCCGGTTGTGGCAACGCCTGGATCGAAAGCATAGAGCGATGAACAAGCGGACTCTTCTGTGGGTAAGCCTTGTATCGGTCGTTGCGACGGTGATCCTGCTCGCGCCGACTCTTGAGTTGAACCTGTGGGCGGAAGAGACGACGGACCTGTATTTCAACACGCCCGGTCAGCCGCAGGGGCCGACGGCGCCCTCGCCGACCGAAACGTACTACCCCCGTGTGGGGTCGTTCGATAGCCGGTTGCTCGTGTGGTTCGTGACGCAGCAGCACACCTATTTCGGCGGGTTCGTGTTGGCGCTTCCGCTCTTCTGCGCCTTGCTGGAGTTTGTGGGATTGATGACGAAGAAGCCGGCCCTGTCCCTGCGGTACGACGGGCTCGCCCGCGATTTGGCGAAGGTGGCGCTGCTGGCGCTGTCGGTGACCGCCGTCGTGGGAAGCCTCATGCTGGGGATGTTCATCTACCTCTACCCCAGTTTCATGAAATACATGGGGGGGACGTTCAAGGCCTTCATGCCGGCCTATGCGATCGTGTTCGTCGGAGAGTCGCTCTTACTGATTCTGTATTACTACAGCTGGAATCGCATGGCCGAACCGGGGCTCAAGTGGATTCACGCGGCGATCGGAATTTTGACCAACATTTTCGGCACCGCCCTGCTGGTATTGGCCAATTCCTGGTCGGCCTTCATGATGGCTCCGGCCGGCGTCGATGCGCAGGGCAGATTTCTTGGAAACGTCTGGCATCTGCTCCATTCGGCGCTCTGGAATCCCCTGAACGTGCATCGTTTTCTGGCGGATATCATGTCCGGCGGCGCCGTCGTCCTGGCCTACGCCTGTTATCGCTTCTTTACCAGCAAGAGCGAGGGAGAACGCGCCTACTTCGATTGGGTCGGCTACATTTTTCTGTTCGTGACCGTCTGCGCGTTGTTACCGATGCCGATCGCCGGCTATTGGCTGATGCGTTCCGTCTACGCTTTCAGTCAGAACATGGGCGTGACGATGATGGGCGGCTTGCTGACCTGGTTGTTCGTCGTGCAGGCTTTGCTGATCGGGGCGCTGTTGCTGGGTGTGAACTATTACATCTGGCAAAGCATGGCCCGCATCAAAGGGGGAGAGCGATACCAGTCGTACTATCAGTTCATCCTGGGCGCGCTCATGCTGGCGCTGTTCATTTGGCTGACGCCCCACACCGTGATGATGTCCGGAAGTGAATTGAAGGCCATGGGCGGGGCCCAACATCCTGTCGTCGGAAACTATGGCGTGATGTCTTCCAAGAACGGGGCCATCAACGTGATGATTCTGTTGACGGCGCTGAGTTATCTCTACTACCGGCGTGCGAACAGGACCATGACGGTTTCATGGGTCAGGACCGGTAACATGCTCATCGCGGTGCTCTTTGCCGTCGGCATCCTGCACGTCACCTGGTTGTCGGTATACGGCTTCTACTTGCCGGCCAAGATTCGCGTTGCGTTGTCCGGGCCTCAGGCCGTGACGACCTTTACGGTGATCCTGGTGGGTCTGTTGATCAATCGGGCGATGTTGAAGGGGGCGATCGTTCATGGCCCGATTCAATGGGGGAAGATGCCTATCCGTGGCATGGTCGGATTGTTCGGGCTGGCCGCGGCGTTCACCTGGGTCATGGGACTGATGGGCTACATCCGCTCCTCCGGCCGCCTAGCCTGGCACGTGAGCGACCTCATGGCGGACGTGTCCCCCTGGGCCTTTACCCCTGATCTTGAATTCGCCGCCAAGATGGTGACACTCAATATGGTGGTGTTCTGGGGGGCGGTCTTTGTGTTGTTCTGGATGTGTCAGCGTGGACAGCAGCAGGAGATCACCAAGGAATGGTTCGAGGAGGTGCCGCAGCCGTTGGCGCCGACTCAGGAAGCGTCATAGAGAGTCATAGAGAAAGGTTATGAGAGCAATGGGGATGCGGAACGTGCGTCGTTGGTGGATGATGGGAGTGTTGGCTGCCGGGTTGTACATGAGCAGTGTGCCGGCACATCCCGTCATGGCTCAGTCGCTGGTGCTGGAGGATTTCAAAGCGAAAGAAGCGGACGGATTCCCGTCCAACTGGGACCACGAGAACCAGCGCAGTCAGACGAAAGGACGCGACGCCTACAAGGTGCAAACCGACGCAGACTCGGCGTTTCTGGCCGCCAAGGATGCGGGGCAGCGGATCAAGAAGAAGAAGATCGATTGGGACCCGAAGGCTTATCCGGTCCTGACTTGGCGTTGGCGGCTGAACAAGGCCGCGACCGGCGCGGAGCCGTTGGCGGCGATTTACGCCTCGCTCGACACGGATCTCATGTTCATTCCGGTATTCACCAAATACGTATGGAGCGCCACGAAACCCGAGGGCACCCTGACCGAAGGCGGGATGTTCAGCGGTTCGGAGATCGTCGTGCAAAGCGGGACGAGAGAACTCGGACAATGGTTCGAGGAGCGGGTCAACGTCTATGAGGATTTCAAACGTATCCACCAACACGAGCCGGCTGCCAAGGCCTGGGGAATCTCGATCATCGCCGGTCCGGGTGTCGAGATCGATTTCGGCCCCCTCGTCGCGACCGCCGGCAAGTAAAGGTTCACTGAATCACGGCACCAATGGAACCTTCTGCAATCGTCCGCATGCCGACCGAAAGAATCGTCGACATCGCCTTCGGCCTGGCGGTCATGGGGACCGTCGGCACCTTGATCGGCTACATCATGGGCGGAGGGCTCCTGCCGGTCGCCATCGTGCTGGGGCTGGCCCTGGGGGCGGTCATCGGGTTTCTCGGTGGTCGTCGTTTTCTCGTCAGCATCCTGATCGGAACGGTTCTTGGCGGGCTGCTTGCCTGGCTCGTTGCCGGGACCGAGCGTATCTGGGTCGGCGCCGGTGCGGGAGCCGCGATGGGCGGATTCCTCGGGGTGCAGGTGTCGATGTTGCTCGATGTTAGAGCGGCGCGAAAGCTGGCCCAGGCCGGTGCCGATCAACCCCCGCAGTCGTAATCGTCATCAGAGGACCTTATGGAAAATAAAGGTGTGCTGGTCGGATCGATCATCTTCGTGTTCGCGTCGTTTTTCCTGATGATGGGTCTCTTGGTCTATGAGGATTACAAGTCGAGGCAGATGAAGGAGTTGGCCAAGTCCATCAAATCGGAGAGCCGGCCGGTAGCCGGCAGCGGCCCGGCACAAGACTTTTCGATGTACAAGACCCGCATGGGAGACGAAGGGCGTGAGATGGTCCAGATTCCGGAAGGCCCGTTTACGATGGGGAGCAACGACGGCGATCCGGACGAAGTTCCGGAGCATCAGGTCTTCTTGAAGGCGTTCTTCATCGATCGAAAGGAAGTGACGCAAGAAGAGTATACCCGGTTTGCCAAGATGACGAAGCGCCAGATGCCGCGCATCGAGGTGTTTGAAGACGACCAGTCCAAGTTGCTGAAGCCTGAGTTTGCGGCCATGAGTGTGTCATGGGACGAGGCCGTGGCCTATTGCAAATGGGCCGGGAAGCGGTTGCCTACTGAAGCCGAGTGGGAAAAAGCCGGCCGCGGTGAGGGCAAGCGGCGATATCCCTGGGGGGACAAATTCTTGTCGAATGGAGCCAATGTCGATGGCAGTGAGGACGGCTACAAGTACCTCGCGCCGCCAGGATCGTTTGAGGTCGGACGCAGCCCGTATGGCATTTATGACATGACGGGAAACGTGGCGGAATGGGTGGCAGACACGTACGACGAGCGCTTCTACAAGAAGTCGCCCTACCGTGATCCCAAGGGGCCGGAGGACGGAGATCTCAAGGTCGTGCGAGGAGGGTCGTGGCGGGAGACGGAGCATAACGCCAGGCTGTCCAAGCGATTCGCGGCCAAACACTGGCGAACCGATATTACGATCGGTATCCGCTGCGCGAGCGACGTCGACGCGGGAGGCAATCCCGCCAATTCCTAGTCGCCATGCTGGAAACGAAATTCAAGGTCGCCTTCCTGCTCGTCATTCTCGCCTTCGCAGCCTTTCCCATCATGGGCATCCTTCGCGGGACGACGCTGACACCGTTCGAAACGGAGCCGGCGGACCGCACGGATGTCGTGCAGATGGAACCGGAGCCCTCTTCGGGGGAGCAGCCGGTCGTGGAAGAGATGGTGGAGATCCCGGCGGGTCCGTTTATCCGAGGGACCGGCAGCGGAGGATTTGACGAGCGGCCCGAACGCACGATCTATCTCGATGCCTTCGCGATCGACCGGTATGAAGTGACCAACCACCAGTACCAGCAATTCATTGCGGCGACAGGGCACCGGAAGTCCGGTCCACCATCACGCTACGCCAAGAGCATCGGGCGCATGCGGGGGGTGAATCAGCCGGTGGTCTATGTGTCCTGGGACGATGCGTCCGAGTACTGCAAGTGGAAGGGCAAGCGGTTGCCTACGGAAGCGGAGTGGGAAAAAGCCATGAGGGGTACGGATGGCCGGCTGTGGCCCTGGGGCAATCAGGAACGGTCGAACGGCGCGAATTGGGCCAGGGTGCAGGACGGCTACGAGGTGACGGCTCCGGTCGGGACCTTCCAATCCGACCGCAGTCCATTCGGAGTGATGGACGGTGCGGGCAATGTCATGGAATGGGTGTCCGATTGGTATGGCGAGACCTACTATCGTGAGGCGCCGGAGCGCAATCCTCCGAGTCCCGAGTATGGCACTTACAGGGTCTTACGAGGGGGCGGATACACCACAACCGGCGCCGATATACGGGTCACGAGCCGCAGTAAAATGATGCAGGATTTTCGCGACGAAACGATCGGATTTCGATGCGCGACATCCACCGTACGAAAGGGGAAGTGAGGAGGGCTAAGATATTGCGAATTCTACAGAAAATCGAAGTAGTAGAGGATCAGAAACACGGCCAAAATGATGTTGACAACCATTCCGGCCAAAACTATAATGTCGAACACTTTTGAGTTTTTTGACATGATTTTCCCTGTGTTTTCGCGCGAAACGCAAGATTTCAATAACATTACGCTCGAGCGCCTGTCAAGAAATACGCCGGATTCGTTCACCTACACATCAATTTTCATCAGGAGAGGGAGACGCGATGGCCACAGCAGCTGCACCAGATAGCGAACTGAAAGTGAAAGTCGGCAAGATGATTTTCTACATCACTTGCGCGTTCGGGTTGTGGTTCTTTTATTGGTTCGCCGGTATTCAGTGCCCCTGCTAAGCCGGGCCGCTGAACGGGTGTTGAACGGTTCATTTATCGATCTGAGGAGGATGTCATGGGTCAGTCGATTGTGTACGGAATCATCTCTCTGATCATCTGCGTCGCCTACTTTACGCTGGTTGATCATTTCCTGATGGACATGCAGGGGCTGGATTACTGGTATCTGTTCCGCAAGTAACGAGGCCGCCCCCGTTAGGTATCTGAACGTCTCATGAGTCTTTTTCGAAATGCATCAAGGAGGTACCCCATGGGTCCTGTAGCCCGGAAGAAAATGTTCTCAATCATGGCGCTTGTCGCGATGGTTGGGCTCCTCCTCCTTCCGATTGCCGTGTCGCTGCCCTCACTGGCTCTGGGCGAAGAGCCGGCGGCCGACGCAGCCAAGAAGGATGGAGATAAGGTTGAGAAGGGGCGTGACGTCTACTATAAGACGGAAGGTGTCGTCGTGGGCGCCCCTGCTCCGAAGACCACGGACGGTCCAAGGGACTATCCGCGGTACAACTTCGAGAGCCGCGTGTTGCTCTGGTTTGCCAACCAGCAGCATTTGTATTACGGCAGCTTCGTGCTGGCCGTTCCGATCTTCTGTATGGTCATCGAGTTCATGGGGGTCGTGACCAAGGACAAGGCGCTCGCGAAACGTTACGATCAGCTGGCCTATGACTTCATCAAGATCAGTCTGACGGCGTATTCGTTGACCGCCATCCTAGGCGGTATCCTCATCTTCACCTTCCTGACGTTATACCCCGCATTCTTCGGGTATCTATCCAGCATCTTCCGCCCGGTCATGCATATCTATGCGCTGATGTTCGTGGCGGAGAGCGGGACCCTCTACATCTATTATTACGGCTGGGACAAGATGAAGGAAGGGTTCCTCAAGTGGATTCACCTGAGCATGTCGGTCATTCTGAACGTCATTGGTACGCTGCTCATGTTCCTGGCGAACAGCTGGATCGGCTTCATGATGTCGCCGGCCGGCGTCGATGAGCAGGGCCGGTACCTGGGGAACATCTGGCACGTGTTGCACACCGCACTCTGGAACCCGCTCAACGTGCACCGCATCCTCGGCAACATGGCCTTCGGCGGCGGTGTCGTGGCGGCGTATGCAGCGTACAAGTTCCTCGCGGCCAAGACCGAAGAGGATCGTGCGCACTACGATTGGATGGGCTACATCGCGATGGCGCTCG
>FRDC01002139.1_pt1 | contig 10366 bp, 7 predicted proteins | sample 1106171 | NCBI WGS metagenome assembly FRDC01 (sample SAMEA3930566, study PRJEB13176) | freshwater metagenome | biome: Drinking water system; feature: drinking water; material: water | place: Singapore | collected 2014-12-20
GCGGAACCGGCCGCCACTTCCGCGAACGCGCTCTAGAGCAGCGGCCTGACCGCTGCGACGGTGCGCGCCGCCGCGTCGCCGGCGCCGTAGTCGGGAATGTCGCGGCGGGGCGCCACGAATGAAGGCGCCGTCCACAGACGGTTCCAGCCTGCGGCGACGGTCTCGACCCACTCGGTCTCGTCGCGCAGCGTCACGCAGGGTTTGCGGTGAAAATAGGCCTCCTTCTGGAGGCCGCCGGAATCGGTGAACACGATCTCGCAATCGGCGAGCAGGCGATGGAGGTCGAAATAGCCGAGCGGTTCGGTCATCAGGAGGCGGTCGATTTTCCGTCCCGAGGCCGCCAGAACCTTGGCCGTGCGCGGATGGACCGGAAACACGATCGTCCGCTCCGCCGCTTCCTTCTCCAGAAAATCGAGAAGGCGGGCGAGGCGCGCCGGGTCGTCGGTGTTCTCGGCGCGATGCAGCGTGCAGACGGCGAAGCGCTTGCCGGTGAGCGCCAGCGTCTCGACGATCGTCGACGTCGCCCGCGATCGCTCTTTGGCGAAGAGCGTCGCGTCGAACATCACGTCGCCGACATGGACGACGCCTTTGGAAATCCCCTCGCGCGCGAGATTGTCGATGGCGGCGCGGGTGGGGCAGAGGAGGAGGGCGCTCAAGTGGTCGGTGACCACGCGGTTGATTTCCTCGGGCATCCGGCGGTTGAAAGATCTGAGGCCCGATTCTGAATGGACGACCGGGATGTGGAGCTTCGCCGCCGCGAGGGCGCCGGCGATCGTCGAATTGGTGTCGCCATAAACGAGGACGACCGCGGGCTTTTCGACGATCAGAGTCTCTTCGATCCTCATCAGCATCGCGCCCGTCATGGCGCCGTGGAGGCCGCCGCCGACGCCCAAATGATATTTAGGCGGAGGAATTTCGAGTTCCTCGAAGAAAATGTCCGACATGTTGGCGTCGAAATGCTGGCCGGTATGGATCAGCGCCTCTGCGAGCCCCGCTTCGCGGAAGGCGCGCGAGACCGCCGCCGCCTTCACGAATTGCGGTCGCGCGCCGACGACGGTGGCGATTCCGCCTGTCACAGGTATTTGCGCACTTCCGGGGCGAAGCGCGCATGCTGGGCCATGCAGCGTTTGATCGTCGGCAGGTTTTCGCGGGTCCAGGCGGCGGTGCGCTCAATTCCGGCGCCGATGTCCACACGCGTCTCGAAGCCCAGCTTCTCGCGCGCTTTGGCCGGATCGCCGAAGCGCTTGCCGGAAGCGTCCCAGTCTCGCTTGGGCTTCAGGTCGAACGGCGTCTTGTTGCCGGTCGCCTGGTTGATCAGCGTCGCCAGTTCGAGGATCGTCGTTTCGACGCCCGAAGCGAGGTTATAGACCTCGCCGGGCGCGCCGTGCTTCGCGCAGGCGATGAGGCCGCGCGCCATGTCCTCGACGAAAATGAAGTCGCGGCTGGCGTCCCCGCCATTGTCGAGCGGCAGCGCTTCGCCGTGGAGCGCGCGGAACATGAAGGTCGGGGTCACGTTGCGCCAGACGGTGTGCACGGTCCCGCGCCAGCGTCCGGCCCCGAGAATCTCGCCGGGCCCGTAGACGTTCTGGAAGCGCGCCTTTACGATGGGGAGGCCATTGCGCGTAAAGAAGTAATTGCCGTAGAACTCGCCGATCAGCTTCGAAATCGAATAGGGGCTGTCGTGATAGAGCGAGACCGGCGCGTCCTCCCTGGTTGCCGCCGCCTCGCCGAAGGTCTTCTCCGCCACGGCGCATCCCGCCGCCGCGTAAACCACTTTCTTCAGCGAACGGATGTCTTTCAGGCGATTGAAGAGCTTGAGGCTGGTCAGCGTGTTGTTCTCGTGATCGGCGAGCGGATCGGCGATCGAGGACTGGTTGCCGTGGAAGCAGGCGAGGTGCCAGGCGAAATCGAGATCGCCCGGCAGCGCCTGCAAGACCGCATCGTCAGTGACCGATTTCGGGATCATGTCGATGCGCGGATCGTCCGGCACGTTGGTCATGTCGGCCGACAGGAGATTGTCGACGATGACGATGCGCTTCACATCCTCGCGCAGCAATTGCTTCACGAGATTGGAGCCGACGAAGCCGGCCCCGCCGACGACGAGAAGGCTGGCGCCTGAAAAGCTGGAGGTCATGGGTTTTGGCTCCTAGAACACGGGGTCTGGCGGCTGGCGTCCGCTAGCGAGCGCGAAGCGCCGGCCCCGAGCGATCGTCACGCGGCTCGCCGCCCGAAAGGCGCGGACGTAGATGGCGCCGTCGCCGGTCTGCACCACGAAATCGCCGTTGGGGAAGGTCTCGACGATCTCGCCGGGCGCGCCCCTGAAGGCGATGTGGTCGTCGAAGACGTGTCCGCGCTCAATGAACACGCGCACGCCCTCAAGCTCGGTGAAAGCGCCGGGATAGGGCGGTGCGACGGCGCGAATGAGGTTCGCGATGCGTCGCGCGGGCTGCGTCCATGCGATCCCGCCGTCCTCCGGTTCGCGCTTCGGGAGATAGGTCGCGCCTTCCTCCGCTTGGCGATCGCCGCGCACGCTTCCGTCCCGGATGCGCGGCAGGTTCTCGGTGAACATGGCGGTCGAAACAACGCAATTCTTGTGATAGAGCGTCAGGATATCATCGTCCGGCGTGATCGAGAATTCGCGAAGGTCCGCGATCAGCCCCTCGTCGACGCCGGGCGTGATGCGGAAGAGATACATGTAAAAGCGCTCGCAACCGAGCGCGAGCGCCCAGTTGAACACGGCGCGCCCGCGGCAGCGCGGCGGTTTTTCAGGACCGCCATGAACGCCCCAGACGCCTTTCGAACAGCGGTCGATGAGCCACTCCGGGACGAGGCGCTGCCAGCCGAACACGAACAAAGCGTCCATCGGCAGGGCTCCGAGGGTTTCCTCGTCGACGGCCGATTTCAGATTGTAGTTCTTCGGACGATAGAGGCCGGCGCCGAGGCGTTCCGCGAGCGGAGCAAGATCCGTGTAGCCGCTGATGCGGTCGGCCCAATGCTCGCCCATGTTGATGAGGAGCGCCGGCGAGGACCCTGCCTCCGCCAGCCGCTCGATGAGGTGGGCGGTGATCCACTGATTGCCGGCGACCGCGAGACGCATCAGGGAGCGCCGTATAACCGCCGGGGAAACGCGGCGGCGAGGTCGCGCACGCAGGCGGTCTCCACACGCTCGCGCTCGAGGATTCGGCAGAGGTCCTCAAGCGCCCGGCCTGCGCCGTCGCCGGCGCGCTGGAAAGGGCGGGCCTTCTCCTGCGGCGTGTTGAGGAGGTTCGGATTGGCCCTCTGGAAGGCGACGCGGTCGTCCCGGGTCGCGCAGTTGATAAAGGCGTTCATCGGGTGAAAATTCATGATCTTGAGGCCCGGACTGACGAGGTCGATGGTCGCAGCCGCAGGCGTCAGGCCCTGGTTCTCGCAGACGCCGTCCTCCCACATATAGGGAAGGAGCGTCATGTTGAGGTCCTTGTGCCAGGCGGGCACGAGATAGGGCGCGTTAAAGAGGATGCGCGACACGTCATAGCTGAAGCCGTTGGCCCCAAGCCACAGAAGATCGCGATAGCTCATGGCGAGCACATGAAAGCGCTGGCCGACGGCGCCCGGATAGGCGCGACGGAGATTGGCGATCACCTCCTCTATGTTTTTCCCCTGCGTAGAGTTCGCCGAGAGGTTGGGGTGAAGCCCGACCTCATGCCGGCCTTCGGCGGCGACGCGGCGGAGCAGGTCAGAGTCGTGTGTGGCGAAGAAGGTTGCGCGAACCTTGCACCCATCGAGCACCGCAAGCGCGGCTTCGATCATGTAATCCGGCGCCCAGTCGATATCGAAGGTGAGGGCCACGGTCCTGAGGCCGCTCCAATTGGCGTATCGGTCGAGATAGGGGCGAAGCTCGGCGTCGTCGTGATGCATGGGCGCCGCTAGGATTTGTGCGAAGCCGGCTTGGCGACGTGCGAATAGATCGCTGTGACTCCATGCGCGTCATACCAGGCGAGCATCTTGCGGATCGTTTCCTCGAACGAGGTCCGCACGCGCCAGTCGAAAGCAGCCTCGGCGCGTCTCGCGTCGAGCACGACCTCCGGCACGTCGTCCTCGCCCGGCGGAACGGTCGGCGGCTCGGTCTCGGGCTTGATCTTCAGATAGGCCGACACTTCGTCGAAGATGCGCCGGATGGTGACGCCATAGCCGGGCGAGGCGTTGAAAGCGCCCCTCGGCGCGTTCTCGTCGAGCGCTTTTTCGAAGAGCGCGAGAAAGTCGGAAACGTCCATGAAGTCGCGCACCGTCGCCGAGCAGAAGCACGCCTTGCCGGCTTTGAGGCGCTGATAGAAAGTCGGGATCGGCCCGATGGCAAGGCGCGGGGCGATCACCGTCGCGAGCCGGAAGGACACCACGTTGGCGCCCGACATCAACAGATACTGTTCGCCCGCCGTTTTTGAGATCGCATAGCTGGTGAAGGGATTGAGCGGGTGGGATTCCGGGGTCGGCGTCAGGTTCGGGCGCCCGTAGCAGAGCGCCGTCTGGAAATTGACAATGCGCCTGGCGCCGACTTTCAGCGCCGCGCGCGCGACGTTGATCGACCCCTGAACATTGGTCGCGGCGTCGCCTTCCCAGTCATTCGGGTCCTTGTAGGAGGCGGCGCAATGCACGACATGAGTCGGACTGAAGGCTTCGAACTCGCGCGCCACGAGCGCGGCGTCGGCGACAGAACCTTCGACGATGCGCACCGACCCGATTTCCGGCAGCGATCCGCGCTGGCCTGTCGAGAAATTGTCGATGACGAGAATCTCGCAGCCTGGCCGTTCGGCGAAGGCGTCGATGATGTTCGAGCCGAGCGATCCCGCGCCCCCAGTGATCAGCATTCGCATGGGAGCGCTCTCCTGCTTACGCCTTCTTGCCCTCGTTGATAAGTTTGAGGTGCGTGTATTCGCCTTGCGTTCCGTGCTTGTCGTAATAGGCGACGGCGCGGTCGACGAGCGTGCTCAGGGGCGTGAATTCGATCCGGCCGTAGTCGGCGAACGTGCGGCTTGGGTCGAGCAGGATCGAGGGCGCATCGTCGGGAAGGAGGGGCTTCATCTCCGGGACCGGATAGTCGTTGAGCTTCATCGACTTCACGACCTGGTCGTAGACTTCCTGGATGGCGACGTCGCGGCCTGACGAGAAGTGGTATGTGCCCGATCCGACGCCGTCGGCGGCGCGCACAACCACCTTGGCGAGATCGCCGACATAGACGTAGTCGCGGCGCGCCGGCGTCACGAAGCAGCGTTTGCCGGTTTTCAGCCGCTGGTAGAAGATCGGGATCGGGCCGGAGACGGCGCGCGGTCCCGCCACGTTGGCGAGGCGGAAGGTCACCCAGTCGAGGCCGGAAATGTCGAGGAAATCCTCGGCCGCGGACTTGGTGATCGAGTAACTCGAATTCGCCGGGCGGCGGGGATGATTGAGCGTAATCGGGGATTCTTGCGGGATGACGCCGTAGCAGAGCGCCGTCTGAAAATAGATGAAGCGTCCGACCTTATGCCGGCGCGAGGCCTGAATCACATTGGCTCCGCCTACCGCATTGGTCATGCAGTCGGTGAACCAGTCCTCGGGATCCTTGTACGCCGCCGCCGTGTGCACAACGACGTCGGGCTTGAAGTCCTCGAACGTCCGATCGACCAGCGCCTTGTCGGCGATCGATCCTTCGACATAGCTGAGGCCGGAGGTTTGGCGGGGCAGGTGCTCGCGCCGGCCGGTCTCGAGGTTGTCGATCGCGAGGACTTGGTCCCCTCGCGCCAGCAACAGCTCCGCCACATGCGAGCCGACCTGGCCGCAACCGCCGGTAATCAACGCTTTCATTGGTTTTCTTGAGAATCCGCCATCCGCCAAGGCGCGCGGTATTGCACGTCCCGACAGGAAGTCAAGGCGACCGACCAAGAGACCGGACGCGCGAATTGCCTTGCCGCAGGCCCCCGCGATCTTGGTATGATGCCCTCGGGGATTCTTCGGGTTCCAGGGGCGTAAACCTATGTGCGGCTTGGCCGGCGTTGTGCATCTCGACGGGGCGGCGGTTCCAAATCTTCAGGGCCGCCTCAAGGCCATGAACCGCCTCATCAGCCATCGCGGCCCCGACGGCGAGGGCGTCTGGACCAATCCGGGCAAGTCCGCGGGCCTCGCCCACCGCCGCCTCGCCATCATCGACCTCTCGCCGACCGGGGCCCAGCCGATGAGCGCCGGCAACGGAACGACGCTCGTCCACAACGGCGAGGTCTACAACTATGTCGAACTGCGCGACGAGCTGAAGGACGCCTGGCGGTTCAAGGGATCGAGCGACACCGAAACAGTGCTCGCATCGCATGCGCGCTGGGGCGACGCCGCGCCCGAGCATTTTCGCGGCATGTTCGCCTATGCGCTCTGGGACGAGAAGAAGCGGCGCCTTGTCGCCGTGCGCGACCGCTTCGGGATCAAGCCGCTCTATTACGCCGTGGTCGGCCGCGTTCTCTATTTCGCTTCGGAGATCAAGGCGCTCTGCCCGTTCCTTCCGGACATCGAGACGGACACGGGCGCCTTCGCCGAATACCTGACGTTCCAGTTCACGCTGAGCCCGCAGACGCTGTTCAAGGGCGTCCAGCAACTGCCGCCGGCGCACATGCTGATCGTCGAGAACGGCTCGGTCGCCGTCCGCCGCTACTGGGACGTCGACTACGCCGTCGACTGGAACCACACGCCTGCCTGGTTCGAGAAGCGCCTCGAGGAGCTTCTCTTCGACAGCCTCAAGATTCATCTGCGCTCGGACGTTCCCGTCGGCGCCTATGTGTCGGGCGGCGTCGATTCGAGCCTCATCGCCATCCTGTCGGCGCGCCATTCAGACGCCAACAATCTCTTCTTCCATGGGCGTTTCACCGACTATCCGGGCTACGACGAAAGCGCCTATGCGCGGGCCGCGGCCGAGGCGGCGGGCGGCGAGCTTCACGTGACCGATATCACCGCCAGGGATTTCGTCGATCACATCTCCAAGGTGATCTATCACCTCGACCATCCGGTCGCGGGTCCGGGCTCGTTCCCGCAGTACGAGGTCTCCGCCCTCGCGGCGAGCAAGGTCAAGGTCGTGCTCGGCGGGCAGGGGGGCGACGAAATCTTCGGCGGCTACGCCCGCTATCTCGTCGCCTATCTCGAACAGTGCCTCCGAGCGGCCATCGACGGCTCCTATCGCAGCGGCAATTTCGTCGTCACGCTGGAATCGATCATTCCGCGCCTCGGGGTGCTGCGCGAATACCGGCCGATGCTGCAGCAGTTCTGGCAGGAAGGGCTCTTCGGGCCTCTCGACGAGCGCTATTTCCGTCTCGTCAACCGCAGCGCCGACACCGCCGACGAGGTCGACTGGGCGGGGCTGCCGATGGCGAAGGTGTTCGAGACCTTCAGGGCCGAGTTCAACCGCTCGAATGTCGGGAAGGAAGCCTATCTCGACAAGATGACCCATTTCGACTTCAAGCATCTGTTGCCGGCGCTCCTCCAGGTCGAGGACCGCATGGGCATGGCGCACGGTCTTGAGTCCCGAGTGCCGTTGCTCGACCATCCGCTGGTCGAGTTCGCCGCCACCATTCCCGCCGATGTGAAGTATACGGAGGGTCAGGCGAAGCACGTCCTCAAGCACACTTTCCGCGAGACGCTGCCGCGTCCGATCCTCGAACGGCGCGACAAGATGGGCTTCCCTGTGCCCCTGAAGGAGTGGCTCGCGCGGGACGTGCGCGACTATGTCATGAGCGTCTTCGAGAACCCCCGCTCGCGCACGAGAGCCTATGTCGATAACGAGAAGGCGTTGGCCGGTCTTTCGGACATGGGCAAGTTTTCGCGCAAGTTCTGGGGGCTTTTCAGCCTCGAACTCTGGCACCAGCAGTTCCACGACCGGGCAGCCGACTATCGCCGGCTCCTCGCCGAGACCCCTGCTGTCGAAGCGGCGACTTGAAAGGCCCCGCCGACCCCGGCTAACCCCTTGACGCGAACGGAGCCGAAGGCTCCCCCGCGAACCGGCGCCGGAGAGCTATGACAGGTCAGAAGCGCGCGTCGAGCGCCGCCATGCGCCCGCGGCTAGGCGCGGCTGCGCGCACCGATTCGCGCGCCCTGTTCCTGCTTCTGTGCCATTTCGATCCCCATGGAGCCGCGACCGCCTATGACGGCGTGCGCGCGATCCAGGCGCTGAGCCGGCGCCGCTTCGAGGTCCTGAACCTCTGGCCGATGCGAACCAACTGGATGGAGCTTCCGGCCGGCTTCGATCTCGATCGCTACGCCGGCGTCCTCATTCACCAGACCGCGTCCTACGCTGTCGAGAACCTGAACTCATTGGCGCCCCGTCTTGCGGGCTGGGGCGGTCTCAAGATTCTCGCCAAGCAGGACGAGCACCGCAAGATCGCGCAGATCGACCGCTTCATCGTCGAGACCGGCGTCGACCTCGTCCTGACCTGCCTCGCCGAGAGCGAGCGTCCCAAGGCCTATCCGAACGCGCTGGCGCGCGGCGTGCGCTTCCTGCAAACCTTCACCGGCTACGTCTCCGACAACCTCGTCGATCTTCCGAACACGCCTTATGCGGCGCGAACCTACGACCTTACCTATCGCGGCTCCAGATTGCCGCTTGAATGCGGGGTTCTCGGCTTCGAGAAATGGGCGATCGGCGAGGATGTATCGCGCCATCCGGCGATCCGCGGTCTCGCGACCGACGTCTCCTCGCGGCCCGAGGACCGCGTCGGGGGGGCCGCGTGGCTCGAATTCCTGAGCGCCTCGCGCGCGGTCCTCGGCGTCGAGTCGGGTTCGAACCTCTTCGATCTCGAGGGCGAGGTCGAACGGCGCTGCGCCGAATTCCGCAAGGCTCACGCCGGAGAAAACGAGGAGAGCCGCGCCTATTTCGAGCGCGCCTTTGCGGAAATCCTCAAAGACTATGAGGGGAACGTCCGATACGCGCAGATATCCCCGCGCCATCTCGAAGCGGCGGCGACGCGCACCCTGCAGGTCCTCTATGAGGGCGACTATTCCGGCGTCTTCCTGCCGAATGCGCACTACCTGCCGCTGAAGCGCGATCTGTCGAACCTTCCGGCGATCGTGGAAGCCATCCGCGATCCCGCGCGCGTCAGGTCGATCACGGAACGAGCGCACGCCGACATCATCGCCTCGGGCCGCTTTGCTTACAGGGCGTTCGTCGAGGCGTTCGACGGTGCGGTCGATGCGGCGCTGGGGGCGAAGACCTCCCGCCCGAAGACCTCAGCCCCGCGGCGGCGGCGCATGCTCGTCCTGTGCGCCAACCACCCGGAAGTTGATCCGCGAATCGGTTGGATGTCCGAGACCTTCGCCGGCGATTTCGACATCTGCCAGATGGGCTTTCACCCAGACGCCCCGCCGCTCAAAGGCCCTTCCGTCGAGACGTTGGCCGGCGGGACGGCGCGCATCTGCCTCACCCGCTCTCTGCACGGATCGGTGTGGAAGCGGCTCGGGCTCTGGGGCGAACCGGCGTTTTCGGCGCCGCAGTTCGACTGGCTCGAGAGCTGCGCCGACGCCAGGGACGGGGTTCTCGACAGCCTTATCGGCGCGCACGATGCGACCGCGCATGGGCGCATGGCGTTTCGCCGCCACTGCCGGTTCTTTATCGACACCAACGGCGCCCTCCTTGAAGCGGCGCTCGATCTCGGCCCCTTCGATGCGATCGTCAGCGCCGATCTCGAGACCTTGCTCGCCGGCGCGATCCTGCGTCGACTGTGGGGTTCCCACCTTGTTTACGACGCGCACGAATTCTGGCCGCACTCGGATGACCATTTCGAGATGTGGGAACGTGAGTTCTGGACCCGCTTCGAGCTGTCGCTGATCGATGCGCCGAGCATCTGCGTGACGGTCAATGAGAGACTTGCGCAGGTGCTCAGCGAAGAATACGGCGTGAAGTTCTGGAGCGCCGCGAACGCGGCCCGGCTCGCCGAAGGGCCGGCCCTCGCCGATGTCGAGGCCGCGCGCGCCAGGCGACGCGGCCGCTCCGCGACCAGGTTCCTGTTCCAGGGCGGGTTCGGGCCGGGCCGCGGGATAGAAGTCCTGATCGACGCCTGGCCCGACGCCCCCTCGGGGGCCGAACTCGTTCTTCGCGGCCCCGATAATGCGTTCAAGGAGCATTGCGTCGACCGCGCGCGCCGCCTCGGCGTGTTCGATCGCACCGTCTTCTTCCCGCCGCCCGTCTCCGTCGCTGAACTCATAGCGACGTCGCTCGACGCCGATGTCGGCCTCATTCCCTACCAGGTGACCTCGCTCAACAACAAATATTGCTGCCCCAACAAGCTCAGCCAGTATCTCGCCGCCGGCCTGCCGATTCTCGCACACCAGACCGAGTTCGTGGGCGGCTTCGTAAAGAGCCGGGAGGTCGGGCGCGTGGTCGACA
>FRDC01001518.1_pt1 | contig 10361 bp, 17 predicted proteins | sample 1106171 | NCBI WGS metagenome assembly FRDC01 (sample SAMEA3930566, study PRJEB13176) | freshwater metagenome | biome: Drinking water system; feature: drinking water; material: water | place: Singapore | collected 2014-12-20
ATGTTTGCCATGGGTTACGCCTTCGCCTTGTTCTTTTCGTATTCGTTATGCAGCCCGAACATGAAATCGAATTCGGCTATCATTTCCGCCGCCGTCTTGGGCTTCTTCTGTCCAAACTCGGGCATGAAGTCCGCAGGCTTAAACCGCTTGCCCTTCGCCGCGTGCGCGCTGGCTATCGTCGCCGAGATGATGCCCGCCCTCAGGTCCGCGCGTTCCTCGCCAAAAGGTTCCAGGGCGAAGTATTCCAGCCATTCCGCCAGTTCGTCCGCCGCCAGCGTCTCGTATAGTTCCGCAACCGTCTTTCCGAGTGCGAGCGCCAGCCGAAACAGGAACAGACGTTGCGGCTGGTCTACGAGTTTTTTCGGAGCGCCGCCCGTGCCTCTTCGGTCAACCCATTGATGCGCTGGGCTTCTTCGAACACGTGCTCGATGCCCGCCGCATGCGCGTCACGCAGGTCCTTCCAGTCGCCGTCGCTGAACAGGCGCGTGCCCTGCTCGTCGCAAAGCGCATGCGCCACGAGGTAGAGCTTGCACTCCGTCAGCTTCGCCGCGTCCTTGCCGGATTCGGCGCACATGCCGATAAACCGCTCGTGTTCGGCGCACGACATGGCGCGCAAGAAAACCCACTCTTCCCATTCTTGGATTTGGATTTTGTGAATCTTGCGCCCAGCCTTGAGAATCCCTGCCTTGTCGAGGGGCATCATTCCTCCTTAGGTGCCGGGTGGTCCTTGGGGTCTTGCACGCCCCTCTTTTCTTCGGGGTCGGGCTTCGTCTGCTCCACCACGGAGGCAACGCCGGTGTTCACCATGTGGCATCCGTCGGCGTCCGAGCACTCGACGACTTCGCCCGCCTTGTACTTACTCCAGCCCATCAACATTTTGACTTTCATCGCTGCTCCTTCTTCGGCTCATGTGCGGCACAGAACCGAACCAGCTTGCCGGGGCGGGAAAGCTCCACGCGCTTCCGCCCGAGGGCATCGTTCGTTGCGGGCTCCGTGCCTTCGCTGATGGGCTCGCGCCGGGAACCCACCGCCTGCGCGCCGCACGTATCGCACGTGCCAAGATGGGCGTTGAGCGCCGCCAACTGTTCCGGCGTGATGGCTGCGTGCTTCGTGTACGGACGCGGCAGATGCAGGGTTTTCATTAGGTGCCCGCCGTCCGGGTGACGTTGCCGCTGAACGTGATGACCGCCGTGGCGCTCATCTTGTCTTCCAGCGGGCCAGTCGCCTTGAAGCTCGTCATAAAGCCCGAGCCTGCCCAGGTGGCGCGCGTGGACGAGTCGCCAATCGTCAGCGTCACCGTTTCCGCCGCGCCCTCGATGGGCGGCAGCGTGTCCGGGTTGAAGTTGATGTTGACGGTCAGCGTGCCGGGTCCGTTCAGCTTCGAGGGGATGAACGTCTTGTTGCCGAACTTGCCCCAGCCCGCCAGCGACAAGCCCTGATGGCTCGTCTCGATGGCGGCGCGTTCGATGCCGTCCCAATCCCAATCCTGAATCTGAGCGAAGAACCCCGACTGGAAGGTAATCGCCGCCATCGCCTGACTTGCAGCACTCGTAGCCATTGCCTAGCTCCTTAACTTTCCGCGTACCAAACATCCATTTCCTGAAAAATTCGGTACTTCCCACCCTCTCCCAACTGCGCGCCGTTTTGCGACGGCTCGTACAACTCCCTATGCCCATGCCAAAAAACGCGCTTAATCGCCACAGAGCCCCAGGTTCCCAAAAGATGCCCCTGGAAAACTCCCCTGAAGACTTCGTGTACTGCCGATGCGCTCACTGAACTCGCCCCGTAGAAATCGAGTTGAATGTTCGCGTAACACAACCCGGCAATGCCCCGCTGATGCTCCAAGTGCGGGTTGTCGATGATGGTGTAAATCACATACGGCAATGCCGCACTCGTTGGTGCCGCCATCGGATAAAACTTGGGCGGGCTGTCGATAACGCTGGTTATCGCCCCCGTTGCCGCAACCTTCGTGTTTAGGGCCGCGTTTATACTCATCCACGGCGCGCCTCCGCTTCGATGGCCGCGCCCACCTCACGCTTCAAAATCTCCGTGCTCGTGGCCCTGTTCGAATTCAGCGCCGGGCGCATGAACGGACGCGCGGGCTGGTGCGACGTGCCAAGCTCGTTGAAACTGGCGTAGTAGATGGGCACGCCCGCCAGTCCTTCCGTCGAAACCTTCACGCCGAACTTGGTCCGGTCGCGATACTTTCGCGCCATCACCTTCAACGAAAGTTGGGTCAGCCCACTCAATACGGGCGCGTTCGCCTTGGCGTCCGCCGCAACGGGCCTGATGGCTTCGCGCATGGCTTTGCGGACAATCTTCTTTTGCAACGCGGGGACGAGTCCCTTGAGCTTTCGCTCTAGGGCTTTGTCGCCAAGAAGTTTGATACTCACCGCGCCAGCCATTACGTTGCCTCTTCCTTCGCCCGTATCTCGTGGTCCCGTCCGATTTCGCCGGGGTTGAGAATCTCCACGATGTAGAAGTACCGCGTCCCGAACCTAAACCGCATGTCGTGCGTCAGTCCCGCGTAGTACCGCATCACAATCTTGTGCGTTGCCAGCGGCGCGACCTGGTTGCCCGTCATCCGCTCATCCACGCTCAAGGGCTCGATGCTTGCCCAGCGCGCATCTGCCAGTGTCCACGTCTTCGTTACGCCTCCGTGCGCGTCCCGCGACTCCGTGGAGGACTGGATTTCCAGGCGCTTGCGCAGCTTGCCCGCCCGCATTACGCCGCCTCCAAAATCCGGTTGACCCACAACAGGCTTTCAGCCGCCATCGGGACTTTGCTGATAATCGTTCCACTGATGACTTCCTCGCGCTGCTCGAACCAGTGCGCCGCAATCAGCATGATGGCCTGCCGCACACTCTCGGGCACGCTGGACGAACTCGCTCCGTAGCCCGCCACGTACCGCACCGTCACCGCGTTGCGCTGGTCCCGCGCGCTCGGCCAGTCCTGCCCATACGCCAGCGTGATGACACCCGGCTCGCTCGACGCGTCCACGCTGTACACCGAACTACTCACCGTCTGCGTATCCCCGTTCGTGTCCACGTAGGAGATAGAAGTCACGGACGAGAGCGGCGGATAGGGCAGGCGGATTTCGCAGGGGAAGTAATCCAGCTTCAAGTCCCACGTCGAATTGATAAAGCGCCGGTTACAAACGCGCTCCGCGTACTCCCGTGCCGCCTTAATCAGGATGCCGAGCTTCGGGTTCTCCGTCGTGTTCGTGCTGGGAGCCTGCGCGCCGAGCCCGCTGTCCGCCGTGTTGTCCGTGTACGTCGTCGTCGAATTGTCCGAGAGCGTCGTAAGCAGGTAGTACGTCGAGCCGCCCGCCGTCGTCCGGTAAATCTTGCGCGAGGTGACGAGACTTCCGCCCGTAGGAATCGCCGTCAGCGCAACCTTGCCGTTTGTGGTCTTGTCCGAGACGGTCACGGCGCTGGATACCGCGCCCGCCTCCGTCTCGCCTGCCGCAGTCACAAAGGTAACGACGTACCGATGCGCCCCGTTGTCCACGTTGCCAGCGGCAGCGGGCGAGATGAGCGCGGCGGTCAGCGCCGTAGGGGCTGGCTCGCCGTCCGTGTCGTCTATGCGGCAATGGGTCCGCAGTTCGGTAACGGAGACGGGTTCCACCGTAGGCGCGGTGACGAGGAAAAGGCTGTAGCGCAAAGCCTGTACCTCCAGCCTACGAATCAACTCCAGGCGGTCGGAGTCGCGGGCGTCAGGATGCCAGAAGTCGCAACCGTGTCCGTGCCGTAGTTTTCGGCAGCGTGCATGGCGTTGACGGTGGAAATCGTTTCGGTGTTGTTCTTGGTGCCGAACACGCGATTATCGGCGATGAAGCCCGTGGACGAGGCGTTGCCCTTGTAGCAGAGCCCCGCGCTGGTGTCCTCATTGCAGATGTAGTTGCGATAGATGGCCTGCTTGAGCAGGATGCCCGCCGAAGCGTCCACGGCAGCAGCGGACCACGTGCCGTTGAGCTCGCAGTTCACCATGCGGAGATTGTCGGAGGTCCCGGCGAACTTCACGCCGGCCGTCGCGCCGCCGCCCAGCCCACAGATGCGCAGCCCGTCCAGCGTCACATCGTGGCAGCCCGTCGCCACATTGACATGGATGAGGAATTCTTTGTTGCTCGCGCCGTCCACCAGCTCGACGTTCTTGAGGGTCGAACCGTCCGCGCTCGCGCCAAGGTCGATGCCCTTGACGATGTTGTCGATGTTGCCCAGGAGGCGGATGTTCTCAATCCACACATTCGCCGCCGAAACCGCGAGCAGGCTGTCCGTCGAACCGTACGTGAAAACCGGCTTCTGCGTGCCAGTGCCCAGCCCGATGATGCGAATGCCCGCCTTGTCCACGACGCCCGCAGCCGCCGCGCTCCAGCTTTCGGCGTGCCCAGGCATCAGGAGAATCACATCGCCATTGTTCGCCGTGCATGCGCCCACAGCCGCCAGAAGCGTAGTGAACGCGGTTTCAGGGCGACGCCCGCCCGAGGTCGTCGAGCCGCCGCCGTTGCTGTTGACGTAGAAGACGTTTCCGACGCCAGCCTGTTTGATGAGGCTGGGGAGTCCAGGCGCTTCCTGCGTGACAAAGCCGATGGGAACCATGTTTCAGACTCCAGTTTGAATCCCGGTTAGCTGATGTAGTTCGCCGTCACACCCGAGGACGGGCGGCGCGGGGTATGGCGGATGTAGACAACCGCGTGTTCGTCGCCGCTGTTGGCGCTGGTGATGCGCGCGCCGACATAGCGGAGACCCACGTTCGATGTGTCCACTTCCTTGATTTGTTCCGCCGTCACTTCGGCGCAAACGTAGTCCACGAGCGGAGCGTTCGCGGCGACGGTGCCCGAGTCGTAAACCACGGTCAGGTTGGAAGCGCCCGCCGAGTCCGAAGACGCGACGATTTCCAGCTTCGTGATTTCCGAACTCGCAACCGTGGGCATGGCGATGACGGCAAAGCCGCCATAATTCGCCATGTCGCGCATCTGCTTGGTGCTGCCGTCCGAAGAGACGACGGTTGCCGAAGCGCTGCCGGGGTCGTTGTCGAGAACCTCGATAGCAGCCTGTCCGAAAAGCTTGCTGATGGTCTGAGCGGAAGCCATGTTTTTACTCTCCTAGCGTTCGTTCTGCTTAGACGCGGGTCGCCAGAACCACGAACGGGCTCAGGGTGTCGCCGTTCTTGGGCGTCAGCGCCGATTCCCACCACGGAGCGCCGGCATTGCGCAGCCAGAACTTGAAGGTCCGTTCGTTGTTCAGGAAGCGGACATGGATGCTTTCGGCACTCTGAAGCGGCTGGTACACGCCTTCGAGGTACTCGCTCCAGTTGCCCAGGATGATGTCGCCCACGGTGCCCAGCGTCTTCGCGTACTCGGTGAAGTAGATGGGGCGTCCGAGCAGCATGTCGGGGTAGCCTTCGCGCGCGTTCGGCATGTACACCGGAACGCCGCCGGTGCCGACCGACTGCACAAGCTGCCCAAGCTGGGGCTTGACGTTGTGGTTGGCGATCCAGACGGCGCGGTCGTAGCGCCAGCAGCGCGCGGACATCTTGAGGATGTTGTTGTAGACGAGGGTCGCGGCAGCCTGGCCGGTTTCCTTCGTGATGCTGATGAGGCAGTCCGCGTTCAGCACGCCCTTGTGCTCGCCCACGCCCGTACCGTTGATGCGTTCGTTCACCATGTGGCTGGTGAACTGGTCGGCGAAGCCCGCCGCGACGATGGCCGCGAAGGACTGCGGGGAGTCGGTCAGGAGTTCCTCGGTGACATACGCGCCGCCAAACAGGCTGTAGGCGTTCAGCGTCACCTTGCCGAAGCTCATGCGGCTCGTGCTGCCCGCGACGGTTTCGGCCTTGCGGCTCACGGTCAGCCCACCCGAGACGCTGCTCGAATGGTTCTTGTCCAGGCGCGCGGGGATTTCGAGGCGAGGCGTGCCCATCGGAATCATGGTCGTGCGCCCAGCCATCGGGTCCGGCTCGGGGTCCAGCTTGAGCACGTCGGGCGAGAAGCCAACGGGGACAAGGTGCCCGCCGTAGGTGTCGTTGTGCGTGCCCTGCTCGTCGCTTCCCGCCGTGGCGAGGAAGTCGAGCTTCGCCTTGGTGTCGGCATCGACGCGGTGCCCGCTGCCAACCGCCATGACGGCCTGAAGGAATTCCTTGTGCGACTTGAAGCCCTTCTTCGGGTCGTCCTCGAAGCGAGCCTTGACGCTGGTGACGGCGGTGTTCGCGCCCACCGTGCGCTGGGGCTGGGCGGCGGGGGCCGGAATGGCATCGGCGGCGGCGCTGGCGTTCTCGATGGCGTCAATCTTCGCCTTGAGCGCCTTGGCCTCGTCCACCTTGGCCGTCACCTGTGCCGCCTGCTCTTCCGTCATGCCGTCCGCGCCCGCAGCGCCTTGGATGGCCTTGGCTTCGAGCATCAGCTTGGCGTACGCTTCGCGCATCTGCTTGAGGTTCATGGGATGCAAACTCCTGAAAACAAAAAAGCGCAGCGTCCCCCGATTGGGAACCTGCGCAGTCTTTGCCGCGTTTTCGGTTGTACTTCGCGCTAGGCGTCGGGGTCTTTGCCCCGCATACCTCGCATCACGCTGGAACTATTACAGCCTTTTTCGTGCCAGTCAAAAGAAAAGTAGCACGATTGTCGAAATTCGTGTTACTATTTGATTGGCTGATGTACCCTTTCGCCTCTCCGCTGCCTCCCTCCAAGCCCGGCGCGAGAGGCGAAATTATTTGCCCACGGACGGAATCGAACCAACTTGAATCGGGTCGAAAACCATTGAAATGGTGAGCCCGTCAAAAGTATCGTTCGGCGCATAGCACAGCACCCGGCACTCGCCGGAAATAGATACGCGGCTTATATAAATTGCGCGGCGCTTCTGCTTGGCATCACGTAGCGCGCGCAGCCGATTGCGGCGTATGCGTAATTTGAGCCAGCGCAAATCTCTTGCACTAGCCTCCATCCATCGCCCAATTTTCATTCCGCCTCCGCAATTTCAATCGAAGCCTTTGCCGCACGCGCGCGCGCCTTGGCCTTCGCGACTTCGGCGATGCTGGCGAACGCATCGTCATAGGTCGCCACTTGGTCAATCAGGCCCAGCTTCTTGGCTTCCGGCGCAATCCACACGCCGCCCGTCGCCACGTCCTTCACATCAAAGCTGCGCCCGTGCGTGCTGCGCCCGGACTGGACGGAAGCCATAAACCGCGCGTTGAACTCGTCCACCAGCCCTTGCACGTAGGCGATTTCTTCCGGCGTGACGGGCGTTCCGGGCGTGCCCTGCCCCTTCATCGGTCCCGTTGAAATGACGTGCACTTTGACGCCCTGCATCTCTGCCGCCTTGGATTCGTCGTACAGGACGGCCACCGTCCCGATAGAGCCCACCAACGCCATCTCGTTGGCGTAGATGCGCTTCGCCTGCGAGGCAACCCAATACGCGGCGCTCGCGCCCAAGTCTTCGATGTAGGCGTAAACGGGCTTCCGTCCGTTCACCGCCGCCACGTCGTCCGCAAGCTCTTTCGTGCCCGCCACGTTTCCGCCGGGGGAGTCGATGCGCAGCATGATGGCGGATGCGTCCGCGTCGTTCGCCGCTGCCCGCACGGCTTCGCGTACGCGCACCGTGTTCGTGCCGCCGTACTTGCTATCGAACTTGGCGAGCGCGCCTTCGATGAAGATTTCCGCCACGCCCGCGCGCACCTGATAAAGCAGGTTGCCGGACGAGGTGCGGACAACCCTCGACGCACCCGCGTCCATGCGGAGTTTGTCGTCTTCCTTCGTCATCGCCTCGCGCTCTTCGCGGGAATAGGCGGGCGTCACGCGAAGATGCCCGGCGCGCGCGGCGGCAAGAGCATCGCGGAACCAGTTCGGCTCAATCGCCCAAGCGCCCATGTGGTTCTGAAAACAGGTCGGGTTATGCATGGCTCGTTTCCTTTATCGCAAGTTCGGCCTTCATCGCCGTCTCAAGGTTCTCCAGCAGCGCAGCACGGTCATGGTCCTGCGGTCCCGCAAGCTCTTCGAATTTCAGGTAGACGGCCAGCGCGGGCTTGAAGGCGTCGGGGTTGACGCCCGCGCCTTCGGCCACCGAAGCCAGTTCGGATTGCATGTACCGCATATGGTCCGCCTCGAAGTCGTTGCACCACTCCGCATACATCAGGTTCGTCTTGCACCGCTTGCGGGCGTCGGCGTGGGCGTGCTTCGCGCGGCGATGGCAGCGGTCCACCGTGGCGGTCAGGCACGGGCGCAGCGTGGCAAGCGGGTCGGCTTTGGCCTGCACGGGCTCGGGTGTGAACGTCACGCTGGAAGTCTGCACGGTCGCGGTCGTGGCTGGCACGGGCGCGGGGGCCGCCTTGACTTCCGGCACCTCGTCGCCGCCCGGCAGCGGGTTCATGTTCTCCAGCGCGCGAATCTCGTTCGGGGTAATCGCCTTCATCTCGAACATGGCTTTGTAGAACGCCGCGCGCTTGTCGCTGTCGCCCTTGAGCAGCCCAAGGAACAAGTGTTCGCTGAAATACGTTCCCTGTTCTGCCTCGGTCAGAAGCTTGCGGTCCACTTCGGATTCCCAACGCTCGGTCCACGGGGTCAGCGTATCCACCACGTATTCCGTGTTCGTCATCTCCAGCGTGCTCCAGCCCTGAGCGCGCTTGTAGTGCCCAATCTTCGAAGGCGGCATGCGGAACCAGCGGCAGACTTCCTCGACGTTGAACTCGCGGGTTTGCAAATACTGCGCCTCTTCGGGCGGTACGGAAATCTTGTTGAACTTCATGCCCTCTTCGAGAATCGCCGTCTTGCCCGCGTTCTCCGCGCCCGCATGAACCTTCTGCCAGGATTCGCGGAGGTTCTGCCGCGCGTCGGGTGAAAGCTTGCCGGGGTGCTCCAAGACGCCGCCCGCGTTGGCTCCGTTGGCGAAGAAGGCGGATCCGTACGTCTGCGCGGCGATGGACGAGCCCAGCGTTTCCGCCGCCAGCGATGCCACCGAGTAACCCTGATACCCGTCGTCGCCCAGCCCGTGCAGGTGGAACAAGTCCTCCGCGCGCATCTCCACGTACTTGAAGCCAAGCGCCTTGTCATCCATGCGCACGCGGTAGTACGGTTCGCCGTCGCGGAACTTCACTTCGACGCGGGACGGGTGGATAAGCCACAGCGAAACCGGGCGGTAAAGCGCATCCCGTTGAATCTCCGCGTACGCATTACCCCATGCCGCCGCGTGGCCCTGCATCGTCTCGCGGAACGCCATCGCGCCCATGCGCGGGTTGGGCGCGTCGTGAATGAGCTTATAGACGGGGTGGTCTGTCGCGCGTTCCTTGCCGCTCCCATTCTGCCGATAGAGCATGAACGGGAGTTTTGCCACGTCGGACGACAGGGCTTGCAGGCACGCGAAGTAGGTCGAGAGCCCGAGCGCCTTCTGAGGCGTAACGCGAACGCCGCTCATGGTGCGGGGTCCACCGAAGAACGCGGACATCCACGTATTCGGGTCGTTGATGCTCGGGCTTTCGTAGCCGCCCATGATGTATTCAACAAGATTCTTCACGGCTTAGCTCCCCCGCGCTTGGGGTCGATGTAGAGCAGGAGCCCGAGCGCGACAAACGCGGCGGGCGGGTACATCATCCAGCAGCCCACCGCAATCAGGGCGAGCGGGACGAGGGTTAGGGCGAGGCGGGCAAGCATTAGTCGCGCATCCCCACGGAAACGAAGTGGTGCACGTACAGAACAATTTCATCCAGTTCCGAAATGCGGGTTACGGAAACCAACCGCAGACCACCGCATCGAAGCGTTTTGGTTTCACCGTCGCGGCCTTCACCCTCAAAGACGAAATCGCCAGTCTCGCCAACCTCAATGTTTTCGCGCCGGATGCAATAGGCAGCGACAATGCACCCTCGCTGGGTTTGGTGTGTAACCAAGCGGCGCATCCAAAGTTCTTTGCCGTTGAAGATGCTGCGCCCACGGCCAATCTCGGGCGTGTTTACGACGGGCTCGCCGTCTAGCGCAAGGCCATCGCGCATTGCGTGATGCGGCCATGCAACCGAATGCCACTGCCACGGATTGAAGTTTTGCGGCGGGTCCATACTCATATCGACTCAATCCCCCGGCTTTCGTAGACGCTGCCAAAGTTCAGCGGCGCAGCCAGCGCACGCGCCATGCCCGAGAACAACGCAACGGGTCCGTCAATGCGGCCCGTGCTCGTCTTCTTGTTGGGGCGCAGGTTCCCGTTTTCGTCGCCCTTAACGCACAGATTGCCAATCATCCAGCGGAATACCGGGTTCCCGCCGTGCTGGATGCGCTTGGATTTCGCCATCGCCTCAACTTCTTTCATCGGGTCCGAAAGCGTGATAGCTCCCTGCCGCACGGCCACGAGGCGTTCGCCGAAGCCGTCTTCTTCGCGAAGCTGGCG
>FRDC01000410.1_pt1 | contig 10358 bp, 16 predicted proteins | sample 1106171 | NCBI WGS metagenome assembly FRDC01 (sample SAMEA3930566, study PRJEB13176) | freshwater metagenome | biome: Drinking water system; feature: drinking water; material: water | place: Singapore | collected 2014-12-20
CCAGGCCGTTGCTGCGCTTCACGCGGCGGGCTTCACGCCGTATGGCCTCAATCGTGAGCTCGCCGTCCATGATGCAGCACTTCTGGCACATGCCCTCCGCGGCGCCGATGAGGGCCCGCACTTCTTCCTGACTGTATCGTTCCGGCATTCGCATCTTCCGGTGCGACACGCCGGCCACGGTCGCCAGTTCACGCCCAGCGATGTGCGGGGCAAACATTTCGCCAGAGCAATAGAGACCGTGGAACCCATCCAAACATGCCTTCGCTCGCGTCTGCGCCCCGAACAGGCTCTTGCCTGCCCCGGTGAGGGCCGTAATGACGACGAGCTCGCCGCCCATGAAGCCGCCGGTGAGCGAATCCAGCTTCTCAACTCCGGTGAAGATGCGCGGGCCTTGCGGTTGACTGAATGACTTTAGCTTCTCCGCCGATGCCTGCTGGTAGGACATGACCGTGTGCTTCCCGGCCACGGAGAATGACAGGTCAGCCACGTCGGCGCCCACCAGGTCTAGTGCCACTTCCACTTCTTCGCTTTCGTCAAACGCCCGCTCGATGGCCGTCTCTGCGATGCGGATAAGTCTGCGCCGCGCCGCCTTCTCTCGAATGATTCCAACGTAGTGCTCTACGTTCGCAACTCGCGGAACTCCGTCAACCAGCGCCGCCACGTAAGCTGCCCCGCCAACTGACTTGAGTTTGTGCGCATTGGAAAGCGCCTCGGTGACCGTCACAAGGTCAATCGGGCACCGCTTGGCGTGTAACTCCAGGCAGGTCTCAAACAGCGTCCTGTGCGCGTCTGCAAAGAACTCTTCCGCCTTCAACTGCCCGATGTACGACAGCGCGTGATTCTCAAGCAGCACCGCCCCAAGCAGCGACCGCTCGGCTTGGTCATTCCACGGAATAGCCCTTTCCAGTTTTCCTGCCACGGCCAGGCTCCCCAGCAGCACAAGTGAAATCAGTGCTCGCATCACGTCCCTGCTTCGTATCCGGTTTCCGGTTGCTTTGAACGCAGCCGCCGCGCCCGTACCAGCACAGCCATTTCCCGCCATGCCCAACGGCTGACTGCCGCAGTGCCGGCCAACATGACGATCCCGAGAACGGAGTAGCCCAGCAGCAGCGCCACCGCGTTGACCATAGCCCCCAGCCCCTCGTTTGTCACAATGGCCCTCCCCTCAGTACTCCTCATCCGGGTTCAGTTCCGGTATGCCGGCACCGATTTCTGCCTTCTCAGACCCCTGCTCCATCGCTTCCAAAATCTCCGGCCCCTCAGTTCTAAGAAAATCCATCACGGCCCAGGGGTTCTCTCGCAGACGTTCCTTCCCACCGCGGCTGCCGACCCAGACCTTCTCAAATGCTTCGAGTACTTTGTCCTCTCCCCATTCGGTCACCAGCTTGAAGTAGGCTTCACGTACACCCTTCTGTCTTGTCGGATGCCTACCGACCAACCTAGTGCAAACGATGGCGAAGGTTTTGAAGGTCGCATCACCGTTCTGGATGGGGTTCTTTTTGTCAGAAAGACCAGACCTGTTCTGCTTAGGGACGGTTAAGGACGGTTCGGGTGCAGTTTGTTCACCCTTTACTGTCGTGGATTGCACCCTTTCTCTCCTTAAACGGTGCAAAGATTGCACCCATTCTTGGCACTTGGTTAGGAAGAACTTATGGGTATTGCCACGTCCGCCGCCCCGCTCCACTCGCAATTCACCCAAAGCTTCCAACTCAGGGATCGCGTACTGTACCTGCCTCTCACTAAGTCCGGTTTCGGCTGCGATGGTTGCGATGGAAGGCCAAGCAGAGTCGCCATCATGTGAGGCGTGGTTGGCTATGGAAATCAGCACAAGCCGTGCCCCGAGACGGGATTCAGAATTTTCCAGTACCCATGAAATCGCTTGGACGCTCATCTGCCCTTCTTCGCCGGTAGCCCAACCGAATCGTACTTGTCTTGCGCCCGGCCCCGGCGAAGGAGCGCGTTGCGCGCATGGAGAGAACTCCGACCAGCACGCAAGACAAGTACGGCTCGGTTCCTGTTGCGCAAGACTATACCGCCCACAGAATCACTGTCAAGATCGTTCTGGCACCGCCGGCCAGTCCACATATAGACTGCGCGTCGAGAATCTCGGTGACGTGCCCGAATGTCCACTTTTTTCTTTCACCACAACTCGTCGCGTGCGCCAGCCCTGTACTGCCGACCCAGAGGTAGCATTGCCTTCCTACACGCGGACAAGGACTGGGTTGCTTTTTACCTCTTGCAAGCACCCACCTTTCGCTTGCTTGGCATCTCATTTGCGTCTCGCTTTCTTTCGCGCGGGCAGCACCTTGAAGTAGCCGCCGCGAAGGGGAACGTACCATCCAGTCTGCGTTCCGAGACAGTCACCATCATGGCCGGGGAAATCCGGTGCCGAAATCAAGTACTACGCATCGTGTGTCAATCTTTGCGACGCGCGCCTTCATCCCCGGCTTTGTGCGTCCGCCGTACCCGCGCAGCATCACCACTTGCGCTTCTACCTTGAGTCCCTTCATCGCGGCCTCCGTGTCATCTTGCGCTGCTTCCTTGGGGTATCGGGCGGCAAGGTTGGCGCTGGCATTTCTGATTTGAGCACCAGTAGCACCAACGCGCCAAGGGCCAACGCGACAATCGCGGTGGCGAAAATCGCGGTGACAATCATCTCGGCCATCACAGCACCTCCTCGCGCGGCTCGATTCCAAAGCGGCGCGACAATTCCGCCTGCGAAATCACTCCCGCGCACCGTTCGTGCAGGTCTTGTTTGTCGCGCATAGTCAATGTATGCGACCGGCGAATCAATCGGCAAGTCGCGCATCGCTTGATGTGCTCGGCCAGTTTCGCGTTCATCACAGCACCCCCATTTCTCGCAGTAGGGCAAAGCCCGCAATCGCCGCCGCGAGTAGCGCGACAATCGCGGGATACAGCATATTCGGCTTGCGCCGGGCCAGGCCCGCCTCGACCTTCCGGTTGTGCTCCCACTCGCGCGCGAAGTCGTCGAGCACTTCGGTAAACGAGCGTTCCATCATGGCGCGGTTGAGTTCGCGCTGCGCGGCGCGGATACGGTCGCTCATGGCTTCACCGCCGTTCATAGTTGCTCGTCGTCGTCGTCCGCAAAAGAGCAGCTTTCAGCATGGCCGTCTTCCGGTGTCTCGCCGCACTCTTCGCAAACCCGGTCATCACCGCCTACATCACTTGGCTGGAATGGCGATGGGGCCGCTTCGAGCAACGGCGCTTCTTTCGCAGGCAGGCTCAGTAAAATCATGGGACGGCTAATAAGCTCCTCGATGGCCTGCAAGGCCGTCTCTTCCGTGCATGGCGTGATGGCGTAAATCGCTGGCGGGCCTACCAGTCGGCTCTTCGCCGGCACGGGCGGGCGTTTCACTTTCGAGCCAGCGGGGCAATATTTCTGCTCGCCACCGGGTGTTAAAATGTATTGCGGTCGCTTTAGTTCATGCTCGCGTTCCGGCAATGCCGGGGTATCCACCCGGAAGAGGCAAGCGGCACCGTAGACTTCCGTCGTCACGAATCCCACTTCGCGCTGGTGGCCCATCATTTCTACGACGGCCCATCCCTCAAACTTAGCTTGCGGTTCAGTCACTTCACCACCTCCGCCTTGTACTCGTGTCCATCCTTGCGCCCTTACCGCAGACCCTTCACGTCGTCATCATCCCCTGGCTCACGCTCGTCAAACAGCGATTGCTTGCTGGGGCCACGCTGGATCACCGGCTGGCCCTCCTCGTCAAATTCCGTCTCGCCAATCCATTTGGCAGAGACGATGTTCGAGTAGTTGCCCTTCTTCACGGTGAGGAATTCGGCGCCCTTGCCTACCGCCTTGTCGAGATAGGGAAACAGTTTCTTGTCCCAGGTCGAGTGCCAGTCTCCCTTCCAGAACACCTTGCGGAACTCACCGTTCTTACTGGTGCCCTTCTCCACTTTCTCGATCCGTGCCGCGCCTTCTGCCTGTGGTGCAGGGCTTGCCGCCTGGGCCGCTGACGGTGCCTTTTCCGGCGTCGTGGCCGCAGTCTGGATTCCAGACTTTTTCAGCACATGCCCGTTCTGCGCGCACCACGCCTTCACCAGTCCCATGCCGGCGCGGTCCAGTAACCACTTGCCCGTCTCCGTGTTGAACGCGGCCATAAGCTCATCGTTGAGATACGGACGGATTTCATCGGAATAGCCGAACAGGTAGAACGTGGACTCGTCGCGCGGCTCCCACTCCAGCACCTTGTTCGCGTCCAATGGCTTCGGCCCTTGCTGCGACTTCGCCTGCTTTTCTGGCTGCGCTGGTTCTGGTTTTCCCTCCGACTGTGCCGCCGCCTGTTTTTTGCGCTCTTCGTACTCCTTGATTTTTCTCTCCGCCACAGCCTCAGCCGCCTGTTTGCTTCCCGGCAGTTCGCGCATGATGCGCCCTTCGCCAGTCAGTGTGCCGTACTCGCCTACCGCATCGAGTTCGGATTCGTCCAGAACGCCCAGCCCACAGATAGACAGTGTGGCCCGACGCTTGGCCTTAGTCTCAGCCTTCATGTAGGCATTTGCCAACTCCAGCCCGCGCAGCCCTTCGATCCACACGCTGCCGGTGGCGGAATCCTGTCGCCCGTGCCTGTCCTGGACTAGTGCTGTGTAAATCACCATACCGTCGAGAATTTCGCGCGTGAGGCTCACAACCGATATGCCGTAAATCTTCCGTAGTTGGTCCGTGCAGTCCTTGCGGGCGTAGAGTTGCAACTTGCCCTGATAGGAGACGTAATCAAACGGACGAGTCAGCGGATTCAGTCCAAGCGAAAGGCATGTCGCCTTGTAGTAGGCCACGCGCTCTTCGGGCAAGAGAGGCGCAAGATCACCGCCGATGAGAACCTTCTCAACCGTTTCCGATACGCTGATTGGCTCCGGGCGCTGCTTCACGATTGCCCGCACCGGCTTCGGCTTCTTGTTGGCCTTCTTTGTTTTCTTCATTCTGTCGCTCCCTCACGCGCTTCAAGAATATTTCCTCTCGCTCGTCCCACTCCGCTTTCGTCCGCATTGCATAGACAGGCTCACCCAGCTTCGGGTGCGTCAGATGGCAAACCGTACTGAGCATTTCATCCCAGTTCAGTTGGTCACAGTAGCGGTCGTCTTCCTTCACCGTGTAACCGCCGTTCGTTTCAAAGCTAATCGTGATTGTCCTCATACGCTGTCCTCGCTCCACACTTCGATCCCCAGTATTGCCGCCTCTGCCCGCGCCTTGTCCTTGATGCGGCGCACTTCCTGCCCGATGGCTACATCATCCACCCGAAGGAAATGCCGCGGCAGCTTGGATGCGTCCACCACGCGGAAGTACCAGTTCACCCGCTGCTTGAGGCCGGCAATCTTCGGCACGTTCGGGTCCACCGTAACTTCCTTCACGTCGAGAGCTTGCGCCGCCGTTTCCTGCGCCACTTCCTTCTTCTGCCGTTCGGCTTCGCGCTTGGAGAGTTCGCCGGCCTTGCGCTGCTTCTCAATCTCTTTCTCGCGCGCCTTGCGGTCTTCTTCTGCCTTCTTCTGCGCCTCGCTCCGGCGCCGTTCATTCTCCCGGGCGGCTTCCTGCGCTGCTGCCTCCCGCTCCTTACGTTTGAACTCTGCCATCTTGCCGCTGAGGCTGGCGTCAATCACGTCCACCTGCGCTTCATGCTTGGTGCGCTCGGTCTTGAGGAAAGCCGATACGCGCTTCACGATTTCCTCGAACGGCCCCAGCTTAAATGCGCCGATTTTCCTGATGCTGCGCACCCGCACAAGCAACTCGCCGGCTTCCGCGTACTGCTGCGGGGTCTCAACCTTCATCGCTTCCGCCTGGGCTTTGAGTTCCGGCAGGATGAGGGTTTCCTGCTGCAATGAGGACAGGGCGAGCTCGAGCCCTTGCGTATCCATCGCGGGGATGATTGCGCTCGGTGCTTTCGGTTCAGTTGCCACGTGGCCTCCAGTTTCCGTCAATCGCCTTGCGTACCCTGGCTGCCGTCACCTTGTCCACGCGCCGCCCTTGCCGGATGCGGCCGAGCGTGCCACTGCCGATGCCCAGCCGTTCGAGTAGGTCGCTGCGGGAAAGCACATGGAACACCTGAAAGCTCTCAATGTCGAACGCGAGTTCCATAGATTGCTTGCGGGTGATTGAGCGGCGTAGGCGTTGCGTTCCCATAGCGCCGCGAAGTATGTGGGAATTACTGGAACTTTGTCAAGTGGAAAGATGTGGAAATCTTGGGCGTGCCCAAATAGCTACGGCCCCGTATTGCTACGGGGCCGTGTCTGGGGTGTTGCTCTTACCGCACGTTTCTGGAGCCGGTTCAGGGGGAACCGGGCTTTGGAGCCTTCAATCTACCACGCCTTAGCTTTTACTGACAACCGGAATTTTCGGAGTTTCCACAGGCGCAACATTCTCGCTGGGTTCACCAGCTTCGACAATCGCCCCTGAGCGGTGACAGATGATTATAGACTGCCGCGCGGTGTAGCCTGCGGAGCATGTTGCGGATGTTCCGACAGCCGGACCTTGACCATCACTACGAAGGCGAACTGTGCTGGTATCCAGACTTTTTCTACGGCACGTTTGTTAAAAACTTCAGCCGACCGATATCCACCGTGTGCTGGGCTGGCGGCTTGCTCCATGCGGGCGGAGCAATGGAGAGATCGAAGTAATGAGTGGCGCCGTGGGTCGGGTCGTCGCCTTCACCTGCGATGACTTCCTTCGCAATCGCTTGCGCCTCCACCCAGCGTTCGTGGTCAAGTCCGGTTGAGTCAGCGCCGAACTTTGCAAATTGCGGGTCTGTCGTATTGAAGCAGGAGTACTGCCCGGGCTTCAGACAGCACTCCCGCCAATTCTTGCCCCACCACTTCGGATGCAGCACGCGGTTGCGGACACTCCACATCGTCGCCCGCATCCCGACCTGTCCTTCGCCGCGGCCCTCGCGCCAGCCAAGAGTGGCCAGCAACGTCGCATCATCCATCGCGGCAAGGCGTGCTTTCACTTCGGCGTGGTCAACGGACACGGGTCAGGACTCCTACGCGATTGGCTCAAACGGCGGAATCTTGGATTCGTCCACCGGCTGCCCCGTTTCCGCCGTGTAGGCGGCACGGGCGGCACTGATGATGCGCAGGCTTGCCCCGGCAACGTCCACTGCACGGTTGTTGAACTTCGCCCCCACCACATCCAGTCCAATTTGCAGGATTGTCAGCCACCAGGTCATAGTTGTCTCCTTCAGAGGCTCGCGTAGGCTTCTACGGTTGTGGCTGGCCGGGCTTCGCTGAAGCCGATACTCAGCCGGATGATTTCGTCAATCATCTTCACCAGATTAACCTTCAGCGCGTCCCATCTGGCCACTTGAATTGCGGCATCTTTTTCGTTTGCCGCCTGCTTGGCTGCGCGGTAGGTGTTGCGAACTTCGCGCATCGTATTGTAGGCAGCGCCGGCATTGTTGATGAGCGCCTTGCTGCTGGGCGGAAGCTTGCCGGCCGCGAAGTCAGCTTTGGCTTGCGTGAGCGCCCCGTTCCACGTCAGCAGGGCATCGTACATGCGGGAGTCCACGGCATCCACGGCGCCGGGATGCACGACGTAGACATTCTTGGCGCAGGCTCCGACCAGCAGGAGCATGGCCACAACGAACACAGTTAGGATTCGAGTCTTCATGTGTCTCCTTTACGGTTTCTCAGGCTCAGGCGTCGGGGTTGGTGTCGGGCTTGGCTTGTCACCGGCCCTTTGGCCGCCTTCCGGTGCGCCTCGAATGATACCAACAAGGGCACCTACCAGCGTCAACAAAATGTTTCCGAAGTTGTCTATCACGCGGGTTACGACGGTGAGGGCGCGCTGGCTATCGGCCAGCGGGGAAGCGAAGAACGTCAGTACCACAAACTGCACCAGGATAATCCACAGCACGAGTTTGAAGATCATCCGCAAGCCGTAGTGCCGGGCATCAAGCGCCTTCTGGTGCTCTGAATGGCCATTCAGTAGGCTCAACACTTCCCCTCCCTATTGCGGCGGTCTGGGCGGTTCTCCGAGATTGATGCCGCCGCTGATGATGCGTTCCCGAATCGCCGGGCTCTTGCGCAGGCGGCGCTGTGCCAATCGCGTTAGCCAATTCCGCAGCGTTGGACTCACCCCGGCCCAGAAGTGCCCCCCTGAGCTTATCCCGCCATATTCGTGCAGAATTGGCTTATTCTCAGCCAAGAACTCATCCAACATCTTTGCCCTGATCTTCTTGTCGCTGGGCACACCGTGCTCATCCAGCACCTTCTGCACGGCGTCGTCTTTCAAGGCTTGCTGCACGGCGCTGCGCTTCTCGCCAATCTCTGCCAGTTTGTCCGCTTCCGCTGCGGTACGCACCCGCTCTGCCCCGATGCGCCGCACTTCGGGCTCCAGTCCAATCATGCGTTCGAGTTCTTTCGCATCTGGCAGTTTCGAGATGCGGCTGGTATCAATGCCGTGACGCTCCATGATTTCGAGAGCTCGCGTGGCCTTCTCGCCGCGGAATGGGCGCAGCATTGTCCCAGTGTCCCTGGCCTTATCAATGCGCCGGAACGGGGAGTCCTTGCGGTAGAAGTCCTGTGCGAACTCCGCATACCGCTTGGACAGGTCAGCGTGCTTCGCTACCAGTCCCTTTGCGCCTTCGGGGTCTGCCGCAGCTACCGTGCTCTTCATGCGTTCATCGAGAATATTGTAGGCTTCGGCCACGGCGGCACGCTGCTGATTGCTCAGATCGGCGCGCTCAAGTGTACGCCCGAGAGCCGTCTTGATGTGCTGCACATCGGCCAGTGACCAGCCGGCTTGCGGGCCCTCTGCTCCCATCTTTGGTACGCGCCCCTTTGCGTAGTCTAGGGCTTCATCCGGCGTCAGCGCACCATCATCCACGAGCTGTTTCAGGAGTTTGTTCTTCTCCGCAAGGGTCTTCATTGCGGCCAAAGCGTCAGACACGGCATCTCCGCGCATACCCCGGAACACGCTAGCCTCTTCCAGGCCGACTTTCTCCGGCACTTCTTCCGCCCAGCGCAAGGCGGTTGGCTTTTCACCTGGACGCAAGCCGTACTTGTCGGACGCCGCCTTCACATCATCTGCAAAGGCTTCCACGTCGGGGTTGCCAATTTCTTCCCCCAGCTTGCGGTACTCCTCATTAAATCCAGCCTTCTTCTCGGCAATCTTTTCCGTGATGCCCTTCTGGATGGCCTCCGCTTCTGACCGCAACGACTTCACCTGCTCAATCTTCTCCGGGGAGTGTTTGGCCTTCAGCCGCGCTTCCTTACGGTCAAGCACTTCGAGGCGTCGGCCATACTTCGCCACCTGTTTTTCAGCCGCCAGCCGTTCCGCCGCTACCTTCTCCGGCGTAACCCCGGCCCGTTCGCTGATGGCTTTGACCTGGTGCTCCGTCCAGGCTGCCTTGCCAGCCTCACCAGCCGCTTTCACTCCCTTGGCTACCGCCCCGCTTACGGCAATCTCAGTTCCGGTCGTCATCAAGGCGCCGCCTACATCGCCCCTGGCAGCCTGTGCAGCACGTTCTTCGATGAGTCCCTTAGTCCCAAGGCCCATGCGGTGCATAAACACCGCCGTAGGGCCTCCCATTGCGAAGGCGACCTTTTCTCCTGTGGTCTTAGGCGCTTCCACGAACGCACGGGCCATTGACTCCGGCATCTCCGAAAGATTCAGCAATCCCTTCCGGGCCGCTTCCTCAATGTTCTGCGGGCCAAATCCCTTTTCCTTGAGCCAGCGCAGCCAGCCAGTCTTCTCTTGCGCCGCCTCACGTTCGCGCGTCTCCTGCACCTTGGGCAGGCCCTTCTTGGCTTCCGTCGCCAATGCCGCCAGACGCGGATCCATCTCTGGCGGTTCTCCTGCTGCCCACCCGCTGAAATCCACGGCACCCGTGCCGGCGGAAGACACACCGCCGTACTTCTTCGCCAGTTCGTCGTAGTTTACGGATGGGGGTGCAGAGGTTGCCCCAAACTTCTTTGCGAGGGCATCGTAGTCAACAGGTTTTGCCTGCTGGGGCATTTATTGGATACCGGCCGCCTTCTTGAACGCATCTGCCGCTGCCTGATTCGGGAAAGTGTGCTTCACGCCACGCGGGTCCACTACAACTACGCCGCCCGCAGAAGCGCCACCGCCTGAGCTCTGGCCGTAGAACGTGCGGATTTCGTCGTACTTGCGCTGCTCCTCTTCCATCCTGTCTTGCGCCAGTTTAAGGAACTCTGCTCGCTGCGATGGAGAGAGTTGGTCGCCAGCCACCACGCGGCGCGCAATCACTTCCAGATTCTCCGGCAGTGACCGCGCCTTCAAGTGGTGCTCGATAAGGTCTTTCCCGAGCCTGGCTCCCTTTACCATGCCCAGTGTCATCGCTAAGTGGCGCGAGAGGATGAGCATGTCGTGTGGGCCAGGC
>FRDC01003373.1_pt1 | contig 10358 bp, 19 predicted proteins | sample 1106171 | NCBI WGS metagenome assembly FRDC01 (sample SAMEA3930566, study PRJEB13176) | freshwater metagenome | biome: Drinking water system; feature: drinking water; material: water | place: Singapore | collected 2014-12-20
GGGATCTGAACGCGCATGAATCCGGCCGATGGAATACGATGAAGCTTGCATGGGCATTGACGAGAAGCAGCTTCAAGCACGGATTCGCTCTGCTCTCGAATCCGGAGATTCGCAGTCAATTTTCGTCGCCCATGCGAGCTTGGAGCTATTTCGGGCGCTGAATAGGCCAACGGAGCCGGAGCCCAAAGGCATGACCAACCTTCAGCTCTTCACGATCCTGGGGTCAATCGTCGGCAGTTTCATTCTGCTGGTGAGCGTGTTTGCGTGGGGCCACGCCGACCTATCCGGCGACATTGATCGCGTTGAAGGTCGGGTCAATACGGTCAGCACTGATCTAAACAGCTTCAAGGATGAGTCTTACCGGCGCTTGAACGAGATTGGTGCCGACGTCGCGTCAATAAAGGCGACTGTGGCTAGGGCGCCAGAACCGAAGCCCTGACCGCATCCAACGCGCTCTTGACCGGCCCCTCTTCAAGTACCGCCGTCACCTCGCCATCCACTTCCCACGCGTAGCAGCGCTGCGCCGTCGGGTGCCCTTCGAGTTAGAAGACGAGCACCTCGCCTTCCCAGACTGTTTCTCCGCGGAATCGCTCGTGGACGTGCTCCATATTAAAAAGGCGAGCAGTCTTGGCCGAATGGGCATTAACAATCGAGTTTCCGATCGATGCGGGGCTGTGCTCGTTCAAACCTATTGATTCCGGGCCTTAAAGTGCCGATACTCGCGCTGGCCGGTAGCGGTCAACGGAATGAGAAGGAGCTTCGGATCTGCCCGCCGGGTGAGATTCGAACTCACGACCTGATCGTTAGCACTGACCCGCTCTTCCGCTGAGCTACCGGCGGGACAGATCCCCGCCCCCACACCCGTTCGGCTTGGCGTCCTGATGGATGTGGGGGCGGCCATGAGTGCCACCAATGACGGGGTGGGGATGGTTCCCGGTCCGCCCTCTACAAGCTGGTCCGCGGGGTTCGATTCTCCGCCACTCCAATTATTTCTCGGCAGCAGCCAACAACACCTTTCGAGCCCAATCTGACAGCGACATGCCAGAGGTGCGAGCGACGCGATCGAGCGCGCGGCGCTGATCCGCCGTCAGCCGCAGATTCAGAATGCTGGATTTCGCCTCGCCGTCGCGCAGCTTCGGCCTCCCGCGAGTTCGCCTTACCGCCATATATCTTACTGTAACACAAAAGCTAGCGGCTGGGGTCGCTGATCAACGCTGGACGCTCGAAGAGCTGGTGTGGTGGGGCGACACCTATGGCCGGTAGCTCGCCCTGGGGGCAGGACAGCACCCGCGGCCGCGCCCGCGGTGCGCCGCGCGGCCGCCCGTATATGCGCGCTGCCCGCACTGCGGCGACTACGCACCGGAGGCGCAAGCGTTCGAGCACTTCGAAGGCGGCGGAGACGTCCTCAAGTTGACCGGATGCCTGCAGTGCATCGCACGGCAGATCGAGGAGGCGGCATGATCGAGTGGCTCTGGTTCGGCTTGCTGCTGCCGGCGCATCTCTACATCTCGGCCGTCGGGCAGCTCTCGTGGATCGTCTCGCACTTCGACGACGGTTCCCCGATCCCGCTCAACTACGTCGCGGTTTCCGGGCCTCGCTACACGTCGAGCAAGATCGACCTCCCGTCGACGACCGTATCGGCGTGGTGGTACGGCGGCGACGAGCCGGCATGGGGCGACTGCCGGCCGACTGGTGCCGATCCGGTCGACGAAAGCACTTGGGCGCACCGCGTCGATCATCGCCCGACGACCTCGATGCGCGGCGACGAAACCCGATGAGTCGCGCGGCCGCGTGCGGCGCTGATCCGCAGGTGACGCCGGGAATTGAATTCTGCCCGCTCGCGTGCGCCGCCGGCGAGGTCGAGGTCGGGCCGCGGCAGTCGACCGAGCCGCAGACGTGGTACGCGATCTGCGGAGATGGTCCGGCGGATTCGGCGTGCGAGCTCTACTGCGTCGGAGACGAGCCGCGCGTCGCCGTCGTGCCGGAGCCCGGCTTCGAAGCGCTCGCATTCGGCGCGCTGCTCTGTGTGGCGCTCGCTCGATGCTAGACGCAGCGCTCCACGCGCTCGCAGGCGCCGCGCTCGCGGCCGCGCTCTATTGGGGCGGCGCGTGGTCGATCGCTCCCGTCGTGCTCTTCGTCGGCCTGATGCGCGAGCAGGCGCAGCACCGCGACGAGGGCCTGATCGGCTGGATCTCGTGGCACCGACTCGGCGAGGCGCTCGCGTGGGGCGTCGGCGCGGTTGTGCTAGTTGCAGCGTCGGCGCTGCTGGAAAGGCTATGAGCGTGGAGTCGATCCTGGTCAAGCTGGCATCCGATGCCCCGGTCGCGGTCGCGATGATCGTGATCGTCTTCGTCTTCCTGCGCCACCTCTCTCAGCGAGACGCGATGATCGAGCGGGTCGAGACGAGGTGCAGCGACGCCCTGACGAAAAACGCGGCGGCGCTCGAAGGGCTGCGCGTGACGATGACCGAAAACACGGCGTCGCTGCGAAGCTGGATCTCTGAAGGCGCGAAGCCGGGCGCGTGACTCCGCAGCCCTGGCGCTACCAGTTCGCGCGCGTGCTCCGCGTGATCGACGGCGACACGCTCGAGCTCGAGATCGATCTCGGCTTCCGCGCGCGGATCGTCGAGCGCTTCCGCTTGCGCGACTACAACGCCCCCGAGCTGCACAGCTCCGACCCGCGCGAGCACGCGATGGGCGCGGAGGCGTGGGCGCAGCTCCAGATCATGCTCGCCGACCGCCGCGTCGAGGTCGCGAGCTGGAAGGCCGACAGCTTCGGGCGCTGGCTCGCTGACGTGACGGTGATCGGTCCCGAGGGCGACGCGCTCGATGTGGTCGAGCAGCTCGTCGCGGGCGGTTGGGGCGTGCGCTGGGACGGGCGCGGGCGCGCGCCTAGGCCCTGGCTCGACGCGGGCGCGAGCTACCCGATGCAAGCCTGAGAGGAACGATCCGAGCGCCATGCTCCGGGACCGCGAGACTGGCAACCTGCCGCCGAATCAATGAATTTCGGCGGATGACAGTAGCCTCCGAAGCTGGGGGTCGCGCGTTCGAATCGCGCCCGGGTCAACGCTTTTTCGGCTTCCGGGTCCCACCAGGTCCCAGCCCGGTCCCAGCCGCATCGAGCCACGCCATCGGGTCCGCCTGCGGGATCGCGTGCGCGTAGTGCCGCTCGATCGTCTCCAGCGACGCCCCCACCCACTCGCACACGCGCCGAACCGGCTGGCCCGCGTCGAGCGCCCACGAAATGTGCGTGTGCCGCGTCGAGTGCCACGGCAGCGACCGCACCTGCGCAGCCGCGAAGTGCTCGCGCAGACGTTCCCATGCGCGAGAGAAATTGCGCTCGGCCCAGAAGAGCCCGGTCGGGCTCGGGAACACCCACTCGCGCGAGCGTGCGCGCTGCGAGTGCAGCACGCTGAGGAGCGCTTGCGAGATCGGTACGCGCCGGCTGCGGCCCGACTTCGGGACCTTGGTCCCTGCGCTCGGAGTGGCGGCGCGCCGGATCGTCAGCGTGCGACCGCGCAGATCCACGTCTTCCCAGCGCAGCGCGAGCAGTTCTCCGCGGCGCGCGCCGGTGTGCAGCGCGGCGACGAGCACGGGGTAGACGTGGCGCTCCTTGCGCCTCGCGAGATCCACCATCGCCGCGGCTTCCGCGCGCGTCCAAGCGTCGCGGGTCGGGATCTCGCGCAGCGTCGCGCGCCGTGCCTCGCGCACGATCGCTCCCCAGTCGATGCTGCGAGGCACTTTGACGATCTCGCTGCGCGCCGCGAGCGTGACGACGCGACGAAGCACTGCGACGCAACCGGCCGCGGTCCAGCCCGATCGGCCAGCCGCGAGCTCGGCCGCGACGTAGGCGCGCACCGCGTCTTCGGTGAGCCGCTCCGGGTCCAGCCCGCCGAAGTGCGCAGCGAGCCGCTCGACGCGAGCGTAGTCGGTGATCTGCGTGCGCTCGCTGCGGAGCGGTGCATGTCGCTCACGCCATCCGCGCAGGAGCTCGTCGAGGCGGACGCGCCCGCGAGGGCCGTCGTCCCAGACGGTTGCGCGCTCGCCGCGCGCCGCGAGCTCGGCGGCCACCTGCAGCGCGATCTGCTCGCCTTCTTGACCAGGCGGCCCCGCCTTCCACTCGCGGCGCCCGGTGGCGGTACTAACGCGCACCCACCATCCACGCGAGCCGCGATCTCGAACCGTGATGCCCATCGGGGCGAGCATCCTACGCCCTCGATCCGAGGTCGCGGAGGATTTCGTCTGCGCGTCGGCGCGCGGCCAGCGTGGGCTGCATGGTGCCGGCCTTCTCGTTATCGAGCTGCGGCTCCACCTCTCCGAGCAGCTCGAGCAGCGCGCGGACGGGCACCCGCACCTGGCCGGCGATCGTCACGGTTCGGAGCTCGCGGGCCTCGATCGCGCGCTGAACGTGCAGGCGAGCAACGCCTAGCGCCTCGGCCACCTGGCCGACGCTCAGCGCCGCGCGCTGGCGCCAGTCGGTCACTCCGAAACTCCCATCATCCTGCGGCGTGCGGGGCAGAGGCCGCGGCTGTCGGTGAGTGCTTTGCAGCGTTCGCATTGATGGTCGGGTCGCGCCACCGGCTCATGCGCGTCCCACTCGCGGAGGAGTGCGGTTAGGAATTCGACCCCATCATCCCATGCTTCAGCATCAGCCGGAGCTATCGGCCTCAGTCGAATTCGAGCTTCGTTCCATTCCGCGATCAGCCGACATAGGCGCCTGCGCCACTCGGTCGAGTTAGTCGGCATCGCGGAGGGCCTTCCTGATTCGCGTCAGGAGCACAGTAGGAAATTCGATCGTGGCCGCAGCGAGGCAGTCGTGCAGCAGGTCCCGCAACCGCAGCACCTCCTCGGCGAGCGGGCCGACGAGGTTTCGAGCGGCGGCGATGAGCTGTGCGTCAAGCGCCCTTAGCTCGCGACTCGTGCTGGTCGGATACAGCGATGCGATTCTGCGTTGCTCCCTGTTCTCGATCATGTAGCCATCGCGTGAGCCGTCCATCTGGATTCCGCCGACACCTTGCGCCCTCCATGGCGCGGATGTCGCTACGGCCTCCAGCTCTAGCAGCTCGCGCAGCTCGGCGTCGGTTAGGCTCACGGCTTCAGCTCGGGCGTCGGGTTAGTCATCTCAACCTCCCTTGCCCCCACTTTCGCAGCCACGGCTGGGGGCGGACCACGTTAGTTTTCCAATGCTCTCGCGCATTGGGCTACTTCAGAGATGAGCCACTGCGAGAGTTAGCGCTCATGTCTGCTTACTACCGCCGACCCCAGAGCGCGAGGCCGGGGCGGTCTCGTTAGGCTTGACCTCGGGAGCCGTGATAACGGGGCTGTCTACTCCGCCCCCAGCCTCACGGTCTGGGGCGACTCTCGAGGTCAAAGTGTCGAGCTGCCTACTGATAACTGGAATCGCGGCAGCGATGAAGGTCAATAGTCGGTCGCTTATCGGAAGCTCGACGAGCTTTTCCACACGATCCATGATGGCATCTAGCCCGTCGGATGATTCGCTCACGTCATCCCCTCCAGCATCATTGCTCAGAGTCCGATTCTGCCACCTCGTAGGTCGCCTCGAAAATATCCGGCTTGCACGGGTAGAATTCGCCTTTGACGCCGCGGATGATCCAGTCTCCGATATTGGCAATCATCAGGCCTTCGAGTGTCTGAATCGTGGCGATTCGCAGCACTGGATCATAAATAACACCAGCGATGTGCTCTGGGTTCGGATGAGGCGCGTCGAACGTTGAAGCAGTTACCTGCACTGCGTCCACCACCACAGGCTTTTTTCGGTACTTCATTTCTCGGAGTCCTCCTCGGCGGCGAGGGCGTCGCGCTCGTCTTGCTTCGACTGCTCGAAAGCTAGCTCCCGCCAGCGCCGCGCGAGGTCGAGGGCGAGATCGCGCTCGTAGGCCACGTCGCGAATTGCCTTCTTGACTGTCTCGGCATCCGCGACTTCATAACCGCTTTGGCCTTCCGGGTGATTGACGTATCCAAGCTGGTCCGCAACTGATAGTTGCCAAGACTCCAGCTCCCGCACGCGGGCCTCGGCTTTCTCGCACCGCGAGCGCCACTCTTCCTTTGCCTCGGCCGATGCTAGTTGAACCGACACTTGACGTTCGAGGGCGGCCTCGGCCTTCTCGGCTCGCATTGCAACATCTGTGTGCGCTTTGATCCACGAGTCGGTCACATTACGAGATGCCACCAATGCGCGTTCGGCTCGCTCGGCTCGCTCGATGTACGAGTGACCAACATCTTGTAGGTGCTTCTTGTCGCCGTCGCACTGGCGCAGGTGCTCGATATGCTCGGCTTCTGCGCGATCGGCGCGCTCGCTGTTGCGCTTGGCGGCAACTCTCAATAGCTGCTCTTGCAGTTCGGCGCGAAAGGCTCGCTCGCGCCAGTAGTCCTCTCGTCGCTGAACAGCGTAGGCAGATCCGACATGGTTAGAGTCATTCGACGGGATCTCGGTCGCCTGTGTCTCGGCCTTTGACTTGCGCAACTCGTCGAGGATCGCGTCGAGGCGCTCGATCAGGTACGCACCGACGTCGTACATAACACCTACCTCGGTCATGCCCTCTTCTGATGCGATCTCGCGCATTCGCTCGATATTGTTCACCTCGGCAACCTCCACCGCAGCGGCGAAACTCGCGTTCCGTCTGCTGCGAGCACCGGCACGATCAGCCGCTTGCGTTCCATCGCCTTCGCTTGATGATCAAAGAGATTGTTGATATCGAGACACCGAACTTCGCTGCAAGTGCAGATTGTGTGCAACTGCGCCGTTCCCACGACTCGCGGATCTCTAGGACTTGTTCATCCGTTAGCTTCGCCCTTCCGTGTTTAGATCCACGCGGGCGGCGATCAGGATGGAGCACCATTCCGTTCGAAGGCCCTCGTGCCTGTCGCCCCTTGTTCACTTTGTCGGCTTCGTTGTCGGCATGGGTGCCGAGGAACAGGTGATCCGGATTGACGCACGGCGGGTTATCACATCGATGAAGAACCCACAGCCCATTCTTGATCTCTCCGTGAGCTAGTTCCCACGAGATACGGTGCGCTCGGGCTGGCCGCCGATGTGTCAGAGCAAACTGGCCGTAGCCGTCTGTGCGTATGTAGCCACGCCACGGCCAACACGCTTCTGGTCCAGCGCTTCGATCGACCTTAGTCCAGAACCGCGTCTCGATGCCTAACCTCTGGTACACGTCTTGCTGCAGGCGCGCGAAGTCGAGCTCGGGCTGCGAGGGCATCACCTAGCGGCCCCGCACCGCCACGTCGCGGCGGCACACCGCGCGCACGCCAGGGATCGCCATCGCGCCGCGCAGCGACTTCGCCTGCGAATTCAGCGCCGGCAGGTTCGGCAGCACGAGCGGGAGCGGCGCCTTGCCCTCCGCGATCGCACGGACCAGCGCGGCGAGATCCGTGACCTCGGCGCTCCACGTCTCGCGCGTCGCAACTCCTTCGGTCCGCGGAACCGCGCGCGCGACCGCAGGCGGAGGCGGCGCCGGCATCGGCTCGTCCAGCACGCGCTCGGCCTCCTCGGCCTCGCCTGCCGCCGCGAGCGCCTCGGCCTCCGCGAGCCGGCGATCCTCTTCGAGCTTGCGCGCCGCCGCTGCGGCCTCGGCCTCGGCGATCCGCCGCAGCCGCTCCTGCTCGGTCACGTAGGCAGAGAGCCTGCCCTTGATCGTGATCTCGGCGGCGAGCAGCGGGGCTTCGAGCTGCTTGCGCTGCGCGAGTGCGGCCTTGTGCGCCCTGTGCGCGGCCTCGATCACGGGATCGGTGCTCGCCGCGATCTCGTCGCGCAGCGTCTTGATGTCGCGCAGCAGTTCGGCTGCGGCCTCGCATGTGCGCGCGTCCGAGATGGTGAGCGCGTTCGCGCGCTCCGGCCACGTGAGCGCGCGCTCCTCCAAGTCGTGAGCCAGCGTGAGAGCGAGTGCGGCGGTCATTGATTCCAGTCCTCCAGAGTTGCTAGGCCGCGGTCGAGTCGCCATCGCGCGATGCGCACCGCGGCCAGGAAATCGTGCGTGTCCTGCCGGCTCTCGTAGCGCTGGAGCCGATAGGTGCTGTCCGGTCTGAGCTGGAGCGCGTATCGAGCGAGCGGCTGGCGCGCGAGCGTTGCGTCGTCCTCGCGCAGCGCGATCTCGTATCCGGCGAGCTGGAGCCCCGTCGCGTCGTCGAGTGAGGCGACGCACTTGAGATCGAGCAGCACGAGCGGGCCGCCCTTCAGCGTGCCGGTGCGGTCTAGCGTGCCCGCGAATCCGTGAATCTCGCTACGCACCGCCTCTTCGATGTGCTCCGGTTGCCACATCGCATCGGAGCGAAACGCCTGATAGGCGTTGACGTAGCCATCGATCTCGGTCGGAGCATCGTCGGGCTCGACCAGGCCAAGATCGAGCAGCTCGAGGAATTCGTGCACCGCGGTTCCGCGCGCGCTGGCCTTCGCCAGCACATCGTGCGGCACGTGCTCGAAGCTACGTAGGCCGGCGATGCGCAGCGCTTCGGTCACCGAGATCAAGCGCGTGTCGCCGACGTAGTAGGCGCTCGTGTCTCTCACGCGAACGCCGCGGCCTGCGCTTCGGGGCTGCCAGCGGCCGGAGCCTCGATCACCACGCCTTCGCCCTCGCGCAGCTCCGCGCGGTCGATCGCCGAGAGCAGCAACGGCACCGACCACGCCGGCGTGGTTCCGTTCTCCAGCCCGGCCGCCGCGCGCGCAGCCACTGCGATCTCGCGCGTGAGCGCGAGCACGTCGTCCTTCGATGCTGACTTCCCGAGCAGCGCGGCCGCGCGGCGGCTCGCCGCGATCTTCAGGCGTCCGACGTCATCCTTCGATGCGGGCGCGTTCGGGTCGTCGCTCGGCGGCACTTCGACGACGGGAGCGAGCGCCGGCGCCGCCGTCTCGGGCGTCGACTGCGCCATCTCGTCCACCGTGTAGAGGCCCGAGAGCTCCTGCGGAAACGCCTTCCGCAGCGCGAGCGACTCGGCGCATTTCGCGAGCATGAGCGCGGGCATCCGCTGCCACATCGCGGTCAGGCCACCATCGCGCTTGGTCTGCGCGTACTCGTCCCAGAGCGCGATGCCGTAGCACGGGTCGCGGAAGCCGCGGCGCCACACGCCGACGCGCGCGGCGCGCGGCGGCTCGCTGTCGAGCCAGATCTCGCGCCACTCGCCATCGGCTCCGCACCAGTGGGGACCGACCTGTCCTTCGTATTCGCCGCTGCGCTGCGCGACGAGCCGGAATCCGTCGATGCTTGCCTGCGCGCTCATCACCTCGCGCTTGAGCGTCGAATCCCAGCGCTTGATGGCGTAGATCTGCCGCGCGAACGGGTCGAGGCGGGTGCGGTCGCAGATGCCGCGGAAGAGCGCGAGCTCGTCGTCGGTCGCGCCCTTGCAGATCGTGCGCTTCAGCAGCTCGACCTGTTCGTGAGTCAAGACGGTCGCGAGCTCGCCAGTCTGCGCGTGAACCAGTGCACTACTCATCGGTGTCTCCTTCGTCGCGCGCTCGCAAGCGCGCTCGCCAGATGTGATCGGGGTCTACGAGATAGGCGCGGTACAGGGGCGGATCGAAGCCGTGCGCCTCGCCGCTGAGCTCGTCGTCGAGCATCGTCTGCGAGCAGCCGAGCGGCAGATCTCCACTCACGGCTCGTCTCCGTACGGGCAGTTCATGATGCAGCGCTGATCGCCAGCGGCTCCGCAGTCGCGGCAGATGTGCTGCGCATCGCATGCGCGCAGATGGACGGCGCAGCGCGTGAGCGGCGTCATGCCGAGCGATGCGAGCGTCGGGGCCGGCGGCAGCTTCCCAACGCCGCCGGCCCCATCGGAGCGCGCGATACACGGGGCGCCGCGCTCCGGCTCTCCGCCGACCATCGGCGTTGAGATGGTGGGAGCGGGCCCAGCCCCCCGGATGCCTCCAACATCCTCCGGGCCCGCTCCTAAAGTGTTATGCGTCACCGCAGCCACCACGCCGCGACCGCGCCGACGACGAACGCCGCCTCGATGAGCAGCGCGGACAGCACGCCGCGCCAGAAGCGCGGGCCGGGCGCGAGCTGCTGCCGGATGCGCGAGTCGGGGTAGACCGGCAGCCGACGATCTCGAGCTCGCGCCTCGCGGCGCAGGCGGCGCAGGGCGCGGCGGCCGGGCTGGCGGTAGGGGAGCGGCGAGGGCGCGCTCACGACGCCACCCGCGCAGCGCGCTCGGCCCTGCGCTGCGCCGCCCGAGCCACGCGGTTCTTGCGGCGACTCAGCTCGCAGTCGAGCGCGGCCAGGCCGTGGGAGAGCGAGGGCGGCGGGACGTGAGAGACGGGGACGCCCGGCGCGGCCTCGGCAGCGAGTTCGCCGACGTGGATCTGCGAGACGCGCGAGCAGCGCGCGCTCGTCATCCACGCGA
>FRDC01003545.1_pt2 | contig 10356 bp, 24 predicted proteins | sample 1106171 | NCBI WGS metagenome assembly FRDC01 (sample SAMEA3930566, study PRJEB13176) | freshwater metagenome | biome: Drinking water system; feature: drinking water; material: water | place: Singapore | collected 2014-12-20
AGCGCGGGCGATTATCGCACAAAGGGGCATATCAGGGGCAGGAATCGGGGCAATGTGGCGTTGCTGAGGGCGAGCTCGGTGCGCCTGACCTGGGGCGATAGGGAGCACTGCGCTGCTATCAAATGAGGGCTAGAAGTGCTCACTATCATTGAACGAAGGATGCCTAGGCCCCCTGCGCTCCTCCCCATTAGCAAATAGCGCGATGTCTCCCAGCACAATCTCCTTCACAGCCCTAACGTCATAGTAGCGGTGAATGAAGTCTGGTGGCCCGAAGATATCTATAGCCCTTAGGTACTCATCGCCTTTGAAGCCTATGAGACTTGCACGCGGCTAATCCTAATGGCGTCTAGGAACCGTCACGCAATGAAGAACAAGCCATGACCCTAGCCAATGTCCTCATCATCGCAGGGGAAACCCTGGCCTTTGTCCTAGGTGTCGCAACAATCATCGGCGGTATGTGGTTTGTCGCCGCGATCTATGGCCCATGATTCACTTCACCGACCACCATGGCCTTGTCCTGGTCTCTGCCTCGGATGGCGAGTCATGGGAAAGGCTTAGGCAATTGCTCGATGAGCCGGGCGGAGGAACCCTGCCCTGGCTCCTGACAGTCGAACAGGCTAAACGCCTAGCTAACCAATTGGAGGGGCTGGACAATGTATAGGCTAGGCCGAGCCCTGCTAGACCTCATCACCTTCGCCCTCGGGATAGCCATAATCTATGCCTGTACGATGTATGCAGTAACCTACCTCTAGGCCTCACCAACACAAGGGGTTATGAGGAAAAAGAAACACTCATTGCAAAGCACCATCGTGTCGCCGAAGATTTCTATGACCCTTAGCTCGGACGGGTCAAACAACTCTCGTCCGGGCAACCCTCGCATTTCCCCCTCTCGCAAAGGGCATTAGCCTCCGCTTGGTTCAGCCGTGCCCTCTATAGTAACCGGCTCATCCTCGGCGTACCTATCGAACTTGATCACAATGTTGATCCCACCCTTCGATGTGCCGGGGGTTGGAGTCCAATCTTCTCTCGTGAAGGGGTTATGGGCTAGGACGTGGCTGGCAGGCTTCCAATCCGTCTGTACATGACGGTTGAGGGCCTTGAGGGCTCGGACCGCCGAATCGGCCTTTGCCTTCTCTACCTGAGCCGCGAAGTCGGGCCTTGAGGCCAGCCAATGGTCTACCGTCCCCCTAGGCAAACCAGAGAACCGACAGGCGAGCTGCAAGCTCCCCCCATCGTTCAGAACATCCATGAAGGCCGCTAGTTGCTCGGGCTGCTCTACCAGTCTTTCCGGCAAGCCAGCCTTAGGGGGTTCTGGGGGAACCTCTACGGGGACTTCCGGCCGCTTCCAGCCTCCCCGCTTTGCCATCGTCCGGATTGAACCAGCCCTAATGTCGAAGTCATCTTCCAGTTGCAAGGAACTAACCCCAGCCTCCCACGAAGCCTTGAGCTTTTCCTTTACTTCCAGGGAGATACGCCTATGTGGCTTATTCCGGATTACTAGCTTTTTCTTACCAGGCATAGGCCACACGGATGGCAAGCATAGTCCGTACTATGCACAGATTTAGGCTAAAGTCAACCACTTTTTTCGTTAAAGGTCGAATCCCTTAACTTATTATGGCCTTACCCATTTGCGGCCCTATCCGCCTCACCCCACCTGGCCGACTTCAATGGGTCATGTTTGCCCTATCCGGCTCAGATAGGGTGAAAGGTGGTGGGGTAACTGGAGCGGTCTGGGGGAATCGAACCCATCCTTCTCCGGTTTGGAAGACCGGTGCACAACCAATATGCCAAGACCGCGTTAACTGGCGGGTGAGGCAGGGCTTGATACCTGCTTGCCTCATTATCTGCCTGATCTGGCGCGACAGTCGGAGTCCGGGGCAGACCCATACCCGATACGTGCCGCACACGTCCTTCCGTGCTGCTCGGGTCATAATCAACGCTAAGGCACCTAGAAGCCTCACTGAGCGATTCAAACTCCCCGGCTACCCCAGAGAGTGGTATCGCGAGCGTACAAGGCCGCTAGGCCCCTTAGAAACGATTCTTTTAGCTCCTGTCTCCCCAACTTGCCAAATCCACGCTCCTTTACCCTAGACCCGATCTTGGTCCAGGTCAACCCCATCATGCGGCCTACTACTATCGTCCTAGTAGGTTCCTTCATCTCATAGATCAAAGGTAATAGTCTGTCCAGCTTGGTGATTTCTTCCGGGCTCGGACGTTCCCGAGTAACCTTGGGCGTGTTCCATCCGTAGGACTCGCTGGCCTCATGGAGAACATCCGGCCACGCTGCCCTCAGTTTCGATGGCCCGTCTAAGGGCAGCATACTGAGGGTTCTCCCCATCGCCCTTAGGCTTTCCTCTAGAGCCTCCGGTTGCACGCCCCCGATCATCACGGCCGAAGAACTGCATTCGGCCGGAAAGCGGCGAGACCACCTTCGGACGCGCCGCCCAATAGCCGAAGTCAAATTCCCCGTAGTGTTTCTGCGCAAGGTGGACCTCCCCCCTTAAAGCCATTTCCCAAAGTGCCCCCTTAAACGGGCATTTCCCCAATACGGGGCCGCGCCAGTATTCCACCCAGACGCCCGGCTTAACATCAGCCAAGGCGTCAACCATGTCATTGATGTTCTTGATCTTCATCACCATGCCTGTGGGCTAGAGGTGCCGGAAAAGTAAGGCTGTGGGGGTCGCACAAGTCCCCGTGGTTCCTTCAACGCCTTAGGGTCATCCTCGTACTTACGTCCGTTATAACGCTTGTTAAACTCCCACTTGCCAACCAAGACCTCGGCCGGGAAAGCGTATTGCTGCTGAGCAAACCGTCTGACCTGCACGTCCACCAGTTGGGCGTAGCTCTCAGCCCAGCCCTTGGCCTTCTGGCTGACAGCCGCGCGCATCCGGTTCCGGGCAATGCGGTAGAACTCATGTTGCTCGCAGACCTTGATGTGGAGCAACATCTCGTGCTTCTCCGGGGCCTTCAAAAGTCCAAGAAACACACCAGCCGGCCCCATCGGGAGCTTGACCCAATAGTCCTTGAGGGCGTCAATCAAGGCAACCCGGCCCCATAAGCCTGGATGGTCCAGAATCTCCCGTCTGTCCGACGCATAGGCCCGCTTGGCCACAGCTACAGCCTGAGGCGTCATGTTCAGGACGTTCGCGATCACCTCGTACATCTCGGGCCGAATCTTGTCCCACCAGGTATGGGCAAACTTACTTGCTGCTATCATTTCGGTGGCTCCGGTAGGAGCATCCAATGGGTTGGTTGGTTTGTCGAACTATACTTAAAAATCCCACAGCACCAATCTCCGCAATACCACCACGCCAGCCCAACGTACAACCCGTTGGTGACAATAATTTCCGTTTTATCTTTCGGCGCAGTCTCGATAGGTTGCCACTCGCTCATTTCTTCCACATCGCCAATTCTTCTGCCCGCCTAAACATATCCCCAATACGCTCACTTAGGCTCCCATCCAAACTTTCTCCATAGTAACGGTCCATGCGAACTTTTTCCTTGTGGTCGAGCAATTCCCCAAGAAGCAACCTAGCCTTAAGCTCTGTTTTTCCAATCTTTTTTTCCTCCATCACTTCTTCCTCATCGCCGCTAACATCCGCTCGATTTCCTCCCGCTTCCTAGCCTCCTCCTCGGGATCAGACGGCGGCTCGGGCTCCCTCTCCAGCTCAGCCACCCTCTTGGCGGCCTGCCGATAATCATACCTCAAGGGGACCATCTTCTCCTCGGCAATCGCTCGGAGTTCCGCAAGGGTAGGCCGGTGCTTGCACGTCGCAATCGCGTCCTTGTAGGTCGCTTGGAGGACCGAGAAGGGGTAAGGCAACCCCTCAATGAAATCCTCCACGACCAAGGTCAGCTCCTTAACGCTTAGCTGGGACTGAGGGTAGTGTAACCACAACCGACGAAGAAGCAAGGCCGTTTCCTCCGGGTGTGCGGGGCTGATAGCTAGGCGGGCGGTATCCAACGCCGCCCGAGCTTCGCTCAATGGCCCCAAGGAAGGCGTTGGCCTCTGTTGCTCTCCCCTCGGGGGCAATCGCGTTACAGTCGTCATTCCATCGCTCCTGATTCAACCAGGTTTGGGGATGCGGGATAAACTTCATGTCCGTGTCCATCGTAGCATCCACGAACCGGCCAAGTCCAGCCATAATTTCGGCCACTGGCGTTTTGGCGGCGGCCCGCCCGAACGCCTTGAAAGCTGCCGCCTTGCCTATTCTTCGAGGGTAGGCTTGCCAGAATTCCTCGAACTCGGTGGAATACGAACTCCGAGCGCGTCTTGCGCGCGAGGGAGTCTTATCTGCCTCTGACTCTGTATCTGTTTCTGATTCTGTCTCTGTATCTGTCTCTGCTTCTGTCTCTGACTCTGTATCTGTCTCTGAGGGCGTCACTGTGACGGTCGGTGTGACGTCACTGTGACGGTCACTGTGACGTTGCATGTGACGGTACTTCCGGGTCCTAGCTGCTGAGCTATCGCTTTGATATTGCCTGCCTTTCCAGTTGTGCGGTTCTATCGTACCGTCGGAATCGTCCAATAACCCTATATTCTTTAGGGCCAATATGACATCGTTGCAATCGGTTTCTGACATTCTAAGCAGGAATGATGTTGCTGTGATAGTAGGTATCCTGCCACCGTTCCGATGTGCGATACACAACAAGTTGACCCATGCCTTGAACAGTCTAGGGTCGAGCATCTGGACCTTCGGATCGTCTAGCGCCTCGTGGTAAAACCTGAACCAATCCATCTCGTGCTCCTCTACTTCCTCGGCCCGGCCCATTCCCCTTTGTCTCCATCGATGCTAACGTAAGCCTCATCGGGCGGCACCGTGCCATCCCGTTCTATCACCAGTCTCCGAATGATCCTATCATCTACCAGGATACCGTGGCTGACCAGTAGATCGAGGGTCGCCTTGGCATAGTTATCAATGTCCCGTCTCTTGTTAGGATGGACGGAAATGGTAAGCGTTTCAACGTCTTGGAATGTGAACTTAGGTTGCGTTGCCAACATCATGGCGCTAATCATTCTCCACGAAGTGTATTTCTTGCTGGCAACCCGCCTATTTCCCTTTTTCAGATAGACGTACAGCTCGTTCGTGGAGGGGGGTACAGGAATCCTCAAGAACATTTTTCACCTAAAAAAAGAGCCCCGGCAGTTTCCTGTCGGGGCCAAGTTGTAGAGGGGTCGCTGGTCCAGCCCACCCAATGCTACCCTGTCCACCAGAGCTAGACCTTAGAGGCGCGCGTTACGCCGGGGAGGTGGTGGAGGGTGTCTCGGTTTTTGGTGTATACTGCGTTAGCGGTTTTCATAGGGCCGCATCGTTTGCAGGCAAGGTAGCCCTTCTTTCTCTTGATCTTCGCGCAACATTTTGCACAGACTCCCATAGGATCACTGGGGCAGCCCTTCTAGCCCGTCGGACCGCCCCAGTTACTCCTTATCCCGAGGTTAGAATAACCGAGGGATATATACGGGCGCGTATGCGCCCGCACCAGTCACTCCCACTTGGGGCTCGGGTCATGACTGGGGTTCCTTATGGTCGCCATTCATTGCCGCTAGAGGCAATGCCTTAATTGTTTCCAGATGATCTTTGAACATGGCTTCTCGGAGTTCGTCGCGCTTTTTGCGAAGCTCCGCACTCTTGATGACTTTAATGGCTTCAGATTCCTGTTTCAAGAGGTCTTCGTGATAGGCACGATCAACTACTCCAATAACCCAGTGAACTGTGGTTGTTGAGTCGAAATCAACATCCACATCAACCTCAACCACCTTAACAACGGTCATCTTATGACGAGTGTCCGTGGGCACTACAACAAAGTCCCCGACAGCTATATCTTGATCGAGGGTCTTAAAGATGGTGCGCTTGGCGTTATCTTCCGCTTCGTATGTAGCGGAAATGGCCCTAGCGTGCTTGTTAATCAAGAAGATGGCCGTTGAGTAGTTCAACACACAACTCCTTCTCAGGTGGTTTGCGACTCGTTCCTCAATAAGCTAGCATGTTTCTCGGCGTCGTCAAGGAAATAATAGGAGCCGACAGGGACCCACATCATCTCCGAGACGCCCTTGAGAAACCAATCCGACTCGCCAGGGCCTAAGACGGTCTCATACTGCATCTTCCCATAGACCCGGTAATGGTTGTCACAGCCCTTGACAATCTCAGCTTTCATCATCGCTCCTGGTTGCCGGAGTTGGACTCGAACCAACATCCCACGGCTTCAAAGGCCGGAGTCCTACCATTAGACGATCCGGCATCAGAGTGCTTCACCCGTCATGGCATCCCGTCTCTGCATGGCTCGGGACACGGAAATGGAAAGGTCTCGAAACAACTCCTTCATGTAGGCGGACTGATTGCCCGTCCATTGAAAGACGACCTCGTGGATCGGCCCGTTCCCATCCGTACCCAATCGGGCTATAGAGATAGACACTGGATACCCGTCATGTCCATTCGTGTACCCGTCAGGCTCAATCCGGCCGACTACGGCATCGAAGGTCTCGATGGAGAGCCGGGAAGTCTCTTTCTCGATGGATGTCATGGGGGTGGATATTGCCATGGGGCTCCTCTGCCGTCAAGCCTGTGTGGGTGCGACAAAATGTCGCAGTTGCATCGGGAAGGAATGGTGATATGCTTCTTGCGTCATCAACCTTAGGAGGGTTTGTAGTATGACACGTCTTGCTCGGATTGAGAAGGGTGTAGAGATTCCGCCGCATGGCTTGACTGGGGGTGCCCGGCAAAAGTATCCATGGGCGACGATCCAGCCCGGAGACAGTTTCAAGGTCCGCACGAAAAAGCCCACAACGATTCGCGGCATTTACCTTTGTGCGGCTAACCAAGGGATGAAGGTGTCTGTCCGGCGCGAGCCCGGTGGGTTCCGCGTGTGGCGCATCGACGGGATGAAGGCGAAGAAGAAGTGAAGGCGGCAATGCTGCTCGGCCTACTCTCGCTTGGAGCTTGTTCTAGTCCACTGGAGAGGATGACAGAGGCCGCGCAAGAACTGGTATCAGCCGCGAACGAGGGACAGGTGGAGTTATGCAAGGGACGGGCAAGCCAGGCAACGGCTCTGGGTCAAATTCTGACTCCAGCCGATTTGAATACCCCGTCCGTCGAGTTGCAGAACCTTCAGAAGCTACTTCAACGATTCTTCGGAGGCCCTTGAAGGAGGGAGACAAGGTGACGATCAATGCCCCCCATTCTGAATGGCATGGGATGGGGGGCACCATCGGGTTCATCCCCTCGAACTACAAAGACCCCTATGTGGTGATTGTAGGACGTGCTACAATCATCGCGAAGCTGAGCCAATTGGAGTAGATATGCCCACACAAAAAGGCGGCTATTTCGTGCAGGATGGGACTAAGGTTCCGTCCGTCACCACCATCATCTCTCGGTTCAAGGAATCCGGAGGCCTCATTCACTGGGCCTGGAAGCTCGGCACGGAGGGTAAGGACTACCGGAAGGAAAGGGACGACGCTGCTAGTGCGGGGACTCTGGCCCATGCCATGGTGGAGGGGTGGGTCAAGAGCGAGTATGTCGATCTTGGCCCCTACGACACTGAGACCATCGAGAAGGCTAAACGGGCCTTCAGCGCCTTCAAGGAATGGGCCGACCAGACCCAATTGAAGGTGACTCACTCGGAAGTAGCCCTTGTCTCCGAGAAGTACCGATTCGGTGGTACTCTGGATTGTATGTTAGTGAACAACAAGCGGTCCTTGGGGGATGTCAAGACCTCGAACTCCATCTACCACGATTACCTCATGCAGTTGGCTGCTTACGGTATCCTGTGGGACGAGAACTACCCCGATGAACCAATCGAGGGTGGGTATCACATCATGCGGTTCTCGAAGGATGATGGGGACTTTGAACACAGGTGGTTCGGAGACCTGTCAGATGCCAGAGAAATGTTCATCCACCTTCGGGCTGCTTATGACTACGACCAGAAGCTCAAAAAGAGGATTAGATAATGCAAAACGAGACGATCACGATTGAGTACGCGGGGCCTTCCAAGAACAACCCCAAGTTCGGCTCGATCAAGACAAACGACAACCGCTGGTTTTCCTGTCCCATCGGAATGCTCCCCCAGTTCACCAAGGGGGCTACGGTGAATGTCGTCACCGAGTCCAAGGAATACAACGGGAAGACGTTCTACAACATTCGGGGGATGGCTCAGCCGTCATCACCCACACCCACTAACACCCAATCTACCTCCGGGTCTGCTATCCCCCGAGAGGCCGCGATGGCGGCTATGGCTGTGATTGGGAAGCTCTATGAGGGGACGGGGACATTCCCCGGTGCTGAACTTCTAGCCGATCAATTCCTAGCCACGGCACATGCTTGGATGATGGCCGAGGATGCGTACAAAGAGGGTAAGTCAAGGACAGACCCAGCCGATGAGATTGCGCCGTTCTGATGATTAGCGATGATGAGGCCGAGAGGGCGCAGGACTTCCTGAGGACCAATGCCAAGAAGGCAGGAGAGCTAAGGGGGGAGCGGATTTATCTGGAGGAGATGCGGAAGTCCATCAAGTCCCTTCTCCTCCTTGAATCCAACGAGGCTACCCAATCCGCTCGGGAAGCCCATGCCTATTCACATGATCGTTACCTTGAGCACCTAGACAAACTCAGGAAGGCCGTGGTAGCAGATGAGGAGAACAGGGCTCTGAGGGAAGCGGCGTGTATGCGCATTGAAATTTGGAGAACACAATGCTCAAACTCTAGGGGCAGAATATGAAAAAGAAGTATGGCCCATATGGGGTTCATTTGCTACGAAGCTATAAATCATGGTCAGATATGAAACAGAGGTGCACAAACCCGAAACATTCTGCTTATCGTTATTATGGCGGGCGGGGGATAAAAGTGTGCCCCGAATGGAGCGCCTCATTCAAGCAATTTTTGGCTGATATGGGCGAGCCACAACCAGGGTATAGTTTAGACAGAATCAACAACAATGATGACTATAGGCCGGGGAATTGTAGATGGGCGACCCACGCTGAACAAGTAAACAACAGGCGTGATACGGTATTTTTGAACGTAGACGGTGAAAATCTAACACTAACACAAGCTAGTTCTAAATGGGGTATTAACAGATTGGCTATTAGGGCTAGACTTAAATATGGGTGGTCAGACAAGGATGCGGTGACTCTGCCGGTACAGATTGGAACCCCGTATAAATTAAGAAAGACAACACCAGGAGATTAGTTTTGAGGGATACCAGAGTCCGCGATCCTTCCTGGCTCAAGCATGTCCGCAAGCAATCATGTTGGAACTGCGGGGCTCTAGGGTGCGATGCTGCCCATATAAGATGGGGACAGGAAGGGGGGATGGGGTTGAAGCCCCCGGATGATCTAGTGGTCCCCTTATGTCGTCATTGCCACATGGCTCAGGAGTGCAACCCAGGACCGGAGTGGTGGGCGAAGATGGTCAAGAACATGGCGCGTAGGGCTTATGAGGAATGGAGTCAGGCATGACCAAGGACGAACTGATCGCCGCGCTTGAGTCCGCAACCGGGCCGAGCCGGAAGTTGGATGCGGAGATCGCGTGTTTAGGTGATGCGACCCGCCGAATAAGTCGGAAACGCTTGGGCTGCTATGTTGAGGACGGGTTTACGCGCGCCGCTCTTGAATATACGCGGCTCATCGACGCCGCGCTGACGCTCTTTCGAGACAAGCAGGGATTTTCTTTGACGGTCGAATACGACGAGGAAGGTGTGTATCTCGGAGCGACCGTGGTAACTCCGCGCCGATGGGGATACACCAAGCCCGTGAAACACAGTGCTCCAGCAATCGCGCTCTGCATCGCGGCGATGAAAGCGAGGAATCATGGATAATCTAAGCGCAAGCAGGCCGATGACCTACGACGAGTTATTAACCGCATTGGTCGAGGCAAATCGGAAGATCAAGACGCGCGACGCCTTGGTCAAATCCCAAGCCGAGTGCATCGAGCGGTTTCGTGCGTTTGTCAGGCGGTATGACAAATGGCAAAAAGCGCCGTGGCCTGATGCCGGCTTACTTGCTCCGACTGTTTCAGAGGCGCGCAGGTTGATCCAACCCGGCGACATGGGGGAGGCGACATGAGGCTGACCGATGAGCAGGTGGGCTATTTCCAGAAGTTGCTCTGGGGCGAACTGCCGTCCGTCGCAGGCGATTTCCGGGCCGGAGTGCGCTTGCTCCTCGCCGACCGCGAGGCGCTGGTGGCTGAGAACGAGAAGCTGCGGCGCGTGGTGGAGGCGGCGAAGGCGCTTGAGTTTAAGCCGTACCCAGCACATGGGTCTGGTTTCATCATGGCTGTGGTGGGGCCGCCGAATGGCAACACAGAATTAAGCGACGCACTAGCCGCGCTAGAGCCCAAGGAGGCGAGTGATGCACAGGACAAGGCCG
>FRDC01001446.1_pt1 | contig 10333 bp, 11 predicted proteins | sample 1106171 | NCBI WGS metagenome assembly FRDC01 (sample SAMEA3930566, study PRJEB13176) | freshwater metagenome | biome: Drinking water system; feature: drinking water; material: water | place: Singapore | collected 2014-12-20
CCTCAAGGGGTCAAAGTTGCACGCCGAAACACACAGGATCGGAGCGCGGCGATCCAGGAGCTGCACGACGAGACCTGCCTCGCGTTGAAGCCATCGCTGATCTGCATGCGCTGGCCCGGCAAGACCTCGTGAACCACCTCTTGAATGCGGACCGAACGAAGGAACGGAATCGTTGACATGTCGCTTCGGGCGGGCGACGTTACATTGGAATCGATACAAGGTACGCCCCGATGATCACTCCTCTCTCGTTCCTGTGCATGGTGGCGGCTCCGATCCTCGCCGGTGCCGTCATCGCGACCGTGAAGCATTTCGCGACCCCTTCGCGGGAACAGGATCCGTTCCCGGGCGCGATCGCCGTCCGCACACGACCGGACCTTCGCATCTGCAACTGACGTCCGATGCCGGCGGAATCCGATGTCGAAGGATCCGCGGAACCGTCCTCGTTGACGGCCGAACGAAGGGGTGGGATACCCAGGTCATGTCCATGCGCAACATCCTGCCGTGCTGCCGACCCACGCGACCGGGGAGATCCCGACCGTGATGTGCTGATGCGCGTCTTCAGGATCGGCGGACCCCCGGCAGCCCAGCTTCCGGGGGTTTTTCTTTGCCTGCGCACCATGCGCCGGTTCGGCGGAGCCATGCCTGCCACCGCACTTTAAGCTATTGACATTGAACGATAAATTCCGATCTTTTCACTTGACCGGCCGATCCGACTTCCCTAGATCATGGGTCGTCGTCGCAATTCGATCGGGAGCGAGCCGTGAACCCCTGTAGCACCCCGATCTTCTTCGACTCCCGGCCGGGAGCCACTCGCGAGGTCTGACGCGCCAGGATGCGTCGAAGGCCTTGGAGCCCCGGTCGCCATCGGCGCCGGGGCTTTCGTTCGTTCGGGCTCCGGTTCGTCGGATCCGGGGCGCCCCGCCCATCGAATTCGGCCCGACGCACCTGTCGGGATGCGGAGTGAAGCTCGTGTCAGAAGAGCGCCTGCTTCGGGAGCAGGGGGACCGGGGGCGGAGCCCGGCATTCCGACCAGTTGCCCGCCCCGGCGTCGCGGCCTCGCAGTACGAGGAACGGCGCCGGGGTGACGAAGGAACGAAGAGAATTCCGCCTCTCGGTCGACGGGTAGGCGGGAACTCGGAGCGGCGTGGCAGAGTGGTCATGCCCTGGTCTGCAAAACCAGTGTACGTCGGTTCGAGTCCGATCGCCGCTTCCAGCCTTCCCACGCCTCCGGCGACCCGATCCCGTTCCTACGATGCGGACGATTTTAGGTACTGCGTTAGCCTGGAATGCGGATTTGCGGGTTATGGTCTCCTTCGAAGCGAAGGATCGACCAGCCGATGGCAGCCGAGCCCAGAACGATCGTCATTCCCAGCGTCGCGGTCCCGAAGTCGCTCGTGGATGCCCGCAGCCGGCGTCACGGCGATCGGTACATGTGCATCGTCTGCGGCCTTGCGATGCCGAGCCCGAAATTCATGTGCCACGTCATCGACGGCGGCGGCGTCGCCCTGCATCCGGACGACGAGGGCCTCTATCAATCGGACGGAGGCGACATGAACTTCCTGCCGGTCGGAGCCGACTGCCTCCGCAGGCATCCGGCGCTCAAGCCCTACGCGATCAAGGTCGACGCCGCCGACCTCTCCTTCGGTTGAAGGTGCGAAGATGTCCAGAAACACCTGCGAGATCGATGGACTCACCTTCGCGTGGTCGCCGAGCGGATCCAAGGGACCTGCCTCGCTCGCCGTCCACTGGCGGCGCGGCGGTGCGCCCGACGACCAGGTGGAGATCGGCAGGCTGTCGAAGTGGAGGCTAGGCGCCGGATGGATCGTGCTGCCACGGGTCGGCGGCCGCGACCGCGCCTGCGAGGCGGGCATGGGCCTCTCACGGACGCGGGCCGGAGGCGTCAGGTGCCTCCTCAGCCTCGCGAGATCGGAGCTCGCGCTGACCCCCTTCGACAAGATCCGGCTCCGGATCCTTCGCGAGGAAGGCGACGCGATCCGCGATCTGAGCGCTGGCCTTACGCCGATCCCGGCGCCGGCAGCCTGAACTGATCGCCCGCGCGGCTGCGGGCCTGAAAGGGACGAACGAGATGGCATCGAGAATGCGCCTGCGCGACCGCATCCGGCTGGCGAAGCTCAGGCGGGACGAGGCGCGCTTGGCGAAGATCGTCCAGCCGGCGGAACATCCGATCGAGCACGAGCTCCGCCGCACCCGTACGATCGGCGACCTCGAGCGGCTGGCCGGCATCGGATCCTCGCGCGAGGACCGGGCGGCATTCTGGCTGGTGTTCTCGACACTGCCGGCGCGGGAGACGCTCGACGCCGGATGCGAGATGCTGCGCCGCATGGTCCGGCTGGCCGCAGGCGCGCCGATGCCGACCGCCGGCTGAGGGCAGGGCGGCACCGATTTCGAGACGGGACACCCGGGGAGGCCACGTTGGCGGAGCGGAAGAAGATCGTTGTCGGCATCGACACGCGCGGATGGGCCCTCGGCATCTGGGCCGACCCGAAGCGCGGCGTCGATCCAGCGAGCCTCACCCCCGCGAGGCGCCGGCAGGTCGATGCCATGATGGAGGCCGGCTGGCTTCGGCGCGACCGCGGGCGACTGCATCTCGATGAGGCCGGCATAAGGGCGATCGCCGAACTGCTGCCTGCCACGCTCCCGGCGCTGACGCCGGCTCAGGAGGAACTGCTGCGGAACGCGCTCCGCAGCCCGACCGTCGGCGATCTGTCGTTTCCACCTACCGTCAAGCTGCTGGCCTACGGCCTCGTCGAGGCGGTCGCACAGCGCTTCGGAGGACTGAGTCTCGTTCCAAGCGAAAGGGCGAAAGCGTGGTCCGAAGAGCGGCCGGACCCCGGTCCAGTCGAGCCCGGGACGTCCGGGAATGCCCACCCCTCCGGCGGCCCGTGCGGCGGCACCGTTCCGATCGATCCCTAGCGTGCGATGGCCGAGACCCAGGCCGGCGCCGGAGCGGTGGATGGGGCTGTGCCGTCGAGACCAACCCAGTAGGCCCCGTCCTGGCTCTCCCTCTTGATGAACGTGTAGCCGGTCGCGGCCCAGGGCAGCACCGCGTCCCTGCGGTTGTCCAGCACGATGTCGCCCCGATCCGTCGAGATCGTCAGGACCGCGTGGCCGGTTCCGTCCGCCAGGGCGACGGCGGCCATCCGCATCGCGCGTCGGGGTAGTCCCGCTGCGGCCAGAAGACGACGCTTGCGCAGCTGCAGGTCCTCGCAGTCGCCCCGGCCGTCCTCGGCCAGATCCCAGACGTCCTCGCGCCCCCAGTGTCCGAGGTCGTCGAGCGGTGCGACGCCGGCGTTGACACTCCGGTTGATCCGCTCGATCCGCGACCAGGCGCCGGGCGAGAGGACGATCGCGCGAGGCTCCCGCAGGTCGACGCGGCACTCGCGGGCATACTCGGGCTTCGAGCAGAACTCGGTCCATGCCGAGATCGGCCGGACGGGGGCGCCGACGGCCAGGGCGGTACCGACCGCCGGCATGCGGTCCAGCGCGCCCGACGGGCTCGCTGCGGACGTCAGGACGACGATCGCGAGGATGATAGGCTTCATGGACCCGGGATCCGTCCGGCGAGGATTGCCCGACTTGAGTCCGGATCCGCATGCTTGGCAATGCGGCCACCGCGGGCGGTAAGCCGCAGACGCGTCGGACCCGTGCGAGGGCCGTTTCTCCATCACGGCCCGACGAAGCCCGACCGCATGCTTCGAGCGGGCGGACCGGCCGCGGGAGTGAGGGGAGGGCTAGTGCGGGGCCATCCCGTAGGACGCCGGTTCGGGCCGTGGCGGCTCAGGGGCGAACGTGCGGGCGAACATGGCGACGATGGCCCCCTCCAGCCGCCCGGCCTCCGCCTCGCGGCCCAGCTCGGCCAGGGCCGCCGGGATGTCGTAGGACGGGCGGGGCGGGCGGGGCGCGACCAGCGCCGCATAGACGTCGCAGACCGACACTAGGCGCACGAAGTCGCCTATCTGGTCGCCCCGCAGGCCTTGCGGATAGCCGGACCCGTCCAACCTCTCGTGATGGCTCCTGGCCACGTCCAGCATCGCCGGGTCCGAAACCCCCGCATCCTTCAGCATCTCGTGGCCGAGGCTCGCATGCGTCCGGATGATCGAGACCTCGTAGGGCTCGAGCCTCCCGGCCTTGCGTAGGATCGAGATCGGAATCTTCGCCTTGCCGACGTGGTGGACCAGGGCGGCTCTCGTAAGGCGCAGCCGGTCGGCCGCCGGAAACCCGAGGGTCGAGGCGAACGCCGCGGCGAGGCCGGCCACCATGAGGGAGTGCTGGTAGATGCGGTCGTCGTAGGCGCGGACGGCGTCGAGCCAGTTCGCGATGCCGCCCTGCTCGATGGCCGCCAGCACCGTTCTCGTCCCGGCCTCGACCATCTCCCGGTCGATCCTGGTGCCCGCGTGGGCCGCCTCGAAGATGTTCGCGAGCGCGGCGCAGGCGCCCTGCGCGCCCAGGACGGCGGCCCTCATGCGGTCGTCGACGCCGTCGCCCCGGACGACGGCGAGCTGCAGGAGGCGGGCCGCGACGGCCGGCGGCTCGATGTCGGGGTGCAGGAACATGGATCCTCCGACCGACTGGGCCTGGACCCGACCCCGCCGGTCGTCGGAGCGCATCACGATCAGGACCTGGGTGCCCGCCGGACTCCTTCCCCGTAGCGCGCGCAGGTAGGCGACGGACGCCGGCACGTCGAGCGACATGTCCACGACCAGCGCGAACGCGTCGCCCCATTCGACGAACCCGTCGCCCGGACGCAGGACCGTGCACCCGAAATGGCGCCCCACCGCGTCCCGCAGCGCCTCGCCCGCGTCGTCCCTGTCCGTGACGACGATCACCTCAGCGGGCATTCCTATCCCCCCTGCCTTCGAGGAATGTCGTTCGCATGTCTTCATGCCGCGATGCTTGAGAACGGATTAACGCGGCGCGCGCAACCCCGGGCCGCATCGCGTTTCCTTCACGCGAAACCGGATCGCGTCCCATCGAAGGAATTCCGAAAGGGGCTTGAAGGAAGGGACGGTTCGGACGATCCTGCCGCGATGTCAGCCTTCGACGATCTCTCCCGGCCGCGCGCGCCCGCTCGGCTCGGTCTCTCCCTTCTCGGCCTCGCGGTCGCGGCCGGCCTGTTCTCGCTTTCGGGCGGTCACCGGATCGGCGGCTCCTCGCAGGCGGACGAGCGCGCCTCGCTCGTCTACGGCGGCTCCTTCTACCGCTTCGAGGCGTCGTACATCGTACGGGAGACCGGCGAGCCGCTGTCGGTCGACGTGGTCGTTCCATGCCAGAGGACGCTCCAACGATACGTCGACCAGGGCCGCGTCCGCTCCACCTCCGTCGACGCCGACGCCCCCAACCCCTGGCTGGCCACGGCGCACGCGCGGACCGGCAGCCTCGTGGTGTCCGTGCCGAACCTCTGCGACGGGGAGGGCGGCGCGCGCGCCGGCCGCGGGAGGATCGTGCCCGAGGCCGTGTGGTACCCCGGCCCCGACCGGCTCGCCGACAGCGCCGCCGCCAGGGCGCAGGGCGACTACGCGCATCCGGGATCGAAGGTCGAGTTCCTCAACGCGGCGGCGGTGCCGTCCGGCTTCTACCCGTATGCGGCCTTCGTCCGGCATCGCCTCGACACGGCTCCGCCCGCAGGGGAGGGGACGCCCTTCGGGTACTCCCAGGCCCAGGTCGCGGCCGGCGTGCCGGCGAAGCCGCCGCGGGTCGAAGCCCACGCCGAATAGGCGTCCACCCCGTCAGGAAGTCGGACGGCGCCGCCGCCCCCTCGTCGGCATGATGCCGGCCTCCGCGGCGAGGTGGGGGTACGTGAAGGTCCTCACCCGGCCGCCGTCCGTGGTCAGAGGCCGGCCGCCCCGAAACAGGACCGCCCACCTCCGCGGGCTGTCGGGGCGTTGGCGGCTGGTCCAACCCAACGGGCTGTAGAGCGCCGCGAGGGTCTCGCCGACGAGTGCCATCACGCGCCCGGACCCGAGCTGCGGATGATCCGAGCGGATCACCTCGAACCTGACGCCGCGTACGCTCGTGAATTCCCCACCCATGGTCCCGCGCTCCGGAGCGCGTCCGCCGGCGGACGCATCCGAAGACTGGTCTCCCGCCGCCCACCCGGCAAGCCTCGGCCGTCGACGACCCGTAGGAAAAAGAAAAGGCCGCCTCGCGGCGGCCTGAAGTCTAGGGAGGAAACGCCCAAGAAGGGCAGCGGCCGCGACGCCATCGCGACCACGGATCGAAACTCGCCCGATATCCCGCGCCGCACAAGCGTCATTCCTTCGTTTCGCGGTGTTCATGTTGCGCTGTGTCAATCGTGCATCATCCCAGGCGCGCCAAGGCCCGCTGTCGGGGCATCCGCATACCGCGCCTTAACGGTCTCCACGGGCTGTTGTGGACCCGACCTCGCCGGACGGCCGTCGATGCTTGCGCCGGGACCGGACCGTTCCCAACGTCGTAGACAGTCGGGCCGCCCGACGGAGACAGGTCAATGCAACGTCCCGCCGTCATCCTGGCGTTTCTGCTGTCCCTCGCGGCCACGGCCGCGGCCGCGGCGCCGAAGGTCGACTTCGACCGGGTGGCGGGAGACGCCGCCCGAAAGGCCACGAAGCTCTACATGCAGGAAGGTCTCGCCGGCCTTCGCGAAGCCTTCGACGGATGCATGCGCGACGCGGCGCGGTCGAAATCTCCGGCCGCCGCCACGAGCTGCGCGGCGACCGGCTGGACCATGGTCTACCTCGATCTCCTCGCGGTCGACGCCCTGCACATCCCGCCGACGATCGACGTCTCCGCCACGTCGAAGCGCATCTCCACCGCCATGGTCGCCGCCGGCAGAACGGCCGACGACGCCCGCCGCCTCCGTCCCTTCGTCATGCAGTTCGTCGACCTGGGTCTCGCCGACGCTCCCGCGACCGTGACGGCGCGGGCCGGCGACAAAACTTGATCCGGACACAACCTTCGCACATTGAGGCCTCGCCCACCCGACCGGGTCGGGCAGGTCCGACGGCTGCCGGGGAGAACCTGCGGGACCGCTCCGACGGACGCGATCGTGAAGGACCGATGTCGGCTACAGCGGCTGCAATGGGCGAAGGAGCGTGTTCCCAGGACGGGTTGGCCGACCGGGTCCGCCGTTGGGCATCCGGCATTCCCGGCGTCGTCGCCCTCTGCATCTTCGTCTTCGCGGCGTCGTGGTGGGGCATAGCCTCCCATCACTCCGGCCGGATCGCCTGCATCTGGCTGGCGTCGCCCGTCGTCCTGTCGGTTCTGCTCCGCTCGCCGACGCACCGGTGGCCTCGCTGGATCGGAGCGCTCCTCGTCGGCAACCTCGCCGCCGATCTCGCGGCCGGCGACGACGTCTGGCTGGCGGTCGGGCTCACGGCCTCGAACCTTTCGGAGGTCCTGCTGGCGGCGGGCGTCCTGGCGCGCGTCTTCGGGACCGGAATCGATCTGACCCGCACCCGCGATCTGAGATGGTTCGTGCTGGGCGCGGCCCTGCTCGGTCCCGCGGCGGCCGGCATCCCGGCCGCCCTCATACTCCAGGGACGCGGCGAGCACTTCGTGTCGGCGTGGCTGACGTGGTTCTCCGCGGACGCCCTCGGGATCCTGACCATCACGCCCCTCATCTCGATCTGCACTCCGCTGCGGCTGCGCGACGTCCCGTCCGCGGCCCGACGGGAGATCGCGGCATGGATGCTCGTGCTCGCCGCGGTGCTGGCCCTGGCGTTCTCGCAGAACGCCTATCCGCTCCTGTTCCTCCCGGTGGCGATCCTCGTCCACATGGGCCTGAGGATGGGACCGCTCGGCGCCGTCATCGGCATCGGGGAGATCGCGGTCGCGGCCTACGTCATGACCTTCAATGGTTACGGACCGATCGCGGACATCGATCCGGGGCACGAGAGCCAGCTCCTCGTCCTCGAGGCCTTCCTCGCGGGATCCGTCCTCGCCGTCCTTCCCGTCGTGGCGGTGCTGGCCGACAGGTCGCGTCTGGAACGGAGGCTGCAGGAGGCCGAAACGCTGTTCCGGGGCGTGTTCGAGAGCTCCCCCGAGATGCTGTTCGTCCATCGCCGAGGACCGGACGGGCAGCCCGTGATCGAGGCCTGCAACCAGGCGGCGGCCGAACATCTCCGCCTTCCCCGCGCCGGACTGGAGGGCAGACACCTCGGGACCATACGGGGAGCGGAGACCGTCCTTCCCGTGGCGGAGGCCGTCGAGGCGGTCTTCGCCGGTGCCGGCCCGATCCGGCAGCAGATCGTGGTCTCCGACGCCGACCGGCCGCTCGTGCTGGAGAAGATGCACGTTCCGCTGGACGACCCGGCTTCGGGCGAAGTGGTCCGCGTGGTGGCCAGCATCCGCGACGTCACCCACATCGCGGAGGCGGAGAGCGCGCTGCGTTTCAGCGAGGCCCGCCGTCGCCTGCTGTCGGACAACACGACCGACATGATCGTCGAGCTCGATCTCGAGGCGAACCGGACCTACGTCTCTCGCTCTTGCCGGGAGCTGCTCGGCTACGATCCCGAGGAGATGCTCGGCACCTCGCCGCTCGCGGACGTCCATTCGGACGACCTCTCCTCCCTGGTCCGCTGCATCGGCGAGTTGAAGGCGGGCAACGACCGCGCGACGTCCACGCACCGCCTCAGGCACAAGGAAGGTCGTTGGATCTGGTGCGAGGCGAACTGGCGCCTCGTCCGGAACGACGCCGGCGAGGACGTCGGCTTCGTGGCCTCGGTGCGGAACGTCGAGCAGCGCAAGAGCGCCGAGAAGGAACTCGTCCAGGCCCGGATGGACGCCGAGCGCGCCAAGAGGGACGCGGAACGGGCGAGCGCCGCGAAAAGCGAGTTCCTGGCCACCGTCAGCCACGAGATCCGGACGCCCCTCAACGGCATCGCGGGCTACACCGGCCTGCTCCTGAAGGATGCGGATCTGACGCCGTCCCAGGCGCGCTACGCCGACCGGATCCGCACCGCCAGCGCCGCCCTGAAGACCGTGGTCGACGACATCCTCGACTTCTCGAAGATCGAGGCCGGACAGATCGCCCTCGATCCCGTCGCCTTCAGGCCGAGGAAGCTGATCGACGACGTCATGTCCATCGTCCGGGGTTCGTCGATCGGCCGCGGCCTCCGGCTCGAGAGCCGCGTGACGCCGGACCTGCCCGAGCTCGTCCTGGGCGACGAGAACCGGCTGCGTCAGGTGCTTCTGAACCTCATGAACAACGCGGTGAAGTTCACCCCCGCGGGCGAGGTCGTGCTCCACGTCGAGGACAGGGGGCCGGGCCGGACCGGACGCCGGATCCGCTTCCGCGTCCGCGACACGGGCATCGGCATCGCACCCGACCAGCAGGCGCGGCTGTTCCAGAGGTTCTCGCAGATCGACGGCACGATCGCCCGCCGCTACGGCGGCACCGGCCTGGGCCTCGCCATCAGCCAGCAGCTGGTCGGGCTCATGGGCGGCGAGATCCGGGTCGACAGCCGCCAGGGCCACGGCTCGGAGTTCTCCTTCGAGATCGCGTTCCAGCCGGCGACCGAGGTGGAGATCGACGAAGGCGGCGCGCGGCCGCATCACCCGGGATGCGGGCAGCGCACGATCCTCGTGGTCGAGGACGTCGAGGTGAACCGCGAGCTCGCGCTGACGGTCCTGCGCGCGGCCGGCCATGTCGTCGATGCCGCCGTCAACGGCGAGGAGGCGATCGAGAAGGTCGCGAGCGAGGAATACGACCTCGTCCTGATGGACATCCAGATGCCGGGCATGGACGGGATCGCCGCGACGCGGGGCATCCGCGCCCTCGGCGGAAGCCGGTCCAGGCTTCCGATCGTCGCGATGACGGCCAACGTGCTGCCCGAGCAGATCGCCGCGATCCGCGCGGCCGGTCTGAACGACCACGTCGGCAAGCCGTTCGAGCCGCAGGATCTCGACCGGGTCATCGTCCGCTGGGCCTGCGGCGACGGGCAGGCGCTCGAGGTCTCCGCGCCTTCCGCTGCGGCCGCGGCCGCCGGCACACCGGCTTCCGTCTTCGACAGGCTCGTGTCCGCGATCGGCCGCGAGACCTGCATGGAGCTGCTCGACTCCTTCGAGCGCGATCTGCGCGACCGGCTCGTCGGCGAGCGGCCGGACCGCGACGAGCTGGCCAGGGACGCCCATGCCCTCAAGGGCGAGGCCGGACAGCTCGGGTTCGACGAACTGGCCGCAGCCTGCAGGGACCTGGAGGAGGCCTGCCTCGACGGGCGCGAGGTCTCGGCACCCATGGCCCGCGCCCGCCGCGCCCGGGGGAAGGCTCTGGAAAGGATCGACACCTTGCGCGCGGCCTGATTGTGTTTCGGCGTGCAACTTTGACCCCTTGAGG
>FRDC01000808.1_pt2 | contig 10324 bp, 5 predicted proteins | sample 1106171 | NCBI WGS metagenome assembly FRDC01 (sample SAMEA3930566, study PRJEB13176) | freshwater metagenome | biome: Drinking water system; feature: drinking water; material: water | place: Singapore | collected 2014-12-20
CAGGCGTTTTAAGCCAAGTTATTATTTCACTAAGTGATTTCATTACTTTAAAGCTACCTTTTGTTGAATATTATTGTTATGGTTATTAGAAGAAGAAGCATCCTTTACTACTTTAGATATTTCTTCAGTATTTTTATCTGTAGCTTCAGCGTTTATTACAGCACCTACTTCTACTGATCTTTGTAGTGAAGCTATTCTTTTATTAAGTTCTTTTATTTCGTTTATTAGCTGTATATTAGTATCGTTTCTATTAGACAAACTTTGCATTAATCTTTCATTATCTGCAGCAGGTAAAATACGTTCATTTTTATGTATTCTAGCCAGCATATCTTCCGGTACTTTATTTATACCTTTATCAAATGCAGGTATGGAACTGTCATAGTATTTAAACCAATTGAGTACTTCTTGCTTAGTAGTACCTAATATATCTGCCACAGATTGTGAATTAAATCCCCAATCCAATAAAGTATTATATACTTGTTTAGCAGTGATAGATCCAGTTGCTACACTTTGAGCTAACCTATTAAGCTCAGATCTAGCACTTGATAAGCTCATGCTGCGACCATTCTTACCATATACTGTATTTCCTTGTATATAGCCTCCTAGGTCCGAAGTTCTTCTAGGCACTTCACCAGGACTAACAGATATACCAGTCCCATTTCCATAATTATATGAACCAGATACTCCCGAACCTCCTTTGCCTTGATTAGCAGCATTTATTTCAGCTATTAAAGTAACTGCTGAGTCCATGCTCATAATACCTGTTTTTACAGCTTCAAATATGGGTATTAGACTTTGTAAGGTATAAAAAGTATTTGACGAAGCAGCAGATATCGATTCTAACCTAGAGATTTGTCCGTCTCCATTTATATCTACAGAACTTAAATATTCTTCTAAAGTTTCATCACTTGCGATACCTGAAGCTTTTAATTCTTCAATAGTAAGTAAATTATTAAAGTTAGAATCCATTACTGTAAAACTATTGGCAATGGCATCTTTACCTTTTTGGTTCTCTAAAAGAATTAGATTATTAAGCTCTAATATTCTTTCCGATATTTCAGCTAGATTATCATTTGCTGAATTAGCGGCATCTAACTGATCTTGGAGTATTTGAATAGCATCTTTGCTTGCTTGTATCTGTATATTTAATGCATCTAATTGTTGTTGTGCTATACTTTTATTTATACCTGAGTCTGTTATTAGACTATCTAATATAGATTGTACAAAATTAAAATCGTCTGTATACTGAGAACCACTAGAGAACACCTTCCTGGACATATCCAAAAAAGCACTAGCTAAATCTTGAATTTTATCCTGTGCCGCTTTCCTATCTTCCTCAGATGTAGCTAATGCTGCAACTGCAAAAGCATCCTCTAACTGAGTTTTAGCTGTAGCATATTGATCTAAAGGAGTTAAAGGAGATTGTGGCCCAACCAGTAAAGAATTTTTAAACTCTACCATTCTACGATTAAAATCATTTAAATCTTCAACTGTAGATTGTAGTACATCTGCCTGTTCTTGAAGTAAATCTAAACGTTCTTGTTCTGCATCAATAGCGTCCTGTAATACTGTATTACTATGCTCTTGCTGTAGGTCAAGTAATTCTTCTTTGTATCCAACTAGTTTAGAATTGGAGAAAATATTATCTACATTACGAAGTGTTCCAGCTAATTTGGTTATTGCTGTAGTAGCCACTGTGGTAGCTTGATTAATAGCTTCATTGAATACTGGGTTAGAAAGCATATTGCTCAAACCTACAGCATTCTGAGTTAACGTAGATATAAAAGATGTAAAATTACCTGTAGCTCTTTGATAATCTCCAGTAGTCCACACCATAGTACTATTAAGTATTGGTGCTATAATACTATTTACAAAGGTATTGCTTATACCGTCTATTAAAGAAGATGAAGCTGCTTTTAAATATCCCTCTCTGATAGTATCAGCTATTTCCATACCTATTTCAAGAATGCTATCATCACTCAAAATAGCTTTAGAGAATATACTAGAGAAAGTTTCTACATTTAAACCAGATTCCTCTAATAACTGATTAATAGTTTTACCTATAGAACCTATATTATCCTCTAAAGAGTCAGATATGTCTGTTATAGCAGGTGCAAAAGACAACAATGTATTGTATGCCTTTCTTCCCGAATCTGTTAACAGATTTTGAGCTTCTACTATTTGTCTATATTCTAGCCTTAGATTTCCTACACCATCTGTCAATGTTGCAAGCTGATCAGAAGTTAAAACTCCTTGTTCCGCAAAGTCTTTTAAAGATTCATTTACCTGATTAGTTTTTGCAACTAACTGTTCAGGAGCAGAGAAGAAATTTTCAAAGAAGAAGTTAGTTTTTTCCGTAAATTCTTCTAAGCCACCCAGAGTTTCTACTAAAGAGTTATACAACGTCAGGGATACAAATTTCTGATCTCTAAAAGCAGAGTTTACTATTTCAGTAGCTTCTGCTAAGTCTAAGCTTAAGTTATATAGCGTCTCAACTTCAGAATTAATACCCATCTGAGCATTAATACGTTTATTGCTAGATACTTGTAGTTCCCCAGAAATTAATTTATTAACAGTTTCAAAATCTTTTTGTGCCTGGGCATTGTTAAGTATAGCTATCTGTGCTTGTGTAAATGCAGACTGTAATGTATTTAGGTCATCTATTATCTTAGAATTAGATAAGCCTAAATCAAGAGCTATTTGGTTTCTTGCCTGTCTTAAATGTTCTTCTGCTACTATTAAGTTATTAGTTTGTTCAGTTGATAATTGAAAATCTATTTCGGATAAACCTTGACTTGGCATATAACCAGTATAGAACTGATTTACTAGATCCCTGTATATATTAGGGATTGCTGAACCTACTTTCCTAGTTGCATCGTTTAAGCTGGTTTCTATTATTCCGTCTAATACTTGGTTATAGTTAGATAAGGACACATCTAACCTATCTAGTACAGCACCACTGACTTTGAATGTACTATCTACTAAAGCATCTATATTAGTATTCAACAGCATACCCATTTGAGTAGTAACTGCATCTACTGTAGTAGCCATTCTAATCAATGTAGAGGTGAATCCTTCACCCAATTTCCTAAACTCTTCAAACTGAGGTAAAGCTTTTTCTATGATCTGGTTCACTACTACTGAGCTTTCAGCAAGAATAGCTTCAGCAAATTGTTCTCCAGATAAACCTAAACCACTAGCTTTGAAAGAAATTGTAAAATCCTGTAATATTTTTTCAATTTCACTATTAGCAGAACCTAGTACTTGTTTAGAAGCATTAATAGCTGCAAATGCTAAACTAGAGAATAAGTCTACAACTGTTTCTTCAGCCTGATCAGATAGTTCTTTTGTTTGGGTACTTACTTTAATCTTTGTTTTTCCACCAATACCCAAGAACCCGCTTTTAGTCTTAGTAGTTTTTACAGTTTCAAACTCTAAGAACTTAGCTGTTTGAGATACTATCTCTGAAAACTTACCGATAACTTGTATACCTTTATCAATAATCTCTACAGATTTAGAGCTTGTAGGGAATAAACCACTTAATAAACCTACAGAAGAAGCAGCTGGTAAAGATTTTTCTACAGTACCAAATCCGCTGGTTAATTTACCTATGTTTGTAGATTTAAAAGCTTCTGCTGCTACAGCTTTAGTATTCCGTTCTATGTCTTGTAGGGTACTGATCATAGTAACAGCAAATGAAGAGGATGCTGCCGTATTATTCTGAATTAAATCTAAGGAATTTGCTATATCATTTACTTTTTCTGTGCTTCCTAAAGCTCCTCCAGATCTGTCTGATAGTTTACCATTTATATAAGTTTTTCCTGTCCCTTGTACTGCTTGAGATTCATCTGAGGTTGATCCTCCTGGAACACTACCACTTACTTTTGGACCACTACCACCAACCGCAGCAATTAAAGCAGCTATAATACCTGCTACTGCAACTCCAGCTAAAACATTGAATGGGAAAGGTAAACTAGATATAGACTTAACTACTGCTAGTACACCAGAGGTTTCTGCCTCTGCCACGTCTAAAGCCATAGAAGCTTTAGTTGTCGCAGCATCTATTGCTAATTGTTTAAGCGACAGTGCCACGTGTGCTATATACGCAGCTCTTTCCAAAGCCATTAAAATCTTGTATCCGTCAGACTGCTGATCGAATAGATTTTTTGCGGCTCCTGCGATAGATCCATAACTAGCCAGCTGATCTTGAGTATATTGTCTTCTTTGGATGTTGTATTGTTCTTCTAACTCTAATCTAGTTGCTTCGGTTATTCCAACCTCTTGTTGTTGCTTACGTATTCTAGCTAGCTCATTAAAGTTTTTATCAGAATTTACAACCATAGTAGCAAATGCTTCAGCTATAGTACCTAAGGATGAACCTACACCCCCAAAAGCTTTAGCTAAACTATCAGCAGCCTTAGTAGAGTTTTGCATAATCCTGTTATAGCGATCCTGTTGCATTGCAGCTTTTTTATTAACCTCTAGAATTTTCTGTTGTACTTCTAGTTGTACTTTTGCTGCTTCTACTACATTTTCTGTTATTTTAGCTTCTCTTTCTAGCTGAGTATTTATTTCTGCTATAGTACTCGCATCTCTAACTGCATCTAATCTAGCAATATCTTCTTTAGCTTTTCTTTCTTTCTCATAGAATGCTAAAGAAGCTTCTTGAGTAAGCCTAACAAAGTCTAATTGAGCTTTCTGAGATCCTACTATTTCATTCTGAATAGCAGAAAACCCTAAACTTGCGCCATATAGGGAATTATAAGCATTATTTTGGGCATTCAATAAATCTGTTTGTGCTACACCAGTTTTGAAGTTAAACTCATTAATAGACCTTACTACATCTAATTGTCTGGTTAAATCGCTTAAAGTAGCTTGAATTATTCTTTGAGAAGAGGTTAAGTGTTGTAAGTCCAATTCTCTTTCGTGCCTTGTAAGAGCTAATAGTTTAAACTCCTCTTGCTTCTTAACTTCAGCCTGATTACCTCCAGCATTAGCTATTGCTGTTTCTATAGCTAATATTTCACTTTGTTGTTTTAATAGTAATGCAGCTCTATCGGACTGTGCTTGCATTTCAGCAGTATTTTTAGAAGTTATACCTACTAGGTTATTAACTATGTTCACCCTTTGAGAATCGTTTTGTATTACTTGTTGCTGTAATGTTAATAGTTTTTGAGTATCTTCCAATTGTCCAGAACGTACATTAATAGCACCTGATATGCCTAGAGCTCTTTGCTGCGCTTCTACTAAAACTCTAGCTTCATTCTGTTCAGCTATTCTTTGAGAGTCTCCAATACTATTTGCTCTGACTCTATTGATTACATCCTCGTCTGCTGTAAATCTGGATATACTGGAAAAGTTAGGTATCTCTCCTTCTTTTATAATCTTATAAAAGATATCGGAAGCTTGTTCTATGGCTTCTAAAGCTTTTACTTCTTGATCTGATTTACCTGCCTGTCTAGCAGAAGCTAGATTAGATGCAGCCGTGGCTTTATCTATAGATGCGCGTAATAAGGCTTGAGATAGTATTAAATCAACATTAGTTTTTATAGCTCTTAGCTGTATATCTAATTCTTGTTTTGCAGCGGAATTCTCAGCTTTAGCACGCTCAGCTCCAGTCAGTCCTGCAATGGTTGCTTTTGTTATAGCAATAGCACCCCGCTCCATAGCTTGACCTAAACTCACTCTAATCAGCTCTGCTCCTCTAGAAAAGGCAGATTCTAAACCTTGATTAAATAATCTTCTAGCTTTTTCTGATTGTTGTTCTGATAATAGAGTTACATTTTGTTCTATCTGTTCTTTAGCTTTAGACAACTCTTTTAATCTTTCTACTCCAGCCAAAGCCTCCTTACTCAATACATCCGGGTTTAAATCCTTAAAAGGATTAAACTTAGAGTTAGCCATTTGCTTATCTAAATCTTCGATAGCACTTTGATAAACAGCTAAAACTTTAGTATTGTGTACAAACTCTTCTCTTATATCTACTAACTCTTCTACGAATTCAGCGCCAAAAATAACACCAGCATCTGGAAATTCTGATATGTGGTTAATAGCTGCATTTATTTCAGTTACTCCGAGTTTTAGACTTTGAGAAATTTGGAACATGCTAACTCCAAGGTTTTGGAGGGCTGCACCTACTCTAAATAAAGGGCTTGTGTTTGAAGTAGACTGTATAAACTGTTGATACGCACGTGTAGCAGCATCAATAGACTGTTTAAAAGTCTGAACTCTACTAGAACTGTTGCTCAATTCTCTAGATGAGTTAGCCACAGCTTCTTGTAATTTTTGCACTCCTTCTATAGACAATTTAGATATAGCATTTCTTAAACTATCTACATCAAGAGTATTTACATTTAACAACTCTTTAAATACAGCTTGAGACTCTTCTTTTAAAGAAGATTTAGATAAAACTGCTAATGCGCCTTGTACTTGTTCTAATAGACTATTAGCAAAGTTTTTATCTACACCGCCTCCGAAAATAGATTTTATACTGTCTTTTAATGAATCGAACAGACTATCCTTTAGAACTTTTTTAGCGTCTTTATAAGATTCTACTACTTCTATTAAATTATTATTTAAATCTTCTAAAGCATTACCCATAGACATAATACCATTTATAGTACCTGATGTCAGGGTTCTTTCTAACTGTGCAACTGTTCTAGCAGCCCCTTCAGCAGAAGCTTTAGAGGCCTCTAAAGCTTTAGTAAACCTATCCAACTCTTTCGTAGCTTTAGAAAATACAGAGTCTATAATAGTGAATACAGCTACAGCAGTTCCTATTATAGCTATAATATTAGTTAGTTTTAAAAAAGCGTTTCCAAGAGTGCTCAATACTCCCGTAAATATAGCGGCATATCCTTGGGCGACTAAAACACTACGTCCCCAAGCTGATAAAGCAAGGTTAGAATTATTTATCTCTTCCTTCATTATAGCAGCTGACTTAGATATACCTATTAAACTAGCATTATAAGCAGCATTGCTTATAATAGATTTTTTAATAGCTTCTTGTTCTGCTGCTAAAGCTAAAGCTCTAGTAATTCCTGCTATACTGGATTTTGAAGCTTGTTGCTGTTTGACTATTGCTTCTGTTTCTTTGTTTATGGCAGAAGCAGCTAAATCTTCTGCTGCTGCATAGTCTTTTAGTGCTTTAGATAGTTCCCTATAAGCTCCAGCTTCGTCGTTTTTACCCCTACGTTCTCTGCGTGTAGCAGTTGCGTCTAAAACTTTTAGATCTGTCTCCGTAATAGCATTAATGCCTTCCTTACCTAATTTATTAAGGATTTTATTAGCAGCTGCATAGTCTTTTAGACCTTTATCCCGGATAGCTTTTATTTGCTCTTCTGCTTTTGTAATAGCTTGTAGCTCATCAATTGCTCGTGCTTCAGCTTGTTGTTTAGCGACTCTAGTTATGCGAATCTCGGCTTCATTGGCTTCACTAGCTCTAACTTTAGCTAATTCCGCAGCAGCATTTACAGATTCTGATAACTTAGATTTAAACTCACCTATATCGGGTATTGCACTTTTTATTATTTTTCCTAGTAGTGCTAAAACTCCGCCCCCTAAAATACCTGGGCTTTGCGATAAAAACTCTGCTATAGGAGCTAATACTTTATTTATTACTTCCGCTCCTTCTTGGGTCAGATTCTTTAAGGAAGAAATTAAGCGATCATAAGGATTAGTTTGGAGATTGGTTATTGCACCAAATTTAGCTTCGCCTTCTGCTAGTACAGCATTCGCAAAAGCTTGACGTCTTTCAAAGTCTGTCAACTGGGTTACAGTTTTACCTAATTCCCTAGCGTATGCTTGAGTAGCAGGCTCTAACCGAGTCACTATGCCCAATTCGTCCAGTAGCTCTGGTTCTAGCTTAGTAATACCACGAGATAAGCGGCTTATAGCATCAGGCATAGAAACACCTAAAGCTAGAGAGGCACTACGAGCTACAGAAGCTAAACGCTCTATATTTTTTGCGGATATACCTACAGAAGACGTAAGAGCAACGGCTTGCATAGCTTCTCGCAAAGAGATAGCCCCGCCTGTTAGTTCGCTAACCCTTACACTAAGGCCTCCTAGGTTCCTACCTACTGCTGCTCCTAACTGGTTTAGACCCTCTACCATGTTCTTTGTTTCCATAGCTTGACCTAAGCCACGGAAAGCTGCCCCTAATGCAAAAATATTAGCAGCATAAGTAGCATACAACCGAACAAGCCCATCTAGGCCTTGAGCCTGGGCGGCAAAATCCCTGGCACTGGCTCCTGTTAAGCCAGCTGCGCCACGTTGTTTAGAATATACAGCTATATCGTCTATAGACTTCATCAACTTTCTTGATCCTGCAGTTCCTCCCTCATCTTGTTGTAGGGCTTTTAACTGCTTACGTGCTTCTCTTGCTTCCTGAGAAGTTTTACGTATTACTTCATTAAGATCCTGGACTTTCTTTTCTACATCTTTAGCCGTTCCATTATCACTTACTTCGACACCTAACTTAGTAGTATCTTGTGTCATTATTACCGCTCCTACTTAGTGGATATTATTATTTTTATTCTACTGGAATTATAACACTACAGTAGAAATATGTCAAGGTATAAAAATTTATAGTGCATAAAAAAGCCCCGTAATTACTTACGAGGCTGTTTAGAGGATTTGTTTTGGCTAAGTTCTGTTTTTACTCTTTCAGCAGAAATCTCCATACGAGTATGGTCAGCTGACTGCATTATATCTAGCATAAATATTTGTAGGTCTTTAGTATCTATATCATATAGTTCAAAAAATTTGAATATTAAACTATAATCCTTACCATTGTATTTGCCTACACCTACATCCCAAGTATCTGGCAATCTAGAATATATTGTTAAACATAATTGTACAGTTTCGGGGAAGTCTGATATTTCTATAGGTATTTCTGACTCTACAGGCTCAGATCCCATCTGCTCACACATTTCTAAGTATGCTTCCTTAGTCATACTTAGATTAGAGTTTTGAAAGTATGTTTTAAGTGAACTTTTTATTATGTCTACTTGTTCTTCGTGAAGTTTCCCAAGTCAGTCACAATTTCGCTAATAAACTGGTCGAAAGTAACCGAGCCTTTCATTAACAGTAATGCGTTATCTGGTGTATACTCTAGTTCTTGATCTAGATCTTCAATTTTACTCTCATCTATAGGGATCAGGTTTTCTAGATACTTCATCTTTAAACCAGTCCAACCGGTTATACACGCGTCAGCATATAGTTTCAAAAACATTTCGTCATCTACATTTTCTACTGGTTGACGGTTTTTATAGGAGACTGAAGTAGCTTTTTTACGTAGCTTTTGTAGGGTTTCACGCGATAGAAAGTTAATATTAATCTTAAAATCTGGGCAACCAGGGTAGTCTACTACTGTTGTTTTTTGTGATACTACTAAAGAACTTAGGGATTGAATTGATTGTGTCATATATTCCTCTATGATATATTAAAGAGACTGGAGACTAGTGTCTCCAGTCTAAATTAAAAAATTAAATATTAGGTGTTAGGATGATAGTAACGTACTTCTAATTCGTTAGCTGCACCTACATCAAACGCGCTAAGTGATGAACCTTGCGCAGTAAAGTTAATATTTACTGAAATAACCTGTTCAGTAGATATAGTTGGTATTGTTAATACGCACGCTGGCATATCAAACTCTACACGTACATCGTTAGCTGCTCCGCCTACTGCTATCAGTACTAAAAACTCTGGATCAACTTCACCACTCGCCCTAGCTAACATAGAAGCTAATAACCCTGCTGAATTTGTACGGCCTGTACGTAAGTATGCTGTTAAACTTCCAGATATTGAACGTGTTCCAGTAAAGTATGTAGCAGGTAAGTTAACCACACCTAGGTTTGCAGGTACTAGATAACTAACGTTATTACTGATGGTAAGATTACCTCCTGTAAGAGCGATAGTATAAGCAGTTCCAGTACCGTCAATTCCGCGTGTTACTTCTAAAGTAGATAATTTATTAGCGATAAATGGAGCAGTAGTATTTTTTCCAGCCGCTGTACCTTTTAATGTAGGAGATTCGCCATCAGTTATTGTAGCTACTGTAGCTCTTGAAGCACCGCCTGTTAATGAACCTGCATTGGTCGTAGGTTGAGCAACATCGCCTAAATCAGAATTCCAGGTTAATGTATAAGGAGTACCACCGCCACCACCCCCAACACCTCCAGTAACTGCAACATCTCCAGGAGCAATATTACTTAATGCTTCTAAAGCTGTTTGCATTGCACCAGCTGTAATATTGTATGCTAATGCCGAAGTGGTTTGTCCGCTATATGTAATGGTGAATGTTCCGCCAGTAGCATCAACA
>FRDC01001197.1_pt1 | contig 10315 bp, 15 predicted proteins | sample 1106171 | NCBI WGS metagenome assembly FRDC01 (sample SAMEA3930566, study PRJEB13176) | freshwater metagenome | biome: Drinking water system; feature: drinking water; material: water | place: Singapore | collected 2014-12-20
TGATCTTGCTCCATCTGAACGGCTTGCTGTTTCTGTGCTAGGTACTGAGAATAGATAGCATTCAGGATGATGTTACCATTCTCAAGGGGCTCCTTACCCATCTCGATTCGAGCCTCATTAATGGTTTTCCAAACGCCAGTTTCTTTTTGGAGGCGATCCACTTCTTGTTGTCTTGTTTCAGCGTCAAGACCAACAAACTCAAAATGATACTTCTTCGCATACTCAGGGTTCCAGCGAGGTAGAATGTTGTTGTTGATGATGTTTTGAATATAATCTAGCAACGGCTTCAGGCCTTTATCTCGGCTGGCTTTGATTCGAGTTTCGTTAGAAGTCTCGTTCAAAGTTGAAGTGTTAACTTTACTGATGTCGAAGTTGATTTCAGCAGGATCGATCTGATAAACGGCACAACAGATACGGATGAGGTAGTTCATCCACTGTTCAAACTCCATCTCACGATTTGACTGCGCAAGAGGAACCCACTTAACTTCATCGGCCATACCAATGATGGGCGGTCTGAAAGAGTTACGAGTGTTACTGATCTGGTTGAACCATTGACGCTTGAAAGCCTCTAGCTGAGCACGAGAGATGTTCTCACCTTTGATGTGTAATAGGCCTTTAGAACCAATACCTTGAACGAAGAAGTTACGGTTGTGAGCTTCAGCATAAAGGTGCGCAGTGATGATCTGAATGAGCATCTCAAGCTCGCCAGGAGCATATCCGTTATCTTCAGGATCAACTGAAGGATTGGCAGCTTCAAACACAAACCAATCTTCTGACCAAGCGGCGATCACTTGACCTCGAACAACTTGAACGTAACGATACGGCTTGTTAGTTTTACGCTTGATATCTTCAGGCGTTAGACCACGAGCAATCATGTTCTCAACCATCAACTTCTGAAGCTGTTCCGCAGAACGTTTCGTAGCGTACTTTACAGTTCCAGCAGATACCGGATAGAAATGATGGCATCGTTCGCCATTCTTCTGTGGAATCATCTCAACGCCGATGTAGTTGTAGGTCAAGCGGTCTCGAACGGCAATCTTCAAGAACTTATCGAAGTCCATTCGTTTGTGGGTAGTGTCTGATTCATCAAGCGGCATACCGCAGTGTTTAATGAACTCTTCGATCTCAGTGATCTCTTTTTGTTGTTTCTTCTTAAGCTCTACTCGGCGCTGCTCAAACTCGTACTTCTTCTGGTTGTACTCTTCTTCTGAAAGATTTGGATCAGCCAGTTCTAGCTTCTCGTCTTCACTAAGATCTGCGGGCTCATCTGCAACGATTACCCAACCAGGAACGTATTTATTTTTCTGTCGCTTGCTGAACATCGAAACTTGTGCAACACGAGTTTGATGAATAGCAATAACAACAGAGTCTCTACGAGCCATAGAACGAAGCACAGGGTTTCCGACCATACCGGCTTTTTCTTTCCAGCCGTATTGCTCGTTACCAGCGTAGTCAAGCTCGGTGATCGCCAAGCGATTTCCGTTGTCGGCAACTTGGGGCGCAGCATCGATATTCGACCGGCTCTTAGCGATATAAGAATCTAAACTAACGTTGACCGCCTCTGCGACCTTGCTGAGAAATCCCTTATTTTGATCTGCCATCTTTAACCTCTTTACGAATTTGCCGCTTAGCGTTTTGACGAGCTGAAGATTTAATCTTCTTTAAAGTTCGCCCTTTTGGTTTTTGATCACTAGTCATCCACTCTGCCTGATACTTCTTAAAAGCGTGCAAATCCTTCATTTATTAGATTTCCTAAGATTATCAGAAGCCCACAAAGGCTGCAAGTTGGAGTAGTGACAGGCTTGCGCTACTTGTGCAGGGTCGGATAGGTCAAACGCAGAGAGTGGGCGTATATGGTCTATATGCCAGCCAAAGCGTCCGTAATTGTTCCACGACATACCTGGGGCAAACCTCTCTTCTAAGTATTTTACTAAGAAATCAATGCTGCAACCTAGGTTTTTTATAGCCGATCCGCCTTTGTACTTGTTTCGCAAGGCTTTCTTAAATCTATCTCGTACTATTTTAGTCAACTTAAATTTTCTGTCTGTTTTGAGCTTTTGTCTGACGTATCTAGAGACGGCCTGTACTCTAGCAGTTCGGTGCTTACGATAAGACCGTTTATTCTGTTCGTTGTATTTAGTAGGATCGGTTTTGTATGCTGCTCTTCTACGAGAAGATATGGCCTCTTGATTGATGACTCGATACTCTCGTAACATGAGAGTAAAGCACGCTTTACACCTACTTTGAAGACGCTCACCAGTTTTTTTGGAAAACTCTTTGATGGGCTTTGAGGTCTGGCAGTGCGTGCAAATTTTTAAAATATCCACCACATGCCCCCGCCGCCACCTTCATCATCGTTGGTCGGCTTCTTGTTTCCATGCTCATCATACTCAGCTCTATTATCGTGAAAAGTAGTTAACCCAACAGTTTGAGCCAGTTCTTCCGCAGTTGGTGGGGCAATTTGACGACCTTGTAGATCCTTTGTTTGAGGCGGTAGGAGGGTATCATCCCCATCCGTATGCCCAATATAGATAGGACTTGTCTTGTCAAATTGATAGGTTATCAAAGCTGCAACGTTTGCTAAGTCGTCATGCGATCCAGGAGCGTTCATGATTTGAACTTTACCGCTTTGTGTGCGCCGTTCTCTAAGATCTTTTAAATGTTTTACTAATAGATTATGATCTACTAATTTGATAGCCTTGGAGTTTACTGCTATCTGCAAAGAATACATATACTTAAGCTTAGATTGCTGCGATACTTTAAATTCTTTAGCGATAGCGCCTTCTTGCTGAAGGAGCATCTTAATTGCCGCAAAAGCATATTGATCGGCAATACAATGTGCGACTTGGTACTCTTTCATCTTCTTGGCTATCTGAGGAATGATATCTGCTGGATTAAGCTCTTCTCCTGAAAGACCCTTCCAAGCCACGGCGTAGTCGATAACAATTCTAGACTTCTTCTCTTTTTCTTCCCAAAAATACTCTTTATGACCTATTCCGAATGCCCAATAGTCATTTTTACTGGCAAAATCAGTAACAGCAACGTATCGGTATTTTGGGTTAAAGGGGAGGGCATCGATGCCGGTCATGATTGCTGCATCAATCAAGGTTGGATCTAGATATGAGACCTCTGAGGCGGTGTACTGAGCGCCATATTCTCGGTTAAAGAAGGCGATACCCTTTTTCTTTTGTCGCTCAAGATATTTTAGTGAGATAGTTGGGTTGGCGTACCACGAAGGTACTTGTAAATGTAGTACGTCAGGATCTTTACAGTTTTCAAAGTCACGGTACATAAGGCCAGACTGACCGTTAGGAGATGAAATCTTAAGAATCAAGGCCATACCCTCGACCTGTTGAAACTGTGAGAGGGCTGGAGAAAGAGCTTCGTAGATCGCCACATCGGTATTTTTGGCGTCAGTACCGTCCATAACGCCCATGAAACACGCCTCGTCCATGATCGCAAAAGGAACGGCCATACCTCGAAGCTTGGAGATATCGGCAGCAATAACCTTGATGATAACTTTGTTGTTGAGCTTGATCTGACCCCCGATCAGGGCATCTTTTTTACCGATCTTTTCCTCGTCGTACTCGTCTTGGAAGTTATCGATCTTACCGTCCAAGAAGGTGTCGAATAGGTAGGTAGACCGAAGCATCATGTTTTTTATGGTCGCATAGATCTCACCTGCTTGTTCTTTTGTGGGAGAGACGATGGGGATCGTGGCGTGCGGCGAAGTTCCAAGATAAGGACCGTAGTCGAACTGCGTAGCAAAATAAACAGCGATGCCCGCACCCAGGGTTGTAGACTTACCCGAACGACGGCCCCAAGCCAGCGACACGTCCGAGTAGATCGTAGGCTCATAATGATCTTTACCAGAAAAGTATTTGAACATCTCAACTTCATTCTCGAACTCCTTCTCCTGAAAAGGATGAGATTTCGGAATGGGAGTTGTTTCATCCAGTTGTTCGCCTTGGATAACTTTCAAGGTCATTTTTTGAGCAGGAGATAAATTTTTGATTCCAAGCGTAGCCGACCACTCGAAGAATTCAAGCATCGACATACCTAGTGCTGTAGGAGGTCGCTGAATGGGTGTTACCCCTAGCGCCTTTAGAACATCTTGGTCACTCATTATTTCTTATCGCCCTTTTTATAGGAAAGATCCACGACATCTTTTAAAAGTGCTCGTTCGTCGTATTGTGGATTGAGCTTCTTAGCTTCGAGGTGAATCTTCGCAAGCTCGGCGTAGTCTATTCTTTCGCTGACGTTTCGACTCACGGTCTCGGTCTTTGTTCTTTCCACGCCACCATTAGCCGCAAAGTAATGCAGCTTGGTGAGCTTTTCTACGGCTTCGGTAAGCACCTTAAGAGGTACGGGGGAGCCTTGCTCTTCGCCATCGAACACATAACGCTCGAAGTCGGATACCAGTTTGTAGGTGACTTTTAAAAGTTTGGAGTAGGTTTCTTTGGCGATGTCTTCGATCTCAGACCGTTCGAGCTTTTGCTTTTCTTCGACCTCTTTGGCCCTACGCTCATCCCACTTAAGCTCTTTGCGGTACTTTCCTACTGTTTTATCCGAAAGGTTAAACTTCTCGGCAATTGAGCCTAGAGTTTTACCCCTGCGATACTCCTGATACATCTGTTCCAGGTCGAAGTCGCTGGGGCGGTACTGTTTAGTAGGTAACTCTGCGACAGGATTAGGGGAATACTCCTGGACGCCGTCTGGTTTTTTAGTATCTGACATATTTACTCCGGTTGACCGTCTCAGTATAACACAACCGGAAAGGCCGTGTCTAGTCTATGGCAGCGATCTCCCTGCCTTTTTGAGCCTCTACATGCGAGTTGATCTTATAAAAGGCCCTGTTTAGGTGCTGCATGTACGCAAATCGAAGCTCGGGTTTGTTGGAATGGTACCGAGTGAACCAGTTCAACTCCTTCTTTCCATACCGCCGTTTGTAATCCTTCAGGACCTTGACCGAAACATGTACGCTATAGTGTACATCTGAGAGAATGCGGTTGCGGTCAATATCAAAATGATCTCCCCAAACCTTAAGACGAACCTGTCCTAAACCAAAATCCTGACAATGATTCTTATGACAGTTTTGTGGATCTAAGCGCAGCGACGACTCTTGAAAGAATATCGCAGTAACAAGACGCCAGTCAAGCTCAGCCTTTTTCGTTTCCTTGTGTATCGCTTTCGCCATCTCCAGACTCAGTTGCTGGTTCAGCTTCGGCTGAAGCTTGAGCAGGGTTGACTGTATTAGAACCACCTGTGGTTCGGGCTTGCTCAAGTGCTTGCTGTAACTCTGTGGGGCCGCTGTCTTCGTCGGGCTCGCCGTCAACAGCACGCTCGCTACGAGAATTGATAACTGCTTCACTGTTTCCTCCTCCTTCACCTCGCCAACGCTTGAGTTCGACCGACAACTGGTATGTTGGCAAGTATTCTTGCAACCAGTCGAACAAAGCGTCAACGAACTTCTGCCTTCTACGCAGAATGATCATTAACAAGATACTCCAGATCGAACAGTAGACCCGCATGTACAACCGTTGGTTGGTTCGGTCGATGTCAAGCTCTACGTTTCGGACCTGCGGAAAGTTGACGTAGGTGGAGACCAAGATAGTGTTGATAGAAAAGTCAGAGATCACACCCTGCTTCCTCAACCAGTCGTCTCCAGCGGAGAGCGCCTGTTTCAACATTTCCTTTTCTTCAGCTTCGTCCATAACTTTCATGCTTCCAGTATCCTATGGGGAAGAGGTTTAGTCAAGAAAAATATTCCATATTGTAATATAGAATAATTTAACAATTACAAATACTTACGGAACTCAGAGGGGATTTTATAGGTGGTGACGAGTACCGTCTCAGAACGGAATATGAAGATCGTATCGCCGTAGATGACGATATCCTTCTTGCCAGGGTGAGACATGTGGAGTTTGTCTAGATACTTTCGAAACTTACCCGCAAAGTCCTTGGCTCTTCGTCCTCGTTCTAATGCTCGTTGCGCCACCTTGTTAGTAGCGGCTTCGTTTAGACCAAGCCGCTCGCTTGCCCTGTCACTGCCATGTTCAGAAAGTGTGACGGTTTTCATGACCCGCTACTTCCAAAACCACCCGCACCTCGAACTGTTTCTGAAAGATCTGCTGCTTCTTCAAGTTGTACTTGAGGATACGGCATGATAATTAGCTGACCAATTCGGTCCCCTACTTTATAGGTAGAGTCTTTTGTTGGACGGCTGCCTGAATCATAGGCAAACTTAAACTTCACCTCGCCCCTGTAACCAGAGTCGATAACACCAACGCAGTTTGTCAAAGATAATTCAGTTTTTGAGATCGAAGATCTAGGAAAGATCAAACCCACGTGGCCTTCGGGAATCTCGAAAGCAAGGCCGGTACCATAAACTTGAAGTCTTCGACCAGCAGCGTTAACTTCAAACTCGTGCGAGATAGCTGTGAGATCCAAACCGGCATCTCCAGGCTTAGCATAAGAAGGGATAACCGCATCAGGGTGAAGCTTTTTAACCTTTACTTTCATCATCGACCACCTCCAAAAATGGAAATAAAAACGCCGTCATGAGTGCTACGAAAAAGTAAAACAAAGAACCGCCTTCGGCCTGTGGGTTTACGAACTGCGGTCCAATAAGATTGACCGCTGTGAGTAACAACAAAGCCGTGAAGAAGTTACCCTTGTTAAACTTAAGTTTCTTCTGGGGAGTCTCCATCACCCTTCTCCTCTTCTGACTTTCCTTTGCTCGGCTTTTCAAACGAGTAGGCATAAGTCATGTTCGACATGATGTCAAGAAGGCGCTGCTTCAAAACTTCCAACATCCCGATGTAGCCTACGAAGTCAAAGCCTCGGATAGTGCCGCCGATCATCGACTCTGTTCCTTTAGTGGAACTTCGGAAAGTGATAACAAAGTCTTCAATCTCCCCTTGGCGGGCTCGATCTGCGAGTTTTTGAAACATGTCAGCGACTACTTCGTTCGCCTCATTGCGCTCTTTCTTGCGATCAAACTCAAGAACTCTTAGATTTGTTTTTGCGTTTTCGTCGTTTGAATCGTTCATGCAAATCCTCCTCGTGTCCGTAGAAAAAGATGGGATGAGTCCCATCAGTATAAGATTCACGCTGCGAAGGCACATGAATCTCCAGGTACCCTCTAATGATATTAAGAATCTCGCCATGTTGCAAGTCGTGGTTTACGGCCATCTCTAGCAACAAAGGTTCAAGGTCTTGAGTTACATCGCCTAAGCGTCTGACCTTGCTCATTTACCCTCCAGATAACCTCGTAGACTAGCAAGCTCCTCTTCTCGAACCCAAGCGTCCCAGTACATACGCTCCCAGGTTTTGCGCTCTTCCGAGTTTTCAGAGAGCTTTTCCATGTGTTTCTGACACTGTTCCATCAAACGAAACAGAGATTCTTGTCTGTGGCTGATTGCCTTGATTGCTTTACGATTTAACCAACGACTAATCATTTTTCGTCTCTTAGTTTGATGATACGTTTTACGCCCTCATCGTAGTTTTTTTGACACTTGCTTACAGCATCAAGATTCATTCCTTTGTCAACTACGCAGTTGTTGTAGTAGTCGTAGCATTCGAAATGCTTATCAGTTTCACCGGCACTACACAGTACCAAGATCACTGTTGCGAGTTCTGCTGGAGACATAATTCCTCCCATCTTTCTTCTTCGGAGATATAAGCGTCTTGCGCTAAGATCTCCCCGTGAATGACGACAGCAGTTTCTTTCTCAAACTCAAGATTTGCCAGATACTCCTGGTGTTGTCTGTAAGCTAAGAAAAGATCCCCCTGCGTCATAAACCCTCCATGTCCAGTTTCTAGTAACCTAGTAAAATAGTCAAGCTTAAAATTCTCATGATGCCTACGAACGTGGCATAAAGAAACCATAGCGTTATGAGTAAACCAGACCATCGTACCGTAGTGCTCTTATAGATGATCACGGCTGGTATCAAAGTGAGAATTAGGATTAGGTTCTCAAATAAGGCAAAGCCTAGCGTAAAAGAGTTTATGCCCAGCCACATGCTGTGGCGGATAAAGCTCAGGAGAAAAAGATAACAGAGAATGTAAAAGGCCCATACTTCTTTACGCATAGGGCCAGTCTATAGAGAGGAAGGGTGTTTGTCAACAGAAAAGTGCGAGGGGAGTTCGCTACGCTCCTAGGTGCCGACCTAGCATCGGGGTGAGTAACAAGCCCTATCGTCCCTTTGCTCAGCGTATCTTCTTGCTCGTACAGGATTGCACCAGTTTTAGCCTGTTACGAAGTCCTCGGTAGCTTTCCGACTACCTCGCTTTTATAAGGTAAAACTTTTTATCTTAGGAGTCAAGTGTATCTCAAAATGAACAAAATCAAGTATTTGTACAGAATGAGATACACAGTTCGACCGAACTAGATACCACAAACTCCGCCAACGCATTCGGCCTCTTTTTCTTCAAAGACCGTACCTTCGTTAGCAAGGGCTTCGTCTAGAGAAACAGCCGTCAAAGGTTGACCGCCACGGCAACCGTCAGGATATACCGTAAAGCCTCGAAGCCGCTTGGCGTACTTCAAAAGAGTCATAGCATTTTCTTCCACGTTTTTCTCGTTGTTCTTCACAGAACCCCAAGCTGGCATGTTACAGGTAGACGAGATCGACATGTCAACATACTGTTGAACGTCGGCTTGAAACTTCACTCGCTCTTTGAACGAGATGTCGTAAGAGTCTTGGATATGTTCAAGCTTAACGCCTTGTTCAAGAAGACGTTTCACCGCACCGTCAACAACATATTGATACATCCACTTGCCTTCTTTGAAGTAACGACGCTTGTACGCTTTACAAAACAAAGGCTCGATGCCAGTAGTAGTTTCAGCCATGATTCCAATCGTTCCGGTCGGAGCTATGGCTCGAACACCTTTAGGCACCGCAACTCCAAGTTGCTTGGCACCGACAAAAGCAGCGGCATCAGATTCTCGCTCATACGTAGCAAGCCACTGATGAAGCTCAGGAACGCACTGATACTTATATCCTCGGAGCATCAGCCATTCGTGCATTCCACCAAGGCCTAGACCAATTCGGTTATTCTTCAAGCCAACCTCTTTGATCTTGTCCGTAGGAACGTCGGAATAGATGCCGCCACACAACAAAAACAGAGTGCCAAACTTAACAACTTCTCGAAACTCGTCTTTATCTTTACAACGGTTCATCCAAACGGTTCCGAGGTTACATTTATCCGAGTCATCTTCTGACACAACTTCGGTACAAGCATTTCGCAAAGACTCAGCGTCCCTACGAAAGTTAAAGGCCATACCAGGCTCAGCAGTAGAGAAAGCCTGACGACAGTTCTCAAGCCAGATCTTTTTTGCCTTAGCGTGATCAGGGTGATTCTCATCTTCTACAGCGATGAAGAAGTTAGTGTCATAGATCACGGAGATGTTTGTAAACTCCATAGGCAAACGGAAGGTTAGGTCCTTCTCTTTCATGGCTTTCAGATCAGCGGAGTGATCCTTAAGGTGGATGAACTCCATCACATCTTTATGATCCCAGTTGAGTCCAGCCCAGATAGCAGAACGTCTTTGACCGCCCTGCCTCACATGTCTACCAGCTTCGTTGACCATCTCCATCAAAGAGATAGGACCAGTACAAAAGCCGCCAGTGCGTTTAATAGGCGCACCTTTGTATCGAATAGCCGAATAGTCTACTCCGATACCACCGCCGGTCAAAAGAGCAGACGAAGCCTTGCCCATGAGGTCAGCCCAACCCTCTCGGGTATCCTCGGCTCGAAAAAGAAAGCAGTTATTTACTTGGTGAAAAGAGCGACCAGCGGAATACAAATAGCGTCCGCCTGGGATGAACTTGCGCTCTTTCATGAACTTCAAGATCTTAGCCTTAGTTTTAGCGTCCAGAAGCTGTCCGCAAACTGCGTTTACAACCCGCTCACAAGTGTCAGCCCAGGTCTCGGTGCCGTTCATTGAGTATTTCTGTAGAAAGATATCTTGGGCGAACTTGTTGGAAAAAACGTCATAGCTGGGTTTGTCAGACACAGTGAACCTCCATTAGGAATGTGTGATTTATTTTTTGTAGACGTGAAGCAAGTAAGCGTTGGTCATGGCAATTGCGTCGCAGATGTCCTCGTTCTTACTATCCTCATCGATGTCCAGTTTTAAATTATACACCTGCTCAACGTAACGTTGTGCAAGATGTTTCTTAGTAACCTTAGGTTTCTTTTTTCCGACTTTTCTACTAGACTTAAAAGTTTTGATATGGGCATTGTGCGCCTTATCTTCGTCAGTCAGCTTGAAGTTTAAGTGCTTTCGCCAACCTACACGACCATCCGA
>FRDC01005140.1_pt2 | contig 10308 bp, 8 predicted proteins | sample 1106171 | NCBI WGS metagenome assembly FRDC01 (sample SAMEA3930566, study PRJEB13176) | freshwater metagenome | biome: Drinking water system; feature: drinking water; material: water | place: Singapore | collected 2014-12-20
AAACGCCCCTGGATACAAAATTTCACTCTTCATTCCTCTTCATCCTCCCTCTTTCTTTCTACCCTCGCCCTTTCACTGATGCGGGTGACAATGAGCAGGCACCTATCTGTTGGCAACCCGCCACGCGCTTCTACGGGCGGCCCGTCGCGTTTCCAACGCGCGCATGCGACGAGCACCGCCCGTTCTGATAATCATTCGATCATTCCCGTGTGCGCGTCGCGCGAGCAACAGACACCGGCCTGTCCTGCCCACCACTCCCCTCACCTTCTACACTCAATGCGGGTGGCAATGAGCGGAACCCCACCCGCCCGCAGCGGGGTCCCTACACCGGGCGGGGTGCGAGGACGGATGGGGTTCCACTCATTGTCAGGACCCGCACCACTACCCCGCCACCCACCCATACACCCGATGACTCGGCTCCGGCCCTTCATCCAGATAGCTCATTCGTAGTTGTCCGAGCGCATCACGTGACAACTCGTTACGCTTCGCGTTCGGATCGAGGCTGAATAGGCGCGCCGCATTCAGCCCGAAAATTCGCTCTTTCACATGTCTCGTCAACGGCTGATACCGATGTTGTTCAATCAATTGATCTGGGATCTGGAACCGCTTGAACGCGTCGATCTGCCATTGCGGAGTCCCGTACCAGATAGAATCCGTTCCCCACAGCACATGCTCGGCACCGAACGCGTCGATGATCTGCCCGAGCAAATGGGCGCAGACCGTCGGATGGGTGGTCACCAATTGCGCGAAGGTCGAGCCAAGTTCCATATAAATATTGGCGATTCCCGGTTCCTGTCGTTTCAAACGGCAGAATTCCGTCGTCCAAGGTATCTGGCCGGTTTTCGCAAACACCTCGTCCACCGACACCGTTCCCCTGAACCCTGAGTGATAGACGAGAAAATCGATGTCGGGGAAATCCTTGGCGGCCTTGATCAAATCTCTTGGATGGTTGTACTCCGGCATGGGCCCCAGCGGCAGTCCTTTATGCACGCACAGGCGTTTCACGTGAAGCTTCCGCGCCTGTGCCAACATGGGATAGGCGATCTTCTCGTCATCCATCCACCAGCCCCGGTCGAACCCTTTCGGACAGGAGCCGGTATAGCACTTCCACGCGTCGACGTGGAGGGTTTCGGCCTGCATCGCCATGAAATCCAGATCGGCGTCGCCCAGTTGCGGCGTCGCCAGCCCGTGCGCGAGCATCCGCCGCGAGCCGGCTACTCGGTTGATCTCGTCTCGGATGTGTGCCATTTCGGCGGGGGGAACCACTGCTTCTTGCGGATACGGCCCGGGCGGCGTACTGATCAACCCAATGTCCGTTTCGCTGTCGAGAAACACTTCTTTCACAAAATTCTTCCACGAGAGATCATCGATTGTTCCCCGATCTCCCTTGAGCTTGGGGTTCAGCCCCGCCTCTCGGATGTGCCGTCTGAGCGACAACAAGGCTTGCTTGGACACGGCGCCTTTTCGATACGCTTCGGCATCGGCTGGATCGTACTGAGACCCAACGTAGTGCGTCTGCACATCGAAGATGAAATAAGGCGCCCCTTGCTGCTCGGCGAACGCCGCCGTTTCGAATAGCTCAACCTCGCCGATGTCGAAGAAGCGACCGAACACGGCATTCATCGCCAGCATGGCGGCAGCCATACCCCCCGTGGTCTTGAGAAACTCGCGGCGGGAGAGGCCCTTGGCGGAGGCGGTCCGGCCTACCAGCGCAGCCATCGCCCGTTCTACTCTGGCCTGGTCTCTTGTCTGTCCGATGGGAGTGAATTCTTCGTTGGAAACGATTTGCGTTGGAATGGGCGACAGAAACGTCTTGCCCTGCCGCATGACCGACGCACTGTCCGTGCGAAACCGCGCCGCTGCCATCAGTAGCCTCTCACTGCGTGTACCGTGCGCGCGATTGTGTGAAATGCCGCCAGCGGTGTCAAGCACGAATCGACTGGGTTGGTTATCTCGACGTGGCAGTTGCGGCAGAAGCTTTCAGTGCAGCGGTAACGGCGTGATTGACCGGAATAGCCACCACGACGTCGGCCTGTGGATCGGCATCCTGATCCTTTCCGTCATGTCCCACGCTATACAGAACGCCCTTCTTCAGATTCACCAGCATCGGCAACCCGGTGTAGGGGTCATAGAAATTCTGTCCGGCCTTGGCAATGCGCGGCAGCAGCTCTGCGTCCTGAGGACCACGGCGTATCCACGCCTGCAAACTGGCGAGACGCAAATGCGCGTCCGTATCGACGACCAACCCATTGTAAAGATCCCATGGCGCCAAGGGTTCTAACCCCACAACGTTTTCGATCGGATTGGCAAGATGGTCCATCACCGTCTTGGCCGGAAAATGGATGTAGTTGCTCCATTTCGGCAAGGCTCCATGACGCCCTTCACCGGCGGCTTTGTACGACGCTTCGTAATAGTCCGCATACCGGTTGAGCCGACGCTGTTCCGGCAAGGGAAGCCTTGACGCGATGGCGGCCAACACCGTTTGCCCCTCACCCTTCTCGGCCTTCAGTTTGGCATCGAACGTCTTCGCCGCGGAAACCAACTCGCTTTGCATCGGCCAACGGAGCGAGAGTTCGCTTTGCTCAAGGGGCCGAACCATCTTAGCCAATCGGCCAAGATATTTCCCGTCGACCTCAGGCTGAACCAGCAGACCGGAGACCACGGCGATGTCATCGTTCAAGGCTTGGAGCGCCAGCGTTTTCACGGGCAACGTCCTCGCCTGGCTGAGCACGATTCGCCATGCCTCCATGTCCGTTTCAATCCGATCCATACCGACGTCGGTACCCTGGGCAAACCCTGCTGCCACATAGAGGTGCTGCGCGAACGTGATTTCGGCGCATGGCGGGCTTATTGCCTGCCCATAGCCCCAATCCTCGAATGAAAGCCTGTGCCACTGTTGATACCGGCCGAGCGCGCCTCCAGCTTGACTGACCCACCCCTCGATCGTCCCACGATGTGAGGCGAACCGCCCGATGGGATTCGATTCTTTGAACCACCCGTTCAAGACTTTGGCGGAGGCATTTAATCGCCCGGCCGACGTATCGCCACCGGTTCCGCCAAGACACGCCAGCGCCCGATCTGCGTCTCTGTCATCGGGCTTCCGCTCAAAACCGGCTTGGATGGGATCTTGATCCATCGATACGTCGAAACCCAGCAGAACCAAATAGCCATTCTTTTTGAGATCGCCCAGAATCCGCTGTGGACTCGTGGTCATGCTTCCGTATGTGGAAGACGGCGGCTCTTCCATGATGACCCAGGCCAATCCCACGGCGCCGATTCCCAGCCCCGCGAACAGGCCTGCCAACACCACTAACCCAATCAGCGACATCACAATAGCGCGCGTGGTGGAAAAGCAGGATCCGATAAAGGACGAGAGTGCGCCTGCGAGGCGGCTCAATCTTATTCCGGATTTCCGGCGCGGCCGTTTCTGAGTCGGACGCGACCGTGTTTCTATGTGCTCGGAATGACCGGACGATTCAAAGAGTACATCGACGGCAGCCGCAGCCGCTGATGTACGATGGAGCATGTCTTGATTGTCCCATGCCGGTGCCGGCAACTCAGCTTCCGCAACGGATGACGCCTCTGATTCCCCGACAAATCGGATGGACGCGTCAGGTTTTCTCCACTCGTCTTGCTTTGGTGGTAGGTCAAGAACGGGAGTTTTGGCCTCGGTCATCACCGGCCGTTCCCACTTATCCTGTTCGATCCGGAGAGCGGGAGGCTCTGCAGGAAGCGGGTCAGCCTCTGCCATCGCTGGTTCCGGCTGCGAGACCGTTTCCAGAATTGTCGACACCGGGGCATCAGTCTGAGTCGCTTCAACACCAGTATTCCAGTCAGAACGATCTGAAACCATCAGTGGCGAGGCCGGGTCCGCCTGAGGTGCGGGCTGGTCAGAAAAGGAGATGACTGGAGGCTCCGTTGATTCCGGTCTCAGTGCATAGGTAGTCTCTTCAGACCGCGTGTCAGGATGCCCCTCCGCGACAACCGATGGCGAGGGCGCTGGTTCCTGTGAGGAGTGCGAGGGTACGGGTTCAACTGGTACCGCAACCTCTGTGGCAAAGGTAAACGCTGAAGGCTGCTGTTCGGTTGTCTCTTCGGCTGCATGCTCGTCAGCCAGGAACTGTTCCGACGGTCCATCGGCTAGCGAAAGATCCGGCTCTAACTCGCGGGGAACCAGGACCGGTTGCTCGAAAGAGAAGGAGACGGAGGACGTCTCCGGCTCGAGGCTCGGCGTCGCTGTCATGGAGAGTGGAAGGTCCTGCTCAACAACCTCTTCCGGATACGAGGGCCCGACTTGTTCAGCTTCATGCAGCAACACGGCGGATTGATCAACTGGAGAGTCAACGGCTGAAACGTCTGATTGCGCCGCAGGAATGGTGATGGTGGATTCCTGCACTTGATCCCAGGGCATCGGGGCGGTGACCGACTCTCCGTCCGCGCCTGGCAAGGGCTGCGATTGACCGGCCTGAGGAATTTCGATGGTCCCAGGATCGATTTCCTGCATCGAGACCGGAGCCAGCGATGAAGGAAGCGGTTGTCCGACGAGATCCGCGTTACCCTGTAACGATTCTGAGACGGGCGTACTTGGCGGCGCGGCACTTTCGGATTTCCAGACGCTCTTGAACACAGAGTCCCAAGAAATTTCTCCGGTCTTGGACATCTCCTGAGAGAAGCGCTCAGGCTCTTGGTCTGACACAAGAACAGGTGGAGACTCTTCGGACGATTCCGCGCCGGTTTGATCCGGAATGTCGGTCGTTTCCTCCCGAATATCTTCCCACGGCATGGGAGACGGAACCTCTTGGACGGCCGCCTCCTGTTGAGTGGCAGGGGGCAATCCGTCCGAGATGTTGAATTCCGGCGTGATGTCCGATCCGGAGACCTCTGATTCAGCCGGAGCCGAATCGGGTTCAAGACAAACCGTATCGCTTCCGCCGCTGAACGCATCGGATACTGACGCCTCACCGCCGTTGTATCGATATTCCTCTTGCAACACCGTGCCGGATTCGCCCGGCCCTCCCTCCACACGGCCCACATGTTCCCAGGACATGACAGATGGGATGGGTTGATCTTCGATTGATTCGGCCGGAGGTTCTGACCCAGCTGAAAGATCGCTCTCCTCCGCAAATCCTTGTTCATGATCAGACGTCGGCGGGCGGACGATCACTTCCCCTGTGTGTGCGTCGAAACAACCGGCCAGTCGAAGCGCGGCAGGACTGGCAGGAGCAAGATCGACGACTGTCTTGTATAGTTGCGCGGCGCGGCCGGGACGGTCAGGATCAGGATCTTCGATCAGGATCTCGATCGCCTTGGCATACTCCGTCACTGCTTCAAGGTTCTCTCCCTTGTGCTCATGGATAGAACCAAGCTTTTCCAAGTACGGCACGCAGCGCGGACCTGCTGCCAGATATTCTCGCAACAGAGATTCCGCAAGCCAGTAATCCTGCCGCTCGAAGGCTTCATCGATGAGGGAGTCGAAGGCCTGCCTGGCAGGAATCAGGCTCCCCAGACGAAGATGCAAGGTGGCAAAGAGGCGCCTGGCCTCCATATTATGAGGGTCGAGCGCCAATAACTCCTTGAGCACGGCAGAGGACCGTCCGTACTTCCCCGCGTTCATCTGAGTGATGGCTTCTTCGAGCAACGCGGTCTTCTTGCCGTAGCCCATGGTGTCCTGTCGGAAACCACGCAAGCTCGACTTCTTCTCGGATTTATTCGATGATTTTTTGTCCGTACGCACGTTACAACCTTAGCAGATATCTGCCTTATTGGAAGGAAAGCCAGGAGCCAATTCCAACCAATCGAGGGACTGCTGTACACAAGCCGGAGCGGTTGGGAATGAACTTAGGGGAGACAGCGGTTATCGCGGTGGCTTGATTGACCCAGGATGTCTTCTGCGTCTCGTTTACAATCGAGTATTTATCTCTACACACAGCTTTCGAAATCGTCACATTCCGTGGCAATCAATCGGGGACCAATCTCATAGACATACCCAGCCACAAACGACGTTCCCCGGTCATGACAATTTCTGGCCAGGACCTTGGCACAGCGCAAACAGTGCTGGATCCCCTCCCATGACACCTCTCCGGCAAGGTGCTGAACCGGCCTGCCGACATCCTCGATCCGTTCCGGCATCAGCACCTGGCGGACCTCGGCCACTAACCGCTGTGCATCCTCCGCAGACTGAACTTCAGCCCCATCAAGAACGAGAACGAGCAGCCCCAGCGCCCGCACGGGGTCTCCATCCGCCTCCTGGAGCAGCCGTTGCGCGAATGCGTGGACTTTGCCCTGTACGACTTTCGGATCCATCCGTTGAATGCTTTTCAGCCTTTCCTGATTATGGTTGGCATCCCCACACTTGTCACGGCAGGGGCCGAAAACAATCTGCATGTGTTGTGCCACTACACGGTCTACCCCCTGGACTGAATCGATTCACATATCTATCCGAAGCCATCAACCAGGGGGAGCCATTTGGTCGTGGCCATAGGGCCAAAAGACATCTGGGGACCATATTGACGGTCTACCTCGTATAGTAGAGACTTCCTTCAGCTCCTACTATTGGAAGTAGCCTTATCTCGTGGCTCATCGATCTTCAGGGTGACGAGGTTCTATCGACACATGATTGCCTTACCGGGCAACGACGCCTGTGCGTATGCCGCCTTGATTCGGCGGATGTTCTGGCGTGAACACTTCACGGACGGTTCTCGTCACCTTCGATTTCTCCAGCGCTCGATTGGCTTTCTCACGTGTCCGGAATCCACACCCATCTCTCACTCACCGGGAGGGACCTGATGGAGACGCTACGCACCGACCTATCCCAAGATTTCTTGCACGTCACGCAAACATTTGAACGCCTTGGACATCGGCTGACCGAGGTCGCCGAACAAGTACGCACATTCGGGGTCCTCCCTTCCGAAGACTTGATCGACGCCATCACGATGACCCGACGGAGCTTTGAAGAACTCCGTGCCAAAGCGATCGATCTCGTGGGCCTATTGGGCCACTCCTCCGCGAAAAGTCCCGGGGACATCGGATCGGTCAAGGACTTGGAAGCACTGCTGCAGGCGGTCACGGAGGCTCAACGGAAAAGGGCGCAAGGAGAAAAGGTCCGATTGCGCGCCTTGACGATCCTCGACCACATTCTCTCGCTGATCCATCGCGACCAACCGGAGTTCCCCCCCCTTGGAGAAGTCCAAGCTGAAGCGAAGGTCCTTCGAGAAACACTCCGCGCCTCGGAAGATCCCGATGTCCATCCTGAAGCCAATGCATTGGCCCAAGGGCGTCATCCCTTGGCTGAGTTCCTGACCTTGGTTGAAGGCTATGACCAACTCGATGACGACCTCTGGTTGCTGCTGCAACATGCGGTGGCGGAGCATTTCGGAAAAGCCCTGGCCATGAGCGCAGCACGCGGCAAGTTCTGCCAATCCCCAGCGCGCTTGATCCCGGACCGCTCGGCCTCGGAACAGCGAAATGGTTCGCCTTCAGTCAGTACTCCTGATACGTGCGCACAGGGGACGACGAATCTGACACCTCCTCCGTGATACGGGACACGGTCACCTTCCACGGGATTATCCTTTAACCAACCTATTGTCCTTTCCTATTGTCCTTTGAAAACATGGTGTTGGTTGTCTCCTCAGTTATCTCTATGGTACGGTCTGTTCAAGGCCTGATACAGGCCTCTCCATCAGGGGCGATCATTCTCACGAGGTTGTGGTGGGTTTCTACCCTCTCTCCAGATCTTTGCGGCGCATGTGGACAGCCATCGGAATCTCAATTGGCTGCCTCCTTCTGAGTCTTGCCCCGTTTGCCTCCCCCACTTATTCGGCAGACCCCACAGCGTCACATACAACCAGAGTCGCATTGGATTTCAACGAAGTGGATATCCCCGTCTTTGTCCGATTCATCAGTGAGTTGACCGGGAAAAACTTCGTCATGGACGAAACCATCAAGAAGCAAGGCGGGAAGATCTCCGTCTATTCCCCTACGAAGGTGACTCCGGACCAGGCTTACAACATGTTTGTCTCAGCCCTGGAAGTTGCCCGCATCGCGGTGGTTCCCAAGGGAAATGTCTATCAAATCGTCCAAATGGGCGATCTTCCTCCAGAGCGTGGCGTATTCGTCTATAAACTCAAGAATGCGAATGCCACGGACCTGGCAACTGTCTTGACCAACCTGGTGGCTCGCTCACAAACCGTCGCACAACCGACTCCAGGCACCAGACCTCCGATCAGACCCCTCACGGAGTTCGAGGCGCCCGTCCAGGTCTTTGCCGACAAACCGACCAATTCCATCATCATCAGCGCGACCAAGACCGCGTACGGCCGGTTGCAGGCGGTGATTCGTGAACTGGACGTGAAACGGCGTCAGGTCTTCGTGGAAGCCGTCATTCTCGAAGTGCAAGTGGACCGCTTGAGACAGATCGGGACTGATCCCACACAGGTACTCGGAGCTGGAAAGTCGGGGGCCTTGCAAGGCATCGGCGGGTTCAACCGGGCGCCGGAAGATCTCGCCTCGGTGGCGCGTATCATCGGGGGGGCCGCAGCCGACGGTGCGACGGGTGGGGGCATCACCGTGTTGAACACGGTCAACGTCCGTGCCTTCATGAATCTGCTGATGAACTTGACCGATACCAACATCCTCTCCACGCCCCAAGTGCTGGCGGCGGACAATCAAAAAGCGAAGATCGTCGTCGGTGAAAACCGGCCCTTCCCCACCGGACAGTCCCAGGGAATTACGGGCGGGACGCTGGTGACCATTGAACGAAAGGACGTGGGCGTCACCCTGGAATTGACTCCACAAGTGCTTGAGGACGACCTGATTCGCCTCGACATCAAACAAGAGATTACCGCCATCGCGGAGAATGTCGCACAAACCATCGGCGCCGGAACCGCGACCATACCAGTGGGGCCCACGACGACGAAACGCTCGATGGAAACGACGACGATCGCCCACGACGAGCAAACATTGGTCATCGGCGGGTTGGTCCGCGACAACATCACCCTCAGCGAACGAAAAGTCCCCCTGCTCGGCGATATCCCCTTCCTGGGATGGCTGTTCCGATCCCAAAGTCGCTCCGTCGAGAAATTGAACCTCCTCGTGTTTTTGACTCCTCATCTCGTACGCGACGAGATGGATATGGTCGAGCTAAATGCCAGAAAGGCAAAGGAAATCAATACGCTACAACGCGATAACCGCATCGAGGAACCGACCCGTCTGAAGCAAGATGTACTCGAACGCTTAGAGCGACCTGCTCCCCTCCCTGCTCCTATGGACAAGCCGAGCACAACGCCGTAAGTTCTGCGCACGACATCCCCAATTGACGCTGGGCGCCTGCCCCCCCTCCCAGTGGTGATCCAGCCCCTCCTCAGAGGGATTGGACTGGTCGAGTCCACTGAGATACACTGCGCGGCAGTTGGGAGCGGCAGACATGTCTGATGCTGAAACGAATTTCCGCTCATACCATCGATATCCCGTCGCCTACCCGGTGATTTTCGGAGGCGCGCCCTTCGTCGGCGAAGGAACCCTGCGCGACCTCTCCTTGACTGGTTGCTCCGTGACCTGCGACCGGACCGTGCTGGCCGGAAGCTACGTCAAATTGAGCCTCATCTTGCCCGATCCCACGTCTTCATTGTTTATCGAATTGGGGAAAATCCGCTGGTCGCGTGGAACCCGGTTCGGCGTGGAGTTCATTCGATTCCCGACATTGACTCGTCACCGGCTGGACCGGGTCATCGAGGAACAGCTGACAGACCTGCTGGAACGGCGTGCCGACGCGACCTCCCATGAGACATCACTTCCAATCCGCCACTCATCACCAGACCGACATACCCCAAACAAGCAGACCTGATCTTCCGGATGGCCTTCCGCACAATGGTTGAGTCACGGTCTCACCTAGTCGGGAGAAGCCTGGGAGCGGACCTATTGATTTGGATGGAGACCGTCGGGCAAGTGTTCGGCTGATTCGCGATCGGCTTTCACCGCAGAACCGATCAAATTGAATGAAACAGAAACGGTGGAACAGGCTTTATCGCATAACCCGTTCCACCGCATTAAGGGAGGAGAATGTTATCTATCCCTATGAAAACAGCTACGGCCTGATGTCAAAGTGGATGGACATGCCCGCATGCGCCAAGATCGTATCGAGCGTGGATTCATAGCGATTCCCAACCAGGTTTCCTGAAAACAACGGACCAGTAAATGCACCGCCGGACAGATTGAACCGATCCGTCGTCAGCGAGTCGTGATCGGCTCGGATATACTTCGCCTCCGCAAACACTGACACGTACTTGAAGAGATGCGCCTTGACTCCTCCCA
>FRDC01002236.1_pt1 | contig 10302 bp, 7 predicted proteins | sample 1106171 | NCBI WGS metagenome assembly FRDC01 (sample SAMEA3930566, study PRJEB13176) | freshwater metagenome | biome: Drinking water system; feature: drinking water; material: water | place: Singapore | collected 2014-12-20
CAGGACCAGCACGGTCGCCGCGCGCCAATGGCCTAGTCTGGTTGCCAGGTCGTCTTCAACGAGGCCGCTGAGGTTGTGTGCGAGTTCTTGCCGGACGAGGGTTTGTTGAGCCTCCGACGCCACAACGGTCAGCCCCTGCTGGATGAGCAATCCTTGCACGGTCTTGAGAGGATCGGGGAGATCCGCAGGCAGGGATTCGGTCGCAATCTTGAAGACCAATGATCGCGGCCACCGGCTGCGATGCGCCATGACGGGCGTCTCCATGTGAACGGCCGCCTCGAGTTGGTCGGCGGTCACTTCAACCGTCCATCGACGGAGGACTTGATCGCGGTGCCAAGCGACCAGTTCGATGCGACCACGCGGGATGGTCATCATCGGGACTCCGTGCTGGCGTGCTGCTGTAGCCAGATGGCTCAAGCGAACGATGGCTCGTCCGTCTGATTGGACAGGATACGGCACACTGATGTCGACTGGGCCGTGCCAAGACAGCGTGACACGCCCTTTCGTAAGGGGGCGCGAATCAGGTTCTAGCTTCTGTTCAATGACGGTTTCAACCTCACGTACCTGTCGGTCAGTGTGGACGATCGAAAGCATCATCAGACAACTCGTGAAGGTAAAGTCCACCAGCGCCGTTCGTTGTTCGAGCTGTCGTATGGGATCTGGAATGGTCGCGACTGCGCTCCAAAACCAGCCCCAGATTGAAGACGGGCAGGCGAACATTCCTGCGGGAATCGCAAAAGGATTGGGGTAATACGAGTGCTGCTCTTTCCGTTCAGTCTGCACGATCTGGACATGATGGAGCAGAGGCTGACTGAGACTGACGGTCCAGCCTTGGTGGTCAGGATGCACTAAGAGGGTCGCCTGTGGTGCCCCTGAGACGGCAACTCGGACGTCTTCTCGCACGCTGGTTACCGGAATGATGCGATCGGTGACCGTGACACAGGAGGTCTGGAACAGGAGGACTCCCCAGATGAACAGCAGGCTCCCAGCACGGCCGGTCAGGCTCTTGGTGATGCACGGATAAGCTGCAATGGAATTCAGCATGGCTCCCTCTTGATGTTTGTGCGAAGCGAGAAGGCTGGCCCGATGCTCGTATTGCATCTGAGTGTTGCGAGGGAGGAGGGGTACTGGCCGTGGGGAAGGGATTGCGCTCTGGGTCGTTTGCATGTAAGGGCGTTGAGCCGGAACCCATTGGCAGGGAGCCGCAGGGGGCGAATGACGGACGGCCGGGAGGCCGCCCACTAGTTGTGGGAGAGGCGCTTCGCGATGTCGGCGCGCAGGGCGCCCAGAATATCTAGTATTGGAATCTCCTTACCCTTATGCGGTCCACCGCGACCGATGGATGACGGAAAAAGATCTGTGATCTCTGACGGGGAGGAAACGAGGAGTCTGGACGCATGAGTCCGCGAGATGGTCTTTAGACAATCGGGAAGATGTTCCTGGTGTTGCATGAGTAAATACTCGAGGAACGAGAGGGTGTGAACGTAGTGCTGAAGGGTTGTCAGCGGAGTTGAGTGTCCGATGATACGGCTGAGCACGTGAAACGGATTTGTGTCCCAGGGATGGTGGATGCCGTCAGCCAGACGGGGAAGCGAAACAAAGAGTTGGCGGAATCGGTTAAGGTGCCCTTCCGTGAACAGCGGATGATCAAAGTTAAAGCCCAATGTGTTGCATGGGAGTTGATGGAATGCGCAGTACCACGCGAGCGGAAACCATGAAGCGCCCTGATGGCGCAAGGGATGCAAGGACTGGACGTCGAGTCCGGCTCGATGCATCGTCCTGCTGATGCGATCACCGAGTTGGGATTCGGTGAAGGGGACTCCCTGCTCGTCGACCAGAAAAGGGCTCGTGTCATTCGAAGATACCGCCCGCTCACGCGAGGCCCGGTAGGCCAAAACAGTCTGGATGTGGGCATCCGGCAGGAGTGCCCACAGCGGCACTCGGCGAATCCCTGCACGGGTTTTACTTCTCCGAATCGAAAGATGAAGATCGTTTGCTGTGCCGATCAGATCATTGATCAGTAATCCAGCGAGTTCGCCTCGGCGAACCATGCTATAGCCGCCGAGAATGAGTGCCACGTTGTCCGGCTGCGAGACGCCATCAATAAGGGCATCGAATTCATGGGGGGAGAGGAGGGGAAATGGATGGGTCTCACTACCGACCCACAGGGATTTGTTACTGAGATTGACGACTGCCACTCCATGGTGGAAATGGAGGAAGGCAAATATTCGGACAAAATGTGCTCGCTGAGTCTTAAGTGTGTTTCCACCGAGCTCGGGATCCAACATGCTGCTGACCACCCTCGCAACATCATCCTCCGTGATCAGGCTCAGCACATTACGAGCACCCAAGGTCTGAACCAGTCGCGCCTGAATCGTGCAGTAATAGTTCCGTACGGAAATGGAGGAAAGCGGATCCTGGCGAGTGGTGAGGAGATCGCTGAGCCATTCGAGTTGAATGCGGAAATTCGACAGCGGTGCCCGCACTGAATAGGCCTCCCTTGGTGATAGCAATGGGAGCCCCTGGGAAAACTCTTTAATCCTCTGAGCAAGTATCTTTCGCTCCCCCATGGGTGTGGCCTTATTGATCACGCGTAGCAATGCATTGACTCGGTGTTGTATCGGTTGCAACTGAACACGACAGGTGTCGAGTGCGGCCGCGTGCTCGCGGTGTTGTTCTTCAGTGAGTGGAGGCGGGCTGTTTGCAGGGCTGACAGATACGGCTGAGGGGGCCGGGAGCAAGAGTTGCGGAGCTGGCCCAAGCGCGAGCTTCGGCTGCGTGGTTGTTCGAGACGGATTGCGTTTTGGAGGCTCCTTGCCTAAGACGACTTTGTGCCACGACTCAGTGGTTGGCGGGCGGGTCACTAGCAAGCGACTGCGGAGTGCCGTGAAGATCGGGCCTACGGTTGTTACCCGAGCTGCGCGCCGGGCATTGATGATCGTTCCCAGCAGTGAACGGTTGTCTGTTGATTTTTCAACTGTAAGCGCCAAGTCAGTCGAGATGTGATGCGGGCGGAACTTGACGGGATGGCCCTTGAGCCACTTTGTAAAATAGTCGGGATGGGAACGGATGTACTCAGGGAAGATGTGCGAGCGTGGGTCGTCGAGGACTAAGGGTTCATTGGTATATCGCCCCCATAATATTCGCATGCGAATGTAGCGTAGAAGCAAGAGTTGGGCGAGAGGGGGAAGCCAGAACGGCTCCGTTAAAAAACCAGGAGGGGTGCCCTCCTGATTTTGCTCCGATCCTTTCTTGTAGCGCCGGGGCACCCATGGAATCTGAAGGAATCCCTCTTCTATGCACAGGTCGGTCACGCGGATTCTGGTGAGTGGAGCAATCTGATGTGAAAGGAGCAAGCCCCCCTCCATAATGAGACCAAGCAATGCGAGACAGGCTTCGTCGTAAAGGATGGACCGTAGATGTTCGCCGCCGGCGGTTCTTGGTTTCGGCAATTCCGAATCAAGCATCGTCTCAAGGATCCGGTCCCACCACTCGTTCGTGCGTGCCCAAATCCTGACTTCGTCCGGGTGGAATGAGGCGGCCAAGTCGCGATCGGTGTCCAGGCGTATACGAGGCGTGGGGCAGTGAATGATCTGCATGTCCCGGAGGTGTTGTAGCAGGTAGGCGAGTGCATATTCAGGCAACGTACTCTTGCGTTTGATGTACTTGTAATCGGAGGACTGATGTTGGCCGGTCTTGTCTGCATCTTCAGGCGGCGTACGCTTACGTGTGATGTCCCTGCATTTCTCCTGAAGGGTTGAAACGGATTTCGCGGAGAGTTCCACCGGGAGTGAAACCAACGGTTGGTTCCCTACGGTCGATTCCAAATGGTACACGATGGTTTTACCCACGGTGAAGACCAAGTTGTTAAGGAAATGATGGTGCCCCAGAAGACTAGGACGGAGAGTGTCCAAGATGCCGGCGACCATTGATAGAAATTGAAACGGAGGTAGGCCAATCATGGTAGGTGTACTCATCGATGCCATTTGAAGGTGACGGGGACTATGTTCAAGAGCTCGAGCATCGCATCAATTTCTCTCGTCAATAGATCACGGGTTCTATCGAGTGCGCTGACGGAGACTCGTCCCATCCATTCCCGGCCTTGGTGCTGATGGCCCAGGATTGCATGCAGCAGGCGAGCTGGGAGTAATGGCCAGAGATGGGACCGGAAGAAATGCCGGTTCCCGTTCAACGGCACTCGATAGCGGTTGCCGAGGCCAACGTCTTCAAGGTGCTGACGGATGAGTTTCGGGGTGAGTGGCTGAATCCGGAACTCAGAATCTAACAGGAAAAAGATGGGCCAGTCTTGTTTGGCAAGGTGGTCATAACGGGGTTTCCGCCGATGCTCTAAGTAGGCAGTAAACACCTCTCTTGCACGAAGTGCTTGTCTGACAAGGGCCTTGGCCACGCCCGTAAGCGGGAGGAAGCGGCTATCATCGTAGCGTTGATTGGCCTTGTCTGCGACAAGGACCAAGACTGGGTCTCCAGAGTCGTGTCGGACATGGTGATCGCGTAGATTGGCATCGCTCACGGGCCTGATCGCGCTCGCGTATCCGAATGCCAGGAAGGAATAAATCATAAAGTGGTTGAAGTATTGACGTCGGCCCTCAAGGGAGGTTCTCTCGGCGATTTTATCAAGGCAATTGCGATAGTCCTGAAAGAATGACGTAACGGTGTCGACGCGTGGCACCGCTTTCGAACCGAATGCGGCAGAGGACGACACGATCTCATCCGGTGGCTGAAGGGCTTCCTCGACCAGCGTGTGCAGGACAGAGGTCGCCTCGTCTGGCGCCTGACAGCAGACTGTGAGTTCTTGGAGCAGGGCGTGCGCATATTGCGCGGAAGCGTCCCAGTACTGCTGGGTGAGGGCGGCAAGACGGACTCTGGTATAAAACAGCGAGGCTCTTAAGAAGAAGGGGACGCGTCCGGAAATGTAGCACGAAAGAATCTCGTTGAGTCCGTAACGCCCTTCGTAGAGAAGCTTGAAGGCGCGAGAGAGCGATGGGAGTGTGATCGAGTCGCTGGTTGTGATCTCGTCGCGTAGAAAGCGATTAACCTCGGCTACTGAGAAATTGGCCGGGGCCTTGTTGTGGTTGAGGAAGACCAAATCGGCAGATTCAGCACCCGCCAGTCCGCAGTCATCGCTCAGACGACGGTGAAGATAAGGTTCCAGCCCTTTTCTGACAAGGGGCGGAAGCGGAACCGTAATATCCTGGGTTGTCTCTTCGCACCCTTTGAGACTGATCAGAAGGTGGTCGCTGTTATATCCGCACCAATCCCGTGGCCGGACATATCGCAGTGCCATGTGGTTGGTGTCGATATTAAGAAATACTCCTGCGGAGGGCACTTCATTACTGCGAAGGAATTTGAGGCTTAAAGCGGTGTCCGCATTGAGTCCGGTGTGCTTGATGAGCCATGCCACAGCAGCTTCAGGTTGTCCAGACTGGGCGAGGTGCCAGAGTTGCGCATCGATCGACAGGGGTGGGCAAGGCTGTTCCCACCAGTACGCTATGCTCGAGTGGATCCGAGCATCTCTTGCGAGAGCCCGATGACGAATCCAAGTCAAAAGGTTGGTAACGGGAAGGTCTGCTTCTGGCGCGGTAGGGGAAAGTCTGGTATGTTCCTCAGCGGACTCCCCCTCTTGCAGAGCTGAGGTTCTAGTGGATTCATACGCATGATGGAAGGTTCTTGTGCCATCGGTTGACTCTTCGTCATCATCGTTCAATGTTTTCTCGGATGGTCCGGGAAGGTCCCCACACATCACCTCATCGTCGGCAATCCGGGTGCTGAGACGGGTATCTACCGGTGGCCGCGACTGGTTTTTAAACGCTAGTCGCACTGTTCGAGCAAAATGCTCAACCGTATCCTCGCTTGGGGCTTCGTTACGTTTCTTGCCACGTCCCTCACTCTGAAAATTAGTAATCGCAGCGTCAATATAGTGAAGGTTGTGGTTAGGTACGAAGGTATGCGGTGGAACGACAGGAATCGGAACAAACTGGAGAAACCTCTCCAGGTGCAGGGAAAGATCATACTTGCGCGATCGGTTTACTGTCGTTTCTTCAGAAGGAGCAGCCAAGATCTGATCATGAAACATAGGACCAAAATATTGGAACGTTAGGTTATTCGGGCAAGCCAACAGAAAGTAGTAGAGGGGGTACTGCGGGCGGCTGATACGAGTGGGTGGCCCAGAGGATAGGGTGATCGCTCGGATCAGCAGGCGGCTCATCACGACTAATATCCGAGCTTCCGCGGCGGGCATGTTTCGATCCTTGCAGAATCTTGTGAGGAGAAACGCAAGGGGTTCCTTCAATTGATGAATTCGAGGCGGATTCGGCGGTGCTTCGATGAAATCGAGAAGAAATTCAAAAGCTGCCTGGCAGGTTTGACGTCGCGAGCTGTGCAGGCCCGGAAGGTAGGTCATGAGATGGCTCGCGTCGTGCCTGGCGATGGCAAGGGCTTGGTGGGAGCTTCGGAGTTCCTCGAGACGGCTGAGCAGCCAAGTCAAAGATTCTGATGTTTTCACGCGGTTGTGCATGGTTAGTCTGTCGTGATGGGCTTGCTGCGACCAGCGCGAGTGGTTGAACTAGAAATTTGCATCATTTTGTAGATCTCGGAGAGTTGCAATGACTTGAAAACCACAGGCCTTAAGCCGACGGACACCAGGACGTTGACCAAACGGCGTCGCACTTCCGGTCTAAGAAAAAAGGGGTCTCCCCTCAAGCTTTCAAAGGCACGGCGAAATGAGCGCAGAATGGCTTGATCCCAGGCCTCGTTTGTCGAGGGCTTCGCGATCAGGAAAGGTAATTTCCTGTAGCCGTGAGCTTGGAGTTCAGCGAGGCGCCGAACGGAATCAACGTACAAGTATTTGTTTAGCCCAAGCTCTAGACACCGTAACGGTCGGCCCTTGAGGTCCTCCTGTAGAAGCTCTTCATCAAAGTATTCCGAGGGTAAAGCGAAGTCATTATTCCCCAGGCCGATAGATGGCTCGGCGGCATTTGGCTCATCCTTTTTGGAACGGCCGCGAGGTTTTACAGTAGGGGTGGTAGCGGCGATGTGTGTTAGGAATTCAGCCATTGGGTGAATGAACAAATTGACTTCTGAAAGCGTTAGCCCGCGCTGTCTGACTCGTATCGGTTCTTTATCCGGTTGAATTGAGATGGGGCAGGTAGTGGGATGTTCAGCAGATGGGTCCCCAATGAACCCGATGATCTGCTCAAAGTAGACCCGGAGCTCTTCGCTCACCGCTTTTTCGGTCAAAAGGGTTTTCAATCCATCCCCGGCGGGGGGATAGACCTGTTGCCCTTCGCGTTCGCGGGTCCTCTTGTGTGAACTGCGTCCCATGGAATCCTTGCAAAATGGTCCGGCGTCTGTGCCGGCAATATCGTGCGTTCATGGTATCGCAGGTTGCTCGTAACGCGTTGATATTCATGGTGAATTCACATTTCTTCATCTTCTTTCACCTTCATTGATCTGAGATGGCTGATGCTAAGGTTGCTGCTTGGTTAACCCTGACGGCTTAAGGAGTGATCTAGTTTGGCCGAGAATATGAGGGCGCCCGGAATGGCGAGGTTGGATAGCTGATGAAGAAGACAGAGCTAATTCTTAAGGAACTCGACTATCTGGTTGAGACCACCCTTTTCAAAACGAAACCGCTCCAGAAAAAGTTTATACAGCATTTTGCCCGCGTATATAGGGAGTCCGGCGAGATCGTTCCGGTAACGAACGATGACCTAGTTGCAATCTATGCAGGCAAGGGTGCTGAATTCGAAAATGATGGGGACAACTTTCTTCGCAAGAAAAATGTAGTATCCAAACACATTGGTGAGCTTCGGGATAATCTGAAGAACTTTTATCAAGGACCGGGGAAGGAAAGGCCGCATGTAATCGCCATTCCCAAGAATGAACATGGAAAGTACATGATTGATCTAATTCGCCAGAGCAAGAAGGTCAGAGAACGACCGTCGAAGACGGTAGGACTACCTGTACCTGCCCTATCAGGTGCAAACAATACGAGACCTGCACTTGGCTCACAGTCCGTTACCGAGAGCATCTTTCTTACTCTCAAAGGCGTGGATAGAAAGCGTTTGAGCCAGATTCAGAGGGTGGCCACAGGAATCATGTGGGCCTCGTCGTTGATTGGGCTGGCGACTCTCATCGTCTTGCTGATAGAGATTCCTCACTGGCCAGCCATGCCATTGATGGGGCTTTTCCTGGCTGGATTGCTGGCAATCTGTACCTGCATAGCCGTTCTTGTAAGGCCAATAACCCAATTGTCAGACATACCTTTCCGCCGATGGTGGGGTAATACGTTCTGCTTGTATCGAGGTCATGCATTAGTCTTGGCTCGTTATTCTGGGAGATGTATCGTGGATGGGTGCCAAGGAGAGTTAGCAATTGTTCAAGAATCCCAAGAGCGAGCCAATTTCTTTCATATGCTGCGGCAAAGGCGCTGGATTATCGTCTGTAAGAACGTTCTGATGGAGCATCCTTGTACGCCATTTGATTTCACGGCACTCGATCGAATTCGGGCTGCAGATGTTTCATCGGAACCTAAGTTGGCCAGACATTTGTGACTCTTCATTAATGTCGTCTTGCATTATTTTATCTCAGTAAATTGATCGAGTGCGAAATGCCTCGTAAGTAAGGAAACGCCTCTTCTACCAGCTCTGCACTATCCATCTGATTAGCTAGCCATGTGTCGCGGCGGATTGGTCTTGGACAACTTCTTGGGCAACCAATCGGGCGAAATAGGCTGAAAAATGCTGAAATCGTGGATTTTTGACGGGGTCGAATGAAGCTGGATTTTAGTAATATTGTGAAGGGGATATGGTGCCGAGGGACAGAAGCGAACTGTCGACACCAGCCTTTTCAGGACATGTTCGCTCTTTATAAGGAGCCGAAACTACTTGCGAATTCTCACTGTAGTAAGCGTGGGCAACTAAATGGACAACCGGCCATTTCCAATTGACCGCGCAGGGGCTGACCCAAAACCGGAAAAGTAGACCATCAGCCACTTGAGATAGGAGCCATTTCCCCAATTTAGTTGTGGTCCGATCTTTGGGTTTTGGGTCACTCCGCTGGAGCTCCAAGTTTCTATTCCAGAATGAGAAGTAAATGCGTTGACTGAGGAACGGTCGGAAGTGAATCTGTTTACCGAGGAGTGGAAAAGCTCAGTGCCGTATTGGGACCCGCCATCGTGCGTGTTTGCTGATGCATCTGGGAATTCCTGATAAGTGATGCTTCAACGTTCCGGCTCGTCGGTATGAGTGGCTGGTTGAGTATCTACTTGGATCCGTTCCGTTTGAGGTTGTGGTGTCAAAAATGTATGAGGAACACGGTTGACGGCTGGGATGCAGGGGAATAGACTGACTCTATGCATATGCGTTTTCATCGCTCCAGTTCTATTCTAGTCTGCACGCTCATCGTGCTCTTCTTCGCGTTGAGCTTCAATGCCTATGCCTGCCTCCTGCCGGTGACTGGCGTCACGGCTACGGCCATGGGCAATGGTTGTTCAACTCCAGAAGAACAACCGGTCTATCAGTTCTGTGATACGTTTAAGACGCTCGGCGTGCAGTCTGCCGATAAGCACCACCTCAACAGTGACTGTCAGACGATCTGTCCTGAAGATACCGCCTCGTTAGCTCTTCTTGTCGTGCTCAGCTCAGACAGCAGCCGCTTGTCCGATCATCCCACAGTCGGTCCGCCCCAGGATCTCCTGCTCAAGATTTCCGTACTTCGCATCTGATCTTCCCAGTCCATACCTCGTAATCGCTCCTTTGCCATCACGTGTGCCGTTCGATGCTCGGTTTCAGCGTCCGGCCTACGGTCTCGTTCTTTTGGTCACGTACCACCAGAGCGCCGACCGGGCTTCGAACGTGTGAGAACCCTGGGAGGTCATTGCTATGAGACGGAATAGACGACGTCAGTGTGTGACGGTCGCGTCGGTGCTGATGCTGTTGTTCAGCAGCGCACTGTCGAGGGCACAGGATCCCGACTCTGTGCTGCGCAATACGCTGGTGCTGCCGGAATTAGTTCAAGAAGCACTGGCTCGGAATCCTGAGATTGTCGCTGCGCGCAAGCAATGGGACGCCGCCACGAATCGGATTACGCAGGCGCGGTCGCTGGATGATCCGACCCTGTCAGTCCAATGGTGGAATGCCCCCGAATCCTTCAACCTGGGCCGCGCAGAGAACACCCTCATCGAGCTGTCCCAAAAATTCCCTTTTCCCGGAAAACTCGCGCTGAAGGAACAAGTGGCCAGTCGGTCAGCCGACATGACGGAGCAGGCTGTGCGCGCCAAGG
>FRDC01000214.1_pt2 | contig 10290 bp, 9 predicted proteins | sample 1106171 | NCBI WGS metagenome assembly FRDC01 (sample SAMEA3930566, study PRJEB13176) | freshwater metagenome | biome: Drinking water system; feature: drinking water; material: water | place: Singapore | collected 2014-12-20
ATATCAGCCCGGCCGTTCCCGCATACGAATACCAAGGAGCTATCAAATGGCCGAGATCACCGCCGCCCTCGTCATGGAACTGCGCGCCAAGTCGGGCGTGGGCATGATGGACTGCAAGAAGGCGCTGCAGGAAACCGACGGCGACCTGAACGCCGCCATCGACTGGCTGCGCGCCAAGGGCCTGTCCAAGGCCGCCAAGAAGGCCGACCGCGTCGCCGCCGAGGGCCTCGTCGCCGTGGCTTCGAAGGAGGTCGGCGCCGGTGAAGTGGGCGCCGCCATCGAGTTCAACGCCGAGACCGACTTCGTCGCGCGCAACGAGCTGTTCCAGAACGCCGCCAAGGAATTCGCCCAGCACGGTCTGGAGCACGCCTCGGTCGAGGCCCTGCACGGCGCCGTTCTGGAGAACGGCAAGACCATCCAGGACGAGGTGACGAACATGATCGCCACCATCGGCGAAAACATGCAGCTGCGCCGCGCCGCCCGCCTGTCGGTCGACGAGGGCGTGGTCGCCTCCTACGTCCACAACGCGGTGTCGCCGGGCCTCGGCCGCATCGGCGTGCTGGTCGCCCTGCACGGCGGCGGCGACAAGGCCGCCCTGCGCGAGCTGGGCCGCAAGATCGCCATGCACGTGGCCGCGACCGCGCCGCTGTCGCTGAACACCGACGACCTGGACCCCGCCGCCATCGAGAAGGAACGCGCGGTCCTGACCGAAAAGGCCCGCGAGGAAGGCCGCCCGGAAAACATGATCGACAAGATCGTCTCGGGTCAGATCGCCAAGTTCCAGAAGGACGTGGTCCTGACCAAGCAGCCGTTCGTCATGAACCCGGACGTGACCATCGAGCAGCTGGTCGCCGACACCGGCAAGGAACTGGGCGCGCCCGGCCTGCACCTGGCCGGCTTCGTCCGCCTGGCCCTCGGTGAAGGTGTGGAGAAGGTCGAGGGGCCGGACTTCGCTTCGGAAGTCGCCTCGATGATGGGCGGAAACTAAATCTGTCCACCCTCCCGGAAACGGGAGGGAGAAAAAGCTCCGGGGGCGCGTTCGGCTTTGAAGCCGGACGCGCCCTTCGTCTATGATCGCCCCGCCGATTCCGCCCAGCGAGACCTCCATGCCCGACGCCCCGTCCCAGTTTCGCTACAAGCGCGTCCTGCTGAAGGTCTCGGGCGAAGTCCTGATGGGCGAGCAGGGCTACGGCATCGACCAGAAGACGGTGGCCTCCGTGGCCAAGGCCGTCGCAGACGTGGCCCGCGAGGGCGTCGAGATCTGCTTGGTCATCGGCGGGGGCAACATCTTCCGCGGCCTGTCCAAGGCGGCGGGCGACATGGAGCGCGCCACGGCCGACTACATGGGCATGCTGGCGACGGTCATGAACGCCCTGGCCATGCAGGCGGCGCTGGAGAAGATCGGGGTCCAGACCCGGGTCCAGAGCGCGCTCACCATGAACGCCGTGGCCGAGCCCTATGTGCGCCGCCGGGCGCTGCGGCACCTGGAAAAGGGCCGGGTGGTGATCTTCGCCGCCGGTGTGGGCGCGCCGTTCTTCACCACGGACTCGGGCGCCGCGCTGCGGGCCGCGGAGATGGGCTGCGACGCCCTGCTGAAGGGCACCAGCGTGGACGGCGTGTATACGGCCGACCCCAAGAAGGACGTGAGCGCCACCCGCTACGACACCCTGACCTATCACGATGTCCTGTCGAAAGACCTGAAGGTCATGGACGCCTCGGCCATCGCCCTGATGCGGGACTCGGGCATTCCCATCGTGGTCTTCTCGATCCGCGAGGAAGGTTCGCTGCGTAAGACATTGACGGGCGAGGGTGTTTTCACCGTCATCCGCGCCTAAGAAGAAAAAGACCTGGAGGAAACGATCATGGCGAAGCCCGATCTCAAGACCTACCGCGACCGCATGGACAAGGCGGTGCTGGCCCTGAAGGAGGAGTTCAACGGCCTGCGCACCGGCCGCGCCAACAGCGGCATGCTGGACCCGGTTCAGGTCGAGGCCTACGGCTCCACCTCGCCCCTGAACGCCGTGGCGGCCATCAGCGTGCCCGAGCCGCGCATGATCTCGGTCAGCGTCTGGGACAAGTCCATGGTCGGCGCGGTCGAGAAGGCCATCCGCGCCGCCGGCCTGGGCTTGAACCCCATCGTCGACGGCCAGACCCTGCGCATCCCCGTGCCGCCCCTGACCGAGGAGCGACGTAAGGAGCTGGCCAAGCTGGCCGGCCGCTACGCCGAGCAGCAGAAGGTCGCCGTCCGCAACGTGCGCCGTGACGCCAACGACGACCTGAAGAAGGCCGAAAAGGCGGGCGAGATCAGCCAGGACGAGCAGAAGAAGATGGAGGCCGAGGTCCAGAAGGACACTGACGCGGCCATCAAGCGCATCGACGAGTCCTTGAAGAACAAGGAAGTCGAGATCATGCAGGTCTGACCTGCCGCTGATTTCAGGAGCCCCGCCCGCATGTCCGATCCCGCCACATCGCAGCCGTCCGCACCGGGGCCGCGCCATGTGGCGATCATCATGGACGGAAACGGCCGCTGGGCCGCCGCGCGTGGCCTGCCGCGCGCCATGGGACACAAGGCCGGGGTCGAGGCGCTGAAGCGCACGGTCAAGGGCGCGGCGAAGCTGGGGCTGGAATGCCTGACGGTGTTCGGCTTCTCGACCGAGAACTGGCGCCGTCCGGCGGACGAGGTCTCGGACCTGATGGGTCTGGTTCGCGCCTATGTCACCAGCGATCTGGAGGGGCTGAAGCGGGAAGGGGTGCGGATCCGCATCCTGGGCCGCCGCGAAGGCTTGCCGCCCGACATCGCCGCCGTCGTGGACAAGGCCGAAGCGGCCACGGCGCACAACAGCCGCTTTCTGTTGCAGGTGGCCTTCAACTACGGCGGCCGGGCCGACATCGTGGACGCCGCCAACCGGGCCATGGCGCGCGGGCAGGGGCCTCTGACCGAAGAGACGCTGGACGCGGAGCTGTCGACTGCGGGCGGGCCGCCGGTCGATCTGATCGTCCGCACCTCGGGAGAGCAGCGGCTGTCGAACTTCCTTCTGTGGGAGGCGGCCTACGCCGAGTTCGTCTTCCAGGACATCCTGTGGCCAGACTACGGCCCCGAGGCGCTGGCGGAGGCCGTCGAGGCTTTCGGCAAGCGCGAGCGGCGTTACGGCGGGCGTGAAGCCGTCCCGGCGCAATCCGCCTCCGAAAGGGCGGCCGTCTGATGGCGATGTCCGCGCGCGCCCTCGGCATCCGCGCCGTCTCGGCCCTGGTGCTGGCGCCGACGGCGGTGCTGGCGATCTGGGCCGGCGGGCTCTGGTATCTGGCCTTGATCGTGGCCGCCTGCCTGTTCCTGGCCCACGAATGGGCCGAGATGAGCGCGCCGCGCCATGTCCGCCCGATCACCGGCGCCGTGGCCCTGGCGTTGATCGCGGTGACGACCATCACCAACGCCGGAGCCCTGTCGGCGGCGCTGGTGGCGCTGGTGTTCGCCTCGGCCGCCTCCGCCCTGTTCGCGCGGCGGCTGGGGGCCGAGCCGGTCGATGCGGCCTATGGGGTACTCTATCTCGGGTGGCCGGCGATCCTGCTGATCTGGCTGCGCGACGGCCATACGGTGATCGGCCTGAACTGGACGATGATGGTGTTCGTCGTGGCCTGGTCATCGGACGTGCTGGCCTATCTGGCGGGCAGCCTGATCGGCGGGCCCAAGCTGTGGCCGCGCTTTTCGCCGAACAAGACCTGGGCGGGCTTCACCGCGGGGCTCGTCGGCGGCATGGCGGCGGGCCTGATCCTGACCAGCCTGCTGGACTTCGGTCTGCCGCACCCCGCCTGGGGCGCGGCGCTGGGGTTGGCGGGGGCGCTGGCGACGATGGCGGGGGACCTGTGGGAATCGGCGCTCAAGCGGCGTTTCGGGGTCAAGGACGCGGGCAGCATCATTCCGGGGCATGGCGGGCTGCTGGACCGGGTCGACGGCATGATGTTCGCCGTGGTGGTGATCGCCGCCGCGCGGCTGGCGATCATCCNTGATCCGTCGGCTCGTGACGGTGCTGGGCTCGACCGGATCGGTCGGACGCTCAACCCTGGAGCTGATGGCGGCGGCCGAAGCGGCCGGGACCGGCGCCTTCGAGGTCGAGGCGCTGACCGGCGCCGCCAACGTCGCCGAACTGGCCCGTCAGGCGCGACGGTGGAAGCCGAAACTGGCGGTCACGGCCGATCCCGCGAGGCTGGGCGAACTCCGCGACGCGCTCGCCGGAACCGGCGTCGAGGCGGCGGCGGGCGATGACGCCATCGTCGACGCCGCCACGAGGCCCGCCGACTGGATCATGGCCGCCATCGTCGGCGCCGCAGGCCTGAGGTCTGCCTGGGCCGCGGCGAGGACAGGCGCGACGCTCGCTCTGGCCAACAAGGAAAGCCTGGTCTGCTGCGGCCCGGCCCTGATCCAGCGGGTCGCCGCGGCCGGCGGACGGGTGATCCCCGTCGATTCCGAACATTCGGCCATCTTTCAGGTGTTTCCCGCTGGTCACCCCGAACAGGTGGCGAAGCTGGTCCTGACGGCGTCAGGCGGGCCGTTCCGCACCCGCTCGCGCGCCGATCTGGCCGCCGTGACGCCGGAACAGGCGGTGGCCCACCCCAACTGGAGCATGGGGGCCAAGATCTCGGTCGACAGCGCCACCATGGCCAACAAGGGCCTCGAGATGATCGAGGCGGCCTATCTGTTCGACATGCCCGCCGAGCGGATCGAGGTGGTGGTGCATCCCCAGTCGATCATCCATTCGATGGTCGAGTTCACCGACGGCTCGACTCTGGCACAGATGGGGCCGCCCGACATGAAGACGCCCATAGCCTGCGCCCTGGCATGGCCCGAGCGGCTGGCCTGGCCCGCGCCACGGCTGGATCTGGCCGCGCTGGGCAGCCTGACTTTCGAGGCGCCGGACGAAGCTCGCTTTCCCGCCCTGAAACAGGCGCGCGAAGCCTTGCAGGCGGGCGGCGCGGCCCCGGCGGTGTTCAACGCCGCCAATGAGGTGGCCGCCATGGCTTTCCTTGACCGTCGTCTGGCCTTTCTCAATATTGCCGCAGTCGTCGCCGACACCTTGGAGCGCGTGACGATTTCGGGGATGGATTTCGGCTCCGGCGACGCCTGTTCCGCGGCTCTGGCCGTGGACGCCGAGGCGCGGCGGGTGGCCCAGACCGTCGTCGACAGCGTCGCGCAGGCGGCCTGATTTCCAGGACGGGGAGACGAGTTTCGGCATGTTGAGCGTCCTGGGCCTGATCCTGCTCTCGGTCGTGTCGTTCCTCGTGGTCCTGACCCTGATCGTGACCGTCCATGAGTTGGGCCACTTCCTGGTGGCGCGCGCCTTCGGGGTTAAGATCGACCGCTTCTCCATCGGATTCGGCCGGGCCCTGCTGAGCCGCACCGACCGCAACGGCACGGAATGGCGCGTCGGTTGGCTGCCCCTGGGCGGTTATGTGAAGTTCGCGGGCGATCTGGACGCCTCCAGCGTGCCGGATGAAGCGGGGCTGGCGGAACTGCGGCGACGGATCATCGCCGAGCATGGGCCCGGCGCGGAACGCGACTATTTCTACTTCAAGCCGGTGTGGCAGCGGGCGCTGGTCACGGTGGCGGGGCCTGTCGCCAACTTCATCCTGTCGATCACCCTGCTAAGCATCTTCCTCGGCGCCTATGGCGACGTGGTCCAGCCGGTGCGGGTGGGGGAGGTGACGGCGGGTTCTCCGGCGGCGGCCGCGGGCCTGCGCGTCGGCGACACCATCACGCGCGTCAATGGGCGTGTAGTGCGGTCCGGCGAGGACGTGACCCGGGTCGTTCAGCTGAGCAGCGACACCCCCGTAGCCTTTGTCATCGAGCGCGACGGCGCCGAACTGACCCTGTCGGCGACCCCGGAACGGTCGACCACGACCGATCCGCTGGGCGGGCGCATCTCTGTCGGCCGGGTGGGCCTGGGCCTGGTGTCGAGCCGCGCCGAAACCCGGGTCATCCGCTACAATCCGGTCGAGGCGTTGGGTGCGGGTGCTCGTCAGACGTTCGAAATTCTCGGCGACACCCTGACCTACGTCAGCCGCATATTCACCGGACGCGAGAACGGCGACCAACTCAGCGGTCCTCTGGGCATGGCCAAGGCCTCGGGCGCCCTGACCGATGCCGCCGTCCGCGCCAACCCCGACCCGGCCGCCATGGCGGGCAATGTCGCCAAGACCCTGTTTTTTCTCGCCGCCATACTTTCGATCGGAATCGGCTTTCTAAACCTGCTTCCGATACCGATCCTGGATGGGGGGCATCTGGTGTTCTACGCCTATGAGGCTGTGGCCCGAAGGCCAGTCGCGGCCAAGGTTCAGGAGGCCAGCTACCGTGTCGGTCTTGCTTTGCTGGCGGGATTGATGTTGTTCGCCACCTGGAACGACGTTCAGAAATATTTCCTCGGCGGGCTCGCCTCATGAGCCGACGCCAGCCCCCGATGGTTCACCGTATGATCGACAATGACCCGCGTACCTCGTTCCGCCTGAAAGGCTGCGCCAGCGCCCTGGCCATGACCGCCGTGCTGGGTCTGGCCGGCGGGGCCTGGGCGCAGACGGCTCCGGCCGCCGAACCCGCGCAGGAAGTGGTGCAGACGGGTCCGGCTCGCGAAGTGGTCAACCGCATCATCGTGCAGAGCCTGGCGCCCGACGGCACCATCCTGCCCCCGGGCGCGCGGCGGATCGAGGCCTCCACGGTCCTGTCCTATCTGCCCATCCAGGCCGGAGACACGGTTGATGCGGGCGTCCTGGACGTTGCGGTCCGCACCCTGTCGCGCACCGGCCTGTTCGCCGATGTGCAGGTGGGCATCCAGAACGGCGACCTGATCGTCCAGATCGTCGAGAACCCCATCATCAACCAGGTGGTGTTCGAGGGGAACAGCGCGATCGGCGAGGACAAGCTGCGCGAGGAAGTCACCATCTCCGCGCGCGGCATCTACACCCGCGCCAAGGTCCAGGAGGACGTCGGCAAGATCGTCGAACTGTACCGCCTGTCGGGCCGCATCTCGGCCTCGGTGACGCCCAAGATCGTCCAGCTGGAGCAGAACCGCGTCGACGTGATCTTCGAGATCGACGAGGGCCCGGAAACCGGCGTGCGCGCCATCACCTTCCTGGGCAACGAGGCGTTCAGCGACAACGATCTGCGCGAGGTCATGGTGACCAAGCAGACCGTGTGGTGGAATTTCTTCGGCACCAACGACAACTACGACCCGAACCGGCTGGACTACGACCGCGAGCAGCTGCGGAAATTCTACACCAACCGCGGCTACTACGATTTCCGCGTCGTGTCGGCGGTGGCCGAGCTGGCTCCGGACAACAGCGCTTTCGGCATCACCCTGACCGTGGACGAAGGCGACCGCTACAATTTCGGCGAGGTCAAGGTCGTCACCGAGAACGACCGCCTGAACGCCGACTTCCTGACCATGTTGCTGCCGATCAGCACGGGCCAGCTTTATGAGAGCGACAAGATCGAGGCGGCCGTCGACACCCTGACCTTCGCGGCCGGCTCAGCCGGTTACGCCTTCGTCGAGATCAACCCGACCTATCGCGCCAACCCCGAAACCGACACGGTCGACATCACCTTCAATGTCGCCGAGGGCCAGCGAGTCTATGTCGACCGCATCAACATCGTGGGCAACACCCGCACCATCGACCCGGTCGTGCGCCGCGAGATGATGGTCACCGAAGGCGACGCCTTCAACCGCACCCTGCTGGAGCGTTCGCGCAACAACCTGCGCGGTCTGGGCTTCTTCAAGGAAGTGACGATCGAGGAGACGCGTGGTTCGGCGCCGGACCGCTCCATCGTCAATGTGATGGTCGAGGAGCAACCGACCGGAGAACTGTCGGTCGGCGCCGGTTTCAGCTCGGTGGACTCCTTCGTGGTGAACCTCGGCATCTCGGAGCGCAACTTCCGCGGCCGGGGCCAGAACGTGGTCGCCCGGGTCGAGTGGGGCTCGCTGCGCCAGCAGGTGGATTTCCGCTTCACCGAGCCGAAATTCCTGGGCCGCGATCTGCGCGCCGGCTTCGACCTGTTCCACTCGCGTTACGACCTCAGCCAGTATTCGAGCTACGATTACCGGTCCACGGGCGGCGGGGTGCGTCTATCCTATCCGTTGAACGCCTACACGCTGTTCAGCACGCGCTATTTCATCAAGTCGGACGAGATCATCGTGCCGACCAACTTCTGCACCAGCGGCGGCGGCGGGGCGGCGGCCCTGTGCGATCAGATCGGCAGCTTCCTCAACTCCTCCATCGGCTACACCCTGCTGGTCGACCGCCGCAACGACCCGATCCGCCCGACGCGGGGCTGGACCGGCTCGATCCGCCAGGATTTCGCGGGCGTCGGCGGGGACGTGAATTTCATCAAGACCGAAGCGGACGTCGCGACCTATTGGGGCATCACCCCGGAGTGGGTGGTCACGGCCCAGGCTTCGGCCGGCTACGTCTCGGGCTGGGCTGGGGACCCTGTGCGGATCAATGACCGGTTCTTCAAGGGCGGCAACAGCTTCCGCGGCTTCGAGACCGCCGGCATGGGCCCGCGCGATCTGAACAACACCGATGCGCTGGGCGGCAACTTCTACGCCATCGGCACGCTGGAGCTGACCATCCCGAACCGGCTGCCGGAGGAGTACGGAATCCGGACCTCGGCCTTCATCGATGTCGGCACCCTGGGCCTGCTGGACGACCGGTACAAGATCAACTCCGCCGGCCTGCCGAACACCAACATCGTGGATGAGCTGGCCCTGCGCGGGTCGGCCGGGATCAGTGTTCACTGGAAGTCGCCGATGGGACCCATCCGGTTCGATCTGAGCAACGTCTTCGGCAAAGAATACTACGACAAAACAGAAACCTTCCGCTTCTCGACGTCTACCCAGTTCTAGCCGCGGCGCTTCCCTGCCGCTCAAAGGTCATTCATGAAATTGTTCGCCCTCACCGCCTTCGCCGTCGCCGCGTTGGCCGCTTCCACCGCCTCGGCCCAGAGCCAGCGCCCGCAGAACCTCGGACCCGTCATCCCGGGCGTCTGCGTGTTCGACCCCCAGCGCGCCGTGCTGCAGTCCACCGCAGGCCAGGCCGTCCAGGGCCGCATGCGCGAACTGACCCAGGAAGTCTCCGGCGAAATCTCGCCCTTCTATGAGTCGATCCAGAGCGGCCTCAGCGCCCTGCAACAGGGTGCGGCCGCGATGTCGCAGGAGCAGCGCGACAGCCAGGCGGCCCAGCTGCAACAGCGCTATCAGGAGGCCCAGCAGCTTGAGCAGACCCGTCAGGCCGAGCTGCGCTACACCCTTAACGAGCAGCTGAAGCTGATCGGCGCGGCCGCGGACCCGATCATGGTCACGGTCTATCAGGAGCGCGGCTGCGGCCTGCTGCTGAACGCCGAGAGCGTCATCGAGATGAACCCGGCCATGGACATCACCGAGGCGGTGATTCAGCGCCTCAACGCCTCCTATCCGGGCAGCCGCGCCTTCAACCGCCTGCCGGTTCCGGTGCAGACGCAACAGCAGCAGTAAGGCCGAGGAGGGAGCGGCCCGTTCATGCCTGACAGCCGCTTCTTCGACACGCTCGAGCCACTGACGACAGAGGGTCTCGCCGAGCACATAGGCGGGCCCCTTCTGCGTGGCGCGGGCGTGGTAATCCATGCCGTCGCGCCTCTGGCGACGGCCGATGAAAAGGCCGTCGCCTTCCTGTCCGACCGCAAGTTCGTCCAGGCGCTGGCCGAAACTCGGGCGGGCTGCGTCATCGTTTCACAAAAAGCGGTCGAGGCGGTTCCAGCCGGGGCTGCGGTGATCGTGTCGCCGGAGCCCCAGGCCGCCTGGGCCCGCGCATCGGCGCTGCTGCATCGTCCGATCACGCTGGACCGGGCGGTGGACCCTGCCGAGGCGGCCGAGGACGACAGCGTCGTGATCGAACCGGGCGCCGTCATCGGCAAGGGCGCCCGCATCGGCCGGGGCACGCGCGTCGGCGCCAACAGCGTCATCGGCCCGGGCGTCCAGATCGGCCGCGACTGCCAGATAGGGTCGAACGTCACCATCGGCTTCGCCCTGATCGGCGACCGGGTGCGCATCCTGGCCGGCGCGCGGATCGGCGAGCCGGGTTTCGGCGCGGCGGCCTCGAGCCAGGGACCGGTGGACATCCCCCAGCTGGGGCGGGTGATCCTGCAGGACGGGGTCAGCGTGGGGGCCAACAGCTGCATCGACCGGGGCGCCTATGACGACACAATCATCGGCGAGAACTCCAAGATCGATAATCTGGTCATGATCGGCCACAACTGCGTCATCGGCCGCA
>FRDC01003064.1_pt1 | contig 10279 bp, 3 predicted proteins | sample 1106171 | NCBI WGS metagenome assembly FRDC01 (sample SAMEA3930566, study PRJEB13176) | freshwater metagenome | biome: Drinking water system; feature: drinking water; material: water | place: Singapore | collected 2014-12-20
GGCTGGATGATCGCGCGGCGACCTTGCGCATGGACGTGACGCCCCTGGGCTTTCACGCGCAGGTGATCTCGCCGCGCGGCACGTGGTACATCGATCCGTTCTCGAAGGACGACACGCAGGACTACGCGGTGTTTTACCGGCGCGATTACAAGCGGTCGATCGCGTGGCGGTGCGACACGCCCGACGCGGCGGCGCAGGCCGACCCGCTCGCGCAGATTGAGGATGTGAACGGCGGGCAGTTGCTGGCGAGCGGGCCGACGCTGCGGACGTATCGGCTGGCGGTGGCGTGTACGGGCGAGTACTCGGCGTTCTTCGGCGGCACCACGGCGAACTCGGCGGCGGCGATCGCGGCGGCGGTGAACCGTGTGACGGGCGTGTACGAGGTGGAGCTGGGCGTGCGGCTGGTGCTGGTGGCGAACAACAACAACCTGATCTACCTGAACTCGGCGACCGACCCCTACACCAACAGCAACGGCTCGACGATGCTGACGGAGAACCAGAGCAACATCACCACGGTGATCGGCAGCGCGAACTACGACATCGGGCACGTCTTCTCGACGGGCGGCGGCGGCGTGGCGGGCCTAGGCGTGGTGTGCAACACCAGCAACAAGGCGCGGGGCGTGACGGGCTCGCCCAGCCCCACGGGCGACGCCTTCTGGATCGACTATGTGGCCCACGAGATGGGGCACCAGTTCGGCGGCAACCACTCGTTCAACGGCACCGGCGGCAACTGCTCGGGCGGCAACCGCAACGCCAGCACGGCCTACGAGCCCGGCTCGGCGACCACGATCATGGGGTACGCGGGCATCTGCTCGGCGGATGACTTGCAGCCCAACTCCGACCCCTACTTCAGTTTCATCAGCATTCAGGAGATCAACGCGTACACGCAGTCGGGCTCGGGCTCGGCCTGCTCGGTGAACACCAGCACCGGCAACAACGCGCCGACCGTGAACGCCGGCTCGGCCTTCACGATTCCCAAGGGCACGCCCTTCACGCTCACCGCCAGCGGCTCGGACCCCGACGGCGATGCGCTGACCTATTGCTGGGAGGAGCGCGACCTGGGCGCGGCGCAGGCGTTGAGCGCGGCGGACAACGGCGCAAGCCCGATCTTCCGTTCGTACAACCCGGTCACCAGCCCCAGCCGAACGTTCCCGAAGCTGGCAACGATTCTGGCGGGCACCACCGACAACGCTGAGAAGCTGCCCGCGCTCGCCCGTGCCGCGATGAACTTCCGTGTAACGGCCCGCGACAACCGCGCGAACGGCGGCGGCGTGGCCTCGGCCGATGTGGCCCTGGTGGTGGCGAGCTCGGGCCCCTTCCTTATCACCAGTCAGAACTCGGCCACCTCGTGGAACGCGGGGACGCTGCAGACCGTGACGTGGAGCGTGAACGGCACCACGGCCGCGCCGGTGAGCTGCGCCAACGTGAACGTGCTGCTCTCCACCGACGGCGGCGTCACCTTCCCGATCACCGTGGCCTCGAACGTGCCGAACAACGGCTCGGCGACGTTTGTGGTGCCCAACAACCAGACCACCACCGGGCGCATCAAGGTGGCGGGCGCGGGCAACATCTTCTTCGACATCAACAACGGCGTGCTCACCATCGGCCCGCCGATCTCGGGCGTGGTGCTCACGGGCACCGGCTCCAACACGATCGCCGACAACACCGGCAACGGCAACAGCAACGGCCGGATTGATCCGGGCGAGACGGCGATTCAGTTGAACGTGCCGGTGGTGAACAACGGCTCGATCACGGCCACGGGCGTGACGGCGACGCTCTCGTCGCTCACGGGCACGGTGACGGTGACCTCCACCTCGTCTGCCTACGCGAACCTGGCCGCGCTGGGCGGCACGGGGACGAACCTTTCGCCGTATGTCATCAACGTGAGCTCCGGGCACACCTGCGGGAGCCCGATCAACCTGCGGCTCTCCATCACGAGCAACGAGGGCTCGGGCACCTACGACTTCTCGCTGCCCACCGGCGTGGCGGGCGGCACCAGCGGCGCGACCACGTTCTCGTACACCGGCGCGGCGGTGGCGATTCCTGACAACAGCCCCACTGGTGCGACCGCGAACCTGCTGGTTTCGGGCCTCACGGGCAGCATCGCGGATGTTGACTTCCGCTTCGACGGCACCAGTTGCAGCAGCACCGCCGGCTCGACCACGGTGGGTCTTGACCACACCTGGGTGGGCGACCTGACCATCACGCTGCAAAGCCCCACCGGCACCATCGTCACGCTGGCCAGCGCCCCGGGCGGCACGGGCAACAGCGGCAACAACTTCTGCACCACCACCTTTGACGACGCGGGGAGCTCGTCCATCCAGGCGATCACGTCCACGGGCAACCCGTGGTCGGGCACGTTCACGCCCAGTTCGCCCCTCTCGGGCTTCAACGGGCAGACGCCCAACGGCACGTGGCAGCTCAAGGTGGTGGATGCCGCGGCGGCCGACACCGGCAGCATCCGGCGGTTCTCGATCATTCTGAAGACCACCCTGCCGGCGGTGTGCGACCCGCCCATCGGGGTGGCGACGTGCCCGTCGATCACGGGCAACCCGAGCGCGGCAACGGTTTGCACCGGGCTTGGCGCCTCGTTCTCGGTGGCGGCCACGGGCACCGCGCCGCTGTCGTATCAGTGGCGTCAGAACACGGTGAACATCGGCGGGGCCACATCCGCGACGTACTCCATCCCCTCGGTGGGCTTGGGCGACGCGGGCACCTACGACTGCGTGGTGACCAACTCGTGCGGCAGCGCCACCAGCAACGGCGCGCTGCTCACGGTGAACACGGTGCCCTCGATCGGCACGCACCCGTCGGCCGCCGTGGCGTGCGTGGGTTCGGGCGCCTCGTTCACGGTCGCCGCGTCGGGCGCGGGGCCGATCACCTTCCAGTGGCGCAAGGGTGGCATGAGCATCGGCGGGGCCACGTCGGCCACGTACGCCATCCTCTCGGTGAGCGCGGGCGACGCGGGCAACTACGACTGCATCGTGACCAACTCGTGCGGCAGCACGCTGAGCAACAGCGCGAGCCTCACGGTGCGCACGGCCCCGGTCATTGGCACGCAGCCTTCGGGGCAGACCGCGTGCGTGGGCGGCGGCGCGAGCTTCACGGTTTCGGCCACGGGCACTGCGCCGATCACGTTCCAGTGGCGCAAGGGCGGGGTGAACATCGGCGGGGCCACCTCGGCCACGTACGCCATCCCCTCGGTGAGCGCGGGCGACGCGGGGAGTTATGACTGCGTGGCGACCAACGCCTGCGGCAGCGCCACCAGCGATGCGGCGAGCCTCACCGTGAACGCGGCCCCCACCTTCGGCCTCCAGCCCTCCGGCCTGGATGTGTGCGAGGGCGAGCCGGCCGAGTTCACCGTATCTGCCACGGGCGCCGGGCCTATTACGTATCAGTGGCGCAAGGGCGGGGTGAACATCGGCGGGGCCACCGGCACCACCTATTCGATCGCCGCCACAACCCTGGGCGATGCGGGGAGCTACGACTGCGTGGCCACCAACGCGTGCGGCAGCACGGCATCGATGTCGGTGGCGCTGGGCGTGGGCACCGGGCCCACCATCGACACGCAGCCGGTGCCGACCGCCGCGGCGGTTGGCGGCAGCGCCTCATTCACGGTGGTCGCCTCCGGCACCGGTCCGCTCACCTACCAGTGGCGGAAGGACGGCGTGGACATCGGCGGCGCCACCAGCGCGACGTTCACCCTCGACCCGGTGGTGGCTGAGGATGTGGGCGGGTACGACTGCGTGGTCTCCGGGCCGTGCGGCTCGCCCGCGACGTCGGATTCGGCATCGTTCTCGGTGGTCACGTGCATCGTGGACTACAACGCCGACGGGCAGGTGAACCCGGACGATCTGGGCGACTACATCACCGACTACTACACAAGCCCCCCCGTGCCCGGCCCGGGCGGCTACGCGGTGGCCTGCCCCGATCTGGAGGCACCGTATGACGTGGGCTACCGCGCCGACTACGACCACAACTGCCAGATGAACCCCGACGACTTGGGTGACTACATCACCCAGTATTACACGCCCATTGAGTTTGGTGGTTGCTAGCGCGGGGTCGCTTGCCGGAACGCGGTTTCGGGCGCTGAGCGTGGCCCATCCGCGTCCGGTAGCGGGGGAATACGGGGGGTTTGTTGGCCGCGCACGGCGGTTTGGTGTACGTTTTTCGCTCGGTGGCTGCTGCGCATGGAACGCGGCAGGCTTGGGGTGCGAATGGAAGGGTGCGGCGGGTGGTTGGCTGCCGCGCCGCGGCCGACGCTTCCGCTGCGGCGGCGGGTGAGCTTGGCTCGGGGTTGTGGGGCAAGGGACAGAGGGAATCGATCATGCTCAGCGGATCGCGTGTGTGTGTGGCGGCGTGGGCGGCGACCGCCGCGGTGATGGTGGTGGGCTGCCTCTGCGCGGCCGCCGTGGCAGAGCCGCGTCGGCGCGCGGTTGAGGCGTTCGTGGCCGTGGACGATGTGCCCGAGTCGGCGCTGGCGCTGGGGGCAGCGGTGCGCCCGCAGCGGTACGCGGCATCGGTGGCGAGCGTGGGCGCGCTGCGTGCCTCGCTGGCGGGTGTGGAACTCGAACCGATATCGAGGCCGGGATCGGCGGGCACGGTGTACCGCCTGCCGGGGCCCGATGGTGTGACCCAAGAGTTCTTGGTTTACGAAACGCAGTTGATGGAGCCTGAGCTGGCCGCGCAGCTGCCGGGAGTCAAGACGTATGTCGGCGTGGGGCTGGATGACCCGTCGGCGTCGCTGCGCATGACGGTGACGGACCGGGGCCTGACGGCGCAGGTGCTGAGCACGCGGGGCACGTGGTACATTGATCCGGCCGGCACGGGCGACGCATCGCAGTACGTGAGTTACCGCCGGAGCGACCTGAAGGCCCGGGCGGACGGCGCGTGTCAGAGCGAGGCCGGCCCCGCCGATGGGGCCATGCTCGCCCAGAGCGACGCGGCATCGGCGCTGGGCGCGTCGGGCGCCACGCTGCGCACGTACAAGGCCGCGATCGCGGCGACGGCGGAGTACACGCAGTTCTGCGGCGGCACGGTGGCGCTGGCGCAGGCGCAGATCGTGGCCACCATGAACCGCGTGGTGGGCATCTACGAGCGCGAGCTTTCGATCCGCATGACGCTGGTGAACAACGCGGCGATCGTGTACACCAACGCCGGCACCGCCCCGTACACGCCGGGCGATCTGGCGGCGATGCTCACGCAGAACCAGACGGCGATCGACGGCGCGTTGGGCAACAGCGCGTACAACATCGGGCACGTCTTCTCGGTGACGCCGGGGCAAAGGGCCACGCTGGGCAACGTGTGCCGCACCGGTCAGAAGGCCAAGGGCGTGTCGGGCATGGCCGACCCCACCACCGACCCGTTCGCCGTTGCGGTGGTGGCCCACGAGATGGGCCACCAGTTCGGCGCTCACCACACCTTCAACGGCACGGCCGGCTCCTGCGGCGCGGCGGGCGAGCGCAATCAGGCCACGTCGTACGAGCCGGGTTCGGGTTCCACCATCATGGGCTACGCCGGGTTGTGCGGGGCCGATGATCTGCAGCTTGCCGCGAGCGACTCGTTTCACTCCGCCAGCGTCGACGAGATTCTCACCTACGCGGCAAGCCAGGCCTGCCAGACCAGCGCGGCCACCGGCAACGGCATTCCCACCGTGTCGGCGGGCGGGCCGTACATGGTTCCGCTGAACACGCCCTTCACGCTCACCGCTACGGGCAGCGACCCGGACAACGACCCGCTCACGTTTTCGTGGGAAGAGCGCGATGCCGGCGGCGCGAGCGGCCAAGCCCTGAGCGCGAGCGACGCGGGCGTTGGCCCGCTCTTCCGGGCGCGCCCGCCCTCGTCAAGCCCCGCGCGCACGTTCCCGCAGTTGGCCGATATCCTCGCCAACGCCAACGTGAGCGCGCAGGAGGAACTGCCCAAGGTGGCGCGCACACTGAACTTCCGCGTGACGGCACGCGACAACAAGGCCGGCGGCGGCGCGGCCAACACGGCCGATGCCACCGTGCAGGTGGTGGGCACGGCCGGGCCCTTCCGCGTGGTCTACCCCAACGGCGGCGAGGTGATGTCGGCCACGCAGGGCGTGAGCTGGCTGGTGAACGGCACCAGCTCTGCGCCGCTCAACGCCGGCTTTGTGAACATCCTGCTTTCCACCGACGGCGGGCAGACCTTCCCCATCGCGCTGGCCACGGCGGTGCCCAACACGGGCACGGCCTCGGTGGTCTTTCCGAACATCTCGACGGAGAACGGCCGCATCAGGGTGGAGGCGGCGGGGCACGTCTTCTTTGACGTGAGCGACGCGGACTTTCGCGTGCGCCCCGCGCCCGCGGGCGTGGTGCTGACGGGGCTGGGCCTCGAGTCTGTCGCCGATGCCGCGGGCAACGGCAACAACAACGGACGGATCGACCCCGGCGAGAGCTCGATCGAGGTGGGCGTGACGATCGTGAACGTGGGAGGTGTGACGGCCACGGGCGTGGTGGGCACGCTCGAATCGCTCACACCCACGGTGTCGGTGGTGTCGGCATCCACCACGTGGCCCGACCTGGCCCTGAACCAGTCGGCGCCGAGCGACGGCCCGATGGTGATTGCGGTCGATTCATCGCACCCCTGCGGCAGCCCCATCAGCCTGCGCTTGCATTTGGACTCGGCCGAGCCGTTCGACCCCACGACCTACGACTTTGTGCTCGCGACGGGTCTGCCGGGCGGCCTTTCGTCTCCGGTCATCACGACCTATTCGGGCCCGCCGGTGGCCATCCCCGACCGCAACAACGGGATCGACGGCGAGGTGGATATCCCGTTCACGGTTTCGGGCGTTGGCGCCATGGGCAGCGTGGAGTTTGCCTTTCTGGGCGCCACCTGCAACACCACGCTGAACTCGACCACCGTGGGTCTTGACCACAGCTGGCCCGGCGACCTGGTCATCACGCTGATCAGCCCGGGCGGCGAGGAGGTGATCCTGGCGCAGAAGCCCGGCCCCCAGCCTCTGGGCACCAGCGGCCGCAACTTCTGCAAGACGTACTTTGTGCAGGGTTCGGGCGTGCCCAGCATCCAATCGATCGTGTCCTCGGGCGCGCCCTACACCGCCAGCTACGCGCCGTACGAATCCTTCAACACCCTTCTCGGCCAGAGCGGCAGCGGCGTGTGGACGCTGCGCGTGCGCGACACGCAAGCGGTGGACAGCGGTTCGGTGCGGGCGTTTTCGCTCACGCTCCGCTCGCAGACGGGCGTGAGTTGTGCCCCGCCCGGCACCAGCGCCTGCACGCTGGACTACAACCTGGACACGGTGGTCAACCCCGACGACATCGGCGACTTCATCACCGACTACTTCACGGATCCGCCCGTGCCCGGCCCCGGCGGGTACGCCATCCCCTGCCCGGCCAACGACCCGCCCTACGACATGGGTTACAAGACGGGCTTCACGCTGGGCAACATCGGCCAGTGCGAGCCGCCCTTCTCCGACAACCTGGGCGATTGGATCACGCAGTACTTCGGCGACCAGACCTGTGGCTGAGGCGGTGCGCCGCCGGTCGCGTGTATGCTCCCGCTCCGCGTGAGCACTCTCTTCTTCTGTCTGCTGGCGTTCGCGTGCGGGTCCGTGCCCGTGGGGTATCTCATCGGGCGTGCCAAGGGCATGGACATCCGCCTGCACGGGTCAAAGAACATCGGTGCCACCAACGTGGGGCGTGTGCTGGGCCGGCCCTTGGGCTTCGCGTGCTTTGCGCTCGACTTTCTCAAGGGCTTTGTGCCGGTGGCCGCGTTCGGCGTGTATCACGTTGCGGTCGGGCGCGCGTATGTTGAGCCCGCGCTCTTGTGGGCCTGGCTGGGGGTGATGGTGTGCGCGGCGCTCGGGCACATGTACACGCCGTGGCTGGGCTTCAAGGGCGGCAAGGGCGTGGCCACGGGCTTTGGCGCGCTGGTGGGCGTGTGGCCCATCATGGGCGTGCCCGTACTCGCGGCGTTTGTCGTGTGGGCGCTGGTTCTGCGATTCACACGCTACATGAGCCTGGCCTCCATGCTCGCCGCGTGTACCGTGCCCGCCGCCGTGGCGGCCTTCCCGGGCTGCGCGGCTGGCCTGGGCTTCGACACCCGCAACGGCCAGATCGCCTGGCCGGGCGTGGTCGTGGGTGGCCTGTTGGCCGCGCTGGTGGTGTTCAAGCACCGGGCCAACATCGCCAGGCTGCTCAGCGGCACCGAGCTGCGCGTGGGCGGCGGTAACAAACCGGCACCCACCCCGGTTGAGCCACCGCAAGTCCGATAGGGACAGCCGGTTTCCGGGCCGACCCTTGCGTGTGTGCGCGCCGAAATGTGTGGGCAACTACCGAAAATCTCCCCCACAGAGTGCTGGTTTTCGGCACTCCGCGGCGGTTGGCACTGAATCTGGGCTGTGGACAGGTCGATGGGCGGTGTTCCGGTTTTCTCTGGAGCCGCGCATGGCCTTGAGACTCTGCCCGCAAACGCCCGTGGACGAGGAGCACCGACTGGTGTTCCCGCGTGCCGCGCTCGACCTGGCGCGTGGCGCGGCGGTCGATGCCCGCAAGGCTGGCGGCGGCAAGCGGCCGAGCGCGGGTGAGGAGTCGCTCGAAAGCGGCATTCTCCGAACGCTCGACGCGATGCAGACGGGTCTGGATCAGCTCCGCGTGGATGTGGAGTCGTACCGGTTTCCGATGCCGCGCGGGCCGTTTGATCGTCCGCCGCTGGCGGCGTGATTGATTTGCAACTCAGATGGCAACGGTGTCGGCGGGCGACATGGGCGGCCGCACGCGGAGCACCACCAGCGTGACGTCGTCGTTGGCGGTCTGGATGCCGCAGAAGTTGCGAAGGTCGCGCAGCAGGTGATCGGCGATTCGGGCCGCGCTGGCGGCGGGTTCGGCCGCGAGCACGCCCAGCACGGCGGCCTTGATGCGGTCTTTGCCGAAGCGGCGTTTGTCGAAGTCGCTGGCCTCGCTGATGCCGTCCGTGTAGGCGACGAGCACATCGTGCGGGAGCAGGTCGAAGGAGCCGAGCTGGTAGCGCTGCGATGGATCGATGCCCAGGGCCATGCCGCCCGCGGGCAGTTCGTCCACGTCGGCCGGGCTGGGGGCGCGGTGCTGGGGCACGCGGAAGATGAGGGGCGGGTCGTGGCCCGCGCCGCAGTAGGTGAGGCGCAGCGTGCGCGGGTCGGCCGCGCCAAGCCAGAGCGTGGCGAACTCGCTCTCGAGCGTGTCGCGTGCGAGCGACTTGTTCAGGCGGCTCATCACCTCGTCGAGCTCTACCAGGTCTTGCGTGTAGGCCCGCAGGGCGGCGCGCACGGCCGACATGAGCAGCGCGGCGGGCACGCCCTTGCCCACCACATCGCACACGCTGAGCACGAGCTGCTCGCGGCGCACGAACAGGTCGTAAAAATCGCCGCCGAGGTGGAAGCTCGGGCTGTAGCGCGCCGCGAGGTCGAACTCCGCCAGTTGCGGCAGCGTTTGGGGCAACATGCGGCGTTGCACGTCTGCCGCGAGGCGCACCTGGCGCTTGATGAGCTGGTCCTCTTCGCGCAGGCGGCGCAGGCGTGCGTGGGCAAGGGCCATGGCGGCGTGGTCGGCGATGGCGCGGAGCAGGTCGCAATCTTGCTGGGTGAAGGCACGCCGCGAGCGTGTGTACAGGCGAATCAACCCCGCGGCGCGTCCGTGATAGAGCAGGCCGGTGGTGAGCAGGCTCACCAGCCCTTCGCTCTGCGGCGCGGCGTGATCGGCGATGCGCTCGTCGTGCCGCAGGTCGGCCACGGCCACGACCTCGCCCGCCAGAGCGCGTGCTCGCAGTGTGCCCTCGTTGGAGATGGGCGTCTGGCGTGCGAGCCACCCCTCGCTCAGGCCGTGCGCGGCCTTGTTTACCAGGCGCGAGCCGTTGGTGCCGCTGCCGCCCGCGTCAAGGTCGTAGGCCAGGATCATGCCCGCGTCGGCGTGGAGCACCTCGATGGCCAGTTGCAGCGCGCTCTGGAGCAGCTTGTCGGGGTCGTCGGCGCGGGCCAGGAGCGACGAGAGGCGGAAGAGTGCATCGAGTTCGTGCAGGCGGCGGCGGAGCGCGGCCTGGTCTTCGCACGATTCCACCGAGGTGCTGGCGAGGAGCGTGATGGCGCGTTCGAGGGCGCGCCGGCCCTGCGGGTCGGCGCCGGTCCAGTCGGCCAGCAGCACGATCTCGCCGATCTGGGCCTCGCCGCCGCCGGACCTCATGCGCAGGGGCGCGGCGAAGAGGTCGGCACGCTCGTCGTAGGGGCGGTTCACCAGCGCAAAGGCGCGCCGGGCCCCGTCGTGGG
>FRDC01003001.1_pt1 | contig 10274 bp, 10 predicted proteins | sample 1106171 | NCBI WGS metagenome assembly FRDC01 (sample SAMEA3930566, study PRJEB13176) | freshwater metagenome | biome: Drinking water system; feature: drinking water; material: water | place: Singapore | collected 2014-12-20
CGGGAGCGGTGACAGGCCCGGGGGCGGGGTGGGCGGGCCAGCAACCGGCTCAACGGCTCAAAAACGGGGGTTTGCGGCGGCGCGGCGGGCGGGCACCCTGCTTGCCATCGGGACGGAGGTCCGGCCGCGCGATGGCCATCGGCGGGTTGACCTGACCTGTCCCCATGAGCCGCGACGGACCTTGAACCGGATTCTTTCGGAGATCCCATGGCTGCCAAGACGCTGACCTTCGATACCGACGCTCGTCAGGCCCTGTTCGCGGGCGTGGAGAAGCTGGCCAAGGCCGTGAAGGCGACGCTGGGCCCGCGCGGGCGGAACGCCGTGCTCGACAAGAGCTGGGGCGGGCCGACGGTGACGAAGGACGGGGTGAGCGTGGCGGAGGAGATCGAGCTGGCGGACGCGGTGGAGAACATGGGCGCGCTGCTGGTGAAGCAGGCGGCGAGCAAGACCAGCGACGACGCGGGCGACGGGACGACGACGGCGACGGTGCTGGCCGAGGCGCTGTTCCGCGAGGGGCTCAAGCACATCGCGGCGGGTGTGGACGCGAACGCGCTGGTGCGCGGGATGAAGGCGGCGGTGAACGCCGCGGCGGGGCATATCGAGAAGATCGCCACGCCCGTCAACGGCGCGAAGGACATCCAGAACGTCGCGTCGATCTCGGCGAACAATGACGCGGAGATCGGGAAGATCATGGCCGACGCGTTCGCGAAGGTCGGCAAGGACGGGGTGATCACGGTCGAGGAGGGCAAGAGCGCCGAGACCGAGGTGGTGGTGGTCGAGGGGATGCAGTTTGACCGCGGGTTCCTGTCGCCCAACTTCGCGACCAACCCGGAGAAGATGGTCTGCGAGTTCGACAAGCCGCTGATCCTGATCCACGAGGACAAGATCGAGAGCGTGCAGAAGCTCGTGCCGGTGCTCGAGAAGGTGATGCAGGCGAAGAAGTCGCTGGTGATCATCGCTGAGGATGTGGCGGGCGAGGCGCTGGCGACGCTGGTGATCAACAAGCTGCGCGGGACGCTGCAGGTGTGCGCCGTCAAGGCGCCGGGCTACGGCGATCGGCGCAAGGCGATGCTCGAGGACCTGGCGATCCTGACCGGGGCCGAGCCGATCATGAAGGACACGGGCGTGGAACTCGACAAGGTCGAGCTCAAGATGCTGGGCCTGGCCAAGAAGGTCGAGATCGACGCGGACAACACGACGGTGATCGAGGGGGCGGGCGAGACCAAGAAGATCCAGGCGCGGATCGAGCAGATCCGCCGCGAGATCGAGATCACGACCAGTGATTACGACCGCGAGAAGCTGCAGGAGCGGCTGGCGAAGCTCGCCGGCGGGGTGGCGCAGGTGAAGGTCGGCGCGGCGAGCGAGGCCGAACTCAAGGAGAAGAAGGCCCGCGTCGAGGACGCGCTGCACGCGACGCGGGCGGCGGTCGCCGAGGGCGTGCTGCCCGGCGGCGGCGTGTCGTTCATCCGGGCGCGGGCGGCGATCGAGAAGCTGCCGGAGTGGAAGGCCGTGTACGGGAAGTCGGGCGATGTCACGGCGGAGGACGTCGGGCAGGCAAAGTACGACGTGGCGGCGGGGATGGACACGGTGTATCGGGCCCTGAGCGTGCCGCTGCAGACCATCGCGGAGAACGCCGGGCAGAAGGGGACGGTGGTGGTGGCGAAGGTGGCCGAGGGCACGGGGAGCTTCGGCTACAACGCCCTGGCGGACGAGTTCGGCGACCTGCTGAAGATGGGCGTGCTGACGCCGGCGAAGGTGGACCGGTCGGCGCTGGTGAACGCGGCGAGCGTGGCGACGGTGCTGCTCACGAGCGACTGCGTGATCACGGACGCGCCGAAGGACGACGACGACCACGGGCACGACCATGGGCACGGCGGCGGCGGCATGCCGGGCATGGGTGGCATGGGTGGGATGGGCGGCATGGGCGGCATGGGGTTCTGAGCCGCGTCGGCTGAACGCGCGATTGACACGAAGCACTGGAGACACGCATGCGACTGCCCACGCGACTGCTCGGCGCTCTTCCGCTCTCGACGGCGATGCTTTTCGCGGCCGCCGGGCTGTCGGGGTGCGCGGGTTCGAAGGAGATCGAGACGCCGGTGGTGCGGCAGGATGTGCCGGCGGGGGCGTGGCGGGTGATCGACGCGCGGACGCGTGGCGGGACGATCACGGAACTGACGAAGATCAGCGAGGACGGGCGGACGCGGTACCAGGCGGAGTGGCGGCAGGGCAACAAGGACCACGAGCTGGAAGTGGAGCCCGACGGGACGCTGGTGTCGGTGGAGACGGAGATCACGCGGCCGGAGCTGCCGGCGGCGGTGGGGCGTGCGGCGGATGAGCTGACGCGGACGCGCGAGGCGAAGATCGTGCGGTACTTCCGCGAGGAGGAGTATCTGCTGAGCCGCCTGGAGGCGACCAAGTACGAGGTGAAGGTGGTGACGGCGCGGGGGGAGACGGAGTACCAGATCGGGGTGGACGGGAAGCTGCTGAAGACGGAGACGGATGAGCCGGAGTCGCGTCCGGAGACGAGCCCGGAGACGGGCGCGGGCGGGGCGGCGTCGGCGGAGCGGTGAGAGAAACGAACCCGTGCCGGGCGGCCGGCGGCGGAACGCTGGATTGGTTGGAACGAGAATCAAGCCGAACTGAAACGGAGAATCAAGCGATGGCCATCAAGCCCCTGGAAGACCGCGTGCTCGTGAAGCCGATCGAGGCGGAGAGCAAGACCGCGAGCGGACTGTTCCTGCCGGAGTCGGCGAAGGAGAAGCCGGTTCGTGGGAAGGTGGTGGCGGTGGGCCCGGGCAAGCGGCTGGAGAACGGCAAGCGCGCGGAGATGAGCGTGAAGGCCGGTTCGACGGTGGTGTACGGGAAGTACGCGGGCAGCGAGGTGGAGATCAAGGGCGAGAAGCACCTGATCATCCGCGAGAGCGAGCTGCTGGGCGTGCTGGAGGGGTGAGTGAAAGGGCCAAAGGCCAAAGGGCCAAATGGCCAAATTGATGACCCTCGGGCCGGCGTATTGGCGTCCGGAGTCTTGGCGGCGGACTCGGTGGTTGTTGGTGGATCGACGGCGAAGCACTTTGGCCATTTGGCGCTTTGACCATTTGGCCCTTTGAGAACCTCCCATGGCGAACGCGAAGCAGATCATGTTCAACGACGCGGCTCTTCAGGAGATGAAGAAGGGCGTGCAGCGGCTGGCCCGGGCCGTGAAGGTCACCATGGGGCCGTCGGCGCGGCACGTGCTGCTGCAGAAGTCGTACGGCGGGCCGTCGATCAGCAACGACGGCGTGTCGGTGGCGCGGGAGATCACGCTCGAGGAGCCGTTCGAGAGCATGGGCGCGAAGATGGTCGCCGAGGTCGCCAAGAAGACCAACGACGTCGCGGGCGACGGGACGACGGCGGCCACGACGCTGACCGAGGCGATCTTCCTCGAGGGGCTGCGGCACGTGAGCGCGGGGTACAACCCGGTGCTGCTGCAGCGCGGGATCAATGCGGCGGCGGCGGCGGCGGGCGAGGCGATCGACAAGATGGCCGTCAAGTGCAAGGGCCGGGACGACTATTTCAAGGTCGCGAAGGTGTCGGCGAGCCACGACGAGCAGATCGCAGGGATCATCGCCGAGGCGATCGAGAAGGTCGGGCCGGAGGGTGTCGTTGAGGTTGAAGAGGGCAAGGGGGCGGAGACGACGCTGGAGTACGTGGAGGGGATGGCGTTCGACAAGGGCTACATCTCGCCGTTCTTCATGACGGACCCGAAGACGGCCGAGTGCGTGCTCGAGGACGCGTACGTCCTGATCTACGAGAAGAAGATCGCGAACCTCGCGGATTTCCTGCCGTTCCTGAACAAGGTGGCGACGACGGGCAAGCCGATCCTGGTGATCGCGGAAGAGGTCGAGAGCGAGGCGCTGGCGGCGCTGGTGGTGAACCGGCTGCGGGGCGTGCTCAAGATCTGCGCGGTCAAGGCGCCGGGCTTCGGTGATCGCCGCAAGGCGATGCTGGGCGACATCGCGGTGCTGACCGGCGGCGTGTTCTTCAGCGAGGACCTGGGGCGGAGTCTGGAGTCGATCGAGCTGGGCGAACTGGGCCGGGCGAAGAAGATCGTCGTGACCAAGGACGAGACGACGGTGATCGAGGGCGCGGGCAAGAAGAAGGACATCGAGGCCCGGGCCGCGCAGATCCAGGGCCAGCACGACAAGAGCACCAGCGACTACGACCGCGAGAAGCTCAAGGAGCGGCTGGCGAAGCTCACCGGCGGCGTCGCGGTCATCAACGTCGGCGGCACGACCGAGCTGGCGATGAAGGAGAAGAAGGACGCGGTCGACGACGCGCTCAACAGCACGCGGCACGCGGCCAAGAGCGGCTACGTGCCGGGCGGCGGTGTGGCGCTGATCCGGGCCCAGGACGCGATCGCGAAGGCGATGAAGAGCGTCAAGAGCGAGGACGAGAAGGTGGGCTTCCAGATCGTGCACAAGGCGGTCGAATCGTGCGCGAAGCAGATCGCGGTGAACGCCGGCGCGGACGGGGACATCGTGGTGTCGAAGGTGCAGGAGGGCAGCGGCGGTTTCGGGTTCAACGCGATGAACCACAAGTACGAGGACCTGGTGAAGGCCGGGATCATCGACGCGGCGCTGGTGCCGAAGACGGCGCTGGCGAACGCGGCGTCGGTGGCGGGGCTGATGCTGACAACGAGCGTGATGATCGCGGAGAAGAAGGACGAGGCGAAGGCGACGGCGGGGGCGACGGCGTAAGGCGTCGAGCCTTGACGCGGAGGCGCTGAGGCGCGGCGGCCGAAGTGGGCTTGAACCAGAGCCAGGCCGATGCGCTGTCTGGGGCGATCATCGGGGCGGCGATTGAGGTGCACAAGGCGCTCGGTCCGGGGTTGCTGGAGAGCGTCTACGAGCAGTGCCTGGGCATCGCGCTTCGCAAGTCCGGGCACCGGGTCGATCGGCAGGTCGAGCTACCCATTGAGTTCATGGGCGAGCGCGTTTCGCCCGCGTACCGGCTTGATCTGCTGGTGGATGACCAGGTAATTGTCGAGGTGAAGGCGGTCGAGAAGGTGCTGCCGGTGCACGAGGCCCAGCTGGTGTCGTACCTCAAGCTCGCGGACAAGCGTGTCGGTCTGCTGCTCAACTTCAACTCGGCCTATCTTCGGGACGGTGTGATCCGGCGGGTCAATGGCCTCTGAATCGTGCTGATCTCTGCGACTCGGTGCCTCGGTGGTGACTGCCCATGCCCTCCACGCAGCGTGACTATTACGAGGTGCTCGGGGTCGCGAAGACGGCGGACGCGGAGGAGATCAAGCGCGCGTACCGGCGGCTGGCGATGAAGCATCACCCCGACCGCAACCCCGGGGATGCCGAGGCGGAGAAGGCGTTCAAGGAGGCGGCGGCGGCGTACGAGGTGCTGTCGGACGACCAGAAGCGGAAGGTCTACGACCAGTACGGGCACGAGGGGCTGCGCGGGGCGGCGGCGGGGCCGGCGCCGCACGATTTCCAGCGGATGAACGTCGAGGACATCTTCTCGATGTTCTCCGACATCTTCGGCGGCGGCGGGATGGGCGGGATGCCCGGGCAGCGGGGGCGGCCGCGGGGGCCGGCGCGGGGGTACGACCTCGAGACGGAGGTGTCGATTGCGCTCGAGGACGTGCTGAAGGGCACGGAGCAGAGCGTGGAGTTCACGCGGCTGGACATCTGCGAGAAGTGCTCGGGCTCGGGGGCGAAGCCGGGGTCGAAGCCGGTGAAGTGCCCGACGTGCGGCGGGCGCGGGCAGGTGGAGCAGACCGGGCTGGGCGGGATGTTCCGGATGGTGACGGCGTGCCCGTCGTGCGGCGGGCGGGGGCAGGTGATCAAGGAGTTCTGCCCGGATTGCCGCGGGAAGGGGCGAGTGCCCAAGCCGCGGAAGCTGGCGGTGCGGATCCCGCCGGGGATCAGCGACGGGCAGGCGGTGCGGGTGCGTGGTGAGGGCGAGCCGCCGGCGCCGGAGGAATCGGGTGGCGGGCCGGGGGTGCGTGGGGACCTGCACGTGGTGGTGCGGGTGCGTGAGCATCCGCTGTTCCAGCGTGACGGGAACAATTTGATTCTGCCGATGCCCGTGTCGTTCACGAAGGCGGCGCTGGGGGCGGAGGTGGAGGTTCCGACGCTGGACCAGGACCGGGTGAAGCTGACGATCCCGCGGGGGACGCAGCACGGGCAGTTGTTCAGGCTGGACGGGCAGGGGCTGCCGGACCTGCGGAGCGGGACGCGGGGGGACTTGATCGTGCTGGTGCGGGTGGAGATCCCGCGGAAGCTGTCGGCGGGGCAGGAGAAGCTGCTGCGCGAGTTTGCCGCGGGCGAGAACGAGAGCGTGATGCCGGAGACGCAGTCGTTCTGGAAGAAGATGAAGGATGTTTTCGGCAAGTGAAGCGTTGAGCGGGTGGAGCGTGGGCGAAGCGAGCAGCGTGGAGCAGGACGGAGCGGCCGTGATCAACCCTTTCCGACGCAAGGATGAGGCGGGCGAGAAGCCTGAGGCGGGCGTGGCCGCGGGGGGCGAGAAGTCGCCCGGGGCGGGCGATGCTGGTGCTGGCGGCGCTGGCGGGGGGGGCCACGGCGGCGACGTGGACGAAACGGCGGCGCTGATCGAGCAACTGGAGCGCGAGGTGGCGGCGCTGCGGGCGGAGCGCGACGCGGCGGCGGGAGAACGCGACCAGGCGCAGGCGGCGTGGAAGCACGCGCTGGCGGATTTCCAGAACTTTCAGCGGCGGGCGGCGCAGAACGAGCAGACGGCGCGGGACCAGGCGGTGCGCGGCGTGCTGCACTCGATCCTGCCCGTGATCGACCACTTCGAGATGGCGCTGACGCTCAACCCCGAGGCGAGCAGCGCGAGGCAGGTGATGGACGGGGTGTCGATGATTAAGGGCGAGCTGCTGCGGGCGATCAGCCTGCACGGCGTGCAGGTGATCAACCCGCAGGCGGGCGAGCCGTTCGACGCGGGGAAGCACAAGGCCATTGCGCAGCAGCCGGCGCCGGGCGTGGCGGCGGGGCACGTGGCGCACACGGCGCGGATCGGGTATGCGTTGGAAGGGCGGGTGATCCGGCCGGCGGAGGTGCTGGTGGCGGCGGAGGAGCCGGGGCACGCGGGGAACGAGGCGGGTGAGGCGGATGCGCCGGCGTGAGGACACCGGCGGGACGCCGGTGCCACTGGGGTGTGTTGAGGCGCACCGGCGGGACGCCGGTGCCACTTGAGGGAACGCGATGCCGACGTATGAGTATCGGTGCAAGGCGTGCGGGCACGGGTGGGAGCGGTTCCAGTCGATGACGGCCGCGCCGGAGAAGGTGTGCCCGAATTGCGGCAAGCGGCAGGCGGAGCGGCTGATCGGGATCGGCGCGGCGGTGGTGTTCAAGGGCAGCGGGTTCTATCAGACGGACTACCGCAGCGAGTCGTATAAGAAGGCCGCGGCGGCGGATAAGCCCGGTGGCGGGGGCGGCGAGTCGGGCGCGAAGGCGGAGTCGGGCGCGGGCGGCGCGGCGAAGCCCGCAGAGTCTTCCAAGGCTGCGGAATCGCTGAAGCCGGCGAGTGAACCCACGAAGGCGGCGAAAGCCGACAAGCCCGACAAGCCCGCGAAGCCCGGCAAGGGCGGGCGAGCCAAGCCGTGAACGTCGTGGCGCACGGCGTGGACGTGGTCAAGGTGACGCGGATCGCCGAGATGCGGCGCGATCACGGGGAGGCGTTCCTGTCGCGGTGCTTCACGGCGGGGGAGCGGGGGTATGCACTCTCGATGACGCGGCGGACGGACGAGCACCTGGCCGCGCGGTTCGCGGCGAAGGAAGCGGTGATGAAGGCGCTGGGGACCGGCCTCACGCAGGGGATCGGTTGGACGGAGATCGAGGTGGTGCGCGAGCCAAGCGGGCAGCCGCGGCTGGCGCTGTCGGGCCGGGCGGCGGCGGTGGCGGCGGAGCGGGGGATCGGGGCGTGGCTGATCTCCCTGAGCCACACGGAGGACGCGGCGATCGCGTCGGTGATCGGGCTTACAGCAGGTTCTTGAGTTCGCGGCGGAGGACCTTGCCCGTGGAGTTGCGCGGGAGGGCGTCGACGACGCGGACGGCAGCGGGGACCTTGTAGCCGGCGAGGCGCTGGCGGCAGAAGGCGCGGGCGTCGGTCTCGGTGAGCGTGGCGCCTTCTTTGAGTTCGACGAAGGCGACGGGCTCCTCGCCGCGGACGGGGTCGGTGCGGCCGATGACGCCGGAGTCTTTGACGGCGGGGTGGGCGTTGAGGACTTCTTCGATCTCGCGCGGGAAAACGTTCTCGCCGCCGATGATGAGCATTTCCTTGAGGCGGCCGGTGATGTAGAGGTGGCCGTCGGTGTCCGTGCGGCCGATGTCGCCGGTGCGGAGGAAGCCCTGTTCGTCGAGGGCGGCGGCGGAGTCTTGGGGGCGGCGGAAGTAGCCCTGCATGAGGTTGGGGCCAGCGGTGCGGATCTCGCCGTCTTCGTGGGGAGGGAGCTCGTGGCCGGTCTCGATGGAGACGATGCGTTGGCGGACGCCGGGGAGCGGGCGGCCGACGGAGCCGCGGCGGAACTCGTCGGGTCGGCACCAGTTGGTGACGGGGCTGGTCTCGGTGAGGCCGTAGCCCTCGTTGATGGTGACGCCGAAGCGGTCGCGGAAGCCGTCGAAGACGGCCTGGGGGAGGGGCTCGCCGCCGGAGACGACGTACTTGCAGCGGGAGAAGTCGTCGGCGTGGGCGTCCTTGGCGTGGAGGAGGGCGTTGAACATCGACGGGATGCCGATGAAGAGGCTGGGGCGGTGCTGGCGGAAGAGGCGGACGATCTTGCCGGGGACGAAGCGGGCGGTGAAGACGGCGGGGAAGCCGACGGTCAGGGGCAGGAGGGTGAGGACGGTGAGGCCGAAGGAATGGAACTGGGGGAGGACGCCGACGACGAGGTCGTCTGGCCCGAGGCTGGCCCAGGCGGTGCACTGGCGGATGTTGGCGGAGAGGTTGTCGTGGCTGAGCATGACGCCCTTGGGGCGGCCGCTGGTGCCGGAGGTGTAGAGGAGGACGGCGAGGTCGGAGCCGGCGGTAAAGGCGGGCCAGCGCGGGGAGGGGACGGCCTTCTGGAGGCTTTCGAGCTCGAAGAGGTCGGGGCCGGCGGGGCGGTAGCCCATGAAGTCCAGCATCGGGCGGGCGGTGATGACCAGGTTGCATCCGCAGTCGGCGAGGACGTACTCGAGCTCTTCGCGCTTGAGGAGGTAGTTGAGCGGGACGACGGTGCGGCCGGTGATCCAGGTGGCGAGAGCGGCGACGGGGGCGAGGCCGCTGGTGGGGAGGAGGAAGCCGACGGTGGGGCCGGCGGCGCGGGCGTCGATCTCGTCGGCGAGCATGAAGGCGGCGGCGAGGATTTCGAGGCGGGACCAGCGGCGCTGGTCGTCGATGACGGCGGTGGCGGCGGGGCGGCTGAAGCAGCGGCGGATGATGGGCCAGTGGACGCTCAACGGAGTCCCTCCGGCGGCGGGCGATGGGTGAACAAGGCAAGCCCGCGGCGTCGCGTGGACGATACTCGAAACCCGCCGGGGTGGAGCGTTGTGCCCGGGCGCGAGCGTGTAGGCTGTGCGGGCGGCGGAGTCGCGGCGCGGGAGCGTGTTCCGGCGGCCGAGGCGCTGGCGCGGATGAGCACCGACAAGGACGGGACGCGATGCCGAGCGGTTCGACACCCGGGTGGATCGTGGCGACCGTGTTCGCGGCGGCGGGCGTGGGGGCGGGCTGCAAGAGCGCGCCGGCGGACAAGGACGGCGTGGGCTACGTGCAGGAGTATCGCTCGGGTTCGTACTCCGACGCGTACAACGAGGCGGCGGCGGCGTACATGGCCTCGGACGGGAAGGCCAAGGACCGGGCGGCGGTGGTGGCGGGGATCTCGGCGTACACGATGGGCCAGCGCGACCTGGCGGAGCAGTGGCTGATCCCGGTGATCGGGTCGGCGGACGCGGAATCGGCGGGGACGGCGTCGTGGACGCTGGGGCTGATCGCGGCGGACCGCGGGCAGCACGCGCGGGCGGTTGCGTATTACGACCAGGCGCTGCCGAAGCTCAAGGGCGATGACGCGGCGAACGTGCAATTGGCGGCGGGAGAGTCGCTGGCGCGGCTGGGGCGGTCGGTCGAGGCCCGCAACCGCACGCAGGCGGCGGCGAGCGTGGCGGAGTCGGCGGTGATCAAGGACAAGGCGGCGCGGCAGTTGGCGGCGCTGCAGCGGGGCGGGACCGTGGGTGTGAGCCCGGCGACGCCGCAGTTGAGCGCGCCGATGGCGCCCGCGGGGGGCG